>JGI994J12354_10002632_pt1 | contig 17287 bp, 17 predicted proteins | sample IntmicLarv3ML3BL_FD_12354 | JGI IMG/M metagenome (IMG submission 12354) | reverse complement strand
CCCCGCCGGTACGCCCTCCCCCACCGCCGCGCGCACGGCGCAGTTTGGCTCGGTGTCGTGGCGGCAATCGTCAAATCCGCACCGCCCGCACCCGGAAAACTCGGGCCAGTGGGCCGCCATCTCACCAGGATCCATCAACACGGGCTCCAACAGCGAGAACCCCGGCGTGTCGGCCAGCAGCCCACCATCAGGCGTCGACAGCAGCGTCACCTCGCGCGTGGTGTGCTTGCCCCGCATGAGTTTTTGCGACAGTTCGCCCGTCGCCAGTGTGATGCCATACATCGCCGCAATCAGCGAGCTCTTGCCCGCGCCCGAGGGCCCGGCGACGGCACAGCGCAGGCCACTCAAGGCCTCGCGCAACTCGGCCACACCCTGTCCCGTCTCAGCGCACACGCCCACCGCGCCAAAGGCAGCGTAGGCAGCGCAAGCTTTTTGCACCAGCTCCTCGGGGGCCAGATCAGTCTTGGTGAAGACTACCTTGGCGGCGATGCCCTGCTGGGCCGCGCACAATAACATGCGATCCAACAGCAGATAATCGGCCTGGGGCTGGCGCAGCGAAAAGATGGTCAAACACAGCTGGATGTTAGCCACCGGTGGCCGTACGAGCAAGTTATCGCGGGGCAAGATGGCATCGACAGCCCCGTCGCGCACTTCCACGCGGTCGCCCACCGTCGGCGTCATTCCCTGGTGGCGAAAGGCCCCCCGCGCCGTGCAGCTCAGGCGTTGGCCGTCGGGCAGCAGAACTTCGTACAGCCCGCCGACACCTTTAACAATGATGCCCGTCATTCGGCGACAACCGTGACGTCGATGACGTCGCCCCCGTAGCCCTGCTGGCCGTGCTCGGGCGACTGGCCGACGATGGTTCCCTTGCGGTGGATGGCGTCGGCAATGGGCGTCACCTCGCCCAACTGCATCCCCACTGCCACCAGGGCGTCGCGGGCTTGCTGCTCGGTCATGCCGGTCAGGTTGGGCACAGTTACAGGTTGGGGCCCTGCCGACACGACCACCGACAGCGCCGCCCCTACCTCGATATGGCTGCTCTCGGCCAGCGTGGGCGATTGGCTGATGATGTAATCCTCTTGCACATCCGAGTATACCCGCTCGACCTCGTGCAGCACCACCCCGCGCTCTCTAGCCATTTCCATGGCCTTGGTCAGGGGCTGGCCCACAACGTTGACATTGACAACGACCGTCGGCGAGTCTTGGTTGGCGGCGTTTTTACGGTGCAACAGCCATCCCCCGCCTGCGCCCAGCACAACCAGCGCCGTGACGATGGCCAGCACCCGCCACAGGCCCTTGCGGGGCCGCTCCTCGACCCGTTTGATCTTGCGGCCGCCCCAGTTGATGCGGCGGCTCCGACGGCGGACAAAGTTGGCGTCGTCGTGGGTTTTGGCATAGGTCAAATCGCCCGCCATCTCGTGCATTGAGGCATGCCGCGCCTGGGGATTTTCGCGCAGGCAGCGTTCCATGATGGCGACGATCGAAGGTTTGAGATTTGGGATAGCGGCAAAGTCCGGCCCTCGCTCACGCTTGGCCAGGCTCTCACGCAGGGTGTCTGCCGGGAAGGGTACTTGACCGTACACCATCTCGTACAGCGTCACGCCCAGGGCATAAATATCCGTCGCCGGGGTGGCCGCCTGCTCCTGGATCTGCTCGGGAGCCAGGTAGTGCAAACTGCCCACCAGGGCCGTGCTCTCGTTGATCAGGCGGAACAACCCCGCCCGCGCGACACCAAAATCCACCAGCTTGATGGTGCCGTCGGGGCTGACGATGACGTTATGGGGCTTGACGTCGCAGTGCACGACGCCCCGGTTGTGGGCAAAGGCCAGTGCCCCCGCTAGGATGGCGGCGATCTCCAGCCCCTCCTGGGGTTGCAAGTTGCCCCGCCGCTCCAGGATGGTCTTGAGGCTCTCCCCCTCGACCAGCTCCATGACGATAAATTGCTCGTCGCCGTCAGTGCCCTCGTCGATAAACTCGACGATGTTGGGGTGGCGCAGGCGGCGCATAATGCGGGCTTCTTGCTCAAACAGGCGCACGTATTGCTGCTGTTCCTGCTTATCTGCCCGCATGAGTTTGACGGCAACCGTCTGCCGCCGCTTGAGATCCCAGGCGCGATAAACCTCAGCCATGCCGCCGCTGCCGATGCGCTCAGCCAGCTCATAGCGCGCATCCAATACCCTGTTTGTCATGGCACGGCCACCACCACGGTCACATTATCGCTGCCACCCCGCTCCAGCGCCAGGGCCACCAGTTCGGCGGCGATATTTTCCCCGCCGTTCTGCTGCCCCAGGGCCGCCGCTATTTCTTGGTCGCTGACATGGGTATACAGCCCATCCGAGCACAGTAAAAACCGCTCGCCTTGGGGCAGGGCAAAGATTTGGGGCACCATCCGCCCGACCGTGCCCACGGCCTGGGTCAGCAGGTGCCGGCTGGGGTGATTTTGCGATTGTTCTTGGGTAATTTTCCCCGTGCGCACCATCTCGGCCACGGCGGTGTCGTCGCGGGTGATCTGCTCAAGTCCATCCGAGCCCAGACGATAAGCACGGCTGTCGCCAACGTTGCCGATGATCCAATCGTCGTCAACCCGCCACAGCACGCACATCGTCGTGCCCATGCCCGCCAATGTGGCATCGGCCTGTGCGGCTTGCAGCACTTGTTGGTTGGCCTGCTCAAAGGCCTGGCGCATGGCCAGCCGCGCCGAGCCGCCGGCAAAGGCGCTCAGTTCACGCTCCAACACCTCCAACGCCAGCTCCGACGCCCGCCGACCGCCGCGATGCCCGCCCATTCCGTCGGCCACGGCGAGCAGCAGTGGGATCTCCAGGCACAGCAAACTGTCCTGATTATCCGCGCGCACCAACCCGGTGTGGGTGGCGTAAAATACACTCATGGCAACCTCCTTTGCGGACTTCTTGCCTTCCATAGCATCGCGTTTATTCTTCCTTGATAATGCGCACCAACTGGCCGCACGCCGCCGCGACATCGTCGCCCAGCGTCCGCCGCAGGGTGACTGACATGCCCGCGCCCTCCAGCTCGGCCAAGAAGGCCTGTGCCGCCGCACGGGTCGAGGGCTGATAGGGCCTGCCCGGCACGGGGTTGCAGGGGATGAGGTTGACGTGGCACATCAGCCCCCGCAAGGCGGTGACGACTTGTTTGGCCTGCTCGAGGCCGTCGTTGAGCCCCCGCACCAAGGTGTATTCGACGATGACCCGCCTCCGCGTGACTTGGGCGTGGTGGCGCAGGGCGGCGACCACTTGGGCCACCGTCGCGCGGGCCGCCGCGCCGGGCATCAGCCGCTTGCGCAGCTCGTCGGTTGGGGCGTGCATCGACCAACATAATGTAACAGGCAGGCCGGATTTCGTCAAGTCCGCAATGCCCTCGGGCAGGCCGCAGGTCGAGACCGAAATGTTGCGCGGCGAGATGCCAAAAGTGTCGGGTGAGCTGACCCTTTGCAAAAATTCATGCACCTGCGTCCAGTTTTCCAGCGGCTCGCCCGAGCCCATGAGCACCAGATTGGTCAGCGTGCGCAGGGGGCCGCCCGCCGCGCGCAGGTGGGCGCTGGCAGCGATGACTTGGCCCAGCATCTCCTGCCAGGTCAAATCGCGGGCCAGGCCAAACATGCCCGAGGCGCAAAAGACGCATCCCATGCGGCAGCCCGACTGGGTGGACAGGCACAGGGTATTGCCGTGGCGGTATTTCATGACCACGCCCTCAACTCGCTCGCCGTCGCCCAGACGGAACAACAACTTTTGGGTGTTTTGCCCGCCCTCGTGCACGCGCTCAATCACAGCGGGCTGGTCGACAAAAGCCCCCGCCAACCGCTCGCGCAGGGCGGCGGGCAACGAGGGGATCTTGTCAAAACTCAACCCCCGCAACACGCCCTCGCGCACCTGTTTGGCGCGGTAGGCGGGCTGGCCCCACTCAGCCAGCGCGGCTTCCAACTCCTGCATTAACACCCAGTTCATACGACTACTTATACCCGACGAATCATACGCGCGACAAAGAAACCATCGCACCCGTCGATATGGGGCAGCAGCGTCAGCGTGCCCTGCTCGACCCGCGCGGGATCGACGCCCTGGGGCAGCATGTCAGCGGGCAGCTCGGGGCGGAACTCAGGCCAAGCGCGCAGGAAGGCGGCGACGACATCGCGGTTTTCCTCGTGGGTCAGGGTGCATGTGGCATAGACCAGCACGCCGCCCTGCTTGACGCGCTTGGCGTTGGCCTGTAATAGTTGCAATTGCACCGAGGCCAAGTTTGTGATGTCCTTGCGCTGCATCCGCAGGGCCAGCTCGGGGCGGTGGGACAGCGTGCCCAAGCCACTGCACGGCGCGTCGAGGATGACGGCGTCGTAGCCCTCCTCCCCCGCCGGCGAGGGATCCTTGGCGTCGCGCACAGCGGGGTGGATGCAATCCAGCCCCATGCGGTGCACCGAGGCCTGCAACAGTCCCACGCGGTGGGTGTGCAGATCCCAGGCGTCGATGTGGGCTTGATTGCCCGCCTGCATCGCCATGACCATGCTCTTGCCGCCGGGGGCGGCGCAGGCATCGAGGATGCGCATACCGGGTTTGGCCCCGATCAGGCTGGCCGCCCAAGCCGAAGCCTCACCGATGACCAGCGTCCGCCCCTCCTCGAAATCCTCGTCGGCGGCAATATCGCCCACCCGCGACAGCACGCGGCAGTCGGGCCAGACGCGGCCGGGCGTCGCCTCGATGCCCTTGGCCGCCAAACGAGCGTCAAGGGCATCGGTTGACATTTTCAGCGGGTTGGCCATCATGCTGATGCCGCCGCGATAGTCTTGTCCGCACAGGGCTTCGGCGGTTTCCTGGCCGTAGGCACCCACCCACAGCCGTACGATCCATTCGGGCGTCGAGCTCTCAACCGACAGCCTCTTTACAGGGTCGCGCAGGGGATCAGGCAAGGCGATGTCGCGCCAGCTCGCCGCCAGTTTGCGCAGCACGCCGTTGACAAAACCCGTCAGGGCATCAAAGCCGTGCCACCGCGCCAGCTTGACGGCCTCGTCGACCGCCGCCGAGTCTGGCACGCGATCCAGGAAGGCAATTTGATAAGCCGCCATACGCAGCATCCGTCGCACCTGGGCGAACTGCAAGGGCCGCGTCAATAGACTATCAATCCACCAGTCCAGCAGCATTTGCCGCCGCAGGGTGCCCATGGCGATCTCGGTCGCCAGGCGCTTGTCGGCGTCATTGATCAGCGCGTTGTGGAACACCCGCCGAATGGCGATGTTGGCATAAGTGCCCTCGTCCTCGACGGCGCTCAACACGCGATAAGCCGCCTCGCGGGCATCCAAAGGCGTGCGGCGAATCTCGCCAGGACGCCCCGCAGGAGGTCTTGGCCCGGCGCTTCGCGCGTCAGGACGATCGCCTGACGAGTTTTGCGGGCGATTTTTGTCGAAAGGGTTTTCTTGTTTTCTTGCGTCAGGACGGTTGCTTGACGATCGTTTTTCATCGTTGCTCATATGTCACTCCTTGTTTCATCACCATAGCCGTCCGCCCACTCGGGCGTTTGGCGCAGTCCGCGCGCATAGTCGGTACCCTTCATGGCCCCCTTGCCCGCGGGCACAACCTCGTCCAGCGCCAGCCAGCCATCGGCACAGCCGACGCACAGTGCACCCTCGACGACCGCCAGCCGCCCGGGGATGCTCTCCCCTGCCAGCACTCGGCAAGCCGCCACCCGCAGGATGACACCGCCGATGCCCAGGCGCACACCGGGCTCGGGAGTCAGCCCCATAAACCGCCGCCGCACCTGCCGGGCACTCTGCGAAAAATCCAGCCACCCATCCTGCTTGCTGAGCATGGGCGCGTGGCTGGCCAGGCTCTCGTCCTGGGGCGCGGGCCTCAGCTCACCCCTCTGCGCCTGTTCCAGCACCGCCAACAGCGGCCCCGCCGCCATATCAGCCAATCGCTCGAGCAGACTGCCCGCCGTGTCGTCGTCGCCAATCTCACACGCCGCCTGCGCCAGAATATCGCCCGTGTCCACGCCGCGCGCCGTCTGCATGATAGTCACGCCCGTCTCGCGCTCGCCGTGAATTACGGCCCAGGGCACGGGAGCCGCACCGCGATAGGCAGGTAGTAACGAGGCGTGGACATTCATCACACCCAGCGGCGCGATGTCCAGCACCTCCTGGCTAAGGATCTGCCCATAGGCCGCCGTGATCATGACCTGTGCCCCCGCCCCCCGCAACACGGCCATGGCCTCTTCGTCGCGGATGCGGGTGGGTTGGAAGACAGGCAACCCCAGTTCTCCCGCCGCCGCCTTCACAGGCGTGGGCATCAGCTGTTTACCACGACCACGCGGGCGGTCGGGCTGGCTGACAACCAGCATCACCTCGTGGTGGGCCGCCAACGCCTGCAATACGGGCACGGCAAAAGATGGCGTGCCCAAAAAGATGATCCTCATTTCAGGTGATCGAGGTACAACACCCCATCCAAATGATCCAGCTCGTGGCAGATGGCGCGGGCAAACAGTTCCTCGCCCTCAGCCTCGAAGGCGTTGCCGTCCAGATCAATCGCCTCGACCGTCACATGGTTGGGCCGGGTGACCGTCTCACTGCGTCCGGGCACCGAAAGACATCCCTCCTCGCCCGTTTGACTGCCGCCGCGATCAACGATGCGGGGATTGATCAGCACCATGGGCTCGTCGTCGACCTGCACGACGACCACGCGCTTGAGAATGCCTACCTGTACCGCCGCCAGGCCCACACCGTTGGCATGGTTGAGTGTCTCGATCATGTCGGCCACCAGCTCGCGCAGGCGGTCGTCGATGTGCTCCACGGGGCGCGAAGTCTTGCGCAGTACGGGATCGGGATCGGTAAGAATCTGTCGGATTGCCATGATAAAGTGCTCCATTCTGCCGCAATCGCGGCGGGTATTTTGCCTAGGGTCAGCGCATTTGCACGGGATCAAGCTGCAAATCGGCCAACACGCCCTCGCGGCGATTGGCGCGCAGGTGAGCGGCCAGAAAGGCCTCCATCTCCATCGCCGCCGGGCCCTGCCGCGCGTGCAGCAACAGCACGTGGCGGAAGCGGTCCTCAATGCGTACGATGGGCGCGGGCATGGCGGCAAAAAAGCTGACCGCCGCCTGCCAGTCGCCACGGCCCTGCATTTGCGCGGCCAGCGCGGCCTCGTCCTGCTCTGCCGCCGTCTGGGCCTGAGACTGACTATTAGAAGTATACAGTACCCGCAGCATTCTGCCAAATGGCGGGTACAACTCGCTCTGGTAGCGGGCCATCTGGCCGATGTAAAAGCCCTCGTCATCATAGGCCGCCGCCATGGCCACCGCGGGGTGCTCGGGGCAATAGGTCTGCACAACCACACGCCCCGGCCGCTCGGCCCGCCCACACCGCCCCGCCACCTGGGTAATCAGGGCGAAAGTACGCTCCTGTGCCTGATAGTCGGGCAGGTGCAGTGAGGCATCGGCGGCGACGACGCCCACGAGCGTGACAAAGGGATAATCGTGCCCCTTAGCCAGCATTTGGGTACCCACCAGCACGTCGATCTCGCGCGCCTCCAGCCGTTGCAGCAAATTGATATAATCCTCGCGGTTGCGCGTGGTGTCGGCGTCCATGCGGGCGACACGCGCCGTGGGAAAAAGCTCGCGCACCTCCTGCTCGACCTTTTGCGTGCCCGCGCCAAAGGTGCGGATGTGCTTTGATCCGCAGGCGGGGCACACAGTGGGCAGGGGGGCTCTGGCATTGCAGTAGTGGCAGTGCATTTGCCCGTCAGTGGCATGATAGGTCATCGAAACATCGCACTTGTCGCACTCGATGGCCTGGCCGCAGTTGCGGCAGGACACCGACAGCGTGTGCCCGCGGCGGTTGATAAACAGCACCGCCTGCTCGCGCCGAGCCAATGTTCCCTCGAGTGCCTGCGCCAGCTCGCGGGAAAAGATGGATCGGTTGCCATCGCGCAATTCCACGCGCATATCCACCACGCTGATCGGTGGCATAGGGGTTCCGTTGACGCGCTCGGGCAGGGCCAGCCGAGCCAGCTCGCCCCGCTGCACCATCACCCGCCGCGCCAAACAAGGCGTCGCCGAACCCAACACCGCCACCGCGCCGTCACGCCGCGCCCGCCACAGGGCGACTTCCACGGCATCGTAGCAAGGGGTGCGGTCTGAGCGGTAAGTGGTCTCGTGCTCTTCATCCACCACCACCAGCCCCAGCCCTCGCAGGGGGCAAAACACTGCCGATCGCGCGCCAACCACGACGTCGGCTTGGCCCTCAGCAATCCGCCGCCACTCGGCGCGGCGCACGCTGTCCTTCAGACCGCTGTGCAACACGGCGCACCGATCGCCAAACCGCCCCGTCAACCGCGCCACCATCTGGGGGGTCAGAGCGATCTCAGGCACTAGGATGAGCACGGATTTTCCCTGCTCCAGCACACTTTGCGCGACGTCCAAATAGACTTGGGTCTTGCCCGATCCCGTAACGCCGTGCAGCAAAAAGCCCTGATAGCCCTCCGCTCGCCGCAGGACCGCGATGGCGGCGGCTTGGGCGGGGGTGGGTTGGTGTTGTTTGCTTTGGGGCGGCAATGCGGGTTTGTGGTACGTGGGCGCGATGCACTCGACCGCCACCAGTCCCGCCTTGCACAGCGCGGACAATACACCCGCGGCCTTGGGCAAACGTTCGATCAACGCCGCGCGGGGCATCGGCCCCTCGGCCAGCACGCGGCAGACTTCGGCGCGCCCTGTGGCCCTGGGCGATAGTTGCACCAAGACCTCATCCAGCGGCAAGGCCAGCGAGTAAACTTGCACCATCTTGCTGTGCACCTGGGCGCGGACGTCGCCAGGCACCATCAGGCGCAGGCAGGCCGCCCAGGTGGCATGGGTTTGCTCACGCAACCAGGCCGACAACTCCACCATCTCGGGCGACAGCACCGATTCGAGCACCTGCGAGATCGCGCGCAATTTGCCACGGGGCACCTCGGATTCCTCCGCCAACCCCACGACAATGCCCGTCTTGGACTGGGGCCCGAAAGGCACCCGCACCAAATCGCCGACCTGCACGCTTTCGTCGGCCAGATAATCAAAGGGCCGGTCGATTTCCCCGGCCATGACGTCGATGATAACTTGTGCAATGATCTGGGGCATCGTCAAACAATCAAATCCAGGATCCGTTGCGCCAGCTCGGATTTCTGCATCAACGGGCAGTCGATGACCGATCCGTCGGCGCCCAGAATGGCGGCAATATTCGTATCGACATCAAACCCCGCGCCCGGCTGGGCCACGTTATTAAACACGCACCAATCCGCACCCTTGGCCGCCAACTTTTTGCGCCCGAGCTCGTGGTCAGCAGAGGTCTGCGCGGCAAAGATGATGAGTTTGCACGCGCCCTTTTGCCGTCCCACCGCCGCGGCGATGTCGGGCGTGGCCGTCAGCGTCATGTTCAGGCTGTCTGCCTTGGGCAATTTCTCATCCCGGGTTTGGGCGGTGAAATCCGCCGGGGCGGCGGCCATGATGGCGGCATCGGCCTCGGGCAGGTGTTGCATGACGGCGTCGTGCATTTGCTGGGTCGTGCCCACCTGCACCACCTTCGCGCCCGCGGGGGGCTCGAGCGACGTGGGGCCTGTGACCAAAATCACCGCCGCGCCGCGCTCCAACGCCGCCTGACAAATGGCATATCCCATCTTGCCCGAGGAGCGGTTGGAGATGTAGCGCACGGGGTCAATATCTTCTCTTGTCGGCCCCGCCGTCACCAGCAGGGTCTTGCCCACCAGATCCCGAGGGCCGAGGATCGCCGCGATGGCGTTGTAGATGTCGTCGAGCTCGGCCATATGCCCCTGCCCGACGTCATTGCAGGCCAACAGGCCGCTGATGGGGCCGACAAACTTGACACCCCGCTCGCACAGAACGCGATAATTTTCCCGGGTTGCGGCGTTCGTCCACATGCCCGTGTTCATGGCGGGGGCCAGCAACAGCGGGGCCTGCGTCGCCATGGCGGTCGTGGTCAGGAAATCGTCGGCAATTCCGCTCGCCAGTTTGCCCATGCAGTTGGCAGTCGCCGGGGCAATGACGCACACGTCGGCGCGTTTTGCCCAAGCAATGTGCTCGATGTCGCGCCTCTCGGGGCGCGCGAATTGATCCCACACCACCGTGCGATGGGTCAGGCTCTCGAAGGTCAACGGCGCGACAAATTCCGTGGCAGCGCGCGTCATCATGACGTCCACCGCCGCGCCCTGCTTGGTTAATCTGCGCGCGAGATCGCACGCCCGGTAGGCGGCGATGCCCCCGGTGACGCCCAGCAGGATATGTTTGCCCTTCATTTTATGTCTTCCGTGGCCAGCACTTTGCCGGCGTGCAGCTCGCGGATGGCCGTGGTCACGGGCTTTTCGGCGGGGTTGAGGATCTCCACCAGGGGCTCGTCGCCATCCACCAGCATGCGGGCGCGCTTGGCCGCCGCGACTACCAGGCCGTAGCGCGTACCCACCAAGCCAATCAGTTCGCGCATGTCCGTCGTCACCATGTTCATCGTTCGTTTCTCCTTACTTCTGGTACCCCGTCCGGCCCAAAACATGCCCTCTGAGGCGGTCTGATTTCCGCGTTGCTCGTCAGTTAAATAGTCCTTTGACTATTCGCCCTCCTCCCGCCTTGCCTCACGAAAATCATCCTCGCCACAGATGTCCTCTTTTCGGCCGGACGGGGTACTGTCAAGCCAGGTTTTGCACCTGCTCGCGCAGTTTTTCTACAATGGATTTGCCCTCCAGCACCAGCCGGGTCAGTTCTAAACCCTGAGACTTGCTGCCCGTGGTGTTGACCTCGCGGTGCAACTCCTGGATCAAAAAGTCCATGCGCTTGCCTTGGCCCTCTTGGCTCAGCAGTTCGCGCAGGGCAACGATGTGCGCCCGCAGCCGCGCCAGCTCCTCATCCACGGCGGCCTTGTCGGCCAAAATGGCAGCTTCCTGGGCCAGGCGAGCGGGTTCGATGGCCTCGCCAAGCAGGGCCTCGACGCGCTCGCGCACCCGCGCGTACAACAGCTCGCGCACTTGGGGGGCCTGGGTATCCATGCCACTGACGACACCTTCCAGCGCGTCCAGTTGCTCGGCCAGCACACCGCACAGGGCCGCGCCCTCGCGCCGCCGCATGTCCAGCAAGGCCGTCACCGCCTGTTGCGTCGCTTCGCAAGCGGCCTGCAGCAGGGGCTCCTCGTCCTCGACAGGCGGCAGCAGTTGCACAACCTGGGGCAGGGCCATCAGTTGGGCGGGCGTGGGCACTTCACCGCCGATGTCATTGGCCGCCTGGCGCAGGGCCTGCGCCAAGGGCAAGTCGACGTGCACCTGGGGGGTGATGGGCGCGGTCTCGCGCAGGGAAACGTAGATGTCCACATGCCCGCGCTCGATGCCCTTGGCGATGATGCCCCGCACGGCGTCCTCGGCAAAACCCAGTGAGCGTGGCATACGGAAAGACAGGTCCAAAAAGCGATGGTTGACCGAGCGCAGCTCGACCGTCAACTCCCGCCCCGGACACATCGCCGCCCCGCGGCCAAATCCCGTCATGCTCTGCACGCCACTCACCTCCTTCAGGCAGTTTGTTATTATACTTCCTCAAGGGTTGAATTGTCAAACGTCGATGCCGCAAAATTGACTTTTTCACCCACCATGACTATACTCTTTTTGACACTTGCAACAGAAAGTGAGCCCCCGCATGAAAGACGACATCCCTGAATTGATCTTCCCCACCCGCGCCGATTTCCGCGCTTGGCTTGGCGCGCATGGCCAAACCAGTGAAGGCGTGTGGCTGGTCTTTGGCAAAAGCAAGGCCCTGACCACCCTCTCGGCCAACGACGCGTTGGAGGAGGCGCTGTGTTTTGGCTGGATCGACGGGCAGATGAAGAGCCTTGACGCAACGAAATACCGGAAGTACTTTGCCAAACGCCGTGCAAAAAGCATTTGGTCAGATAAGAACAAAGGACTTGTGGAGGCCTTGCGCGCTAAGGGGCTTATGACCGAGCACGGCGAATTAGCCATCGCCACCGCCAAACAAAACGGCACCTGGGACGCGCCCAAGGGCGCTCCGATCACCCCCGAGCAAATCCAAGCCCTTGCCGACAAGCTGGCCGGCCGCTCCCCCGCCTGCGAAAACTTTCAGCGCATGCCACCTTCCGTCCAGCGCACCTACACCGCCAGGCACCTGTCCTTCAAGAGCGAGGAGGCCCGACAACGCGATTTCGAGAAGATCGTCGATCGGCTCAACCAAAACCTCAAGCCCATGTAGTATTGCTTTTCCCAACCAAATAGGCGATAATATCCCCAGAAAAAAACTCAGGAGGACACCCGTGAACCGTTCGAGATTCGAGCCCGCGACCGCCAGCCTGGCCCACCTGGACACCATTTTGGCGTCCGACGTCCTGCCCGCGGGCATGGAGGCTCCCTTTGACCACGCCTGGGGCTATCTGGCGGGCAAGGGCAGCATGGAGTTGCACGCCCACCTGGCGGCGGAGGTTTACTTTTTCTTTGGCGGCGAAGGCTTTGTCGTCGTGGGCGACGAGCGCCAACCCGTGCGCTGCGGCGACGTTATCGACATCCCCCGCAATGTTTTGCACACAGTAGAAAATGAAACCGACTCGCCCCTGCTGTGGGCTGCGCTTTGGTGGAACTAACAATCGCCGCCCCCGCAAACCACAAATAAAAACAGCCCTGGGGGTTTGGGGGCATCACAATGCCCCCATTGCCAATCCAAAAGGGATGGCATGCACGTCCCTTTTGGGAGGAAAAAGCATAGTGCACCCGCAGGGGGCGCGGAGTTTTTTCTACCGACAAGTGCCGCCGTCAAAGCCTGCAAGGCTTTGACGGCGATTAGAGCCCCGTCCATCTATACCGATTGGCCTGGGTAAACGTCATTGCCGGGGTGTTCAGTGCGCCGTTGGCACTGTACCAGGGCGAGCGGTCGCCATCGCCGAAGTTGCGCACGACTTGCAGGGGTTGGGCGGGGTTGCCGCCTTGCAGCAGCAGCACGATGCGCTCGCCCGTGGCGGGGTTGTCGGCGCAGTCGGCCACGATCATGGCCGCCGCGGGATTCGAGGCACTGTACAGCACGTCACCAATGCGGATGTCGCCTTCGGCAACCGTCAGGGTCTCGCGCAGAGTGGTAAAGTTGGTATAGGAAAACACCGTGTCCAGATAGGCGTAAAACCCCTCGCGCGAGTTGTCGGGCACCTCGGATTGCGACCAGCTGACCGAGCTGCCGTTGACCGTGATACGCTCGCCCTGCCGCCAGCGCGTGTAATCAAAGGAAAATCCCGTCATGAACTTGGCCTTAATACGGGCGTAATCCTGCTTGTCAAACAGATAGCTCATCTGCAAATAATACATCGCCTGGGCCTCACGCATGACATCGCGCTGGCTAACGTACGTCTTGACCACGGCAGCGTAGTCCCTGGCCCATTTGACTTGGCCGTCCAACAGCACCACCTCGGTGCCGTCGGGTTCCATGACTAGATTGCGTAAATAAGCGGCAAACGACCCATCGGGCACGGGCGTGCGCACAAACCCCTCGGGCAAGCCAAAGCGTGTGGACAGGGTGTCGCCCGCAGGATCGACGTGTTGACCGGGGCCTTCGGTCGCCGTGTTGGGCGGCGGCGTGGCGACGATGGTGCCGGGGATGTCTCCCGTCACGCGCGCCACAATCGGCGGTGTCGGCGGCCCGCCGCACCCCGCCAACAGGGCCAACAACAGCGCGAACACAAGAACTTTTTTCATCGCACGCTCACCGACCAGTGCAGGGTGACACGGGGCCCGCCCATCTCCCTGCCCGCCTGCAAATCCAGCCCGCCCCCGCCCATGTGGGGGAAGACATAAACTTGTTTGATGGGGTAGCGAAAAATCTCCGCACCATCCGCCACGACCGATACACTGCCGTCATCACACAAGCCCACCTGCACCCTGCGGCCGCTTTGGCCGGGTTGGCCGTCGTGCCACACGCCGGCGCTGACAAAGGGCTTTTGCAACAGCAAGCGGCGCATGTCGGGCCGCGACAGCGCATTGTGGCGTCCGCCGCGCATGGGATTTTTCCGAAAGAACATCACACGGTCTCCTCTCGCATGATTTTCATGGCCTTGGCACGCACCCGCTGGATGGCATTGTCAATGATCTTGGGCTCGCGACCCAACACCCCCGCAATGGCACGGTGGCTGTGCCCTGCCAAAAACAACGGGAATACCTCTGCCTCCAGCTTAGACAGTTTGGGCGCGACACGCTTTTGCAGATCGTCAAAAAACTCCTGCTGCAAAAAGGCCTGCTCGGGGTTGGTGCCCTCGGGCGCGGCCAATTGATCGATCAGGGGCAGTTCGTCCTCCCCCGCCGCCTCCAGCGACAGGCTGTCATTGAGGGATTTTTGCCTTTTGCTGCTCGCCCGGCGCAGGGCGTCGATGAGGTGTCGGCGGATGCACAGCTCGGCAAAGGCCGGCCAGGGCACGCCGCGCTGGGGATCGAAATCCCGCACAGCCAGGAACAGCCCAATCATGCCCTCTTGCAAGGTGTCGTCGCTGTCCGCGCCCAGCAAAAACAGCCCGTTGGCCCGCGAGCGCACCAGCGGCGCATAAGCAGACATCAGGACCTCAAAGGCCTCCTGATCGTTCTGCTTAGCCCGCAACACCAGCGCCAGGTCGTCCATCACACGCCTCTTTGTCTTAATATCTCGTACATCAGTGCCGCACCCGCCGTCGCCGCGTTGAGCGACTCGACACGGCCCAGCAGGGGCAGCGACACGACGCGGTCACAGCAACTGCGCACCAGCGGGCCAATGCCCTTGCCCTCGGAACCGATGACCAGCACCGCCGGTCCCGTTAAATCTGTGCCATAGGCCACGGGGGCGTCGGCGTCGGCACCCATGATCCAAAAGTCTTGCTGCTTAAGTTCTTCCAGCGTCGCACGCAGGTTGGGTACTTGAGCGACGGGCACCCATTCGGCGGCCCCCGACGAGGCCCGCACGACCGAAGCCGTCAGCCCGGCACTGCGCCGCTTGGTGATAATGACGCCATGCGCACCCACGCAATCACACACGCGCAACAGCGCGCCCAGGTTGCCCGGGTCTTCGATGCCGTCCAGCGCCAGCAACAGCGGCGCGCGATCCGAGGCCTTGGCCCGGGCGACGACCTCGTCCAAATCGACATAGGGGATCGGCGGCACGACCAACGCCACGCCCTGGTGGTTGGCCCCGCCGCACACCATGTCGAGCTTTTGCCGGGGCACTTGGGTCACGGGCACGCCCTTTTCCACCGCCGTGGCCACCAACACGCGCACCGTCGTCAGGTCGCGCAGGCCTTCGACGACGTACATCTTTTGGATATTGCGCCCAGCTTTCAACGTCTCACGCACGGGGTTGCGCCCGCAGACGATGTCATCCGGCGGGCCCTGGCGCAGCTCTTGCTCGCCCTGTGCGGGCACGGAACGAGGAGTGGCGGGACTGGGCCCGCGCTCGAAACGCGCGGGGCGATCGCCGCCCTCGGGCCTGCGATCAAAACGTTGGCCGCCTTGGCCCTGCCGAGCAGGACGATCACTGCCATCGGATTGGCGATCAAAGCGCGGGCGATCTTGACCATAGCGTGCAGGGCGCTCTCCGCGATCGGAGTGTTGTCCGCCTCCCTGGCCATAGCGCACGGGGCGATCCCCGCCCTCGGCTTGGCGATCAAAACGCGGGCGATCATTTTGGCCATAACGCGCGGGACGCTCGCTGCGGTCGGAGCGTTGTCCGCCGCCTTGGCCATAGCGCGCCGGGCGGTCGCCGCCCTCGGATTGACGATCAAAACGCGGTCGGTCGCCTTGCCCCTGCCGTGCGGGACGGTCGCCGCGATCGGACTGGCGGTCGAAACGCCCGCCGCCCTGGTTGTAACGCGCAGGACGCTCGCCACCCTCGGAGCGACGATCACCGCGTTGCCCGTATCCCCGCTCGCCGTCTTGGCGGTCGCGCCGCCCCTCCTGGCCGCCAAAATCGCCCTCTTGGGGACGGCGGGGGCCCGTCGGCCTGCCGCCGCCAAAACTCCGCTGCCCTCCACGGTTGTCGCGGGGGGGCTTGGGGCCGCGGGGGCGGTTAAAATCGTTTGACATGGGTTACTTCCTTTCTTACGCCAAGCCCCCATATCATATGGGGACTTTATCAACACGCCGTTGGCCTTTCCTTTGGCCGTTATGCGTCTTTGATCTCTTGTGCTTTTTGCTTCATCTGCGTGGCTTGGCCGCAGGTGCGCTCGCCCTCGGGGCACCGTCCGCGCAGGCAGCCGGGGCCTGCGTTGGCAAACAAACTGGGGGCGGTACCGTAGACCAGCGCCAACATGCGCCAGGCCATGTCACGGATCTCCCACTGGGCCCGCTGACAGCACCGCAGGGCGAACATGTGCATCAGCTCGCGGGCGTTCATGGTCATGATCAGGCGGGTGGCGGCGGCATTGGGCAACACGAACCGCGCGTCCTCGGCACTGCCCTTGCCCAAGGTCTCCAACCACCCGTCGTACCACGCCTGGCTCTGGGCCATCTGGCCCTCGAACTTGGCGACGGCCTCGGGCCCCAGGGCCTCGATAGCGGGTGGGATGACATAACCAAAGCCCGTGGACTTGACATAACGTTGGGACTGCACCGAAAAGCTGGCGATGCGGTGGCGGGTGAGTTGGGCGAGCAGGGTGCGGCTGACGCCCTCGACGCCAAAGGTGTAGCTGACGTGCTCGATGGTGGACAGGTGTCCCTCCTCCACCAATCGTCGCACAAAGTCCTGCTGATCCTGCTGGGTCACCCGGGTTTTCAATGCCTCCAAATCTGCCGCCGCGTAACACACCCGCGCCGCCATCGCAATGGTCGCCTCGGGGGCGGGCGTGTGGGTGAGCAAGACAACGGACATTTTGGTCGCAGACATAGAAACCTCCCGAGAAGTAGGGATGACTTATTATATCATATTACAGGTGTTTTCTGGGGGGCGGGCCTTTTTTCAAAAAGGCCCGCCCCCAGACCCCCACCCCAAAAACTTATTATTGATCTTGTTTTTTGTTTTGCATCTCTATGCAAAGAGGCGTTGGCTTGTTGTAAAAAACATAGCCAGTACAAGTTTTTAAAGGAGGGGGTGCGGGGGAGGAAAAATTTTTCAAAAATTTTCCTCCCCCGCAAAATCCCCGCGCATCACTGAAAAAAGTTTCGCAGCAAGCGATCTGTCACACCTTCGCGCGGGGTGGGTTTGACCACGGGTTTCGCCTGTTGGGTCAGAGCGGATAGGGCGCGGCGGTAAGTCATGTTGCCCGGCTCGAGCTCCAGGGCGCGGGCCAGGTGATGAGCGGATTTGGTTTGCCAGCCGC
>JGI994J12354_10002631_pt1 | contig 17288 bp, 14 predicted proteins | sample IntmicLarv3ML3BL_FD_12354 | JGI IMG/M metagenome (IMG submission 12354) | reverse complement strand
GTGAACTGACAGGCAAGGGAATGTTGATGACCGTCTGCGCCCGGAGAAAGACCTGTGGATGAGTTTTCGGACGGGGGTTCAATTCCCCCCGCCTCCACCAACCGACCCAAAAAATAACACCTACTACCACTATTATAGAGGTGGGTTCAGTGTCACTGTTTGGGTCGATATGAGATAGGACGATTGAAATACATCGTTCTATTTTTTATCCTCTCAAATAAGTTCTATTCAATTTCTAGCTCTTCCATAGGATGACTTAGGGGACCCCTGGTGAGACTTTTAGATAATATCAATGATTCTATATGAGAGAGAACCTTAAGTCGAACCAGTGAGACCCTGTGACGAGTTGGAATGATAAGAGAATTTGATGATATTCCGAGGATGATTCTTCAAGTAAATGAGATTGCCAGTGACTCCTTTTTTAATAACCATGTAAACCAATTATGCCCAGATATAGTTGTTGCATATAGCCCCTATTTATAGTATTGTCAAATGAGAGGCTAAACATAAACCCGAGGATATTCCGCTCAATTACCTAACTCTTTGATTTATCAAGGATCGCCACCACCAAGAAAGGGAGTTTGATAGCCATGAAGAAAATTACGCTTGACAAAGAACAGGCTAAAAAGATAGCTCAAGGCATCCTCGAAGATATTAGAGCCTACCGTGACGCAAACTTTGAGAGATTCTTTCTCTGGTATTTTAACGGAGTCCGCAATGCAAAAGGAAAGCCACCCGTAAGGGACCCAGCCCTATGTGACCGTTGTCCTCATCGTGACCGCCCCCATTGTGATGTCTGTGAGAGTGCTGCGCGATGAAAACAGAGCCGACAAAATTGATTGAGCGCATACGGAAAGAACTGAAAAAGAATATGACTCCGGCAGAGATTGAAAAGGTCAAGGACGATTCTTGGAAGAACTTTTTGCTCTGCAATACAAAGCTCCCTGCCACCCTCTACCGACTTCACATTTATCACAAAGGCAAAGGGCTCTCTACAAAGAAAATTACCAGCATTGAGAACACCCTAAAATATGCGCTTGGGGAGAACCCGAATGTGAAGGTGTTTATTGTTGTGAGTACAACTAGCGGAAAAGATGCCCATCGTGTAAAGGTTAATGGCAGACGCCGTGCTGTCGTGCAAGGTACACCAGTTCCTACTCATGTTCATATTGGAGCCATAGGCAACGACCAGGGAAGTGCTAAAAGCTACATCGTTGATGTCGGAAACCGTTTGAGGGAGAGAGGGATAAGAAACAAAAACTACTCTATAAAAAACCACAAACACGCACTCAATTACATCAACTATTGTCAAAGGCAAGCAAATTCATTCCATCAATACGGCAAATCGGATTTCAACTTTAGAGCCTATTTTTTCAAATAGATGCACCATTATTTAGTAACTCGAAAAAAAGCAACTACCCAAAAACATGGCAAAACTTACCCAATAGTATCGTGTAAAGCGGGTAAATCGCCATGTTTTTGAGTTGATGGAGTGTCTATATTAATAAGGGGGGGTAATGATAACCTTCCCCATGAAGAAAAGCGACACAAGAAAAAGCCTTATGTCGGTTCGTCTGCCTTTTCAATTTTAGGGTAGTGTGCCATGGCAAAGCCGATACATTGCAGAATAAACTCGTTACGGCTAATCCCGACCTCGTCCGATAATTCATCAACCTCTTTCAGCATGGTTGCTTCAATTCGGATGGTAATGACCGTTTTTTCGGTTTTTGTGGGGTTGAACTCAATCACGAAAAACATCACCTGCCAATATACTAATTTTACTGCGTTTCCCATTGCAATAATATATTCAGTATACGACAGCGTTTTTCGATATCGTATTTTCATTGTGTTTTCGACAGTGATAAAGTATAATAACGGCAAATAAACACATGGGAGGAACACACCATGACAAAGCCGTTATTGCTGAATGATTTGCTGCACTTATCCCCTGAGGACATTGCTCGAGCCAAAATTCGCTTCAACAAAAACACCAGCGGAACCCAAGGCAAGCCCGCCATGCAGGTTTATTTGGAGAACCCCGATGATGTAAATACCAGAATGCTCTTTTGGACAACCAAGGTGCGATTCTTCAGTGTCAACGACATCGCCATTTGCTTTTTCCAGTTGTCGAGCGACACATGGCTGCTCTCTACCATTAAAGAGGTGACACGCGAATTGGGCGTAAGCCCCGGCATAAACTACGAAGGCATCGAGATGGAGCAATACAGGCCCTATTTCGCCCGTGTCATCGTGAAGTATCACAAGACCCATATGGCTTCTTATCGAAAACTAGATGGCTTCCTTGATAAACTCGAAGTTCTTCAAATCCTATCCAGTGCTTTTGATGGCATTGACTTCCCCGGCTACGATAAAGTACGGCTGTCCTTTGAACAGCTCTCCATCGTCATCAACAGGCGTCCGAAGGATTGGATTCCCGCTCTTGAGAATCAGAAGGCTGTCTACCTCATCACTGACATGGCGAGCGGTCAGCAATATGTCGGCTCGGCCACAGGTGAGAACGGGATGCTTCTTCAAAGATGGGCAAATTATGTGGCCGATGGTCATGGTGGGAATAAGCTCTTAAAGGCCATTGTGGAAAATACAGCTCAAGGCATGGAGTATGTGATGAAGAACTTCCAATACTCCATTTTGGAGAATTATAATGCCCGCGTAGACAAGCATATCATTCTGGAGCGTGAGGCATGGTGGAAAGAAACCCTGGGAAGTAAGGCCTATGGGTTGAATGCCAATTAGTGACATGGGGAGCGGGAGGAGAAAGCTATGAAAAGGCCGCATTTGTGCCCAGTATGCGGGCAATTTATGTTTAGCGACAGTAACCATTTTGAGATTTGTCCGGTATGCGACTGTCAAGCCGACATTGTACCAGAAGATGGGGGTTACTGGAACAGACTGCGCCTTAACCTATTCAAAGCGCAGTGGCAACAAAAACAAAAGGAGCAGAACCCAGTTTTTGAACAAGATGAAGAGGAAGGCAGCATAAAATGCCCAATCTGCGGCCAGTTCGAGTTTGTTGGCCCGGGAACCTATGATATCTGCGAGGTTTGCGGCTGGGAAAACGACGGCGTGCAGTATGATGACCACGACTATGACGGTGGGGCAAATTGGCTTAGTATCAACCGCGCAAGAGAAAACTATCAAAAGTATGGCCAGATAATGACAGAACAAGATAAAAAAGAGAGTAGCGACTATTACTTCAGGCATGTTATGCCCGATGGACGGTGGCTATATAACACAGATTTTGAGCCCTTCACGACCATCGGGGCAACACCTGATGCGTGGTGCGATTGGCTGAATGCGAACAACACCGAGATTGGCTTAGCGACTGCACTTGCACAGACGCACAATGAAATCGCCTTTCAAAAGGGAAAAATCATTGGGCTGGATGGCCCCGAATTGGCGGAAGCAGAAGCCATTTACGACAATTGGGTGGCGTTGCTTATTGAACTATCAGAGCAGGTGTACCAACTCATAAAAACGGGAAAGTCCCCTGGAGAAACCAAATTGGTTGAAGATGGTTACAATCTACATGACTATCGTGTTGTCGAGCCTTTTATGAACAAATATGGCTATTACAATGGCGATGGCCTATGGGTAAAACAGTCAGAGCAATAGCAAAACCTCAATTACAAAAAACCTTGATTTAATGTAATCATAATTTAGTCGAACAGGGCGACCCAAATCATCCAAATATATTACAACAATTATTATATTTTTCTATTTACATTTACCATACCGTTTGATATAATATTCCTGATGAGAGATTCAGGAGGACGAGACCATGAAATACGGTTACGGCAGAGTTTCGACCCAAGCCCAAGAGCTGGCCCGACAAGAAGATTTGTTCAATAGTGTCGGGATAGACGAACGTTATCGGTTCATGGAAAAGATGACAGGCACCAAGGCGAGCCGGCCACAGCTTGACCGGCTCAAAGATGAAGTGCGAGAGGGCGACACCGTTTACATTGAAAGCCTTTCGAGATTAGGGCGCTCCACTAAAGACCTACTGGCCCTGCTCGAATACTTTCAGGGAAAAGGTGTCACCCTCATTTCATCCAGAGAGAGCATTGACACGAGTACGGCGACAGGAAAGCTCGTTACAACGGTTTTGTGTGCGTTGGCCGAGTTCGAGCGTACCTTAATCGTCGAGCGGACGCAAGAGGGTCTCAAGGCCGCCAGAGCAAGAGGCCGCAAGGGCGGCAGAAAACCCAAGAGTGCAAAAGAGATTAAAATGGCATTGTCCATGTATGACAGCAAAGAGTTCAGTGTGGCCGAAATCTGCAAGCGTTGCAATATCAGCCAGGGAACCTTATATAAAGCCATCAACGAGAGGAAAGCCCAAGCCGATACAGTGGAGGGCAAATAAATGAATGTAGCCATTTATGCCAGATACTCAAGCGACAACCAAAGCGAAACCAGTATCGAGCAACAATTAAAGGTTTGCCATGAGTTTTGCAAGCGTAATGGCTACATGGTCGTTGCTGAGTACAGCGATGAAGCTATTAGCGGTCGCACTGATTCAAGGCCGCAATTCCAACGGATGATGAAGGACAGCAAGCGGAGTTTATTTCACGGTGTTATTATTTACAGTGTTGATAGATTTAGTCGGTCTATGGTTCAATCGGCCACACATGCTTCCGAATTGGAAAAAGGGGGTGTGGCGTTAATTTCTGCCACCGAGCATATATCGGGCGGGCCTTCTGGCAAGCTGACCATGAATATGCTGATGGCATTCGCCCAATATTACAGCGATGAGCTGGCCCAAAAGATTACCAGAGGCATGGACTACAACGCAGAACATGGGTATGTCACAGGCGGCAATATGGCATTGGGCTACAAGGCCGAAACCGCGGATGGTGCCAATAAAGACGGCAAAAAGATTTATGTTGTCGACGAGGCGACCGCTCCCATCGTCAAGCGGATATTTGAGATGTATGCCGATGAAGGCAAGAGCATGGCCGAAATAATCCGATACTTGAACGAGCAAGGCCATAAGACATCAAGAAATGTACCCTTTAATAAAAACTCCTTGAGACTACTGCTGCGCAACAAAAGATACTGCGGAATCTACACCTATCGAGATGCAGAATATCCGGGGAAAATACCGAGAATTATCGAGGATGATTTGTTCGAGCGGGCCAGAAAAGCTCTAGACAAAAACAAAAAAGCCCCCGCCAAGAATAAAGCAATTGGCGAGGACGAGTATTTGTTGACCCTAAAACTGTTCTGTGGGCATTGCAAAGAACTTATGACTGGCTGGAGCGGCACGGGGAAATCGGGCAAAATTCACCGTTATTATATGTGCAATGGGAAGAAGAAAAAGCTGTGTGACAAGAAAAATGTCCGCAAGACTCTCCTTGAAGACGCAGTGGTTTTGCAATGCAAGAAAACCCTTACCGATGACAACATCGAGAAAATCGCCAGTGCGGTCATCGCATTCAACGAGGCAGAGCAGAGGGATAATGTCAACCTAAAAAGGCTCGAAAAACTGATTGCTGATAATGCACGACAAAAGGAAAACTTAATGAGTACGTTGAAGCTCTGCGAGGATGAGGACACACAAAAGGAGATTCTTGCAGAAATTGGCCAAATGGTGAAAGAGGCCGAAGAGCTCAAAATCCAGTTAGCTATCGAAGAAAGCCGAAAGATTAACCTTTCGCGCAGAGAGATTGTGTTCTTCCTGAAAGACCTGCAAAACGGGGATGTTTCAGATATCAAATACAGAAAAACCCTCATCTCGGTGCTGGTCAACAGGATTTATTTGTATGACGATGGGCAGCTCACCATCATGTTCAACAACGGCGATACCATCACCGAAGTAGACCTCAATTTGATTGAAGAAATAGAAACCGTCCTTCCCGCAAGCAGCGACAACAGGGGTTATTTTATAGGTAATGTTGACCCACCACCCGGCGCCCACACTTTTGTGTGGGCGCTCTTCTTTTTGCCCAAAACACCCCACGATGTGGTGCCTCGGCAAAGACTCGTTGTCCATCGCTCACCCCCTCTCCCGCAAGGCTTGACGGATTGCCGTAATTACCCCCGCCCATGCCTTGATGCAGATTATAATACACGTCAATATGCTCATTGAACACGACAACCTTATCAATGTGGAGGTCAATCAACTCCTCAATGTGCTTCAGCTCACCGGTGACAAAAAGCTCTCTGGCCATCCGAAATCCGTTTTCAAGGGCAGACACCTCCACCGTGGAAGATGCCATGTCCATCCCGTTGACTTCATGTTCCAGCGTCGCCTTTTCCTGCTCCAGCGCCGTCAGCTTGTCCAGCAGGGTTTCCGAGCCGGTTTTGGCGGCCAGATTGACCAGATTGTCGATCTCTCGCCCGATTTCACCCAACCGTTTGACCATCTGTCGATAATTGCGCTCGACATCCGCATTGGCTTTGCGAAGGTATATTTCGTATTCCTTGGCCAGGGTGGGTAACTTGCTATCATCAAAAATGATGTCGGCCAGCTGATGCAGGACATAGCTCTCGATATATTCCCGCCGCAGCTCCCGAACCTTGCAGCCGTTGGTTCTGTCGCCGCTGCCACAACGGTAGTTGACGTAGATGATTTTCCGTCTGCCGCCCGACCGCCTGCTGCCCGAAAAGGCGCGACCGCATTCACCGCAGAAAAGCTTGCCGGAAAGCAGGTAAATCTCCCGGACATTGGATGCCTTGTGCAGCCGGCGTTTTTTCTCAAGCCGTGCATGGGCAGCCTGGAACTGCTCCTTGGAGATAATGGCAGGAATGCCATCCTCAATGCGGATGATATCCTCATCGGCCTTGTTACGGTGGGTGTTGCGTTTGCCGTCAACGCCCTTACTGATGCTGCGATTAAAGATATAAACGCCGGTGTACTTCTCATTATAAATAATGTCGTGCATGGAGTTTTTCCCGAACAGATTTCCCCTCCTGGTGCGATACCCCAGGCGGTTCAAATAATCGGTAATGACATCATAACCATGCCCTGCGGTGTACATATCGAAGATCGTGCGAACAATGACCGCCTGTGCCTCGTCAACCCGATACTGCTTGGTGACCGGATCGACCGAGTAGCCCAAGGGCGACCATCCACCTGTGTGCTGGCATTTGAGAGCAGTTTCCTTCATGCCCTTATTGACCTCCCGGGCCAGGTTCTTGCTATAGTATTCCGCCATGGCCTCAAGCACCGACTCCAGGATGATGCTCTCGGGCGATTCCTCATCCAAATACTCCTGCACACTGACGAGGGATACGCCGTTTTTCTTGAGTTCCATGCGATAGCCGATGCTGTCGCTGCGTTTCCGAGAAAAGCGATCAAGCTTGTGCACCAGCACGATGTCAAAGGTGTTGTTTTTGGATGCCTGAATCATTTCGAGGAAACTGGGTCGTTTATCGGTTGTAGCCGAGCGCGCCCGGTCTATGTACTCCCCGACAATGAGGATCCCCTCTCGGCGGGCATATTCGGTAATTGCCCGCACCTGGGCATCTATGGATTCATCCCGTTGATTCTCTGAGCTGAAGCGGGCATAAATCACCGCCCGAACTGGTCGGCCCTGATATTTCAGTCTCTCTATTGCATTCATTTGGCTTTCTCCCTTCATCATGAGCGTTCCCCTTGCCGCCCCGGAGGAGGTCGTGGATGCTGGCGGCGAGTAGGGATATCGCTTTATGAGACGGAACCCGGGCAGTCGAGTAGAAGGTGTTGATTTTACTGAACCTGATGTCATTTGGCGGGTGATATTCTGGCATGACAATTTACCCCTCTCTATGCCCGAGAAAGCCATGTGGCCCTATTCAGCTATCAATGTGCCGATATAGAGATTATACCAACCGGGCAGCTTTTGTGCAACGCAAGAACCGTGAACAAACACGGCGCCCCCGAAGAATCGGGCGCGCCGTGTTGACATTTTAGATTATAGCTTGGGAGAGAGTGTAGTTGCAATGGAGAATGAGTGTAGATTTGGTGTAGGGGGTGGGCGGATTCTGGATAGGTTTGTCGGAAGTTTGTAAAAAAAATGCTTTATATGCTTGTCGCACATATGATATGGCGGTATAATAAAATTGAATTTATATTCTACGATTATCCAACTAAACCTATTTACGTATTCCCCGTTTATCATCGGAGCAAACCAAAAGAACTAATAGGATACTTGATTCTAGATAATTTCTCATCTATAAAGGATGTAGTGTATGAAAAATGTGGATCTCCTTTTAATAAACCCTCCCTTTCACACCCGAAACGGTGGTGGAAATTTCTTTCCTCTGGGCTTGGGATATATCATTTCTTCGGTGGAGGCTCATGGGCATACTTGGAAAGTGCTCGATTGTACAAAAATGATTAATGCCTTTTTTCAGCGCGAGCTAGAAAGCTTTCGTAAAAATCTGATTGTTGAATTGCAAAACTATTCCCCGCTTATGATTGGTCTTGGGCCATGTGTAACCTCACATTTAAAGGCGCTAAAGATAATTGCTGAGTGCTGTCAAACAGTCTTCCCTTCCACTCCTATCGTTGCCGGTGGGCCACTTGCGTCCATTGAGGAACAAGAATGGGTCTTCCAAGAAAGTCTGAAAATCAGTTACATGATTAAAGGTGACGGTGAATTGGCCATACCGGATGCGGTCAAAGCAATCAAGCAAACCGGTAATATTAGAAATAGCCTGATGGTATCTCGTCCAGGATATACATATGTAAATGAAATCAATGATATCGACTCCCTTCCGTTCCCTTACAGGCAACTCCATAGCGGCGATTTATTTTCAACTAGGCGATCGGCGCCTAATGCTCCACAGCGGCAGGCTGCGATGATTACCTCGAGAGGATGTCCATATAGGTGTATTTATTGTGTTTCGGGAAACCTATCGCAAAAGGTCCGCAAACGCAGTGCCAGTAGTATCGTCCAGGAGATGGAGTCCTTGAATAAAATCTACGGAATCAATGATGTAGTTTTTTATGATGATTGTTTCTTTGGGTTCATGCAATCAGCTGCAAATGATATTTGCATTTTTAGTGAGGAAATACATCGTAGAAATTTGCATATGACATGGCAAATGGAAATGCGACCCGATCTTTTTTTGTCTCTAGACGATAGCTCGTTTCGCATTCTGTCTAGTTGTGGTTGTCGGCAAATTAATCTAGGCATAGAAAAAGTATCTGCCGTAGGACTAAAGTTTTTAGGAAAAGCCGCATCATTCGATGGGCTTCGGGAAAAAATTTCCATGGTTAAAGAGCGCACAAACATTAGCCTGTCTGCTACGTTTATACTCGGCGGCAGGGGAGAAACCCGCAAGGAAACCATTGAACTAATTAATGAATCGAACCGTCTTGGATTGGACTTCGCTCATTATAATCCGCTATTTGTATACCCCGGGACACCACTATACAGTCAAGTATTTGATAGCAAGAAAACATGGGCAAGTATGATTTATAACGACATCTTGCCATGGGGAGAGATTGTCTTTGAAAATGAACACCTTAAATGCGCCGACTTACTTAATCTGGTTGATTATGCTTACTCAGAATTCTACAAAAGCACCATATACTCCAATCAGCAAATGATTTCGGACCGATTTAATCTCAGGGGGGAGCAAGAGAATTGAAAGTATACGACCGCCTGTATGGCGAATATAAATTCCCCGCCATCATACAAGAATTGCTAGATTGCCCCGGCCTTTTACGGCTCAGAGATGTCCGAATGGCAAACAATCAATTTGTGGCCTTTCCTGCTTTTGCTTCATCTTCAAGGTATGAGCATTCATTGGGCGTTTGCCATCTCGCAGGATTGTGTGCAACATCATTGAGCTTGCCAGAAAAAGACACAATTGAATTAATGATGGCTTGTTTGTATCACGATGTTGGCACCCCCCCTTTCGCACATGCAATGGAGGAGGTTCTTCAGCTCGCATTCGGATTTGATCATGAGCAGAACTTGAAAAACCTTATCATGGGCACTACCGGAAAATTCGATGGTGACATGGCAAGGGTTTTTTGTGACGAAGGGCTAAAGCTAAGGAGTGTTTGTCACAGTAAAAAGGGAAGAACTCTTGGCCTTGATTTATACCGAATTGCTAAAATAGCTGCCGGAGATGGAGACGAGCCATTTGCCCCATTGTTAAATGGAGGCGGAATGGATTTAGACAATATTGACAACATTATTAGAGCATCATCTGCTATGGGAATAATCCAGGTTGAAGACATTGATTTGGCATCACGCCTTGCCCACGCATTCATCTTTGAAGAAGGTCATTTCTATTATGACGGAAACTATATCAGCGATATTCGGCGCTGGCAGCAGATTCGTGACCTTCAATACACCACCATTTTCAATAGCCTTGATGATTTTTCTTTTCAAACAATGATAAAAAAATCTCTAAATTTGCTTATGCATGACCCCGCTGCCTCCGCTCGCATAGATAACAACTCTTGGAAGCTCACTGATTCGAGCATTGTACATGACGTTTTGCTAGCAAATCCCAAAAGCAGAGAGATAATGAAAAGGGTTTTATTGTGTAAGCCATTTCATTGCTTGGGAGTTCTGCATATTCAAGGACACAATGCCGCCAGATTTCTTAACGAACACCTTGCAGAAATCGAACGGATTGCCAGTGATTATTTCAAAGATGCGCTCGATATACGGCAAAAAAAGTTGAACTCGATACATACCAATCCTGTGGTTGCCAATTTTTACCCCGACAAACGGAAAAGAAGGTTGAAAAATAAGGCCTTTTCATGGAACACTGAAACAGTTATTGACGAAGCCATTGATTCTCCGCAGGGAGCGTTACTTGGTCTATTCACCCCGTTCTCTAACTCGAATCATCGGGAAGTTAAGGGTGACGACGGGAAACCATTACGCAAATCCGTTTCATTTCGCAAAGAGAACCTTCTGGAATTGATGAAATTACTAGCAGATGACACACTTAGCAGGTTTTGTGTATCTGTTTACGGGAGTGATTCAAATGGACAACCTACAACAAACGCTACAGGGAATCAATTGGAATTTTTCTGATTACAACAGTGCTAAGTACCCGTTGGATATCAACTCTATTCCATGGTATCCCGCTACATTTATTCCTCCAATTCCTAAATTTCTAATTGCTTTACTTACTAAATCTGGCGACACTGTTCTTGACCCCTTCGGCGGAAAAGGAACAACAGCCATTGAAACAATCAAGCAAAATAGGTTTCCCTTATATAACGACTTAAATCCCTTTGCTGCCGAAATCACCACAGCCTTACTCTATGCGATTAAATCTCATATTAACGGAAATACGTTTCCAGATGATGAGGAAGCATATCTCGGCGAGTGCATCGTGCCAATAGAATCTGAAGAAGCTTTTATCTCGCGATGCGGGATAAGTAATGATGTTTTTAAGTGGTATGATGCAAATACATTAACAGAAATCTTTTCAATCGTTAACCTCATGTATCTCGATCAGGAAAATAACACAGAGTTATTCTACGTGCGCAAATTGGCTCTCTCATCAATATTGAAACAGGCCAGTTCCCAACCAGGGCATTTCACATACATTACGGACAATTGCAAGCCGGCAAAACTTATCTACAAAAACGCCAAAAAGTTGTATGTTAATAAGATGGTTCAAATAAAACTTGCAGCGCAGGACATGATTAAGCAGTTCTCGCTCACCAATCCAGACGGATCATTGAGCACAGTTTTAGATGAGGCAAAAATCGTCACGGGCGATGCACGAAATATGGGTTGGATTAATAGTTTAAGCGTAAATCTTGTAATCACGTCGCCTCCCTATTTGTGCGCACAAGATTACATAAAAACAATGCGACTAACGAATTTATTCTTCCCTGACCAAGAGGGCTTTGATATCACGCCAAAAAAAGAAATTGGCCCAAGAAATAAACGGCGAAGCAAAGCTGAATTAGTCATTCCTAATTATTACTCTGATATGGACCGCGTCTTTTCTGAAATTGAGCGAGTTCTTGTTCCAAAAGGTTTTTTTTGCCTGATAATCGGGCAAGGCAAGTCAAAAATCACTGCCGAATATGACACGATTTCTGATTTATGCGATATTATAAAACAAAAACATCGTTTAAACGAGATATATCATGTAACACGTAAAATCGGAAATAGAGTTATCCAGGTGGGCGGGGTTGACACAGAGGACATTATTGTTTTTCAAAAAACAAACTGAAATTGGGAGGCACCTATTATGGCAGCAAGACCTTGGGTCATTAGCGTTTTATCTACTGATTATGACCTTCACGATTACCGTGATGCTGTTATCAGACAACTCAAACTCAAAGGTGCTGACCCCTCGGCGTTTGAGCTTCCCGGTTTCCCCGTTGAACCAGACATTCACTCCCACGATAGCTGTCTGGTGGCGCTGGAGCGGGCCGATATTGCCCTCTTAATAGTTGATAAAAGGTATGGCGGTATATATTCTGGAAATTCCTCTCATTCGATTACAGAAGCAGAATATATCTCCGTGGTGCAAAGCAAAAAGCCATGCTTTGTTTTCATATCGGCCCAGACTTGGAGTGAAGTTCACACTTATAAAGCTGGATTCAAGGCTTGGAAGAGTACGCATTCGTATACGAAAAATGAACAAAGAAAGGGAGTCCCTCGCGCTCAGTTTGATGCCCAATATATATGCTCACATGTTGACTCCGTACAAACTTTAAAATTTGTGGATAAGATTCAAAAAGCGTATCAAACTTATTCTGTCAGCAACTGGATGGATCAATATACGAATATTCCCGATTTAATTGCGAGAATAGAGGGTAAATTGACAGGGCACTCCCGATTTGTGCTCGAGGGACTTGTTCGCGCACAGACACAGAAGCTTGAAGGCCGTCACACATCAACTGGACTTTCACTTTCATTAGGCGACGTGTTCTCACGCGGCTATTATCTTGAGCCATCATTTGACACAGAATCAGGTCAGTTGGCAGGCGGAGCATTTCTTGATAACCGAATTTGTTGTACACTGCTCAAGGGAACTTCAATTTTAGTTTATGGAGAGGCTGGTTATGGTAAAACAACAATTCTTGCGAAAAGCTTTCTGTCTCATGCCAAAAGTTTTCTTGAGCACGACTCTTACCAAATCCCTTTCTATTTGTGGCTGAAGAAAAAAAGCTGTGACTATCACTTTGATTTTTCTCGCTATGTTGCTGAAAGCTTTGAGGAAGACTGGAACAGAGCAGCTTATCCATATTTGGATTTAAGCAGTATACGCCCGTATTTTTATTTTGATGGATTTGATGAGATTGCTGAGAAGATGACACCAGATGAAGTGGAAGAAATAAGCAAAGCCAGTATATTTTCACACCCCGTATTATTGACTTGCCGCCAGCAGTATGCTTTCCGCTATATTAATAATTTCAGCTTTTCTGATAAATTTGGAATTAGGCTTAAAGTTAATACATGGGATGCCACTATGGCGCAAGCATATATTGATAATTTTTGTAAAATAAAAGGGAAACCTCAGGATTTTGCAGCAATGGTCCATCAATTGCTGGCAGGCAACCAATCTCTGCGCGATATTTTGAATAATCCATTATTAATAACTATACTTTTATGGGTAATTGAGCAAAACCGAATGCGTATTCCTGAAACGATTCATACTCGGATAGAATTGTTTAGAGCATGCATTAATGCCCTGGCCAAAAGGGAGTTGAATCGACTGGAGCAAAGTGAAACCTTTGCACCTGACTTAGTTATTGTGTGGTCTTATGCTGCATGGGATGTTTACCTTAGTAAGCTTAATGGCACAATAACAAAGTATAGCATATTAATTCCTAAGCTTAAGGCCATGCGTCAAGCAACACCGTTTGATTATTCCGCGGCACATTTTGAGGCCTTATTTGATAGTTCAGAAGGCAACATTTTCGGCACCTTTCATGAACAGTTTTTAGAGTTTCTGGTAGCGAACACAATATACACCGCATGCATCGATACTGTATATCCTTACCCTGAGTTTCTAGGCTACGTTATGCGTCCAGAAATCAACAGGTATTTCAGGACTATTTGGAAAGAATGTCCAGAAGATAACCAAAATAGAATTGTAGCCAATTTACATAAGCAATACCTGGAAAATTTGGGCGACTCATCGTTCATTTCGGTATCTAAGCGCGTACACGCAATATACCATATTGGGCGCCTTAACGTTCCTGCAAGAGTAGATATAATGGATAAAGCGTTTTGTGTTGAGACGCATATATCTGTCCAGCTTTCATTATATTTTGGCGCAATCAAGATGGGGCGTTTAGATGACGAGCAGAAGTTTTACAAACTGCTCACAACCGACTCCGATTATAATGAGGCAAATAGAGGGTATCATCTGACATATTATTCCGATGCGATCATGGGGACCCATTTGCCCTTTACCGATAATGCCGAAAAAAAATGGGAAGGTACATTTGGAGCTTTCTTGCGACATTTCCAAAGCGATGAAGAGGGGCATTTCTTTTTACGGCGTATTGATCTCGTTACAATGCAGCATTTAGCTGAAGCAAGAGGTTCTGTGGGCCCGCTATCTGCCGAGGCACTTGATCAATTAGGTAGTTTAATAAAATCCTCGCAATATATGAATGCATATCCAGAATTTCAAAAGAAAATCGAGAGTGCTTTTTCTTGTCTTTGCGACGTATTTCAACGCCTAATCCATACCACGCCTCAGATAAGCGAGCAGTAAAAAATGAAGATGTAACGCACCGCTAAACAACTGTGGCCCCTACCAGAAGTAGCGGGCCGCATTATGCATCTATACGCCGGTACATCTCCGCCAACAACCGGACAGCCTTGCTCTTTCGAGTGTGGACAGTTTTCTGCGAAATATCCAGCAGATCCGCCGTCTTCTCAATAGTCCGCCCCTCCTGGTAAAGCAGGGCAACGACCTCCCGTTCCCCATTATCAAGCAGACCGATATACAAATCCAGTCTGTTAATCTCCACTGCCGCAGCGCTCAGATCCTTTTGCAGCGCAGCTCTGTGCTTCAGCCTCATGGCCTCGGCTTCATCTTTATAGCTTGCCGCAATCGAAAAGGTCCTATCCGGTATCCGGCCGCCCGATACCCTTTCAGCCTCACTGCCAGACAGGGCTGCGGAGAGTAGAACCTCGTCATCGGACACGATGCTTTGAGCGTATCCGATTTCATATTCCAGCTGCTTCTTAATCGCAACCAAGCTTCTGTAATTCTTTAGTTTTTTCAAAACATCCTGTTCTGTGACCATCTTCTCCTCCCAGTTGAAAGTATTTGAAAAGCAGCTCATGATTACATGAGCTGCTTTTCGCTACCGATCCTCTTCATATTCTTTAATCAAACCCAAAATGCATCGGTGAATGGCCCTTCTTTTCTTCTTATCAAATCCCTCCGTAACCATCGGATCGATTTTCTCGTAAACAGTTTTTACGGTCATAGCCGATGCGAAGCAGTCGGCAAAGATCTCCCACATGGCCTCCCTGGGTGCACTCAGGCTGCCGGGAAATATATCCCACAAAATATTTTCAAACCCCGGCGGCACCTCATTCAGATTTTCTGTCACGCGTATATGGAAAACGTGGCCCAACTCATGCAGAATAGAGTAAGTTTGGGGGCAGCGAAAGCCGTGCAACGCATGGGGCACGAAAACTAAGTCTCGCCGTCTCCCGGTTTCTAAACCCGTGGCCATATAATAGGCATTAGCCTCGGCGAAGCTCTCGTCGACAAGCAAAAACGTCAGATTCTCAAAGTCGCTGGTGAAGGTGCGCTCGACAATATTAATGCTCATAATGTCCCTGATTTCATCTTCCGATACCCGTTCTCCCCGGGGCGGCACCACGTTGGCCTGAACAAACTCGATAATCCGCCCGCATTCTTCAATGTTTTTTGCATAGGAGGTCGGACAAAACTCCCATCTGCTATCCAAATAGATCAAAACTGCCTCCCGAGAGGCAAAAATGTCATTGAGGCCTCGGGGCATATTCCCCAGACTAATGACTAGCATCGCGCTGTTAAGCTGCTCCCTCAGTGCCATAAATATATCGTTTGTGCCCTGTTCCTCTGCATACTGAATCACCATTCGAAGCCCTTGGGCAAGCTCTGAGAGTGTCGTCGCTTTCATTGCTTTTTCGATCGCTTTCATAGTTATTACGCTCCCTTAAATAATATGTTTTGACATGCCTCGACACGCTGAATATAGTGTGTCGGAAAGTTGTCCTTGCGTTCGCCCCAGCATCTATGCCATTATTTCTCATATACTTATTATTTAGGAGGGAGAAAAATGGCAAGCATCGTGAAACGAGGACAAAAGTACGCGGTAGTCTATGATTTGGGCCGGGATGCTGACGGCAAGCGCCAGCAGAAATGGGAATCCGGGTTCAGCTACAAAGAGGCCCAGCGGCGCAAAGCAGAGATTGATTACATGAAAAGCCGCTCCATGACCATCCGTGCTTCCCCGGCAAGCCTCACGCTATCTCAGTTCTACGAAATATGGCTTCCGGTTTATCAGACAAATTGGCAGTACAAGACATACCAAATGGCTACCGATATGCTCACCGCCCATGTTTTGCCCTACATCGGCACCATGAAGCTCAGCAGCATCAACCCCTATGATATTGAGCATCTGATCAGCTATATCCGCACCAAACCATCCAAACGCAGTGGTGAAAAAACACTGTCTGCGACAACCGTGCATCATACTTTCGAGTACATTCGGCTCATTTTTAACAAAGCCGTAGAATGGGGGTACATCAGTGACAGCCCGGTTAAGTGCAAGCCTCCCTCCCGGGACAAGGTCGTGCCATCCACCTGGAGCGCCGAGGTTCTCACCGACGTGTTGACCGAAATGCACGACGAGCCGCTGCTGCGTTTGGCCGTGCATCTGGCCTTTGTCTGTTCATTAAGAATTGGTGAGCTGCTGGCCATTACCCTCGATGACATTGACTATACAAACGGCTGCATCTATATTTACAAGGCTCTGCAAAGGGTAGATGCTAACACCATTGGTTTGCTACCACAAGTCAACGCTTTCCCCTTGCCTTCCCCAAACGGCTCTGATGCCAAAAGCTTTCTGGTTCTCAAGGATTGTAAGACACCCAGCTCCAACCGAAAGATCTTTTTGACGCCTCAGCTCCAGGAGGAAATTCAGGCTCGGATCACCCGGATTTCAGAGGAGGCTGCCTTCCACCACTGGCAGCACAACGGTTTGCTCTTTTGTCTGCCCGAAAGCGGCAACCCCATTGAGCCCAACCTGCTACAAAAGTGGTTCCGAAAATGGCAGGGGCGGAACCCCGGCCGACGCAAGCTGACCTTCCATCAACTCCGCCACTCTA
>JGI994J12354_10002630_pt1 | contig 17289 bp, 18 predicted proteins | sample IntmicLarv3ML3BL_FD_12354 | JGI IMG/M metagenome (IMG submission 12354) | reverse complement strand
TATCAACTGTTAATGAAGTATTTTAATGAAATTGTATGCAATGAGAAGCAAACTTTTTATATCTTTGTGTTTTAAAACACTGTTTTATAACATAAAATGTTGGATGATAATGCAATGGAAAGTATCGCCTACTCGTCCAGTTTGCTGGAGGTATGGAGGATTCTGAGTGTGCCGGAAAGGGCAATTCTTCGCGAAGCCGCGAAAGTTGTCAATTTCAGCAAGAACGAAGTGATATATTCCATGTACGAGCAACCGACCCACTTGATGTGTCTGCTGAGAGGGAGTGTCAAGATTTATATTGATGGCATCGGTGGACGAAGCCAGATTATCCGCATTATCCGCCCCGTTCAATATTTTGGTTACAGGGCATCGTTTGCAGCCGAAGCATACCGCACCAGTGCGGCGGCAAATACCAATTCGCAGGTGGTAATGGTGCCGATGAAGGTGGTTATCGACCTCATTCGCAGCAACTCTAATCTTGCACTTTCGTTTATTAAAATGCTCTCTATCGACTTGGGGATTTCGGACGAACGCATTGTGTCGCTCACTCAAAAGCATATCCGCGGACGTTTGGCCGAATCGCTGTTGTTTCTTAGCGAAACGCATGGTTTGGAGGAGGATGGAGCTACCCTTAGTATATACCTTCCGCGCGAGGATTTGGCGAGCCTGTCAAGCATGACTACTTCAAACGCGATTCGCACCCTTTCGCACTTTGTTAGCGAAAAGCTGATTGCCATCGATGGCCGGAAAATCAAGATTATCGACGAGGAGCAACTTCGCCGCATCAGTAAGTTGGGATGATTAACCGTTGCTGATTTCTTTCACCATAATATAATCGTTCATGTAAAAGTTGTTGCCAATTGGCGCATCTACCCGCCGGTCGATGCGGAAGCCCATTTTTTTGTAAAACGTTACCGCGCGATTTTTCCGGTTTACATTCAGTTCCAATAACGCCGTTTCGCCTTTGGCTGTGGAGGCGCGCACAAACTCGATGGCTGCATTGATAAATTTCTCGCCGGCTCCCTTCCCTTGCTGCGAGGGAAGCACATACAGTTTTTGAAGATGAAAAAGCAGTGGACTCTGCGGCTCAACCGTCATAAATCCGACAGGTTCGCTGCCGTTTAACAACAGAAAAAGTTGTTGCCCGTTGTCTAGCTGCTTTTGCAGCGATTCGGGCGAATACATCCATTCCATCATGTAGTTGATTTGCCCGGGCGTTAGCACTGAAGCATAGGTGTGCGGAAAAATCACCTCGGCCAGTTGCCGAACTGTTGGCAAGTCGGCCAATTCTCCCCTTATAATCTCAAACATATTGTTTAGCTATTAAAAGTGGTTATGCTTTGCCTTATCGCGACTAATTGTTGCAGTAGTCCTTCCATGCTATCGAGTGGCAGCATATTGGCTCCGTCTGATTTAGCGACAGACGGGTTGGTGTGTGTTTCCATAAAAAGGCCGTCGCACCCTACGGCGATACCCGCGCGGGCAATGGTTGCTATCAAGTTGGGAAGCCCTCCTGTAACGCCGCTTGTTTGATTGGGTTGTTGCAGCGAGTGGGTCACGTCAAGAATAACCGGACAGCCGAAAGCTTGCATTTCAGGGATGCCCCGATAGTCGACCACCAAATCGCCGTAGCCAAAGGTGGTACCCCGTTCAGTAAGCATTATTTGGTCGTTGCCGGCATTGCGCAACTTGTCAACCACAAAGCGCATAGCTCCCGCCGAAAGAAACTGCCCCTTCTTCACATTTACCACCTTTCCGGTATTTGCAGCGGCTAACAGCAGGTCGGTTTGCCGGCACAAGAATGCCGGTATTTGCAGCACGTCGACATATTCGGCCGCCATGCCGGCCTCAACGCATTCGTGAATGTCGGTTACTACGGGCACGCCGAAGCGTTCGCGTACCCCGGCCAATATTTTCAATGCCTTTTCGTTGCCGATGCCGGTAAACGAGTCGATGCGCGAGCGGTTGGCCTTGCGGTACGACCCCTTAAAAATAAGGGGGATGTTGAGCCGGTTGCAGATGCCTGCCAGCTTTTCAGCTATGCCGAAAGCCATTTCTTCGCCTTCAATCACGCATGGCCCGGCCATGAGGAAGAAGTTTCCGGAAGCGTTGTTGATTATTTGGTTCATGTTTATGCAGTATATTTTTGGTAAAGATACATGTTTTTTATGTTTGCCCTGATAACTTGAACGCGGGAACCGTTTTTTATTTCCGCCGCTCTTTTTCTTTCTCGGTGGCATCGAGTTTCAGGAAGATAAAGAGCATAATGGTAAAGGCCCATAACGACGATCCTCCATAGCTGAAAAATGGAAGAGGAATGCCGATTACGGGCATTATTCCGATAACCATACCTATGTTAATGGTTACGTGCATAGCTAAAATAGAGGCAACGCAATAGCCGTATATCCGCACAAAGCCGGCATGGATATGTTTTTCGGCCATCATGAAAACGCGGACAATTAGCAAAAAAAACAGCCCAATAACAATTAACGAGCCGAGAAAGCCCTGTTCTTCGCCCACTGTGCAGAAGATAAAGTCGGTGTCTTGCTCAGGTACGTACTTAAGCTTTGTCTGTGTGCCATTTAGATGCCCTTTTCCAAAAAATCCTCCTGAGCCGATGGCAATTTTCGACTGGTTTACGTTGTAACCTGCACCGGCGAGGTCGTCTTCCAGTCCGAGCGTAACTTTTATACGCATTTGCTGGTGCGGTTCCAGTATGTCGTCGAAAGCATATTCGACCGAATGTACAAAACCCACCATAAGCACAGCGAACAGTGCGGTGTAAAAATATCTTTTAGCCCGATAGTAGATGCCGTTAAGTACCAGAAACAGTGTGAGCGAAGCCAGTATTCCCGTCATCAGCAGCGACAAGTCGTAAGGCATTTGATCATAAATTGCGATGCCGATACCCGCTAATGCCGCTGTGCCGATGAGAATTGTCATCAAGTGCGACTTTCGGGCAAAATTGCGAAAGAGCATTAAAACAGTCATCATATAAATAAGGCACATATCTATAAGGTAGCCGACAGGTGTCACATCCTCTATCTTTTCTGGAAATTTGAGCGCGATAATAAAGAATGCGGCAAGACATCCCCCCGAGGCAAGCACTATGCCCGGCATCCCCTCAACATACAGTACAATCAGCAAGGATAGAAAAACCAATGCCGATCCGGTCTCTTTCTGAAACACCACCAATATAAAAGGTAAGAAAAAGATGAATAGGGCTAAAGCGTAATTTTTCAGTCCTTTCAGTTGAAAACCGTTGTCGCTCAGTAGTTTCGCAAAAGCTAATGCTGTTGTTACTTTAGCAAATTCGGCCGGTTGTATGCGCATGGGGCCTAATACTAACCACGAGCGTGAGCCCTTGATGTCGGGAGCTACAAAGATGGTAACTATCAGCAGCAGAATCATTAACGCGTAATAAACGTAGGCAAAGATTTCGATAAAATGTCGGTCGATGAGCAGTAGTAAAAACGCGAAAATGAAAGCGGATCCAATCCAGATCAGCTGCATTCCGGTGCGCTCTGAAAAGTCGAAAAACGATGTTTGGTCAAAGTCGTACGTGGCTCCGTAGATACTGAAGCATCCACCGATAACCAACAGCAGATAAATAAGTATTACCCACTTGTCAACCAATCTGAATACCGATATAGGACTGCTATCTGAAGCCATAGGGTAAAGTTACAGCGTTTTTCATATTGTCTTCTATCCACTTACTCTCATGCGGTATCTCTCCACGGAGATATTTCTCTAACATTAACCGGCCAATTGGCACGGCATACGTTGCCCCGAACCCCGCGTTTTCAACATATACGGCAATGGCTACCTTCGGGTTCTCTTTCGGGGCAAAGGCCATAAAAATAGAGTGGTCTTTACCGTGTGGGTTTTCGGCTGTACCGGTTTTTCCGCATACCTCAATGTCGGGCATATAGGCTCCCCGGCAGGTGCCGCCTGTAACGGCCATCGCCATGCCGTTTACAATGGGGGTGTAGTATTGGGCATCGATGCCGGTATACCTTCGTGTGGTGTATAGTGAATCGAGTTCATCTCCCTCAATCGATTTTACGACGTGCGGAGGGATATAATAGCCTCTGTTCGCTATTCCGGCGGCAAGGTTGCATATTTGTATGGGGGTAGTCAATATTTCACCCTGCCCTATGGCTATCGATATAATTGTGTGTGCGCGCCAGCCGCGTTCGGTATATATTTTGTTGTAGAAGGTACTGTTGGGTATCAATCCGCGCTTTTCGCCGGGCAGGTCAACCCCCAGTCTGTAGCCGAAGCCCATGTTTACCATGTGGTCTTTCCAGATATCGAACGACTCTTGTATGTTCTCGTATTTTCGGTTCTCCAGCATAGCCCGCAGCCCATAGCAGAAGTAGGAGTTGCATGAGGTGGCGATGGCCGGTGTGAGCGCAAGCGGTGCGGCATGAGGGTGGCAGGCGGGCCGGTTGCCTAAGGGTGGGTAGCCATGATGACAGGAGTATGACGAGTGCTCGGTTATTGCCTCCTCTTGCAGAAGCGCAAGCCCCTGTGCTACTTTAAAGGTTGAACCGGGTGGGTAGGCTGCCATCAGGGGGCGATCGAAGAGCGGCTTCAGTGGATCTTTTTGCAACGAGGCATGGCTTCTTCCGCGCTCGCGGCCAACCATGATAGCGGGGTCGAACGTGGGGCTCGAAACCATGCAGAGAATTTCGCCTGTCGAGGGTTCTATCATCACAATACTGCCTAATTTATTTCGCATCAGCTCTTCGCCGTATGCTTGAAGCTCAATATCAATAGCCAGCATAAGGTTTTTGCCTGATGTGGGAGCAACGTCAAATTCTCCTTCTTCATAACGCCCTTTTATCCGTCCGCGTGCGTCGCGCAGAAGCACCTCTTTTCCTTTTATGCCCCTCAAATATTTTTCGTACGATTTTTCTATGCCCGAACGCCCCGAATAGTCGCCCAAAGCGTAGTATTCATCGTCTTCCATATCTTTCCGGTTCACCTCGCCCACGCTGCCCAGCACGTGTGCTGCGTTGGGGAAGGCGTATTGCCTGAGGGTGCGGTTTTGGATATAGAAACCGGAAAATTTATATAACTTCTCTTGAAGAATGCCGTATTCGCGCACGGTAAGCTGATTCATGAAAAGTTGAGGCGTAACCGACGAGTAGCCGGGGTTCAGATTCCGGTTTTTTATGTCGGTCATGCGTTTGTCGAATTGCGTTTTGCTAATATTCAGTATTGAGCAAAACTCTAACGTGTCAAATGCCTCAATCTCTTTCATAATCACCATCACGTCGTAGGCGGGTTGGTTAAATACCAACAGTTTGTTGTTGCGGTCGTAAACAAGGCCGCGCGAGGGGTGTTGGGTTTTGTTCAGGAAGGCATTGCTTTCGGCGTAAATTTGGTATTTTTTGTCAATTACTTGCAAATGAAACAGGTGCACAATGTAAATGAGCATCAGCAGTGTAAACGCTGTGATGATGATTCTGACCCTATTTACGCCCTCGCTTCTCATGCCGTCAACGTTTTACTTTGCCCTTGTTGAGCAGCTCGAATAAAATGAAGAAAAACAGCGTAGCAATGATAGAGAATACGATTCGCCTTGATATAAAGAGCGGATAGGCAAATGTGAACAGTTCGGCAAAAACCAATAGTGAGTGATGTAAAACCACAATGCTTGCCGTGTAGCGCCAATATTGCCATCGGCCTACTATTTGCGGCGAAGGTGTATAAGAGCCGATAATATCTTTGGGGAAGAAGAGCTTGACGGCCACAGGGCGCAGCATAGCCACTAAGGTAAGTGTGCCGGCGTTGAGGCCGGGTGTGTTCGAAAACAGGTCTAATAAAAAGCCTGCCGAAAACGCGGCCGTTAATGTTGCCCAACGCGGCATGCCGGTGGGTATTTTGATAAGCCCGTATATAAACAGGTAGGGAGTGGCCCAACCGAACAGTTGAAAACGGTTGAGTATTGTTACCTGAAGCAGCATTAGCAGCAGGGTAATTATTAGAAGTTGTATATGCTTGCCGCTCATTTCAGGTTGTTTTGTTCTAAATTTTTCCGCTCTTCCGTGTTCTCGTTCACGAGAACACGCACATGATACAGGCCTTGAAAATCGGTTGCCAATTTTATTTTCAGCCTGAAAAAATTGTCGTTTTCCTGTTTGCCTTCGTCTTTTTCTTCTACTGTACCTGCAATGATTCCTTCAGGGAAAATGGTCGAAAATCCACTGGTTATAACCGTGTCGCCTTTTGCGAAAACAGCGTGGCGGGGAATGTCGTTCAGATAGGCATATTTCGGTTCTGATACATCGTCCCACGACAGCGAACCGAAATATTCACCGTGTTTTAGCCGGCAGCTTATTTTCATTTTTTTGTTGAGTACCGATATTACGGCACTGTAGTGCTCTGAAACGGCCGAAACTACCCCTACAATTCCGCTTTCCGAGATTACTCCCATATCGGCCCGGATGCCATCGGCCCGGCCTTTGTTCAGGGTGATGTAGTTGTGCGCACTGTGTATGCTGTTGTTAATAACATGAGCCAATACTGAGTTGTAGGCTATTACAGGGTCGTTGGTGGCGGTTGGGAAGGATGTGAACGGGACTTCTGTTAGTGTATTGTAGGCGTTGTGCAGCCGCAGGTTTTCGGCTCGAAGGCGGTCTGCCTCTTCGCTCAGCCGCGTGTTTTCTCCGCGCAGGTGAAAGAATGATGACACATAGCCGGTTATTGAGAAATATGCTCCTGCAATAACAGCTCCGGAATTTATTATTGTTTTTCGCTGAAAATGGTAGGTCCGGGTATATGGTATTGCAGCCGCTGTCATATATATAACGAACAGTAGTAGATAGCCAAATTTCCTTAAAAAAAACAATATATTCTTCATCTTGTTATTCTCGCTCTATAATAATGCGCAAACCTGCAAAATGGCATCGGGGTCATTTTGCAGGTTTTTTTCATCATGTATAAGTCCGTTTAAGTTTCTCGGGCAGCTTTTAGCGCATCAAGAAGTTGAACTTGTTTACATTTTTCAACGCTATTCCGGTTCCTTTCGCTACGGCGTGCAACGGATCTTCCGCTATGTGGAACGGGATGTTTATTTTATTCGACAGCCGCCTGTCTAACCCTCTGAGCAGCGCGCCGCCGCCGGCAAGGTAAATGCCGTTGCGCACAATGTCGGCATACAGCTCGGGGGGGGTTTGTTCTAGCGCGTCTAATATGGCCGACTCAATTTTCGAGATCGATTTTTCGAGACACCGGGCTATTTCAATATAGGTAATAGGTACCGACATGGGCAAAGCTGTCATTTGGTGTGGGCCGCAAACCACGAAGTCTGCCGGGGGTTCGTCCAATTCTATTGATGCCGATCCCACTCCTATTTTAATTGACTCGGCAGTTGATTCGCCTACCTTAATGTTGTATTGGCGGCGCATATATTCTATAATGTCTTCGGTGAGGTCGTCGCCTGCAATACGGATCGATTTGTTGCAAACAATACCGCCTAACGATATTACAGCGATTTCGGTTGTGCCTCCGCCTATATCTACGATCATATTTCCTTGAGGGGCTTCCACATCAATCCCGATGCCTATGGCGGCGGCCATGGGTTCGTATATCATGTAAACATCGCGGCCTCCGGCGTGCTCGGACGAGTCGCGCACGGCTCTAATCTCTACTTCTGTGCTTCCCGAGGGGATGCAAACTACGATGCGCATGGACGACGCGAACCAACTGTTTTTGTTGTTGATCATCTTAATCATGCCTTTAATCATCTGCTCGGCAGCGTTAAAGTCGGCAATTACCCCATCGCGCAACGGGCGGATGGTGCGAATGTTGTCGTGGGTTTTTCCGTGCATCTGACGCGCTTTTTTACCTACGGCAATCAGCTTGTCGGTGCGGCGGTCGAGCGCTACTACAGAAGGCTCATCAACGATAATTTTTCCGTTCGCGATGATGATGGTGTTGGCTGTGCCTAAGTCCATCGCGATCTCTTGTGTGAGAGAGAAGAATCCCATATGCTTATTTATTTTGTTTCTTAATGTTTAAAGTGGCGTATGCCTGTCATTGCCATTGTCAGGCCGTTGTTGTTGCAGTAGTCGACCGACAGTTGATCCTTGATAGAGCCACCCGGTTGTATTACTGCTTTAATGCCTGCTTCTTTTGCTATCTCGACACAGTCGGGGAAGGGGAAGAATGCATCGGATGCCATTACCGCCCCTTCGAGGTCGAAGCCGAACGAGCGGGCTTTTTCAATGGCCTGCCGCAATGCGTCTACCCTCGAAGTTTGTCCTACGCCGCTGGCACAGAGTTGTTTGCCCTTTGCAAGGATGATGGCGTTCGATTTGGTGTTTTTTACCAGCTTATTGGCAAATAGCAGGTCTTCGATTTGCGAGGACGTAGGGGCTGTGTTGGTAGCTACTTCCAAGTCGGCTTCAGTTTGTATGCTCAGGTCTTTTTCCTGTACCAACATTCCATTTAGCGTGGTGCGGTATTGCATACGTCCCGATGTGAACGGTTTTTGTATCAGGATAATCCTGTTCTTTTTCTGCATCAGCACTTCCAGCGCATCGGTGTCGTAGTCGGGAGCGATGATGACTTCGAAAAATATTTTGTTGATCTCTTCGGCAGCCTCTTTGTCGATGCATCCGTTGGTGATCAGCACTCCTCCGAAAGCCGAAACAGGGTCGCCGGCCAACGCGTCGTTCCACGCCTCGGTAATGCTAGGGCGCGAGGCGATGCCACAGGCGTTGTTGTGTTTGAGGATGGCGAACGTAAGCTCGCTGTATTCGCTTATCAGGTTTACGGCGGCGTCAATATCAAGAAGGTTGTTGTACGAAATCTCTTTTCCTTGCAGTTGCTCGAACATGGCTTCGAAGTCGCCGAAATAGAGCCCTTTTTGGTGGGGGTTTTCACCGTAGCGCAGCATTTTACCGCTGTTGTAGGCTACTCGCAGATGGTCTGTATCTTCTTCGTCGGCAAAGTAGTTGAAAATGGCCGAGTCGTACCCTGATGATACGGCAAAGGCTTCTTTGGCAAACCATTTGCGATCTTCGATTGTTGATTCAACGCCATTCTCGTTCAGCATATCCATCAGCGGAGCGTATTGTGCTTTCGATGCCACTATTATTACATCGCTGAAGTTTTTGGCTGCCGCGCGGATAAGCGAAATGCCGCCGATATCAATTTTTTCAATAATCTCTTGTTGGGTTGCTCCTGAGGCAACGGTTTCTTCAAACGGGTAAAGGTCGACAATTACCAGATCAATTTCGGGAATTTCGTATTGACCGATTTGCTGTATGTCGCTGTCATTATCGCGCCGGCAAAGAATGCCCCCAAAAACTTTGGGGTGCAGCGTTTTTACTCTTCCTCCCAATATTGAGGGGTAGCCAGTAAGGTCTTCAACCGCTTCGCAAGGCAAGCCAAGCGATTCGATGAATTGTTGCGTGCCTCCCGTGGAAAGAAAACTTACACCTTCGCTGTGTAATTTTTTTAAGATGGTGTCTAGTCCATCTTTATGATACACAGATACTAAGGCGGTTTTTATTCTTTTCTTTGCTGACATAATAATTTTCGTTGAAGTGTTTTTTTTCAAAAGAATACGCAAAAATATAAAAATTACATCGATTATACAACCTATTTAAGCAAAATGACAGAAAGTTTTTGAGGGGAGTTTACTATTGTTTTTTTTGCTTGTTAATCAATAACAAAATGGACGTCCCCATACTTTTTGCTTTCCAGTGTTGGTGCTTCTTCGTCCGGGCTTGATGTGGAAGATTTTACAGCGTAAGTAAATTCGTAACTAATTCCGTCAAGTAGAGCATTGAGTTCCGCTTCGTTAATTTTCGAAATTTGCTCGTTAAAAAATGCAATGGCTTTTAAATCATTTTCTTTTTTTGTTTCAGACTCAAAGATTTTGACTTCTTTGTGCACTCCTTTTGAAACTAGATAATTATCTACAATAAAAAATCCTTCCAAGGAGCCTTCTGCTTGAAATATTCCATAGGCATAAGCTGTCTGATAAGAGTCTTTTTCGCAGGATGTTAGTAGCGTCAAAGAGAGCATGATGAAGCTGAGAGAGAGGTAAAGATGTACTTTCTTCATTTTTTTAATTAATTAAAGATTATTGGATGATTAATATTTAAAAAGATCCGAGCATGTTGAAGATTATTCCGGATACCCTACCGGATGGTTCAAAATTAGCTGTTGCGTGTCGGCTAATTTCAAGGCAGCTTTTAATTCGTTGTGATCCATAGTGCCGCGTGGTACGGTGGCTAATCCTGTTCCGGCGCAGAAGATAGAGATGTTTTGCGAAACAATGCCTCCGTCAATGGCGCCCCACTCTTCGGTGGTGTCGCTGACTAAAATCAGGCAAATGGGTGCCCCTTTCAGTGGGCGCACATCGCCTGTGCTGATGGGTTGCAATTCGCTTGCTTTAGCATCGTAGAGGTAGTTGCCCTCTTTGGTGCAAACGTATATTTGTATGTCTTGTTTGTTCAATGCCGAGGGTGCTGTGCGCCGTCCCAATTCGGGGCGGTTGATGCCGTTGGCAGCCCACAGCAGATCGGACAGGTCTTGCAGACTCAACTCTTTTTCGGCGAAGATGCGTGTCGACTTGCGCTTCAGCAGGGCTTGCATCACGCTTTCGCCCCGCTGCAAGTCGGGGGCGTTTAATTTGATTGTTTCCAATCGGCCGGTTTGCGCTGTGACGGCTATTGCAACAGTCAGGAAAGCGAATAAAAAGACGTTTCTCATATAGTCGTTTTTTAATGTTTTAAAAACGCTTGCAAGGTAGAAATAATAGGTTGAAAAATAAAGCGTAAATATCTGTTTTAACCTAAAATAACGAATCTTTTATCCAAAGCGGAACAGCGTTGCCATCATGCTGTTTAGCAGTGTTTTGTACCAGCCTTTCATTTCGTTGTCGAGAAATGAGCGGTCGATGCATTGAACCCACAGGGGTAATGCTTTTCCGAATTTTGCAAAAATGTTCCGGATGACTTTCTCGTTTAAACCCGATTGCGCGAACGCGATCTCGAAATCGGAGCGCCCGAGTTTTGCTCTTTTCCGGTTCAGTGTTAGCGCCAGTTCGTCTTTGTCGTTGGGCATTATCAGTGTGGTTGAGCACAAGCCGTAGGCCGGTGCCAATGTATACACTCCCTCTGTGCCGCAATACAGCGATATGCTTTTCAGATGCAGCCCGGCGTTGCCTGTCAGCCAGCAAAACAGTACCCGTTCCCAAAAGTTTGCTAAGTCGAGCTTGGGCGCAGCAGAGTATTTTAATATAAGTTTTGCTGCCTGCTCGTACGAGCCTTTGTATTTGTCGCCGGCTGCATGTCCTGAAAGTTGGCACATGTCTTCCATTGGCAGCACTTTTTGATTTTTGTCGCGGTCTACCCGTTTTGTGATATAGGCCAACTCGCCGTTAGGCAGGCGGATGAGCGAGTGTGGGGCGGTTTTTATTTTTACAATGCCGGCTAAATGCATTGTCAGGTCTTCGAGCTCGGGCAGTTGCCGGTATTTATCCGATTGAAGTTTCAGAATGTAATCGTCCGCGGGTTCGGTCACCGAAAGCCACTTCAGCGATACTCGCCCTTTCCGGTCGAGGTGTAGCGGTAATTTTGGCTGCGATCCCGCAACGGATGTTTGCTTGCGAATTACATATTCAGCCAGCCCGGGTGTTAAGTCGCGCGTGTATGCGAATACAGGGGGCTCGGCCGTTCCGAATATTTTTTTTGAACACTCGCAGTGGAAATCAATTTGTTCCACTGTCGATTCGTTATAGCAATAGAGGCACTTATCCATTTTGCCTGGTGTTTACGGGTATTATACTTACCGCCCCCACACAGTTTTTACAGCATGCCAATAAAAGCCCCATGCGGTCTTTTGGTTCAATGCGGCAGGTTTTCGCGGCAATATCCAGCAGCCAGCCTTCGGGGATAAGCCCATCGAAAAATGGGAAAAGCGTTGTGTTGTAATAGGGTCGCGCGCGAAGCGGCATTGTTAGGCTGACAGGCGTGGCGGCACGGACGTTGAGGTATTTGGCATCGTATGTGAATATGTAGCCCGACTCGTCTTCGGTTAGGTGGCCGGCAAGCAGCCCCGAGATGTAAACGATGGCTTGCCTCATATTTTTAACTTGCTTTTATCCATTGGCGCGGGAGCCATTTCGGCGCCAAACAGGCTCAATACCTGATTTACCTTATCGATGCGAAGTGTCTCTTTTCCCTGTTCCAACTCGCGGATAAAGCGCAATCCAACGCCGGCCTTCTCCGATAGGTCGGTTTGTGTGAGTCCGTAGCGCTTGCGCATTTGCTTCACATATTCGCGTAAAGGGGTAACTTGCATGTAGTTGCTTTTAGACTGCAAATATATCGAATTTTTTGAATTATACCCTAAGAGGTGTAAACTTTATTTGCCCGTCTATTGAATAATGATTTTCTGTGTGTCGCTTCTTCGCATGGAATTATTTTCCATGTCGATGATTGACGCTCTTTGATGTATACAATTCCGGACAAATTCGCATTTATCTCTCACTTTTTACGATGCGGAAGCCGATGCTTTTTATGCCGACAAGAGGGGTGTTGTCCATGCCGTGGCGGATGGAAATCCGGTGCTCGCCCATGTGAGTAAAACGCACCCCTTGCAGGTAGGGGACACTTAACTCGTAAACAATGCTGAAGCCTTTGCCGTTCCATTTGCCGAACTCATTGGCAAGCAGTACCTCGAACGGTGGCGGAAAGGGCGTAACAGTATTGTCCACTTGCAGCCCGTCAATATAGAGCCAGAGGTTTTGGTAGGCGTAGCGGTTGTCGTTTCGCACCTCTAAAAACAGGTCGTAAGTTGAATGCGAATCGTTGATAACGGGGCTAAAAATAAGCGTGTCGGTAGCCTGCCACCCGGTGGGGTTTATTGAGTGATAGTCGAAAAACACTTCGTTTTTGGAACACGAAAGCATGCAAAATGCTAATGCTGCGCACCCGATAATCAGTTTATTGATTTTCGTTTCCATTATTCTTTCTTGGACGATTGTCGTTTGGGAGAGGTTTTCTTTTCTTCTTCTTTTTCTTCTTCTTTCTCAGCTCTTCGTCAAAGCGGGTAAGGCTGTCTTGCCCGATAATATCGACGCTTGGACGGGCTTTCTCTTTTACTTCGCTGTCCGATAGCAGTGAGTAGGGTTTTTGCCCTTTTTTATTCATAGCTATAATCTCGAATACGCGCGAAGCCGGTACGGTAACCAGATTGGCTGGTATCGACCTGTCGGTAGAGTAGAGAAATTCTCTTTTTAGTATGTCGGACTTGAAGTGGTAATGGGTGCTGTCTTTTGTTTCGAGGGGAATATCGCGCGACGGCAGCTGTTTTTGCGCTTCAACGTAGGTGTCAACCTCGTAGTTGATGCAACATTTCAGTTTGGCGCATTGCCCGGCCAGTTTTTGGGGATTCATAGAGATATCCTGATAGCGTGCCGCTCCCGTTGATACCGACACGAAGCTGCCCATCCAGCTCGAGCAGCACAGCTCGCGACCGCAGGGCCCGATGCCGCCGATGCGCCCTGCCTCTTGGCGTGCGCCGATCTGTTTCATTTCAATCCGCACTTTAAATTGCTCGGCCAGCACCTTTATCAGTTGGCGAAAGTCGACCCGCTCGTCGGCAATGTAGTAGAAAATGGCCTTGTTGCCGTCGCCCTGAAACTCTACATCGCCTATTTTCATGTTCAACCCCAAGTCCTCGGCAATTTTTCGCGAGCGTATCATGGTTTCGTGTTCGCGCGCTTTCGAGGCTTCAAACTTTTCGATGTCGGTTGGTTTGGCTACGCGGTAAACGCGCTTAACATCCTGATCGATGCGTATGCGGTTCTTCTTTATCTGCGACAATACTAACTGCCCTGTAAGGGTAACGGTACCGATGTCATGTCCCGGTGATGACTCAACGGCGACAATATCTCCCTTTTCGATCGGAAGCTTGTTGCTATTGAGGAAATACCCCTTACGGGTATTTTTAAATTGCACTTCGACCATATCGGTTGCCGCTAGGGCTTGCGGTATGTCGTGTAGCCAGTTGTATACGTTAAGTTTATTGTTTTGCCGTTTGCTGCACCCCCCTTTGCACATGCAGCAACGTGTATTTAGCCTGTATTCCATATAATTATCTTAAATAGTTTATTTTTTTAGCAATACGGCTATTTTGAGCGACAGATCGAAGAAGACCATTTTCGAGTTCACATTTTGCGAAATCTCTTTTTCGGCCTTTTCTAACTCATCGATAAAAAGTTCTATATTGCGGTCGTTTACAAATTGGGCAAAAGAGGTTGAAAATTTCTCCTCCTCCCTTGTCATATAATTGAGCTCGGGTTGTTCGAAATTGTGTATATAATTCTCTCTCAAATAGCGCTGGAAGTATTGCAACAGGCTTTTCTGTTGTTCGCGCCCCATGGCTGCTATTTGTTCGCCCCACTGCTTCATTGCTGCTACGTCGCGCTTCCACGAGTTGCGCATAGCAGCCACGAACAAGGCGTGGAATTGCTCGTTTTGGTCGGATACCGACATCATTTCGCATGCCTTTATAAAGTTGCCGTTGGCTATCCGGCTGATGGTGCGGGCGTTTTCGGCATCGATGTTGAATTGCGTAAGCAGCTCGCGCTCAATTGTGCTGGCGAGTAGAGGTTTTATTTGTATAAGCTGGGTGCGTGAGCGGATGGTTGGCAATATTTGCCCGGGGATGTCTGAGACCAACAGAAAGAGGGTTTTGTCGTACGGCTCTTCAATCAGTTTCAACAGCTTGTTAGCGCAAGCTTCGTGCATTTTTTCGGGCAGCCAGATAATCATGCACTTATAGTCGGCCTCTAAGCTTTTTAGCGTCAGCTTCTGAAAAATTTCGGTGCCTTCGCGAGTATAAATAACGCCCTGGCTGTTCCCGGCCTCAATGTGGGCAAGCCACTGGTTGTAGCTGAAGTAGGGGCTCTTTGTAACCATTTCGCGCCATTCGGGCAGAAAGTCGTCGCAGATTTCCCGTTTCTTGTTCTTTACTATCGGGAAAGTAAAGTGCAGGTCGGGGTGTGTGAGCAGGTCTATTTTTTTGCACGACGGGCATTCGCCACAGGCATCGTCTTTACGCCTGTTGCGGCAAAAGAGGTAACGCACGTAAGCGATGGCAAGCCCCAACTTTCCGCTTCCGCTGCTTCCGCAAAAAAGTTGAGCGTGGGCTATCTGCCCCACGTTGATGTTGCGGATTAGCCTTTCTTTAACCTCTTCTTGTCCTATAATATCGGCAAACAGCATAGTCGTGTTAATTAATATACCTCTTTCGCTATTTTGTAAATGCTTTCGGTAGCCATCAGCGAATAAAAATGGATGCCCGGCACTCCTTTTGCCAACAGGTCACGGCATTGCTTAATGCCCCATTCCACGCCAACGGCTTTGGCTTCATCGTCGGTTTGGCATTTGCGCAGCTCGTGGGCAAACTCTTCGGGTATGTCGCACTTGAATATCTGTGGCAACACTTCGAGCTGGCTTTTCAACACTACAGGTTTCACACCCGGAAGGATGGGTATTGTGATGCCCTCGCTGCGGCAACGGTCAACAAAGGCGAAGTATTTTTCGTTATCGAAAAACATTTGTGTTACAATGTAATCGGCTCCCAATGCTGCCTTTTGTTTCAGATAGTGAATGTCAGAATCCGGATCGGGCGCGGCTTCGTGCTTTTCGGGATAACCCGCCACGCCGTACGAAAAGGGCGTTCGTGGTTTTTCGAACGACTCGCCGTCTAAATCGATGCCGTTGTTAAAGTTGTTCACTTGCCCTATCAGACCCGACGCGTAATCGTGATACAGGTGCGTTTCGGCTGGATTTATCTCTATCTTTTTTGCATCGCCCTGAAGAAGAAGAAGGTCGTGTACCTCCAAAAAACTCAGGTCGATGAGCGCGTACTCGGTCTCTTCTTTCGTAAAGCCCTTGCAAATAATGTGCGGCACAGCGGTGATGCCGTACTTGTTCTGGATAGCGGCGGCAATGGCTACTGATCCTGGTCGTTTGCGCAGGTTGCTCTTTTTTACGTTTCCGATGGCATCGGTTTTATAAACCGGTTCGCTGTGGTGCGAAGTGATGTTGATGTATTTAGGGTCGAATTGGCGCAAGCGGTCAATAATGCCGAATACCCGCTCAATGCTGTTGCCCTTTAGCGGCGGCAGCAATTCGAACGAGAAAGTAGGCGTTTTTGCGCTATTTAACAGGTCGATGACTTTCATGTGTAATAATAATTTTATGAAAAACGATAGCGAAAACCGAAAGCAATAAAAATGAACAAGTTTATTTTTATTGCCGAGGCATCGCCTATCCTCGCATTTTGGCAAAGATACATCAAAAAGCGCAAATTTATTGCCGGCGAGCAAAGAAATATGATTTTTTACGGTTCATCATAGCTGTAAATTTTCTATCTTTACCGCGCAAATATAAATCATTTAAAGTTATGAGTACGATAGATTGGTCAAGCCTTTCGTTCGGGTACATGAAAACCGACTACAATGTAAGGTGTTATTACAGAGATGGCAAATGGGGAGAGCTGGAAGTTTCTTCTTCCGAACAGGTTAATATGCACATGGCGGCTACGTGCTTGCATTATGGGCAAGAGGCCTTTGAAGGGCTGAAGGTGTTTCGCGGTAAAGATGGCAAAGCCCGTGTATTCAGAATTGATGAAAATGCCAAACGGCTTCAACTGTCGTGCGATGGAATTAGAATGGCCAAACTTCCGCAAGAGCTTTTTATTGAAGCAGTGGAAAGGGTCGTAAAGTTGAATGAGCGTTTTATTCCTCCTTACGAAAGTGGAGCTTCGCTTTATGTGCGGCCGCTGCTGATAGGTACAGGCGCGCAAGTGGGCGTGAAGCCGGCCGAGGAGTATCTGTTTATTGTATTTGTAACACCTGTAGGCCCTTATTTTAAAGAAGGATTCAAGCCTACGCCCATGGTTATATTGCGTGGTTACGACCGTGCCGCTCCGCTCGGAACCGGAACATACAAAGTAGGGGGCAACTACGCTGCCAGCTTGCTGTCGGGCGAAAAGGCGCACGAAATGGGCTACTCTACAGTGGTTTATCTCGATGCGAAAGAGAAAAAATACATTGACGAATGCGGCCCGGCCAACTTTTTCGGAATAAAAAACAACAGCTACATAACCCCGGCTTCGCCGTCTATTTTGCCCTCTATCACCAATAAGAGCTTAATGGAGTTGGCAAAAAGCATGGGCATGACGGTTGAACGCCGTCAGGTGTCGGTTGAGGAGTTGGCGACCTTTGAAGAGGCCGGTGCCTGTGGT
>JGI994J12354_10002629_pt1 | contig 17289 bp, 13 predicted proteins | sample IntmicLarv3ML3BL_FD_12354 | JGI IMG/M metagenome (IMG submission 12354) | reverse complement strand
GGAGCCGCTGGGAATCAACGGGCTTTAATGCAGGGAGCATAACCAACAAAGTAACGGCGGGCGATTTTGATGGTTGTGGTCGCGATGAAATTGCTGGGTTTTATGAATATGGTTGGCCAACTATAGTTCCGCCAAGCAACACCACGGTGCTTTTTAATTGGAAGATGGAAACAAACGGAACCACGACATCGCGGGGGGTTTGGGATTCGACCGCTTTTAATGCTGGCGCGCTAAGAGGTAAAGTGACAGCGGGTGATTATGACCTGGATGGGAAAGCCGAAATTGCAGCATTCTATGAATATGGTTATCCATATAGCACCACCAACAACGCGTTGTTATGCGTATTTAAGCGTCAGCCGAATGGTTCTTTTACACAAACCGGCGGCTGGTCATCGTCGGCATTTAATGCTGCGTCAATCCAGGGCAGAGTTACTACCGGGGATCACAATGGAGATGGCCGGGTTGAAATAAACGCGATGTATCTCTATGGAGATAAGAAGTTTGGTGGGTTTAGATTTACATCTAATAATTCTTTGGTTTTTGCTTTGATTGGCTTATGGTGAGGTGATAACGGTTATGCGATGTATCTCATAACCCCAGAACAGAAAAGCCCTTGTGATAGAAACGCGAGGGCTTTTTTGTTGACTTTTGTGCGGAGGCGTGCTATGATAACTCGTCACTTTTCCCAAGAGGAGGGCACATCTGTGGTGCTAGGGCGGGAGTTTACCGTGCGGTTTGCTTATTACTATTATGGTAATAGGCGTGTTTTTGCTGTATGAGGTAAACGGTGGCGACAAAGGGCAATTGACCGTTCCGCAGTGAAGACACTGCGGAACTTTTTTTGTCTCTTGAGAAAAATTTGGAGGGATTATCATGGTTGTTATCATCAAAAAAGGCTCGGATGAGGGCAACATGCAGCAACTGATCGGCTGGTTGCAGGGGCAGGGGCTGGAGGTCAACATTAGCCGCGGGCAGTATCAAACCATCCTGGGCCTGATCGGCGACACCCACCGTATCGACGCTGATTTGATCAACGGCCTGCCCATCGTCGAGCGCGTCACGCGCATCACTGAGCCGTACAAGAACGCCAACCGCAAGTTCCATAGCCAGGATTTGGTGGTGGAAGTCGGCGGGCACAAACTGGGCGGCGGGCATTTTCAGTTTATCGCCGGGCCCTGCTCGGTCGAGTCCAAGGAGCAGATTTGCGACATCGCCGAGCAGGTCAGCGGGGCGGGCGCGACGATGCTGCGGGGCGGGGCCTTCAAGCCGCGCACTTCGCCTTACGCCTTCCAGGGATTGCGCAGTGAGGGCATCGAACTGCTGCTCGAGGCCAAGGCGCGCACGGGGATGCCCATCGTCACCGAGATCATGGACGCCTCGCACCTGCCGCTGTTCGAGGCCGTCGACGTCATCCAGATCGGCGCGCGCAACATGCAGAATTTTGAGCTGCTCAAGGAGGTTGGCGCGCTGAAAAAGCCCGTGCTGCTCAAGCGGGGGTTGGCCAATACCTTGCAGGAACTGCTCATGAGTGCCGAGTACATCATGGCGGGTGGGTGCGAGGATGTGATTTTGTGTGAGCGGGGCATTCGCACCTTCGAGACCGCCACGCGCAACACGCTGGACATTTCGGCCATCCCCATGCTCAAATCCATGACTCACCTGCCCATTGTCATCGACCCCAGCCACTCGGCGGGCATCGCCGCGCTGGTGGGGCCGTTGTCGCTGGCGGCGGCGGCGGCGGGGGCCGATGGGCTGATGATCGAGGTGCACAACGACCCGGCCAAGGCCCTGTGCGACGGGCCCCAGTCCATCACGCCCGCGCAGTTTGCCCAAGTGGCCGCGCAGGTAAAAGCCGTGCTGGAGGTGGTCAAAAAATGAAGATCGGCATCGTTGGCCTGGGACTGATCGGCGGATCGCTGGCGCGTGCCTTGAAGTTCCGCACCGAGCACGCCGTGTACGGCTGTGACATCGCCGAGGGCGAGGTGGCGGCGGCCCTGTTGTATGGGGCCATTGACGGCGAATTGACCGCCGAGGCGTTGGCGGGGTGCGATGCCCTGTTGCTGTGCGCCTACCCGTGGGCGGCGATTGACTATCTGACCAAACACGCGGCGACCCTGCGCAAAGGCGCGCTGGTGGTCGACTGCGGCGGTGTCAAGCGGGGCATTTGTGCGCGGGGAGCCGAGGTGGCCGCGAAACACGGGTTTACCTTTATCGGCGGCCACCCCATGGCGGGCACGCCTTACGCGGGGTTTCGGGCATCGAAGGCCGATTTGTTTGCCGACGCCACCATGCTGTTGACGCCTGACGACGCTACGCCCATCGCGGCGCGCGAGGTGGCGCGGGATCTGTTTTTGCAGGTGGGGTTTGGGCGGGTGCACTTCGCCACGGCCATCGAGCATGACGCCAAAATCGCCTATACATCACAGTTGGCGCACATCGTGTCCAACGCCTATGTCAACAGCCCGACGCGCGACAATTGCCGCGACATGGCGGCGGGCAGTTTCCGCGATATGACGCGGGTGGCCAAGCTCAATACCCCCATGTGGGCGGAGTTGTTTCTGGCAAATGCCGACTTTTTGGGCGAAGAGCTCGAGGGGCTGATCGAGCGGTTGCAGGCCTATCGCCGGGCCCTGGGCGCGGGCGATCGGGCGGGATTGGAAAAGCTGATGGGCGCGGGCAACGCCGCGGCGGATCGGGGATAAACGATGGAACGCATTCGCATTGAGACGGCGTTGGCTTATGACGTGCTGGTGGGCGAGGGCCTGCTGGCGCGGGCGGGCGAGCTGTGCCGCGAGGTAGCGGATCCCTGTCGGGTGTGCCTGGTGGCCGACAGTGTGGTCGCGGGGCTGTATGGCGATGGCGTCGCCGACAGCTTGCGGGCGGCGGGGTTCGAGGTGTTTTGTTTTATCTTTCCGCACGGCGAGGCCTCCAAAAACTTGGGTACGCTGGGCGAGCTGTTGGAGTTTATGGCGCAGTCAGGGCTGGATCGGGGCGACCTTGCCGTGGCCTTGGGCGGCGGCGTGACGGGGGATATGACGGGTTTTGCGGCGGCAGTGTATCTGCGCGGCATTCGGTTTGTCCAGCTGTCCACCACCCTGCTGGGTCAGGTCGACGCTTCGGTCGGCGGCAAGACGGCGGTGGATTTGGGCGCAGGCAAAAACCTGGCAGGGGCCTTTCATCAGCCCTTGTTGGTGGCCTGCGACACGGGGGCACTGGCCACCCTGCCGCCAGAGCAGACGCGCCAGGGAATGGCCGAGGTTATCAAGACGGCGGCGGTGCTGGATGCCGAGATGTTTGGCGCGCTGGAAACAGGTGACATTGGCTTGCAAGAGATCGTCGCGCGGTGCGTCGCCATCAAGGGTGGCATTGTGGCGCGCGACGAAAAGGAGACGGGCGAACGCAAGGTGCTCAACTTTGGCCACACGGTCGGGCACGCGGTGGAATTGCACAGCGGTTACACCCTGTTGCACGGCGATGCCGTCGCCATCGGTATGATGGTGGTGGCTCGGGCGGCGGTGGCGGCGGGCTGGTGTGCGGTGGGGGTGCCGGGGCGGCTGGAGGCCTTACTGCAAAAGCATGGCCTGCCCACGCGCTGCATGGTCGCGCCGGGGGAACTGGTTGCGGCTTGCCTGCGCGACAAAAAGCGCGCGGGGGACAGTATCACCTGGGTGCTCCCCGTGGACATCGGGCGTTATGAGTTGCGGCAACTGCCCGTAGCGGGGTTGGAAGCGTTGATCGCTTCGGGGATTTGATGATGAATGTAGAGATTAAGCCCGGCAAATTGTCGGGGCGGGTGGGCGCGATTGCTTCGAAATCCCACGCCCATCGGCTGATCCTGTGCGCGGCACTGGCCGATGCGCCGACGGTGATCGCCTGCGACGGCATGTCGCAGGACATCCGCGCGACGCTGGATTGTGTGGCCGCGCTGGGGGCTGAGGTGGCGGTGAGTGATGGCGAGATTTGCCTCTCGCCGATTGTCCGAAAGCCCGAGCGTGTGGTATTGCCCTGCAACGAGAGCGGATCGACCTTGCGTTTTTTGCTGCCCGTGGCGGCGGCGCTATACGGCGAGGCGGTTTTTACCGGCGTGGGGCGGCTGGGCCAGCGGCCCAACGGCCCCCTGCTGGAGCAATTGGCGGCGCATGGGGCGGTGATTGAGCAGGGAACAGACCCGCTGTTTGTCGTGCATGGGGGATTGACACCGGGGGCGTTTTGCTTGCCCGGCGACGTCAGCTCGCAGTTTGTCTCGGGCCTGCTGTTTGCCCTGCCGAGGCTGGCGGGGGACAGTCTTTTGCGTGTGACGTCGCCCGTCGAGTCGGCGGGGTATATCGACATGACGCTGGATGCCATCGCGGCGTTTGGCGGCGAGATTGGCGTAAAAGATGATTGGGTTTTCGCGGTGTCGGGCGGGCAAACCTTGCGCTCGCCGGGGCGCATTGGGGCAGAGGGCGACTGGTCGAATGGCGCCTTTTGGCTGGCGGCGACGGCGATGGGCAGTGATGTGCATTGCGATGGATTGCGGGAGCAGTCCAAGCAGCCCGACCGCGCCGTCGTGGATTTGCTGGCGGCGATTGGCGGGGGCGATGCCACGCTGGACATGTCGCAGACGCCCGATCTGGTGCCCATCCTGGCCGTGGCCGCCGCCGCGGGGCAGGGGGCGGTGCGGTTGACCAACGCCGCGCGGCTGCGCATCAAGGAGAGCGACCGTTTGGCGGCGGTGGCGGGCAACCTGCGGGCCCTGGGCGGCGAGGTCGAGGAAGGGGCCGACGAGCTGATTATCCACGGCACGGGCGGCCTGCGGGGTGGGCGGGTGTCGGGGCACAATGATCACCGCATGGTCATGTCCTGCGCCATCGCCGCGACGATTTGCCGCGAATCTGTTATCATAGAAGGGGTGGGGGCGGCGGATAAATCCTATCCGGGATTTTGGGCCGACTACGCCGCGCTTGGAGGTGATGTGCGTGTCCTGTAGTTTTGGTGAAAAACTGCGCGTGACGGTGTTCGGCCAGTCGCACTCGGCGGCGATTGGCGTCGTGATCGAGGGCTTGCCCGCAGGCGAGGCCGTCGACATGGAGCGCGTGCAGGCTATGATGGCCCGCCGTGCGCCGGGGGGCAGTGATGTGGCGACCCCGCGCAAGGAGGCCGATGTGCCCCGCGTGCTGTCGGGGCTGGTGGATGGCATGACTTGCGGTGCGCCGTTGTGCGCTGTCATCGAAAACACCAACACCCGCTCGGGCGATTATGCTGGGCTGGCGAACACGCCTCGCCCCGGCCATGCTGACTATCCGGCGGGGGTCAAGTATGGCGGGCATAACGACCTCGCGGGCGGCGGGCACTTTTCGGGGCGGCTGACGGCGCCGCTGTGTTTTGCGGGGGCGGTGTGTTTGCAGATTTTGGAGAGGCGGGGTGTGAATGTCGCCGCGCGGGCCCAGCGCATTGCGGGCATACAGGATGCCTATTGCGACCCTGCCGAAACCGATCTGTCGGCGTGGGGGGCGGGGGGCATCCCGACGCTGGACCCCAAAGCCGCCGAACGAATGAAACAAGCCATCATGGAGGCCAAGGCGCGGGGCGATTCGGTGGGCGGCGTCATCGAGTGCAAGGCCGTCGGCCTGCCCGTCGGGCTGGGCGCGCACATGTTTGGCGGCGTGGAAAACCGGTTATCCGCCGCGCTATTTGGCATTCCCGCCGTCAAGGGCGTGGAGTTTGGCGCGGGGTTTGCCGCCGCGGACTTGTGCGGCAGTCAAAACAATGACGCCTATTTATCAGCGGACGGTGAAGTCAAAACCGCCACCAACCACCACGGCGGCGTGTTGGGGGGCATGACCACGGGGATGCCGCTGGTCGTGCGGGTAGCGGTCAAACCCACGCCCTCGATCGCAATGCCCCAGCAAACCCTCAACTTGGCCACGGGGCGGGTGGGCGAACTGGTCATTGGGGGGCGGCACGATCCCTGCATCGTGCCCCGCGCCGTGCCCGTGGTCGAGGCGGTCACGGCGTGCGTTCTGCTGGATTTATTATTGATAGGGAGATAACATCATGCGAGTTTTTGTCATCAACGGCCCCAACCTCAACCTGCTTGGCCGTCGCGAGCCCGATGTCTACGGCAGTCAGAGCTACGAGTCGCTTTGCGCAGCGGTGCGGGAGTGGGCGTGCGCGCGCGATATGCAAGTGACCCTGATGCAGTCCAACAGCGAGGGCGAGATCATCGACGCCCTACATCGTGCCATGGGCCATGCCGACGGCGTGGTGCTCAATGCCGGGGCCTACACCCACTACAGCTACGCCATCCGCGACGCCGTGGCGGCCATCGGGGTGCCCGTGGTCGAGGTGCACCTGTCTAATATCCACGCCCGCGAAGTCTTCCGCGCCACCTCGGTCACCGCGCCGGTGTGTGCGGGGCAGATCTGCGGCTTTGGCTTTGACAGCTACCGCTTGGCCCTCGAGGCCTTGGGGGGCTTGGCCCAATGATCTGCGGGTTGCTTGGTAAGTCGCTGGGGCATAGCCTGTCGCCGCTGGTGCACTCGTTTTTGGGCGATTATGACTATCGCCTGTTTGCCCTGCCGCCCGAGCAGGTGGCGGACTTTTTTGCGCGGCGGGCCTTCGATGGGCTCAACGTCACCATCCCCTATAAATCCGTCGCCATGGGTTTTTGCGACGAGGTGTCAGCACGGGCGATGCGGGCAGGGGGCGTCAATACGGTTGTCAAACGCCCCGACGGCAGCTTGTACGGCGACACCACCGATGTCGCGGGGGCGGTCTGGGCGCTGGAGCACTTGGGCGCACCTGTGGCTGGGGCCAAGGTGCTGGTGTTGGGCGACGGCGGCGCGGCGGGCGCGGTGCGCTCGGCGTTGGCGGACATGGGCGCGGGGCAGGTCGTGACGGTGTCGCGGCGCGGGCCCGTGGGGTATGGCGATCTGGGGGATCATCGCGATGCAGGGCTGATCATCAATGCCACACCCGTGGGCATGTACCCCAACAACGGCGGCGAACTGATCGACCTGGCGGCCTTTGGCGATTGTCGGGGCGTGTGGGATCTGATCTACAATCCCCTGCGCACCCGCCTGCTGTTGCAGGCCGACGAGTTGGGCATGGCCTGCGCCAACGGCATGGGCATGCTCGTGGCTCAGGCGCGGGCGGCGGCAGAGCTCTTTTGCGGGCGGGCGGTGGGGGCCGATGTTGCGGGCATCACCGCCGCCATCACGGCCCGGCAGCAGAATTGGGTGCTCGTGGGCATGCCCGGGTGCGGCAAGAGCACCGTCGCGCGGCAGTTGGCCAAGCTAACGGGGCGCGAGGTCGTCGACACCGACGTGCTGGTTGAGCAAGCCGCGGGTAAGAGCATCCCCGAGGTCTTTGGCGAGGGGGGAGAGCCCGCCTTCCGCGCGCTGGAGCGCGAGGCTGTGGCCGAGGCGGGCAAGCTGGCGGGGCGCATTATCGCCGTGGGCGGCGGGGCCGTGCTGTCGCCGCAAAACCGTTTAGCCCTGCGGCAAAATGGCCGCGTGGTGTGGCTGCGCAGGCCGCTGGAACAGTTGGACACCCAGGGGCGGCCGCTGAGTGCGGATGGCGATGGCTTGGCGCGCATGTGGCGCGAGCGCGAGCCCCTCTATAGGGCCTTTGCCGATGTCGTGGTCGAAAGCGCCGAGGGCACAAAGGCGACGGCACAGCGGGTGTTGGATATGGTAAAATAAGCCCTGATGGTTGCGGCATAAGGCTGTGACGGAAAGGGGACGGCGCATGGAGATACTGGCACCTTGCGGCAGTCCCGAGCACGTTCGGGCCGCTGTTTTTGCAGGGGCGGACGCCATTTATTTGGGCGGGCCCGGCTTTTCGGCGCGACGTAATGCCGTGAATTTTACCCTGCAAGACCTGCGCGAGGCCCTGGATTTTTGTCGGGGGTTTGGCGTGCGGCTGTATGTTGCGGTCAATATTTTGACGGCGGACGGCGAGTGGGATGAGATGTGCGCCTATGTCAAGGCTCTGGCCGATCTGGGGCCCGACGCCCTGATCGTGCAGGATGTCGGTGTGGCAAAGCTTTGCCATCACATGGCTCACGACATGCCCTTGCACGCCTCGACCCAGCTGTCGGTGCACTCGCCCGACGGCGTAGCCTTTTGCCGCGAGATGGGCTTCGAGCGCGTTGTCATCGCCCGCGAGTGCGACAGAAATATGTTGGAAAAAATCACGGCGGGGGCGGGTATCGGCATCGAAGTGTTTGTCCACGGGGCCCTGTGCGTCAGCCTGTCGGGGCAGTGTGCGCTGTCGGCGGCTATCGGCGGGCGCAGCGGCAATCGGGGGTTGTGCGCCCAACCCTGCCGCATGGATTTTGGCGGCGGCGGGCGGAGCTTTGCCTTGTCGCTGAAAGACTTGAGCCTGATGGACGATGTGCCCGCGTTGCAGGCGATGGGCGTGTGCTCGTTGAAAATCGAAGGGCGTATGAAGCGGCCCGAGTACGTCGCCGCAGCGGTGCACGCCTGCCGTGCGGCGCGTGAGGGACGGGAGGTTGACGAGGCCGAGCTGCGGGCGGTCTTCTCGCGGGAGGGGTTCACGCGGGGGTATTTTATCGGCAATCATGCCGATATGGGGGGCGTGCGCGGGCGGCAGGAGGTCGCCGACACCGCCGCGATCTTGCCCCAGCTGGCCGAGCGTATGCGCGCGCCCACCAAGCGGGTGCCCGTGGAGGTGGCCTTTGCCATGGCGGCGGGGGAGGAGTGCTCGCTGACGCTGAGCGATGGGCAGGACGCCGTGACCGTGCAGGGAGACGTGCCCGTGGCGGGACGCGCCATGGAGGTCGCCGAGATCGAGCGGTTGTTGCGCCGCATGGGCAGCACGCCCTTTGAAGTCGCCGGGATGGCGGTCGATGCCGCACCGGGGTTGCAGTTGCCTGCATCGCGCATTAATGCCTTGCGGCGGGAGGGCTGTGAGGCCCTGTTGGCAAAGGGGGTCGCCCGCCGCACGCCCGATTACCCCTGTGGCGAGGCACTGCCGCTGCCTATGGGGCGGGTGCAGGGCCCAGAGCCACGACTGCGCGTACATTGCCGGACGCTTGAGCAGGCGCGGGCGGTGGCAGGGGTGGCCGATGAGATTGTGGTCGCGCCTGACATCGCGCGGGCGGGCGGGTTGCCCGTGGAAAAGGTGATCGTCGCGCCGCCGCGGTTTGTGGCGGATGAGGCGAAGCTGAAGGACGAGTTGCAAGCCTTGGCAGGGGAGGGCATCAATCGTCTGCTGTGCCGCAATCCCGCGCACGTGGTTGCGGGGCGGTCGCTTGGGTTGGATTTGCACGGCGGGTTGGGGTTGAACCTGTTTAACGGCGTGGCGGCCGGCGTGTGGCAAGACTTTGGCCTGCGCGACCTGACGGCCTCGATGGAACTGCGTTTGGCCCAAGCCAAGGCCATCGGCGGGGGCCTGCCCGTGGGCGTGGCGGCCTATGGGCGGTTGCCGTTGATGTTGTTGGTGCGGTGTCCTTTTGGCTGTGCCTGCCACGGTGGCAAGTGCCCGGGGGCCCTGACCGATCGCACCAATCGGCGCTTCCCCGTGCGGTGCCATGGCGATCATTGTGAGATGGTCAACGCCGACGTGCTGTGGATGGCCGATCGGCTGGAGCAGCTGCGGGGCGTTGGGTTTTTGTCGCTGTTGCTCGACGACGAGGGGCCCGAGCGGGCGGTGGAGGTCGTGCGCGCCTATCGCGAGGGCGGCCCGCCGCCGCAGGGGCACACGCGGGGGTTGTTGGTGCGGGGGGTGCAGTGAGATATTTGCGATATTTTCATAGCAGCCGAGATTGCGGGTCGGGGCTCGCAATGATAATATAAATTAAGGTTTGCAGGCGATATGGTACGGCGGGTGATCGGGGACGTTGTTCTACAATGTACAACAGCGCGTCACGCACGGCAAGAGCAGAGCCCTTGCCCTACGGGGAACAAAAAATTTCCATTTTTACACTGTGAGATAATGTGGACGATCGCCCCTACACGCAACCCACACAGCCCTTTATCTTAAAATGCTTTTTTGTAGAAAAACTATGAATTCTTTTCCGCCAGTTGATACTTGAATACATATTCGCCTGACCCCACTTCCGCCACAGCCGGTTTTCCCGGATCCAGTTGCCAGCGCACGCCGGGATAAGCGGCGGAGAGGGAGTCGTTGACGGCGATCTTGGCCCCTTGCGAGCTGTCCAGCACCACAGTGGCGCGGCCGTTGGCGGGCACGGTAATTTGCACGGTCATTTGGTTGCCTTCCAGGGCCCAGCCACAGGAGTACTCGCCCAGCGGGGTATCGCAGTGGGCGCGGGCGTGGGTCAGGCCGGGGGTGATGTGGGGGCGCATCAGGGCGGCGCGGTAGCCGGGCTCGGCGATGTCCAGGCCCGCGACACAGGCGACCATCCAGTCGATGACCGAGCCGTAGGCGTAGTGGTTAAAGGAGTTCATGTCGGGATCTTGGAAAGTCCCGTCGGGTTTGATGCCGTCCCAGCGCTCCCAAATCGTCGTTGCGCCCATGCCAACGGGGTAAAGCCAGCCGGGGTAGTCGCGCTGCAAAAAGACCTTGGCCGCGATGTCGTGGCGGCCGTTGTCGGTCAGCACGTGGCACAGATAGGGCGTGCCGACAAACCCCGTGGCGATGTGGTAGTTTGATTTTTCCAGCAGTTTGATCAGATCGGCCAGGATGCGGGCGCGGTGTTTTTTCTTGCATAGGCCAAAGTGCAGAGCCAGCACATGGGCGGTCTGGGTGGGGCAGGCGACGCGCCCAGTGGCGGTCAGGTACTCGCGGCGGAAGGCCTTGCGGGCGGCGCGGGAGAGATCGCGGTACTCGCGCTCGTCGGAGCGGCGGCCTAGCACGGCGGCGGTGTCGGCGACCAGGCGGGCCGAGTGGGCGAACATGGCCTGGGCGACGCAGTAAATGTCGGTCGTGTCGCCCAGCGACAGCCAGTCGCCAAACTGGTGCCCCGTCTCCCAGACGGCCTCGCGCGGCCCCTGGGCGCGGATGTAGTCGACCCAGGCCACCATGCTGTCGTATTGGGTGCGCAGGATGCCCTCGTCGCCGTAACAGCGGTAGAGGGTCCAGGGTACGATGGTGGCGGCATCGCCCCAGGCGGCGTCACCGCCGGTGTGCAGTACGTCGGGCACTACCCACGGCACGGCACCGTCGGGGCCCTGGGCCAACGCGACGTCGCCCAGCCATTTAGTGAAAAAGGCGTTGACGTTAAAAAAGAAGCAAGCCGTGCGCGCAAAGATCTGAGCGTCACCTGTCCAGCCCAGCCGCTCGTCGCGCTGGGGGCAGTCGGTGGGCACGTCGACAAAGTTGCCCATCTGCCCCCACAGGGCGTTGTGGCACAGCTGGTTGACCTGGGCGTCCGAGCACTCAAAGTGCCCCGTGGGCGTCATATCGCCGTAGATGACCTCGCCCGTGAACTGCGAGAGATCGGGCGTCTGGCCGGCGGGCCAGGCGGCGATGTGCACGTAGCGGAAGCCGAAGTGGGTGTATTGGGGACGATAGGACTGCACGCCCTCGCGGGTGGTGTAGTGGGTTTGGGCACGGGCGTTGACGAGGTTGTCGGTATAGACGTTGCCATCGGCGTCGAGCACCTCGAAGTAACGCAGCTCGATTTTCTCGCCTGCCGGGGCGATCAGGTCAAAGGTCAGCCAACCCACCATGTTTTGCCCCATNTCCAGCACCCACTCGCCNTTNGGCGTNGTNAGCANGGCGATGGGGGCCATGCCGTCCCGCACCCGNGCNGGGGTNACGGTNGGGGCGCACAGGCGGTTGGTGGGNAGNGGCAGCAGGTCGACGGGCCGCCAGCCGCTGGCGTCGTAACCCGGCGCGTCCCAGCCGGGCAGGGCCAGGCGGGCGTCGACATCCTCGCCGCCGTACATCGAGGCGTGCAGGATCTGGGTGGGGTGCCAAACCCAGGCGGCGTCGGAGCCGATGAGCGTGGTGCCGCCCGACGTGCACAGNTGCATCTCGCCGATAAAGGCGGGCGGATCAAACTGCTCGGGNTCGACGANNCTGCGCCCCCAATCCAGGAAAAAGTCGTTGTGATACCAACCCTTGGCCAGCGTCACGCCCCANACGTTGGTGCCGGGNCGCAGNTAGGGCGTGATGTCGATGCNGTGATAGGGGATGCGGTGTTGATCCTCGGTCCAGCCGGGGGCAAAGACGTCGTGCGAGACCGTGTGGCCGTTGATGGTGATGGTNTACCACCCCAGGGCCGAGGCNTAGATAAANGCCTNGGTCANNNCGNCGGGGGCNTCGAACTCGCGCCGCAGGGCGGGCACGGCCCACACCGAGGACATGTGCGCCTTTTGCGGGGCGATGTAACCCGCCCGCCACGGCGCGTCTAACTTGACCATGGAAAAGGTGGCAAACTCGCTCCACACCACCTCGGCGGTGTGGTTGATCCTCGCGCCCACCCGCCAGTGATAGGTAGTGTCGGCGACCAGGGATTGGCCGTCATAAACGACGCCAAAGCATTCCCGCGAGGCCACCTCGCCGCTGTCCCAAACTGTCGCGCCGTCGGCCGATTGCACGACGATGCGATAGGCCGTCTGTACAGTGCCGGCGCGAGGACAAACCAACTGCCAGCCAAAGCGGGGCCGCGTGACGCCCAGCGCGGCGGGGGTGGTGCGGTATTCGACGGTCAAGCCGGTAACATGATGCATGAGTGGGTACCTCCAAGGCGCGATAGAGATATTTTACCATAAAAATCTTAAGGGTTAAGTTTTTAAAGGTGGGGGTGGGGCGGAACCCGGAGTCCCTCGCTTCCTTGACTTATCGGGAAAATCCCTTTATACTCACTCCTTGCCGCGCTTGCGGAAGAATGCCGGACAAACGGGAGAAACCTAGACGAATGCTTACTGTTGAGAATGTCAGCCTGCACTTTGGTGCCAGCAAACTGTTTTCTAATGTCAATCTCGCCTTTACGGCGGGCAATTGTTATGGCATCATCGGGGCCAACGGCGCGGGCAAATCCACCTTTTTGCGCATCCTGTCGGGCGAGCTGGAGCCGACGACGGGTTTTGTGCACCTGAATGATAAAATGCGCATGTCTGTGTTAAAGCAAGACCAAAACCAATACGACGGATACGAGGCCATCCAGACCGTGCTGATGGGCAACGCCCGGCTGTACGAGATCATCGAGCAAAAAGATGCCCTCTACGCCAAGCCCGATTTCAGCGACGCCGACGGCATCCTGGCCTCGGAGCTCGAGGCCGAGTTTGCCGAGATGGACGGCTGGATGGCCGAGTCCGACGCCTCGCGCATCCTGCAGGGCATCGGCATCGCTACCGATTTGCACAATACCAAGATGGGCGATTTAGACGGCGGCGAGAAGGTCAAGGTGCTGTTGGCGCAGGCGTTGTTTGGCAAGCCCGATTTGATCATGCTCGACGAGCCGACCAACAACCTGGATCATACCTCGATCAGCTGGTTGGAGGACTTTTTGCTGGATTATCCCGGCACTGTCATCATTGTCTCGCACGACCGCCACTTCCTCAACACCGTGTGCACCCACACCGTGGACATCGACTATACCGAGATCAAACTCTACGTCGGCAACTACGACTTTTGGTATGACTCCAGCCGCCTGATGCAGCAGATGCTCAAGGATCAAAACCGCAAGACCGAGGAAAAGGCCAAGGAAATGCAGGCCTTTATCGAGCGGTTCTCGGCGAATAAGTCCAAGGCCAAGCAGGCGACCTCGCGCAAGAAATTGCTCGAGAACCTGACCTTTAACGAAATGCCCGCCTCCTCCCGCCGTTACCCCTGGGTGGCCTTTAAACCCGACCGCGAGGCCGGCAAAGACATCCTCAAAGTCGAGGCCCTGTGCAAGTCGACGGCGGGGGCCGAGATCAAAGACGTTTCCTTTATCGTCGACAAGGGCGACAAGATCGCGCTGGTGGGCGACGAGCAGGCTGTGACGTTGTTGATGCAGCTGTTGGTCGAGGAGCAGATGCCCGACAGCGGTGCTTTCAAGTGGGGCGTCAGCACGTCGCAGGCCTATTTCCCCCGCGACAACACCGAATATTTCGAGGGCAACAAGGATCGCCTGATCGATTGGTTGGCGCAGTATTCGCAGGATCAACACGAGAGTTATCTGCGGCAGTTCCTGGGGCGCATGATCTTCTCGGGTGACGATGTGAACAAGCCCGTCAACGTGCTGTCGGGCGGCGAAAAGGTGCGCTGTATGCTCTCGCGCATGATGCTCTCGGGCGCCAACGTGCTGCTGCTCGACCAGCCCACCAACCACTTGGATCTGGAATCCATCAGCGCCCTGAACACGGGCCTGACGGATTATCCCGGCACGATCCTGTTCGCCTCGCACGACCACCAGTTTGTGCAGACCATCGCAACCAGAATTATCGAGATCACAGCAGAGGGTATCAAGGATCACCGCATGACCTTTGATGAGTATTTGGGGGTGTGAGGGAAAGCCTCCACAACCAATAAAGCGCCCGGCATAACCCCGGTCACCCGATAAAATCTAATCATGCTATAAGGACGATCACTGATCGTCCTTATAATAACGTGGACAATCTCCCGCACACATCCCTTTGTCACGCACAGCATTCATGATTCTCTTTCCCCATTCCCCCGCATACCCTTGCACAAGGTTATCACAGGGGGATGGGTTATGCGCACAATTTCGCAGGGAGCCACGGGGCCGACAGTGGCCCTGTTGCAGGACGTACTCAAGGATTCATTCGCCCAGGGTGGGTTAGTGGTGGACGGTATCTTCGGGCCGCTGACCGCCGAGGCGCTGCGCCGGGCCCAGCGCTTGCTTGGGGTGGACGAGGACGGCATCGCGGGGCGCAGCACATGGGCAGTATTGCTGCCGACCCTGCGCGGAGAGGGTTCGCCCGTCGCGCCCCGTCGGGCCAAGATCGTGCACGCCCATTTGCCCTATTCGGCCACCTTGCTGCACGTTGATTTGGTGGGACTTGCGGTGCGCTATCCCAAGCAGGTGACCATCCAATCTATCGGCACCAGCCTGCAGGGCAAACCGCTGTTTTGTGTCACCATTGGCCATGGTCCCAAACGGGTGGGGTATAACGCCGCCCACCATGCCAATGAATGGCTGACAACGCCCCTGCTCATGCAGTTTATCGAAAGCCTGTGCGAGGGCGGCCGCCTGGCTGGGTATGCCATCGCGCCGGTGTTGCAAAAGGTCACCTTCGACCTCGTGCCCATGGTCAACCCCGATGGCGTGGACATGGTGACGGGCGACTTGCCGCCTGACCACCCGACGGTGGCCTGGGCCCGCGATATCTGCCGGGCGCAGGGGATGGACTACCCCAACGACTGGAAGGCCAACGCCGCCGGGGTAGACCTGAACCTGCAATACCCCGCGGGCTGGGAGGTGGCCGCGGCCATCAAAGCCGAGATGGGTATCACGGGCCCAGCGCCCCAAAGCTGGCCCGGCGAGATCTCGCTCAACCAGCCCGAGAGCCAGGCTATGGCCAGGCGGGCGAGGGAGGCCGACTACGCCCTGACGCTGGCGTACCACACCCAGGGGAGGGAGATCTACTGGAAGTACGCCGACTACGAGCCCGCCCGCAGTTACACCATCGGGCGGAGCCTGGCGGCCCTGACGGGTTACGCGCTGGAGATCACGCCCTATGCCAGCGGCCACGCGGGGTATAAGGATTGGTTCATCCAAGCCTTCGACCGCCCTGGCTACACCATCGAGGCGGGCCTGGGGCGCAGCCCGCTGCCCCTGAGCCAATTGCCCCAAATCACCATCGAAAACCTGCCGGCACTGCTGCTGGCCCCTTTGATGTGATGACCATTTATATTTATAACCCAAACACCCGACAGATGGAACACTATACCCGCGCCCTCGACGAGCCCATGCCCTATAATCTCAACCGCACGCTGACGGTGGAGGAGTTTCGTGGGGCGTCGCAGACGGATCTGCTGTGGAGCGATCTGCGCACCATGCAGGCCTGGAACGGTTTTCGCGCCTATTGGGGGCGGCCCATCCCCGTGGGCTTTGCCTTTCGGCGCATTTGGGAGGGCGGGCACTCGGCACAGTCCCAGCACTACGCCGGCATGGCCTTTGATTGCGGCCAACGCCTGCTCCGCGACGAGCAAATCGCCCTGCACGCCGCCGCCGTGGGCTTTGGCGGCTGGACTTTTGTCGACGCCATCGCGAACACGCCCAACTGGGTGCACATGGACACACGGCTGGCCCCGCCCGCCTGCCCGACGGGCGGGTATATCACCAACGTTCGGGGCGATCGCGGCGTCTACGTCATGACCATGCAGGACGCCCTGTGGGTGCTGGGTTTTGGCGGGGGCGGCATCGACGGCATCTTTGGCCCGCGCACCAAGCAGGCCCTGCGCGACTTCCAGGCGGCCAACGGATTGGTTGCCGACGGCATATGCGGGTGTAATACCTGGCGGGTGCTGACGGATCTGTCGGTCGGTATTCGGCGCGAATAGAGCAAGTTTTCGTTGCCTTGGCATGAAAGGAACGCGCTGTGGGGTGCCAAATCAAGGAGGAGACAACGACGAGTAGTCGTGTACTACACGAGGAGGAGCCGACGCAGAGTTGGTGCCACACGGCGCGTGAACTCGTGGCAAGGCAATGGGAATTTGCGCTGTAGCGCTTTTTGCCGTCGCAGGGAATCGCCTGTCGCTTTGCGGCGGGTTTGCCGAAAATCCCTTGCCCCGCTTGCCATCCTGTGGTTCAATGGTGGCGAGGTGATGTGATGACTCCTTCCGACTGGCAAATCGAGGACTTGCCCCTTGCGGCGATCCGCCCCAACCCCTACCAGCCCCGCCGCCACATCGAGGAGGGCGCGCTGGGCGAGTTGGCGGCTTCGATCATGCAGTATGGCGTGTTGCAGCCCGTGACGGTGCGGCGCGCGGGCGGAGGCTTTTTTGAGTTGATCGCCGGGGAGCGGCGGGTGCGAGCGGCGCGGTTGGCGGGGCTCGAGAGCGTGCCCGCGCTGGTGCGGTGCACCTTTGAGCAGGATGCCGCCGTGCTGGCCCTGGTCGAGAACCTCCAGCGCGAGCAATTGCACTACCTGGAGGAGGCTGAGGGCTATATCAACCTGGCCCAGGAGCACGGCATGACCCAGGAACTGATCGCCGAGCGCGTTGGCAAAACCCAGGCGGCGGTGTGCAACAAAATGCGTATCATGCGCCTGCCGCGGGCGGTGCGGGAGTCGCTGGCGAGCTTTGACTCCAGCGAGCGCCACGCCCGCGCCCTGTTGCGCCTGCCCAACGAGGCCGATCAGCTGGCGGCCGCGACCGACATCCGCGAAAAGGGCCTGTCGGTGCGCGATGCCGAGCGGCTGG
>JGI994J12354_10002628_pt1 | contig 17293 bp, 14 predicted proteins | sample IntmicLarv3ML3BL_FD_12354 | JGI IMG/M metagenome (IMG submission 12354) | reverse complement strand
GCCGCCGATATGTTAGCCGCAATCCCTTCTATTCTGACGGCAATTGTCGTTGTATCGGTGTTGGGGCAGAGCTTTTTCAACCTGATGCTGGCGGTAGGTATAACAAGTATACCGCAGTTTATACGTATCACCAGAGCGGCGGTAATTACTGTGCGGGATCAAGAGTATATTGAAGCCTCTCGCGCTATCGGGCTCAGGGACCCGGAGATTATTGCATGGCATATTTTACCCAATTGCATTTCTCCGATTATTGTACAAACAACGCTGCGCGTGGCTACGGCTATTGTTACAGCCAGCAGCCTGAGCTTCTTGGGATTGGGGATACCTCAGCCCAGTCCTGAGTGGGGCAGTATGCTCTCATTAGGCCGGCGTTTCATACGTGATTACAGTTATATGACCTTTTTCCCGGGGCTTGCCATTATGATTACGGTGCTTGCGCTGAATCTTTTGGGCGACGGCCTGCGGGATGCGCTTGATCCGAAACTGAAGAAATAGGGGGTGGATACTTATGTCAGAAAAAGATGTGGTACTGGATGTCCAAGACCTTACCGTTTACTATGAGCTGGAAGAAGAGACCGTAAAAGCTGTTAACGGCATCAATCTGCAATTGCGCAAAGGGCAGACGCTGGGGCTGGTTGGTGAAACCGGCGCCGGCAAAACGACCACTGCTTTGGCGATGCTGAATTTGATACCGAATCCACCGGGCGTAATAAAAAGCGGCAGTATATCGGTATGCGGTTACGATATGTTCAGTCAAACGCCGTTGCAATTGGAAAAAATAAGGGGTAACGAGATTTCTATGATATTTCAGGACCCTATGACATCGCTGAATCCGGTATTTACCGTAGGCCAGCAAATTGCGGAGGGTATAGAGCTCCATGAGGATGTTACCAAGGCCGAGGCTGAGCAAAAGGCGATTGAAATGCTGGAATTGGTTGGCATACCCGGAAGCCGCGCAGGAGAGTATCCGCATCAATTTTCCGGTGGGATGAAGCAGCGGGTGGTTATAGCCATAGCCCTTTCTTGCAATCCTAAGGTGTTGATAGCGGATGAGCCTACAACCGCACTTGATGTGACAATACAAGCGCAAGTATTGGATTTGATGAATAATTTGCAAGAACAATACGGCACCGCCCTTGTTATGATTACTCATGATTTGGGTATTGTTGCGGAAACCTGTGATGAAGTAGCGGTAATGTATGCCGGCAAAATAGTGGAAAAGGGTCCATTGAAGGATGTATTCACCAATACAAAGCACCCTTATACAGAAGGCTTGTTTGGTTCGTTGCCTGATATTACTAACCGTAAAAACGAGCTGCGGCCTATACCCGGGCTGATGCCGGACCCAACCAGACTGCCACCTGGATGTTCTTTTGCGCCCCGCTGCCAATATGCAACGCAGGCATGCGGTGAAAAAGAGCCCGCTTTTAGGCAGTTTGGCGAAAATCATTTTGTGGCATGTTCGGCTTATGATGAGCCGTCTTTCCATATTCAATGGAGGGGAAAGCATGAGTAAACCAATTCTGGAAGTAAAAGATCTGAAAAAATACTTTAAAACCTCACGCGGCCCTTTACATGCTGTGGACGGAGTTTCCTTTACTATTGAGGAAGGGCAGACTTTGGGTATTGTAGGCGAATCAGGCTGCGGCAAATCCACAACAGGGCGCTGTATTTTGCGCCTGCTGGAACCCACTGCCGGACAGATAATGTTTGACGGTAAGGATATTACGGCCATGTCAAACGAGAAAATGCGCCTACAGCGGCGCGATATGCAAATTATCTTCCAAGATCCTTATTCCTCGCTTGACCCTCGCCGTACGGTGAACCAAACCATCAGGGAGCCTATAACAGCCAACAAACTTATGAAGGATAACAATGCTATAGAGCAACGGGTGCTGGAGCTGATGGATACGGTTGGCTTAGCGGAGCGGCTTATTAACGCTTATCCCCATGAATTGGACGGCGGCCGCCGCCAGCGTATCGGTATTGCAAGGGCATTGGCAATGGAGCCGAAGTTTATTGTATGTGATGAGCCGGTATCCGCACTTGATGTTTCCATTCAGGCGCAGATTCTCAATCTGCTCAAAAAACTTCAAAAACAGCTTGGTATAACATACATTTTTATTACGCACGATTTGTCGGTGGTAAACCATTTTAGCGATAGCATTATGGTTATGTATCTGGGTCAGGTTGTGGAAAAAGCTCCGGCAGAGGATCTTTTTGCCAATCCGTTGCACCCGTATACAAAAGCGCTGCTTTCGGCTATTCCGATTCCGGAATACAGGGAAACCAAGCGTCAGCGTATGTTGCTGCAAGGTGAAATATCATCGCCTGTTAACCCCGGCAAGGAATGCCGCTTTGCTAAAAGGTGCCCGATGGCAAAGCAGGAATGTTTTGATTGCGGTCCAACCTTGCAGGAGCCAAGCAAAGATCATTTTGTGGCCTGCCACATGGTATAGGGGCAAAACAGTTTTTTCAATAATTTATAACAGTCCGGATAACTCTGCATAGTAAAAGTAAAGCCCTGCTGTCACAAGTATAAGAAGGAGCGGTTATTATGAAAGAGTCTTTGCGTATGTTAATCAAAGAGCTGGCGGCAATCGACGGTGTTTCAGGTCAGGAGCAGAAGGTTGTTCGCGCCTTGCTGCCGCACATCCGCCCTCTGGCTGATGAGCTGACAGTCGATTGCTTCGGCAATATTATAGCGGTTAAAAAGGGGGGCAAGCCCGGCCCCGGCGTGCTTATCGCCGTACATACGGATGAGATCGGCGCGATTGTCAAAAGTGTGGAGCCAAACGGGTGGATTCGTTTTGAAAAAATCGGAGGCACCGGCGATGCCTTGCTTCTGGGCCGCCAAGTTTCGGTCAACGGGCATTTCGGCATTGTCGGCGTCAAATCAGGCCATTTTATGACTCCGAAAGAACGAACAGAGGTTAAGCCCCATGGCGATCTTTATATTGATGTGGGCTGCGAGAGCAGTGAAGCAGTGGCAAAGATGGGTATTAGGACAGGCGATCAAATTTGCCAGTGGCCATATTACAACGAGTTTACCAATACGGATTTGATTTGCTCAAAAGCCCTAGATGACCGTGCCGGTTGTGCGTTATTGGTGCAGCTGCTGAGGGAGCTTCAGGGGCAAACCTTTGCAGGAACCCTCTACGCCGTCTTCACAGTTCAGGAGGAAGTCGGACTGCGGGGCGCTCAGGTGGCGGCTTCCAATATCAAGCCGGATTTTGCCATCGCAGTAGATACGGCCGCCGCCGGAGATACTCCCGACATTGATTTCATTAAGGAGTTGCCGGTCGCTACAAGGAAAGGGCCTCTGCTTCAACTGATGAGCCGTTCCTTCCTGATGAATCCTATTATGAAAAAAGTGATGATAGAAGTGTGCGACCGCTCCGGAGAGCCTTATCAGCTTGGGCTCTACACCGGAGGAAACACAGATGCTGCGGCAATACACCTTGCGGCAGGCGGTATTCTAACGGCAGCGTTGACAATTCCGCGCCGATACTCACATTCGCCGGTTGAAATGATGGATATTAACGATTGCATCTCTTCTTTGAAGGTTCTCAAACAGTTCATCGAGGATATGGGCGGATTTGGCAAGCTGGCTTTTGAGGATATGGAATAGAAATGTTTGAAAATGCTAAACAGTAGAAATTAATACTAACCCTAAATAAATATAAAACAGCCCGCAAATTTATTGCGGGCTGTTTTATTGCCCTTTTGCATAGTAAGGAGGGACAATAATTTGCAACCTATTTCCTTGTGTTACTAACATGCAGTGAGTGCTGAGCTCCGTGCTCTTCATAATACGCACGATACATTAACCGTAAACCGAAGGCCGATACATTGCCGCCGGCAATATGCCTTGCCGATAAATATATATGCTATAGAACCCGGTTGTTCGCCTAATATGTCTTTCATTTAATTGGATATATATCGTAAAAAAAGAAGAAAACAACTTGGATTGAAAAATTATATAATATTATAGGGAGGTGCCATATGGCCGGAGCAAAGCCTGCTGACCCTGATAAAGCGTGGAATATACTATACCAATTGGCGGAGAAATATTATCGGGCCCATGGCAATCTGTTGATTCCCGGAGATTATATAAGTGAGGGCAAAAGGCTGGGGCGGTGGATAGGTACTCAGCGCGGTGATTATAAAAAGAGAAAAAATCCTTTTTTCACACAGAGCCGTATTGACAGGTTAAATGCCATAGGCATGGCATGGGATGTGGATGAGCATAATTGGCAGATTATGTATAAAGAATTGCAGAGGTATGCCGAAGAATACGGAACGGTGCGCGTTCCCCAATCATATATCACGCCTGAAGGGGCAACTCTCGGGATATGGGTTAATAGGGTACGCATGGATTATAAAAAAGGCACTCTTGCTCAGGAGAAGCAAGCTATGCTAACAAAGCTGGGAATGATCTGGGAACCGGAAACTTTGCGCAGGGGCGAATGGGATATTAGATTTGACCTGCTGAAAGCATATATTGATTGTAATAACCGCTTTCCAAGCTCGGATTATGTAACGGAGGGCGGCGTCAGGCTGGGAAACTGGCTAAACTGCCAAAAGAAAAATTACAGAAACGGAGATCTTTTGCCGGAGCGGCGGAGAAAGCTGGATAAACTTGACATAGTATGGAATATAGCTGAAAACAGTTGGGAAATAAGATATGGGCAGGCTCGGGATTATTATCTTAAATATGGCCATCTCTGTCCTTTTACACAAAGGGGAGAGGAAATGCCTGACGGCTTGGCGAACTGGCTTATTAGGCTGCGCCGTAAATATAAAAAAGGGGAAATAGAGCCGGATAAAATTCGCCGGCTGGCGGAAATCGGGATGCTTTGGGATATTCGCGAAAGCGTATGGGAAGCTAAATATCAGCAGGCCCGCGCCTATTACATATTGCATGGGCATTTGAGGGTTAAAAAAGATTCAGGCCCTTTAGAGGAGCGGAGCTTGGGGCAGTGGATCAGCACACAGCGAAAAAACTATATGAGCATGCAAAATCCTTTTTTCACTACGGAGCGCATTAAAAGGCTGGAAGAAATAGGGATGGTATGGGATGCTGCCGTTGACCCTGAGAGCCTGTGGCATGATTGGTACAGAAAAGCGAAGGAATATTATATGGCAAACGGGCATATGCGCCCGGATTCAGGGCGGCTGCGTACATGGATCCATGCTCAGCGGTATGCAAAAAAAGGAAAGTGCGGGCAGCTTTCAAAGGAGCAGATTGAGCTGCTTGAACAAATCGGAATGTCTTGGACGCCCATTGAGGAAGACTGGCAGCAAATGTACCAATATGCGAAGGAATATTATCAAATCCACAAAATGCTGAATATTCCCAGTACATATGTGACTGAAGACGGCGTAAATCTGGGCGGTTGGATTTCCGCTCAAAGGCAGGGCTATAAGAATTATATGTCGGGCAAAACCGGCGGAGGCAGGAATGTAAGCACTCCGGAGCGTATTGAAATGCTAAATAAGCTGGAAATGATTTGGAGCGGGGCGAGAATTACGGCAAGCACATCATTCCAGGAAAAAGCGCTTATCTTTTATTTGAAAAAGCATTTTAAAGGTGTTGAGAAAATGGATAGATGGCAGGCGCTTGGAGCAGAGCTGGATATTTATATTCCTTCCATCAAAACCGCGGTAGAGTATGACGGCTGCATATGGCATAATGACCGCTTGGAGCTTGATGAAGCTAAAGGGCGCTTATGCAAAAATAATGAAATCATATTGATTCGGATACGGGAACCGGGACTGCCCGATATATCCCAATGTGATTTTGTAATTAAACTTGCGGATTTGAGTGAGGCTGCCTTTGAGCGGGGCATTGCGGAGCTGTTTGAATATTTGAAGCTGCTGCAGCCAAATCATGATATATCGCGGGATAAAGCTAAAATTCTTGCTACTTACAAAGACTATACATCCAGAAAATGGGACAGAATGTACAAGCTATTGTATGAATATTATAGGGAATACGGGAATTTGTCCGTTCCCGCGGATTTCAAAAGCAGCTGGGGCGTAAGCATTTCCAATTGGCTCAATACTCAGCGGGAGGCTTACAGAAACGATGAATTGACAGCATTGCAGATAAAAAAACTGGAAAGCATCGGCATGGTATGGAATCCTTTTGAAAAAAGCTGGCAGATTATGTATGATATTGCCGCAAAATATTACAAAAAGCATAAAAATCTCATGATTCCGGTTTCGTATGTGTCGGATAACAATATAAATCTTGGTAAATGGCTTTATCAGCAAAGAGCTAATTATCGCGCGGGGAGGTTGAGCTTAAGGCGGATACATTTGCTGGAGCGGATCGGGATAGCATGGAATCCCGTTAGAATAAAGCAGGAGCAATATATGGAGGAAGCGGGAAAATATTTTCGAAAAAATGGGCATTTGGATATCCCTGCTAAATTTATCAGTGAAAATAATTTGAGAATGGGCGAATGGCTGAGCGAACAGCGCTCTTTGTATAAAGCAGGTAAGCTGGATGAAAGCAAGCAAAAAGAGCTTGAGAAAATGGATGTTCAATGGAAGGTTTTTCGCAACCGCTGGGATGATATGTATGTACTGGCTAAAGCATATTTTCAGCAGCACAATAATTTATGGATTTCACCTGATTATATAACGCCTGATGGCGTACGCCTCGGCGGTTGGATTTCTATGCAGCGCAAAAAGCTGAAAGGTGCGGGGAAAAGTAAAAAATTGACATCCGCCCAAAAAAGAAGTTTGGATGAAATCGATATGGTATGGGATCCATATGCCGTAAAGTGGCTGAATAAATACAAGCTGGCGGAAGCGTTTTACAAAGAGCACAACCACTTGACGGTGCCGGTAGATTATATTACGGAATGTGGGGTAAAGCTCGGTATGTGGCTATCAAGCCAGAGGCAGGCAATGCGGGGCAATCCGAATTTTTTAATGACTTCGGAGAGAAAGCGTTTGCTGGATAATATAGAAATGGACTGGAGGCTGAAGCGCCAAAAGCCGGATGCGCGCCGCAGGCCGGATAGAAGTATTGAAAGCGACGGCGCACGAGCGGCAGGTTTTGTAAATGCAAAATTCTATTGATAGAAAATTCTATTGAAGGTTTCATAATCAGAGCATTGAAAAATCCTTCTGCCACTTGCTAACAGTGCATTTAGGGTTTAATATAATATTATGGGTTAATAAAATTTCAGGGGGTTTTTATGAGAGTAGATAAGAATTATATGTTGGATTTATTTTTGGATTATGTATCATATGATACTCAGGCCGATGCAGAAGCGGGCGTTGTGCCTTCATCACCTATTCAGATTGAGCTTGCAAAGGCTGTAGCGAAAGAATGTGAAAAAATAGGCATGTGCGATGTTAGGGTTCACCCTTCAGGCTATGCAACGGCCGTGCTTAAATCCAATGTTGATAAAAAAGTCCCTGCTATAGGCTTTTTGGCGCATTTGGATACGGCCTGCGAGGCTTCCGGCAAAAACATAAAGCCGAAAATAATTGAAAATTATGATGGGAATGATGTTACTCTTGAAAGCGGCAGAATTATGTATATCGAGGAATTTCCAAGGCTTGCAATGTGCAAGGGCGGAACTCTTGTTGTAACAGACGGAACGACTCTTTTAGGTGGGGATGATAAAGCAGGCGTTGCTGAAATTTTGGCGGCTATGAAATACTTAATTGAGCATCCTGAAATAAAGCATGGGGAAATTAAAGTTGCCTTCACCCCTGATGAAGAAATCGGAACAGGCATGAACAGCTTTGATGCGAAAGAATTTGGCGTGGAGTTCGCATATACCATTGACGGCGGGCCGGAAGGCGTTTTCAATTATGAAACATTTAATGCCTGCGGTTCAAAAATTAAGATTACAGGCAAAAGCGTTCATACCGGTTCTGCAAAGGGAATACTCATAAACGCAGGGCTTATTGCGGCAGAAATAGCTATGATGTTCCCTATTGAAGAAACTCCGCAAAATACGGAAAATTATGAAGGCTTCTATCATTTGGGAACTATAGAAGGCGGCGTGGAGGAAGCCGTTGTTAAGCATATTATCCGCGATCATAATAAAGAAAAATTCCTTGCAAAAAAAGCGTTTGTTGAAAATGTTGTAAAGCAAATCAATGAAAAATACGGCAATGTGGCAGAGCTTGAAATGCAGGATTCATATATGAACATGGCTGATAAAGTGAACGAAAACAAGGCTATTGTTGAATATGCGCTTAAAGCATATAAAAATATCGGCATAGAGCCAATTGTTATACCAATCCGCGGTGGCACTGACGGAGCGAGGCTTTCATTTATGGGAATCCCTTGCCCGAATATATTCTACGGCGGCGACAATGCCCATGGCCCGTATGAATTTGTTGTGGTGGAATCAATGGTAAAAGCGGCGGAGGTTATTTTGGAGATTGCCCAGTTGGTTTGTGAATAGGGAAACCGGTTTTTTTGGAGGTGAGAATTTGAAAGTCGGTGTTTTCCAATTTAGCGCTTCCAATGATATAAAGAAAAATTTTAAAATAATGACGGATGCAATTGTTTCAGCTAAAAACGAGAATGTGAGACTGCTGGTTTTCCAGGAATGTGCCGCTTGCGGCTATCCTCCCGTAGAAACAGACAACATTGACAATATGGATTTTGATGTTATCAAAGAGGAAATGGGTAAAATTGCCCGGCTTGCCAGGAGATACGGCATGTATATCGCGGTTGGAACAATAAGACAGGAAAATTGTAAATACTATAATTCCATACAGTTGATTAATCCTGAAGGCGAATTTGTGTCAAGCTATGATAAGCGGGCGCTGTGGGGCTGGGATAGCGATAATTTTGAAAAAGGCAGCGATATGGGAATATATCAAATTGACAATATAAAAGTTGGTTTCAGAATTTGTTTTGAAGTCAGGTTTCCTGAATATTTTCGGGAATTGTTTCTTGAGGGTGTTTCTCTTTGCTTTGTTAGTTTTTGTGATGTTTCGGAAATGGATTCAGCAGAGAGATATAATATTATTAAATCGCATCTTATTACAAGAGCGGTTGAAAATGTTATGAGCATAATATCCGTTAACAGCATTTCAAAATTTCAAACAGCGCCGACAGCAGTTATTGATCACAATGGGCGGATTATAGCAGAAGCCACGAAGAATCAAAATTATTTGCTCCTTTATGACTATGAACCTGCGGAAATTACTTTTGGAATGAATGGGAGATTGAAACATTCCATAGAGTTATTGTCAACCAATACAGATGTTCATAAATAAATAAGCAAAATGGTTGTGCTTACAGTAAAAGCTAATGTAATGGGAAATTAAACTTAGACGGCGAAGTCTTATAAAATGGTCTGATACGGTTGATTTATTGAATTTACTATGCTATCATATTAAACAATTAAGACAACGCTTATGATGAAAGACATATAAACGTATACGGTTACAAAAATGGTGTTTTGGTTTTTAAACGCCTGATAAAGAGAGCTGCCGGTTTGGTGCGAGGCAGCAGGACGTATATGGCAGTGATACAGCTTTCTAAGCGGGATTTATCCACGGCTTGCGCACGTTATAGCGCTTTGAGGCATATATGCTTTCGGCGTATATGCGAAATAAGGTGGTACCACGAGTCCTCTCGTCCTTATGCGGGCGAGGGGATTTTTTGCGTTTTCAAATGTAAGGCTGAATTTGTTTTAAAATGCTTTATGGAGTATAATATTAATAAGTATTGATTTTATGGAGGTAAATTTATGAGCATTAATGTTTTTGACACATTGACAGAGCGGGGCTATGTTGCCCAAACAACTCATGAGGAGGAAATAAGAGAGCTGCTGGGTAAAGAAAAGGTGACTTTTTATATAGGCTTTGACCCGACGGCTGACAGCCTGCATGTGGGGCATTTTATGCAGGTAATGATAATGGCGCATATGCAGAGGGCAGGGCATAGGCCGATTATGGTTGCAGGCGGCGGAACCGGCATCGTCGGCGACCCGACAGGACGTACGGATATGCGTAAGGTTCTGACGAGGGAAGATATTGAACATAATGTTTCGCGTTTTCAAGAGCAGGTTTCAAAATTTATAGATTTCAGCGATGGCAAGGCGCTTATGCTTAACAATGCCGACTGGCTGCTGGAGCTGAAATATGTTGAGTTTATAAGGGAATACGGCATACATTTTTCCGTGAACCGTATGCTGACAGCCGATTCCTATAAGACGAGATTTGAAAAAGGGCTTTCTTTCTTTGAGTTTAATTATCAGCTTATGCAGGCCTATGATTTCCTTGAGCTTAGCAGAAAGCATAACTGCAAAATGCAGCTGGGCGGCAATGACCAATGGTCTAATATTATCGCAGGTGTTGAGCTTATCCGTAGGGCGGATGACAGGGATGCGTATGGGTTGACATTTAATCTGCTCACAACTTCACAGGGGACTAAAATGGGCAAAACTGCAACGGGCGCAGTTTGGCTTGACCCTGAAAAAACAACGCCTTATGATTTCTACCAATATTGGAGAAATGTTGAAGACAGCAATGTTGGCAATCTGCTTAAATATCTGACATTTTTACCAATGGATGAGATTAGGGAGCTTGAGACTTTGGAAGGCCAGCAGATTAATAAAGCCAAAGAGGTGCTTGCTTACGAAATAACAAAAATGGTTCATTCGGAAGAAGATGCTAAGGCAGCTCAGGATGCTTCAAAAGCGCTGTTTGCAGGCGGGGCCATGGGCGGCTCAGTGCCGGAGAGCGAAATGGCTAAGGCTGATTTTGAAAACGGCATGAATATTATTGAACTGCTTGAAAGCTGCGCTCTCATACCTTCAAGGGGCGAGGGTAGAAGGCTTATCCAGCAAGGTGGTATAAAATTAAACGATAAAAAAATAGATGCTTTTGATTATATGGTGACTTTGGAGGAATTTACGGATAATGCGCTGCTGATTCAAAAGGGGAAGAAAACTTTCCACAGGGTAACATTGGTATAGTTTTAAAATATAAGGGGCTGATAATATGAAGAGGAAATTGGAGATGTTGTTTTTGGTGCTGATTTTGATTCTTATTATCAGCCCTGTTGCTGTTTTCGCAGGCTCGGTAGCCGAAAGGGAAGATATAGAGCTGAAAGAGATTACTCTGTATTATAACGGTATTCAGCTTGAGCAAAAAGGATATAGAGTTATTAAGACGGATGTTCTGCCGGGGGTTGATTATGACTGCGGAGTTTATGTGCCGATCCGTACTTTTGAGGCAATGAACGCATATACCTATATGGTTTTCTGGTATGAAATAGAAGGTACAGGCATAGCAACTCTTGCCATGACCGATAAAAGCAAGGGTGTCAGGGGGCATGTTTTTGTGCAGTTTGGAATTGGCAGTGAATTGGCGGCTACAAGCTATCCGTTTTCCAGTGACAGCGAGCTTGCTTTCCCTAGGCCTTACAGAATGGAATTTGCGGCATTTCTGCATGAAGGGTCAACTATGATACCTTCAAGCTCCGCCTGGATGAGAGATGACTTATTTGCTTATGAAAGCAGCTATTACTATCAAAAGGACAAGCTGGGATTTTTCGATCATATAGAAGGTGCCAATTATAATCATTTATACAAGGTTGGCGGGAATAATATCAATAAAGAAGAATGGGTATCCATAAAACATCTTAATCATGCCGAAGAGGCTTTGTTATCTGTGGATGACGGTGAATGGAGCTTGTCAATCGTAAAAGAGCAGGACGGGGAGAAAACGGAGCTTATACATTTGCTTGGTGAAAATTTTGCCAAAATCCGCCGCGCCAATGAAGATACGCAAATGGATTGTAACGGTGTTGAAATTAAAAGGATAAGCGGGCAGTATTTTCTAAATAAAGCGGATTTGATTGAAATAGGGTTTATTGAGGCGGATTGGAAGTAGCGGTGGGGGGAAGAGGGATAATATGAAACTTAAGTTTTTGCTTTGCTGTATGGTATTTACTTTTCTAATCGCTCCTTTTACGGTATCGGGAGCTGTTGTTATTGACAACAAAAATACTCAGGCGGAAGAAATTATTTTGTATTACAACGGAGTTGAGCTTAAGCAAAAGGGCTTGAAGTTGTCGGGAGACAAGATTTTCACCACAGGCGGGTATGATTATAATATATATGTGCCTGTTCGCACATATAGCAGTATGCGGGATAATTATGATGTTATGTGGGATGAGGAAGTATCAGCGGCAAATTTATATATGACGGATAAAGAGAATATAGCAGTATACGGCCTTATAGCGTATAAGGCAACTATAGGCAGCAGGATGATGGTAAGGAGCTACCCATATTCCAGCTCCAGCTATGACAGGTGGGAGTCGCTCATGCCTTATGAAGCGTTTTTGTATGAGGGCAGGACTATGGTGCCTTATAGCTTTGGATCTGATTTGCTTTATTGGATAACGGAATCGGAAGAACTGCCTGCTTATTATGAAAATAAATTATGCTATTTTGATAAAATGGCTATGGGGAAAATAACGGCTTTCTTAAGAGGCTCAGACCCGGAGAAATATTGGCGGCCTATGAAAGAACTGGCAAGCTCAAGATACGCTTTGATAACCAATGAGGAAGATGGCTGGAGTTTGTCAATTCTCTCGCTTGAAAATGAGAATGGGGTGCGAACGGAAGAAAAGCATTTGCTGGGGGATAATTTTGAGCTTTTGTATAATTCCCGGGAAGATATGCAGTTTAATTTTAACGGTTTAAGGATAAAGAAGGAGAACGGAGAGTATTTTCTGAATGAGTTGGATTTAATCAGCCTTGGTATTGTTGCGGAGTGGAATATATCAGAGGAGAGCTCGGAAGAATTTAAAGGCATGACTTTTGAATTTATTCCGGCAGATTAGCTTGCTTTATAGAATTTAGTTGCCAAAAATTTGGGCATAATAATAATTTATTATGCCTTTTTTATTTTCAGCGAGGGAATTTGAAATGAAAACTTCGATTATGCCTGATTTTACGAACTTTGCCTAGACTTTAGGGCGAAACTTTGCTATTATAGTATGAAGCCTGAAGGTGAAGGGATTTTGAGCCTTCCCGCAGGATATAATAAATATTTTTTCGCCAAGGGCGGAAAGAAAGGAGCAATACGTTTATGTACACAAAATTATGTGAAATTTTTAGCGCACCGGAAAGTTTTATAGGTAAAGAAATAAACGCCGCCGGCTGGGTTAAAACCATACGCGACAATAAGAGCTTCAGCTTTATGGAGCTTAACGACGGCAGTTTCTTCAAAAGCATACAGGTGGTATATGATAATAATTTGAGCAATTTTGCTGATATAAACAAATTAGGCGTAGGCTCCAGCGTTACTTTAAAAGGTAAAGTGGTTGAGAGCCCCGGTTCTAAGCAGCCATTTGAAATACATGCAACCGAAATTGAAATTGAAGGCACCTGCCCTGAAAACTATCCTTTGCAGAAAAAGCGCCACAGCTTTGAATATCTGCGTACTATCGCCCATTTAAGGCCGAGGACGAATACCTTTGCGGCGGTTTTCCGTATCAGGAGCATTGCCAGCTTTGCCATTCATCAGTTTTTTAATGAGAGAAGATTTGTATATGTTCATACGCCTATTATAACAGGCAGCGATGCAGAGGGCGCAGGGGAAATGTTTCAGGTAACAAAGCTGGATTTGAACAAGCCGCCTAAAACAGACGAGGGCGCTATAGATTATAAAGAAGATTTCTTCGGCAAAATGGCAAGTTTGACTGTAAGCGGCCAGCTGGCGGTAGAGCCCTTTGCTTTGGCTATGAGAGATGTTTATACTTTCGGCCCGACTTTCCGCGCTGAAAATTCCAATACACCTAGACATGCCGCAGAGTTTTGGATGATGGAGCCGGAAATTGCCTTTGCGGATATTAACGACTGCATGGATTTAGCGGAAGATATGATTAAATATGTTATTAAATACTGCATGGAAAATGCGCCGGAGGAAATGGCGTTTTTCAATGAATTTGTTGATAAGGGCTTGCTGGAGAGGCTTAACAATGTTGTAAACAACGAGTTTGGCAAGGTTACCTATACGGAAGCTATTGAAATTATGCAAAATGCCAAGGATGTTAAATTTGAATATCCTGTTTTCTGGGGCTGCGATATACAGACTGAGCATGAAAGATATTTGGCGGAAACGCATTTTAAAAAGCCTGTTTTTGTAACTCATTATCCTAAAGAAATTAAGGCTTTCTACATGCGCATGGATGATGATAGGAAGACAGTTGCGGCTTTTGACATGCTGGTGCCAGGGATTGGCGAGATTATCGGCGGAAGCCAAAGAGAAGAGCGCTACGATATGCTTGTAGAGCGCATGAAAGAGCTTGGCCTTAAGGAAGAGGATTACGACTGGTATCTGGAGCTGCGCAAATTCGGCGGGGCTACTCATTCGGGCTTCGGCTTGGGTTTTGAGCGCTGCATTATGTATCTTACAGGGATGACTAATATCAGAGACGTTGTGCCTTATCCGAGAACAGTCGGTAACTGCGAGTTTTAGGCGGTAATATATTTAGGGAATTATTCAGAAATAATATCACAGGGGAGCTCTTGGATTTCAAGGAGTTTTCCTGTGGTATTTTAATTATTTGTAAATTTTATATAAATAATATACTATGTGGAGGGCTTTATGGAACCTGTAAAAATCATAAAAAGCGAAAAGGTTTACAAAGGCAAAATTATTGATGTTGTAAATGATGTAATAGAGCTGCCTGACAGCAGGCACGCCGTAAGGGAAGTTGTAAAGCATATCGGAGCTACGGCAATAGTGCCTGTGGATAAAGACGGGAATATTATATTCGTGCGCCAATACAGGCATCCGGCGCTTGACTATGTATTGGAAATCCCTGCGGGAACATTGGAAGCGGGAGAGGACCCTTTTATATGCGCAAAGAGGGAATTGGAAGAAGAAACCGGCTATAAATCCGAGGATATTTCTTTTGTGTTCAAGTTTTATTCGGCTATTGGGTTCTGCTCGGAGGTTTTACATATTTATCTGGCGGAAAATTTGCAAGAAGGCAAGATGAATCTTGATGAAGATGAGTTTATTGAGCTTGAGCGCTACAGCTTGGACGAAGCCGTAAAAATGATTTTTGACGGGGCAATTATCGATTCCAAAACAATAGCATCTGTGCTGGCTTATAAGGAGATATTGAATCAGAGATAATTTTGTGGTATAGGTTTAAATTTTTCAGAATAGATATGATTATGGCAGAAGGAACAAGCTGTTCCGATAATTGCCGTATTATATCTTTTTTTAAGGAGACAAGCCATGAGCCCGGATACAGCCAAAAGCCGCAGGAATTATAAACGGAAATTTGCATTATTAAATTCTTATAATGGAGCTACTGCTTTGATGCTTGCTTTTCTTATTGCGGGAGTGATTATGGGCTCAGTTTCAGCGAATACCATGGATAATAGCTTGTTAAGTGATATTTCAAAGGGCATTGAGTCGGGCCTTTATAATATTTCTTCGGGAGATGACAGAGCTTATGTGTTCAAAGAAAGCATGTTTAAGCATGTCAGAATAATTGTGCTGGTTTGGATACTTATGTTTATATGGGCGGGGGTGTTTTTGCAGTTAATTATTATAGGTTTTAAAGGCTTTAGCATAGGGCATATGGTTTCGGTTTTTGTTATGGAGCTTGGCAAAAATGGGCTGGTGCTTTCCGCAGGGATATTTGCGGTGCAAAATGCCGTAATGGTACTGATGTTTATGTTTATAGCACATTCAGGCTTAGCCCATGCTTTGGAGAAATTTTTGAAAAAGTGGGGGAGGGCCTTGCAAAAAGAAGCAAGTTCACCGGGGCTGCCGGAGCAGATAATTATCCTTTTGATTTGTATGTTTGGAGCAATGCTGATTGCGCTGTATGAGGCTTATATTTGCCCAGTAATATGTGCGGGGCTGCTTTTTAGATAAGCGGCAATTAATTAGGCATGGTAGGGGCGGTAATAAAATGAAAGTAAAACGGCAATATGAAGGACACAAGGCCATGGATTATAAACGGGGCTGAAAATTTCTGCTCTTTATTTTTTAAAATCAATATGCCAATATAAATTATATAGAGCGCAAGAAATAAATAGGGCATATATAAAACGATTGAGGGATATTTCAAATTATTTATGAATTTTGGAAGCAGAAAATTAAAGAAATAATGAATAGCATATCCCCATAAAACAATTTTAGGCGCTGCCGATACGCTTTTTGATATATAGTAGCTCTCGCTTTCTACCAATATATAAAATAAACCCAGACTTATGAAAAAATCCAGAATCAGGAAGATTTTAAGATAAAACAGTATGGCTATATAAAAATTCATTGATAACACCTCTCAGTAAATTTTATACAGAAGGATTTATAACGGCAATGCTGAAATTCTTAATATATTAAAAGCGGCCCTTTCAATTAAGAAAGAGCCGTTTGCTTTTATTTTTCTTGAAATTCAATTTTTCCTACCACTGGCCGGGTTTAACTTCCGGTGGAAGCGGATTGGGATAAGTTTCCCCGTCTAACATTTCAATCCAGGTTTGCTTAGCTTTTTCAATAAGGGCAGGGTCAGTCAAATAGTCAAAGCCTGTACATGCCATAACCTTAGCCGCAAGGAGCATACCCTTATGAGCTACGGAGGATTTGCCTTGGGCAACTATCTGCCATGAATGGCCAGCTGTGCCTGCTGCCCATGTAGCTGCGCTGAACTGGCCTGTAGGAACAACCCAGCTTACATCACCGACATCGGTTGAGCCGCCGGAGCCTGCTTGAGTTTTATATGGCGCGAGGAAGTTGAAAATAGGTTCATCAATAACATCTTTAGCCTTTTGCTTGCCTACCATTCTTTCAACAGAGGATTTTAAATTAGCTTTATCAAGCTCTGTAATTACATTTTTAAAACGCTGGGCATATGCTTTTTCTTCATCTGTATACTTAAGAGGGAGGAAATAATCCATATGAACGCCAATGTTCTCAGCAATAGTATCGTTGCCTATGTAATCGGAATAAGCGGCAACCTGCCTGATGTCAACTTTTGTTTGAGTCATAAGGGCGGCGCCTCTTGCTATATCGCTTACGCGCTCGAAAAGCTCTTTAACCTGATTTACCTTCGGGGCCCTGATAGCGTAGAGCACCTGCGCATCGCTTTGGACAACATTAGGAGCGGTTCCGCCGGTATTTGTAACTGCATAATGGATTCTGGCTTCATCAATCATATGCTCGCGCATGTAGTTAACGCCTACATTCATAAGCTCAACAGCATCCAAAGCTGAGCGGCCGAGGTGAGGTGCGCCTGCGGCATGGCTGCTTGTGCCATGGAAAT
>JGI994J12354_10002627_pt1 | contig 17298 bp, 17 predicted proteins | sample IntmicLarv3ML3BL_FD_12354 | JGI IMG/M metagenome (IMG submission 12354) | reverse complement strand
GGCGAGCTTGCGCCTGTGTGGCGTTTTACGACGGATGACGGCGTATTTCTTGTGAACGCCCTGACGGGGCAGGTGGAGGATGTTTTCTAAAGTATTGCCTGCGTTAAAGGAGCAAATTCGATGTATCAATTATCTGATTACTTGTATAAAAACGTAGAGGTTGTAACGAAAACCGGGCGAATTCTCCGCGGGGAGGTTGTACCGCTTGACGGTACGTACTCTGACGGGGCGGAGCTCGGTGTGCGCCACCACAAATTCGTGGAAGAGGTGCGCGATGACGAGATTTCTGAGGTGCGCGCCCTGACCGGCGCGGCGCATTAGGGGAGAGCGCTAATGGACAAAATTACGGAACAAATTCAGCGGCGGCGAATGCACGGGCTGTACCTTTCTCGCCAGTGCGGGGACATTGCGCAACTGTCGCGCGAGTTGCTCGGGTTGCATTGCTGGTTTCACAGGAATGTCGCGTTTTCGGCGCTGATTCGTGGGGCGTCGCTGACCGGTTGGCGCACGGCGCTGACGAAAACGTGGCTCTACCGCGGGACTCTGCACGGTGTTGCGTTCGACGATTTGCCGAGCCTTTTGGCTCTGCACCCGGACGATAAATGCTCGTGGATACTCGATGAGGAGCAGCTGTCCGAGGTGGCGGAGCGCGTCGTCGGGCTCATGGAGGACGGCATATACTCGCGCGCGGAGATGCGCCGCATTTTTGCGTATGATATGGACGATGAGGTGCTGAGCCGCGTGTTTTCCTCGTGGGGAGGCATTTTTGTGTATTTGGCGCGGCGCGGGCGCGTTGCGTTTCGCGACATGACAAGCCGCGACTTTGACCTTATATCTGCGGAGCCGACAAGCACTCCGGACGCTGTTCTGCCGGAGTTGTTGCGCCGCTATTTTGCCGCATACGGACCGGCGACGCTCGCGGACGCGGCGTGGTTTTTCGGTCTGTGGAAGGAGCGCAAAAATGCTCTGGCGGATTTGGATTTGAGTGAGTTTTCGCGGCTTGAGGTCGGGAAAACGGTGTACTATTACGTTGAAAATGAAGACGATATGGGCGACATTCCGGGCTTGACGTTGCTGTCGGGATTTGACCCACTTATTGTGTCGTATACAGAGCGCGGCGCGGTTCTGGACGCGGAGCACAAGAGCCGTGTGGTGCTGAAATCGGGGATTTGCCTGCCGACAATTGCCGTGGACGGACGCGTTGCGGGAATTTGGAACATCAAAAAGGGCGAGCCGTTTATTGAGTTTTTCGAGCCGCAGTCGAAGCAACTGCAAAACGCCGCGCTTGACTTGGTTGATGGCATTCGTTGGCGCACTGTGGGAATGCTTTAGATGTCGCGGGGAGCTGGGATTATGAATATAACGACCGCACGGTGTACGATTCGCGAATTTACCGAGGCGGATATCGACGCGTTTATGCGCTATCGCAACGACGAGGATTGGATGCGTTATCAGGGCTTTAAGGGCTTGACGAAAGCCGCTTATACGGAGGCTCTGTGCGGCGAGGCTTTGCTGGAAGAGGGGCGGCAGTTTGCGATTGTTGACACTGCCTCCGGGCAACTTGTTGGCGATATATTTTTAAAACGAGACGATGATATTTACTGGATTGGATACACCGTTGCTCCGGAGCATTCCCGTCATGGATATGCGACGGAGGCTTGCGATGCGGTGATTTGTTGGATTGCGGAGCACGGCGGAAAAACGATTGTGGCGGAGAGCGACCCGCAAAATGTGCCATCAATTGCTTTGCTGAAAAAGTTAGGGTTTTCCTATTTGAAAGAGGAAAATGGTGCGCTGATATTTGCGCTCGACTGTGAGAGCGTTCAGCGGTCAGATGAAATTGCATAACGGAGTGAGACGAAATGAAGAAAACTATTGCGTTTATAATGGCGCTGATTTTTGCGATATCGCTTTGCGGGTGCGCGAGTGATATTGACAGCGGTGCGGATGTCACTTCGGAACCGACACCGCCTGTTGAAAGCGCTCAGCCGAGCGATAGCGCGGTTATGCCGACCGACGATATGGCTCTGCCGGAGAAGCCTGCCGAACGGCTTGGCTTTTCGGGAGGGAATATCGGCGCGTTCGGGCTTATTTGCGGCGGTGAGGACGGCTATATCTATTACCGCAGTGAAGCCGACTGGCGGATTTGGCGCGCGCTGCCCGATGGCTCGGAGAAAATGAAAATCTGTGACCGCGTCGCCGACCACATAAATGTGCTTGACGGGTGGATTTACTTCGTCAGTCATTCGGACGGCAACGCGATTTTTCGTGTGCGCACCGACGGCACGGATGAAGCTCGGCTCGTCGAGGGGTATTGCGGCAATTTATACGCCGCGGAGAGCGGCATATATTTTGACATTCGCGACGAAAATAACGTAGCGCAGATTTATCACGTGCAGCTTGACGGCTCTGAGCTGACGAAGCTTATTCCCGACAGCTACATTGCATATTACTACGGTGGGCGAATCTACACCCGCGGCGCGACGCAGTTTGATTTTGGCGTTTATGATGTGGTGACGGATGAGTATAGCCTGCTTGCGCAGACGTATGTGCATAATGTGTCGGTCGATGATAGCGGCATTTATTACTGGGCGGTTGACAAGAGCGAGTTTCACGTCATCGACGCTGACGGGAACGACACGGTCGTCCTAAAGGGCGGCGACTATTTTAACTATACTGACGGGAATCTTTATTATGTGGGTTACGGTGAAAACGCAAACGGGCTCTGCCACGTGGTTAATCGACTGAACATTGCGACGGGTGAGATTGTGACGCTGTACGAGGAACTCAACGAGTTTTTTGACGCGCATGGCGAGCTTCTTGGTGTCACGTTTGAGCAGATGAATATCGGAGATTACGACCCGGATATATTTGAGGATACACCGTACGGCAAGGCTTTAAAGGGCGGCGGGAATTTCTTCAACGAGGCAGTTGGTTATGTCTATGTTGTCGGTGAGCACCTTTTTATGCGTGCCGGTCTGCGTGAGAGTATGCTTCAAACGGGCGAGCTTGATTGTACCGTAAGGCTCGACGGCGGGCTTGTGATTTGGGATTATTGAAAATGAAGGAAGTTATGAAAAATATTGCTTTGCGGGAAGTTAATGATACAGATATTGATTTGCTGACAGAGTGGCTGAGCAAGGAGTACATATTAAAGTGGTATCACGATGTCGATGATTGGCTTTGCGAAATTAACGGGCGGCACGATGAATTTAAGTGGATACACCATTTTATCGTGATAGAGGCGGAAACGCCTATCGGATTTTGCCAATACTATGACTGTTACGACGCAAACGATATGGAAAGTTGGTACGATGTCACAGAGCTTGCCGACACCTTTAGCATTGATTATTTAATCGGAGACGAAAACTATTTGGGTAAGGGATACGGAAGAGCGATTGTCAAGCTTCTAACGGAGACTGTTTGGCAAACGGAGCCTGCAAAACAGATTATTGTGCAACCGGACGCTGAGAATCATGCCTCGAATCACGTGCTTATGGCGAACGGTTATATTTACAACGAAAATAAAAAATACTACTATAAAAAGTCTGAGTAGTATCGCAAGTTTTGTATTTTCGGGATGACAGTGTGATTTTAATAAAACCCCCGCGTCGCTTACCAAGGCGGACGCGGGGGTTTGTGTTTTTGTATGGCTGAAAGTGCGGATTAATTACTCGTCTTCTAACAGCTTTTCCGTTTTGCCGGGGAGTTCCTCAACATCGCGCAGTTGACGGTCGATTGCGCGTTTTCGTGTGCCGAGGCGCTCTAAATGGTTCGTTGCCGCAGCGAGGCTCTTTTGTGCGCTGTCGACGACATCGCCGAATTTGTTGAACTCTGTCTTGACTGCGCCGAGGACGCTCCAAACCTCGCTCGAGCGTTTTTCAATCGCCAGCGTGCGGAAGCCCATTTGCAGGCTCGACAGGAACGCCGCCATATTTGTCGGTCCGACCACGGTTACGCGGAACTTCGACTGAAGCTCCTCAAACAGTCCGGTGCGGCGCAGAATTTCGGCATACAGCCCCTCAGTCGGGACGAACATTATCGCAAAATCCGTTGTGGCGGGCGGGTTTATGTACTTGTCGCGGATATCCTGCGCGCACTTGCGTACCGAGGACTCGAACGCGCGCCCGGCGGCGTCGATATTTGTGCCCTCCGCCGAATCGTACGCGTCTAAGAGGCGCGAAAAATCCTCGACCGGGAATTTTGAGTCGAGCGGGATTAGCACCGTTTCGTCGTATTCGCTTCTGCCGGGGAGCTTGACGGCGAACTCCACGACCTCCTGCGAGCCGGCTTTGACGTGCGCGTTTCGCACGTATTGCTCGGGCGCGAGGATTTGTTCGAGTATTGCGCCGAGCTGATACTCGCCGAGGTTGCCGCGCGTTTTGACGTTTGAGAGCACCTTCTTTAAGTCGCCGACACCGACGGCGAGCGTCTGCATTTCGCCCAGTCCGCGGTGGACTTGGTCGAGACGCTCCGATATCAGCTTGAACGATTCGTTGAAGCGTTTTTCAACGCTCTCTTGCAGTTTTTCGTCGACCGTAGCGCGGATTTTGTCAATCTGCTCCGCGTTGTCCGCCTGAATGCGGCGGAGGCGTGCCTCAATCGTCTCGCGAATCGCCTCCAGCGATTTTGCGAGCTCCTCACGGTTCGATTTGAGTGCCTCAGAGCTCTCGCGGCGGCTGTTGCTGAACTCTGTGTGGAGCTGTTCGTTCATCCACGCGAGGTATTTATTCAGCGAGGCGATGTCACCGTCGAGCTTGTCCAAGCTCTCAGAAAGCTTTGCGAACGACGCTGTGTGGTCCTGCGATTTGCGCGATAAAAGCACAATCAGCGTCACCACACCAAGCACCGTGCCGATGGCGGCGAGTATTAAAATTATGACATTATTTTCCATCATTATCCTCCGATTTTTGTGTGTTGAAGAGTAATATAACCTCCCGCCGGGCGCGAGGACCGAGCGCATAAATCGACTTGCCCTCAGCGTCGAGGTGCGAAAAATCGACGCGGCGGTTTATCGTGGGAGAGTCCCAAATGACCTCGATACCCGCCTTGCGGTAGGGGATTGTGCGCAGGTAGGGGTCAAACATCGTGGCGGTGTCGCCCTCAAGCCCGTTTAGCAAGACATAGTGCCAGCAGGCGTACATCACGCGGCAGATTGCAACTCCGCCCGCCCGCAGAGCCTCAGCAATGCGCGAGGTCTGCGACGCGTCCGCCTCAGCGCCCGATAGGTATTCGGTTCGGAGGGGAAAGTCGTTCGCCGCCGCGAAAGCGTTCAGCCAGTCGGAAAGCTCGCACATGGCGCGCTTTGACGTGCCGCCGCGACCTGCCTCGCCCCGGCGGTTGCACGCGTCAAGCGTTCTGAGCGCAATCTCATGCGGGAGCGTTGGCGGAATCTGCGCCCGCTCAAATAGATACCGCAGTGCATTGAATACGCAAACGGGCCCGCAATCGTATTCGGTCATCTGATATTGCAGAGGTGTTTTCATACATTAGCTCATTTCCGAAATAATTAAGGAATTCTTTTGGAAACATTATATTACAATTAAAAAAGAATGTAAAGCTTGCGTTTTTTGATATGTGGTGTTAAAATAGACGATAAATGAAAATGCGTTGCTGTGCAAACCTGTACAGACGACTTGTGAATAAAGGAATTGATATAGTGGCTAGTAAAAATGGAAATAAAGCGCCGAGCCTGAATGAATGGATCGTTGCGATAGTATTACTGTTCGTTTTTCCGCCGATTGGTATTCTTATGCTGATTGGGCGGCTTATTGAGGCGGGCAAAGCGGAGTCGAACAATAGCTCGCGTTACAAAACTAACTCTAACAAAACGGTTTATGTTGTGCCGCAAAATGACTGGCAGAAGCAGTATGAGGTGGGGCGCAGGAACGAAATCGTCGATGTTGAGACGGCGTTTGAGTCCGCCGCGGCGGAGGCGGCGAAGCTCGGCGGGATTAGCGAAACGACCGCCGCGAAAAAGGCTGAGCCTGTCAAAAAGGCGGAGCCGGCGAAGAAAACGGGGGGCAGGAAGCGCGCTCCGAAAACTGCGCTGGAGCGTGAGATGGCGTCCTTTAAGGGGATTAACGCATTGCTCATTACGGCAATGCTTTTCGGGTTTTTGACCGCAATTCCCTGCGCCGCAGTCGGCATTCCGCACTTGGTTATGGGATATCCGAGCTGTATACCGCTTTTGATTGTCAGCGCCGTTTTTGGTACGGGCGGACTTTTATCGCTGTTTGCGCGTAACACGCTCGCAAAGCGGGTTAAGCTTCGCAAGCGTTACTTGAAAGTCGTCGGTGAGACGAAAAGTATTGAAATTGCCGCGATTGCGCGCTCTATCGGGCGCTCGGAATCGCAGGTGCGCCGCGAGCTTGAAGCGATGATTGACGACGGATATTTCGGTGAAAATGCCTACCTTGATATGGGGCTTGACGCGCTTGTCCTTGACGCGGACATCGCCCGAATGGCGCAGGAGGGTGCAGAGGAGGTCGTTGCCGCGCCGGAAATCCCGATATCAGAGTACGACCGCATACTCCGCGAGCTGCGCACGCTTGATGAGAAGATTGAGGACGAAGAAATCTCGGATAAAATTATGCGTATAGGCGTGACCTGTGCGCGGATTTTTGAGACGGTTAAGGATAATCCGGAAAAGCTTCCGCAGCTTCGCCGCTTTATGAACTACTATCTGCCGACGACGCTGAAGCTTCTGCGGGCGTATGTTACGCTCGAAAAGCAGGGCATTCAGGGTGAGAATATCGGCGCGGCGCGTGAGAATATTAATCGCGTTCTCGGAACGCTTGCCGACGGTTTTGACCGTCAGCTTGACCAACTTTTCCGCACAGACGTTATTGATATCGGCGCGGATATCGAGGTTCTTGAGAGTATGCTGGCAAGTGACGGATTGGCGAGTGAGTCGCCGTTCCGCACCGCTGAGGAGTCCGCCGCGGCTCCGGTTATTGAGGCTGAGGCGCCGCCGTCGCTTGCGGATTCGCCGTTTCGCTCAACGGAATCGCCGTTTGCTCAGCAGACGAGCACAGGTGAGATTGTATAAATCGCAAACCTTTACGAAATTGAACAAGCCCGCCTTTGATATCAAAGGCGGGCTTGTTTTTATCCGGAGACACAGCGGATTATCCAAAGAACGACACCGCAAATTGTGCTTGCGGTGAGCCCGAAAACGAGCACAGGTCCCGCGATTGCAAACATTTTTGACGCAGTGCCGCAGACGAGTCCCTCGCATTTGAACTCCATCGCCGAGGCGGTTATGGAGTTTGCAAAGCCGGTAATCGGGACGAGCGTTCCGGCTCCGCAATGTTTCGCGAGCCGCTCGTAAAGGTGCAGAGCCGTTAAGAGCGCGCCGATAAAGATTAATGTGACGCTGACGAGCAATCCTGCCTTTTCCTCATCAAATCCGAAGTGTTTGTAGAGCAGTAAAATGCACTCGCCGATACAGCATATCAGTCCGCCGGAGATGAATGCGCGTGTTGCGTTGAAGCCTGTGCGTGAGCGCGGCGCGTTTTTATCGACGTACTCTTTGTACTGCCGCTTTGTCATTTTTATGTCCATATTTTGACCTCCTGCTGTGGGTGATAGACCTATTATTACCGAAACGGGCTAAAATATGAAGAAAATAGATGGCGTGGTGGGCGGCGCGATAATCGAACTACTACCTTGATAAACGCCCGCGGGGGATACGTTTTTGTAGAATCAAACGGAGGAATATGGAAATCTATGATTTTTCAACGATTTTACACGAAAATATCCCCCGTGGGGGCTTGCGGGAGCTCCGAGGCTTAATTATAATGGGGACATCACTTAATCGTCCTTAGGGCTTGTACTACTTTGAAGACGTTGAGTTAGTAACAGGATGAAAAGCACGGAGTGTGAAGCTCCGTGCTTTTCATAAATAATGTTTTGAAAGAGGTGCGAATTATGGATTACCAAAACACGTGGGGTGATTTGAACACGCTCGGAGCCGACGCAAAAACGGTTGCCGCGCCGGTGCAATTCCCGCTGAAGCTTATGCGGATTTCGCCGATATCGCCGTATTTCCATCGTGCGCACCTACTTCTTGCGGCGGATTGTGCGGCGTACTCATACGCGCGGTTCCGCGAGGCATACGGCGCAAACCGGACGCTCGTAATCGGGTGTCCTGATGCTTACGGCGAGAGCTTTATGGAAAAGCTCGTAGAGATTTTGACGCTAAACGATATACTTAGCCTTACGCTTGTGCGCACAGACGCGCCCTGCTGCCGCCGAATGCGTGAAGCGGTGATGAGTGCGATTCGCCTGTCGCGGAAGGATATTCCGCTTGGAATCTCGATTGTTTTTATTCAGGGCGAGGTTGTGGATTGACGTTAATTATATAAAACGGAAAACCGGGACGGCAGAATATCTGCCGTCCCGGTTTGTTGTATGATTTTAAAAGATGTCGAGATCTATGTATGTTCTGCCGCGGAAGGTATTTAGATATATGTACATTACGATGTCAAATGTTTCATTATAATAGATGAAATAATCATCCTCATCATAATACGCGGTGAAGCCGAGGTCGGTTAGAAGCTTGATATAGCCGCTCAGCAGAGTATCTTTGTTCTTGTCGGTGATGTCATAGGAGATCATCAGATTCAAGTAGCCGCTATATAATACCGCCCACTCTTCGTCCGAGGCGGTAAGCCCAGAGTAAGCGCCGAAATCGGGGGCGGGGAACAGCCCCTCATAGAACTTTATGCCCGACGGATGTGTGCCGAGATTATAGAGCGTAGTGCGTGATATCGAATTGATGTTGCCAATCGGTATTGCGAGATTCAGGCTCTGCCCGGAGGTAAAGCTTGCCGCTGTGATTCCGATGACGCGACCGGACGCGTCAAGCAGAGCTCCGCCGCTTGAGCCGGAGGAAATTGACGCGTCAAACTGTATGTATGTCACATCGTCAACCACACGCGCGGCCGTCGAGATGATTCCGCGTGAGAATGTATTTGCCAGACCATTCGGATTGCCGATTGTATAAATCTCAGCTCCGGTTTTCGGCGTGTAATCGCCGATTGAAAGTGTCGGGAAATTGTTGCCCTCAACCTGAATGATGGCGCAATCGGTCTTTATATCATAACCGTAAATGCCCTTGATTTTAAACTCCTCGCCGGTGCTGAGCGTTGCCGTTGCATATTGCGCGTCAGCGATGACGTGCGCGTTGGTGACTGCAACACCGCTTGATGTGATGAAGAAACCACTGCCGAACTTAACCGGCTCGCCGTCCTTATTCTTGACCTCAATAAAGAACACTGCGGGGGAGCATTTTGCATAGACCTCCTCCGCGGTTATGGTCGAGACGGTCGAGATAACGACGCGCTGTTCCGGACGGGCGATTCGCGAAATTACCGCCGCCGTCTCCGCGCGGGAGATGGGGTTATTGGGTTTGAATGCGCCGTCCGTGCCGCTTCCGGTCAGAATGCCGGCGCGATAGAACTTGTAGACTGCGGCGCCGTAGGAATAGCTCTCCGAGACGTCGGGGATTGCGCCGTCGGGCACTTCGTTTGCCGGTGTCGTTGCCTCGTCCGGCAGAGCCGCGGCGAGAATCTGTACGAAGTCCGCGCGCGTGGCGCGAGCCGTATAATTCGGATATGTATCCGCCTTAATAATCTCTTTCGAGATACAATAGTTAACAAATGCGTTGTACCAAACCTCGCCGGTCTGAACGACGGGCTTACCCGTCTCGTAAATCGAGCGCAGGTTCGCGGCGAGCTTAATTGCCTCGGCAAGCGTCAGATTACCGCTTGGATTATACTTGCCGTCAGAGCCGTCAATCAGCGCGAGCTCGTAACAAGTGCGGACGTTTGCATAGAACCAGTCATTGCTTTTAACATCGGAAAATGTCTCCGTGGTATAGGTGCGCGTCGCCGTGAAATTGGACAGGGAATCCGCCAGAGCATAATGTGTGATTTGAAAAACGAGTAGAATGCACAGGATAATTGATATAATTCGCTTCTTCATAAATAATTCTCCCCTAATATGTTTTTATATACCTTAAACGACTATAGCACATATAGCGCCCATAAGCAATGCAAAATACACGAAAAAATGATTTTTTTCGCGTATTTTGCGGTATTTATCTACAAATATAAACCGCTTCATTAAAAGGCTGATTTTGTGAATATTAGCGGTAAAAAAACTGTTGCAATCGCTGTAAAATTATGTTATACTACCAAGGCATTTCACACGGAGCCGGACAAGGCGTACGGTGTGGGCGCACAAAATGTGCGTTCATGTGCGCGGCGGTTGATGGCTTCGGAGGAACAAAACTAAAATTTTATGGAGGAACCCAAATGTCAGTAATCTCAATGAAGCAGCTTCTCGAAGCGGGCGTACACTTCGGACACCAGACGCGCCGCTGGAACCCCAAAATGGCTCCGTATATCTATATGGAGCGCAACGGTATCTATATCATCGACCTTCAGAAGACCGTCAAAAAGCTCGAAGAGGCATACAAGTTTGTCCGCGAAGTCTCCGGAAACGGCGGCAGTGTCCTTTTCGTCGGTACGAAGAAGCAGGCGCAGGACGCAATCCGTGAAGAGGCGGAGCGTGTCGGCATGTTCTATGTCAATGCACGCTGGCTCGGCGGTATGCTTACCAACTTTAAGACGATGCGCACGCGTATCGACCGTCTCGCCCAGCTCCGCAAGATGCAGGAGGATGGCACGTTTGATATGCTTCCGAAAAAGGAAGTCATCAAGCACACGAACGAGATTAATAAGCTTGAAAAGTACCTCGGCGGCGTTAAGAACATGAAGAAGCTGCCGGCGGCTCTGTTTATCATTGACCCGCGCAAGGAGCGCAACGCAATTGCCGAGGCAAAGAAGCTCGGTATTCCGATTGTCGCAATCGTTGATACGAACTGCGATCCGGACGAAATTGACTACATCATCCCGGGTAACGATGACGCTATCCGTGCGATTCGCTTAATCTCCTCTGCGATGGCTTCCGCCGTTCTTGAGGGTCGTCAGGGTGAGGATGCCCCGACGGGTGAGGAGGCTGTCCCTGCCGTCGCCCCGACTCAGGCTGAGGCGATTGTTGCAGAGGCAACCGCCGCAACAGCTGAATAAGGAGGAACACAAAAATGGCATTTACAGCTAATGATGTTAAGAACCTGCGCGAGATGACCGGCGTAGGTATGATGGACTGCAAAAAGGCGCTCTCCGCGTCTGACGGAGATATGGATAAGGCAGTCGACTGGTTGCGCGAGAAGGGTCTTGCCGCGGCACAGAAGAAGGCAGGACGTATCGCCGCTGAGGGCGCCGCGTATGCGGACGTTATCGACGGTGTCGGCGTAGTTGTTGAGGTTAACGCCGAAACGGACTTCGTCGCAAAGAACGAGAAGTTTATGGACTTTGTTAAGGGTGTCGCAACGGCTGTTGCGCAGTCGAACCCCGCCGATGTTGAGGCTCTTATGGCGGCGAAATTCCCCGGCTCTGACAAGACCGTTCTTGAGATGCAGCAGGAGATGGTTCTCGTCATCGGCGAGAATATCTCGACGCGCCGTTTCGCCCGCTATACTGAGGGTGTTAGCGTTCCGTATATCCACGCCGGCGGTAAAATCGGCGTTATGGTCAACATGGAGCTCGAGGGCATTGCCCCCGACGCCGTTGTTGAGCTCGGTAAGGATATCGCAATGCAGATTGCCGCAATGCGCCCGATGTATCTCGATACATCCGCCGTTGACCCGACAGAGCTCGAGAAAGAGCGCGCAATCCAGCTCGGTCTTGCGATTGAGGAGGGTAAGTCCAAGAACCTGCCCGAGGATAAGGCTCAGCAGATTGCGGAGAAGAAGGTCGAAGGACGTATCAACAAGTTTTATGAGGATATCTGCCTGCTGAACCAGCCGTACGTTAAGGAGAATAAGGTCTCCGTCGGCAAGCATGTCGAGCAGGTAGCAAAGGAGCTCGGCGGCAAGATTGTTGTCAAGGGCTTCACACGCTTTGAAAAGGGCGAGGGTATCGAGAAAAAGGAAGAGGACTTCGCTGAAGAAATTGCGAAGCTCACCGGTAACTAAATTCACGTTGCCGCAAAACGAAATTAGAGACGGGACGGGTTTTTACCCGTCCCGTTTTTGAATATAAGGAATATTGCGCATGCCACACGCGCAACACGGAGGACAGACTATGAAAGCCGCAATTTTTGATTTGGACGGAACGCTAATTGACTCGATGTATATATATGACACGGCGTATCATAATGTGGTGCGCGCGCTCGGGTACGAGCCGTGCGAAAATCTGCGCCCACAGACGCGCTCGTTATCGGGTACGGAGGTCATTGTGTTCTTGAAAGAGGCGCACGGGATGTCGGAGACGGTTGAGGAGATTGAGGCGGCGCTTGACGAGCAGTTGTTCGGGTTTTACTCGACCACGCCGCCGTTAAAGCCGGGCGTTTTGGAGTTTCTGTCGCACCTTGAGGCGCAGGGCGTTCCAATGTGCGTCGCGACGGCGACGAAGCGACTGCACGTTGAGGCGGCTCTGTCAAGGCTTGGGATTGCACGGTTTTTCAAGCGCATTTTCACGTGCCAGGAGGAGCAAACCGGCAAATCAAAGCCGAAGATTTTCCTGACCGCCGCAGAGTTCCTCGGTACGGAACCGTGCGACACATGCGTTTTTGAGGACGCGCACCACGCGATTGAAACGGCGAAAATGGCGGGCTTCCGCGTCGTCGGAATCGAGGACGAGTCCGCCTTGCAGTGGCGCGACGAAATTCGCGCGACGGCGGACGAGTATTACGCGGACTTCACGGAGGTTTTGTGGTGAAAGACGCTAAGACATGGGAAAAGGTGCTTGTACGCGTATTGGTTACTGTATTTGGACTTGCTTTTGCATATCCCGTATTTGCTATTGCGGCGTTTGCTTCGTTGCTGTTGCCAACGGTTGCAAGGCTATCTGCGATTTCCTTGTTAGTGGTGATTGTGCTATTTGCACTTGCGTCGCTTTGGAATTTATTCAAGCGTAAAACAAGACTCATAATTTTCGGAATTGTTGTGGCGATGTGTGTTGCGGTTGCCGTTGTCAATACTGGAATTGTTGCATATAGAGAGAGCATAACTGTCAGCGACCCGTGGATTGCTATTGGTTTATACGACCCGTTTCGAGAGGATACGCTTGCCATTTCACTCGATGAGCCGGCATCGCTGAGGATTTCTGACAATCTGCCGCGCCTTGATGGTGCGACGGCGTTTTATCCAGTGTACTCCTCATTCGTACGCGCCGTTTACGACGAAGAGGCATACTTGCGCGGACTTGAAAATAACAATATGGTGATTACCTGCTCGCAGACACCGTGGGCTTATGAACGACTGAAATACGGCGTTGCGGATATCATTTTCGCGTTTGCGCCGTCGTACGAGCAGACGCTATATGACATAGAAGTCCAGCCGGGCGAGCCGATTCCTGTCGGCGGCGAGGCAGTTGCGGACTTTAAAATGACGCCAATCGGGCGCGAGGCATTTGTATTCTTCGTCAACGAGAAAAACGGCGTGGATAATATCTCATCCGCCGACCTGCGGCGAATTTACTCCGGCGAGATTACGAATTGGAAACAACTCGGTGGGGCGAATATGGAAATCCGCGCGTTCCAGCGCAATGCGGGCTCCGGAAGTCAGACGGCTCTGATTGATTTTATGGGCGGCACGCCTATAATGGAACCGCTGACAGAGGACGTTCATATGGCGATGATGGGGATTGTCAGGACGGTCTCCGATTACAAAAATTATAGGAACTCTATCGGGTTTTCGTTCCGCTATTACGCGACAGAGATGGTGCAAAACGCCGATATTAAGCTCCTCTCCATCGACGGAGTTGCGCCGACCGAGGAAAATGTCGCCAACGGAACGTATCCAATTATTTTCGATTTTTACGCAGTTACGCTAAATTCGACGAATCCAAATGTCGAACCGTTCATAAAATGGATACAGTCAGACGAGGGGCAAGAGCTCGTTCGGCGTAGCGGATATACTCCGTATAAGTAGGCAAATACTGTAATTGCAACGATTTTTGCGCACGAGGTGCACGAGGAATGGAAAATCGGCAATATTTACAAAGTTGTAAATATTCGTGAATAATTGAATATTGCTATTGATTATTATTTAAAAATATGTATAATAGAGTTTGGCGGTGCAGTATCCGAGTCAGATCCGCCGTCTACCAGGAGGGGCCTAAAAATCCCTTAAAGGGCACATCTGTGAAGCCCCTTGTGTCTGCTTTGAACGCCCAGTTTGGGGTGGGTGCTGGGGGGAAACGCTTCGCTTGCGGAGCGTTTGCGTTCTCAGGGCGATCTTCAATGGCATGAAGAATCCGTTCCTGTTTGCGCGGAGACCCGTTTTTGTGCTTCCTAAGCGTAAGCTGCGGAGTGTACGAAACGGGATTGAACCCGCTATGCGGTGACCGGTCCCCATTTGGGGATTGTGCGCTGTGTGCGGAGTAGCCTGCCTTGAGTGGAATCTGCGGATAGGGGAACTACGCCCGGCGCGGTGCGTACGACCTCGTCGCTCGATTGCCCCTTGAAATTTTTTCTGCAAAAGAGGCTAAGAGACGGTTGGACTGTGTCGGAAAACGACTCGGCTGTCGGGCGTATGCCCGGGCGGGTTGGGGATTACAGTGCGGACTAAGTGGCAATCGGGTAGTCGCGTTGGTGACACGCGAAACCGGGCTTTAATGGGAAACCACCCGACCGGCAACGGAGGGCAGCTCGGGGAGAAATTCAACCCGACCTAAGCCGTAAGATTTACCCAATCTGCTATCCGCCACCACATTAGAAAACATGACTAAAAAGGGAATTATGGAAAATCGAAGATGGATTATTAAGGTAATACTGATGAGTATAACTGCGTCTGTTGTGTTTACGCTTGTATCTGACAAGGTAATCGGCAACGCGGGTTATGCCGCGGCATTTATTGTATTGTTTATTTTTGTGCTTCTCGGCATAATTTTTGATATCGTCGGCGTTGCCGTTACGAGCGCGGCGGAGGCTCCGTTTCACTCGATGGCGGCGCACAGAGAGCGCGGCGCGGCGGAGGCAATACGCCTTATAAAAAACGCGAACAAGGTATCAAGTATCTGTAATGACGTTGTCGGCGATATCGCCGGCATTGTATCAGGTACGACGGCGGCGCTTATTGCGGGGCGGCTCTCGACGAGCTTCACGGCAAGTGAAATTTTAATGCAGATTATCGTTTCCGCCGCGGTCACAGGCGCGACTATCGGCGGCAAAGCGGCGGGTAAAATGCTTGCGATGTCGCAAACAACTGCAATTATTCTGCGCGTCGGTAAGATTATCAGCTTTGTCCCTAAAAAACATAAAGAGCGGTAACAGGTTTGAGCATTCTTGAAAAAATTAACTCTCCGCACGACCTTTCGGGTCTGACGGCGGAGGAGTGTAATACGCTCTGTGCGGAAATTCGTGAATTTCTGATTCAGAACGTCGCCGAAACCGGCGGACATTTAGCGTCAAATCTCGGCACTGTCGAGTTGACGCTTGCGTTGCATTTGACGTTTGACCTCGCGCGCGACAAGCTCGTTTTCGACGTCGGGCATCAGTGCTACACGCACAAAATTCTGACGGGGCGGCGCGATGCATTTCCGACACTGCGGAAATTAGGCGGATTATCGGGCTTCCCGAAGCCGGCAGAGAGCGAATATGACGCGTTTATCGCGGGTCATGCGTCGAATTCAATATCGGCGGCGCTCGGTCTTGCGCGGGCGCGCTCTCAGCGTGGTGAGGAGCACAGCGTTTTGGCGCTAATCGGCGACGGAGCGCTAACGGGCGGCATGGCTTATGAGGCTCTTTGTGACGCGGGCGGCTCCACAGAGCCGGTCATTGCGGTGCTGAACGACAACGGAATGTCAATTACCGAAAACGTCGGCGGAATGGCGCGATATCTGTCGCGTCAACGCATCAAGCCGTCGTATCTGCGATTCAAGAAGCGGTATCGGCGCGCGCTGGAGGTCATACCCGGCGGTCGCGCACTATATAAATTCACGCACAATCTTAAAGCCGCAATCAAGCGTGTGCTGTTGCATTGCAGTATGTTTGAGGAAATGGGCTTCGAGTATCTCGGACCTGTCGACGGGCACGATATTGCGGCTTTACGCCGCGCGCTCGAGTGGGCGCGGAACCTGAATGCGCCCGTGCTTTTGCACGTCGTGACGCAAAAAGGGCGCGGGTATGAGCTCGCGGAACGCTCGCCGGATGCGTACCACGGAGTCTCGCACTTTGACCCGCGCGTAGGTGTGTGCGACGACGCGGCTGAGAGCTTTTCGTCCGTTTTCGGGCAGAAACTAACCGAGCTTGCGCGTGATAATCCGCGGATTGTCGCGGTTACGGCGGCGATGATGTCCGGAACGGGGCTTGAGAGCTTCGCGCAGGCGTTTCCGACGCGGGTGTATGATGTCGGCATTGCCGAGGAACACGCCGCGGCGATGACGGCGGGGCTTGCCGCCGGCGGAATGTTGCCGGTTTTGGCGTTGTACTCGACGTTTTTACAGCGCAGTTACGACCAGCTTTTGCACGATATTGCGCTTATGGGCAACCACTGCGTGCTCGCGATTGACCGTGCGGGAATCGTTACCGGCGACGGCGAGACGCATCAGGGGATTTTCGATGTCGCGTTTTTGTCGACCGTTCCGAACGTGAAAATCTACGCTCCGGCAAGCTTTGCAGAGCTTCGGGATGTGCTGACGCAGGCAATCTGCGACGATGATGGAGTTGTCGCAATCCGCTATCAAAAGGGTGCGGAGGGCGCGTATACAGACGGCGGCGCGGCGGCGGTGAAGCGCCTGCGCGACGGCGGCGACGTGACGCTTGTCACGTATGGCGCGATGACCTCTGCGGTTTTGGCGATTGCCGAGCGGCTTGCGGCGCACGGAGTGCAGGCTGATGTGATAAAGCTCGGCGTGATTGCGCCGATTGATATGGACGAGATTCGAAAATCCGTTGCCGCGACAGGCAAAATCGTGATTATTGAGGATTCGGCTCAGGCAGGTGCTGTTGGTGAGCGTATCGCGGCGGCGGTTACCGCTACGAGTTTGCTTTTGAACACAGGCGCGGGCTTTTTGCCCGGCGGCTCTGTTGCAGAGCTTCGCGAGCTGTGCGGGCTTGATGAAGCCGCGTTAGAGCGTCGGATTTTGGAGTTTTGCAATGGCTAACCGGCTTGACGCGGAGCTTGTGATACGCGGCTTGATATCGGGGCGCGACGCGGCGAAGGAGGCAATCCGAAGCGGAAGTGTCTACGTCAACGGCCGCGCGGTGGATAAGCCGAGCCTC
>JGI994J12354_10002626_pt1 | contig 17305 bp, 6 predicted proteins | sample IntmicLarv3ML3BL_FD_12354 | JGI IMG/M metagenome (IMG submission 12354) | reverse complement strand
AGTGTGCTCGGGTTCGACCACGTGATCTTATACGAAATCTCGTCGCCTACCAAGTAACCCGTTGCAGGGGTTGTGCTCGTCACTTCTTTGTTGTTCGGGTTGATTTCGTCTTCCGTCTCATTTGTCTCAAATGACGGGTCGTTAGCGTACTTCAACTCACCCTTGTTCTTGATTGTTGTGCCGACCATGCCTGCATTTACGATGACCGTAAAGGTCACGCTTCCGCTCACACCCGCTACCGCGGCTGCGTCTGTCCACACTAATTTTGCTACGTTTGCAGGGGTCGTCGTTGCAACGTTCGAGGCATTGTAGCCAACTGCGCCCGTCGGAATCTCCTTGAGCGTCGTGCCACTCGGGATTACGTCTGTGATGACATAGCCCGTCTTGCCTGCCGGAACTTCGTAGTCAATCGTGTACGTAATTTCGCTGCCTTCATACAGCGAACCGCCGCTTGACTTCTTGTTGTCTTCTTCGATTTCGTCTTCCGTCTCGTTCGTCTTGAATGACGGATCGTTAGCGTATTTCAGCTCACCCTGATTCTTTATCGTTGTGCCCGCAGTGCCTGCACCCACGATTACCGTGAATGTCACACTGCCGCTTGTGCCCGCTGTTGCGGACGCATTGCTCCACACCAGTTTTGCGACATTTGCCGCTACCATTGTTGTCGCGTTCGTGCTGTCGTAGCCCGTTGCGCCGGACGGGATTGCATTAAGCTTCGTGCCTGCAGGGATGATATCTGTGATCTCATAGCCCGTCTTGCCTGTCGGAACAGCGTAATCTATTGTATACGTGATTTCACTGCCTTCATACAGCACGCCGCCGCTTGACTTCTTGGCATCCTGCTCGATTTCGTCTTCCGTCTCGTTCGTTTCAAACGACGGGTCGTTATCATATTGCAGTTCGCCCTTGTTCTTAATCGTTGTGCCGGCTGTGCCCGCATTCACGATGACCGTAAAGCTCACGGTGTTCTTTGTGCCCGCTACTGCGGTTGCGTCTGTCCACACGAGCTTCGCTACATTTGCCGCGACCAACGTTGCTGCGTTCGAGCTGTCGTAGCCGACCGCTCCCGACGGTATCGCCTTCAGCGTTGTGCCTGCAGGGATGATATCTGTGATTACGTAACCGGTTTTGCCCGTCGGAACTTCGTACGCGATGCTGTACACGAGCTCACTGCCCTCGTACAGTACGCCGCCGCTGCTCATTTTAGAGTCGACAGGTATCGTAACCTTGTTCGTTGTGAAGGTGTTTGTGCCGATTTCGACATCAGCTTCGTTCTCAACTACACTGCCAAGGGCGCTCGGTAGGACTTCTACTTTGAAGACTACCTTACCCGTTACGCCCGCGACAAGCGGGCTTCCGCCGGCATCTGTCGTCGACCACGTGACCGATGTTGCGCTCTCCGTGATGATGAGTACGCCATCTGCTGTGTTCCACGCACTGCCGTCTGTCTTGTAGACCGCCGCGCTTCCCGCCACGAGCTTTGTGCCCGTCGGAATTGTGTCCTCAATTACGGCGGTTACTGCTGACGCTTCTTCGTTCTTGAATGTAATCTCGAACGTGATGATGTCGCCGACCGCGACGCTCGTCGTGCCGCCACTCAGATCTGTGCCGGACGCATTTTGCGCCGTCTTCTTCGACAAAGAGTTGAAACGCGCCACGAAGTACTGGACTTCGCTGTTCGAGTTGTTTGAGCCTGTGGTCGTTGTGTTATCTGCCTGCGTATTTGTCCAAGAGATTGTCCACGGACCTACATACGTCCCAGCAGGCGATGTTTGGTTGCCCACTGTCAACGCGGTTTCTGTAAACAATTCTCTATATTGGTCTGCGGGCGGAAGTGTTGCGTTAGATACATAACCTGAACGCACTCTGTGTAGCCAATCCGCAAAGCTGTAGCCGCCGACTATTGTAATCGTCGGAACTTCTGTTGCCGCAAGGGTTGTTGATGCTGTTTCTGACAGCACATCGCCGTCTGATTCATCGAATTTGCCGTTGTTATTTACGTCGTTTGTTAACTTGTCTTTTACGATGTGGATTGCACCGTTGAAAGTAATACCTACTCCGCCGGTTTTGGACAGACTTCCACCCGTTTCCGCCGTGAAGATATATAACTGCTGATACTTATCCGGGATTCCGTCCGGTCCACCACCGTAAATTTCGTCGGTGGGGCCACCGATTTGGTCAAGATCCGCGTATAGCTGGAATGTGTAGAATTGCTGATTCTGGAAGTATTCATTGACACCGTTATCCCAATACTTATACCGACCATAGTCGTTATACGGGCTTGCGCTGACACCTGTTGTCCAGAATGTCTCGCTCTCGGTGGTGTTTAGATTTGCTTGAGCTGTGCCATTCCAATAGCTATATCCTGTGCGCCAACCGGACTTAACATAGTTGGTCTGCATCACGATGTCTAACGAAGCGAAATCTGCCGCCGTCAGTTTTACTGTTGCTGTCTCTAACTCTTCGCCGACATCATATGTGCCATTGCTGTTCGCATCGACAAAACGCGTCTTTACAATGTACGGGGCATAGCTCGTAAACGGCTGGGCGCTGTCTCCAGTCGCGTTCGCGCCGTATACTTGTGTATTTATCGTCGAATCGTAGTAGCTTATTAGACTGTCAGCTGTGCCGCTTCCTGCGTTGGGGTTCAGATATACCTCATTTGCTGCATTCGCGGCAACGCTCTTTATTGTTCCGCCACTTTGCGGAACGAATTGGAATGCTACCTGATACTTATCCGGAATTCCGTCGCCGCCGCCAAATGGCTTGCTTTTATCTGTGCCACCGATTGCGTCTACAGACGAGTATAGAATAAAATCGTATCTATTGGGATAGCTGTAATACGGATTCGCATGATACTGGTAATTGCCATAATTGTTATATGGGCTGCTACCAACACCCGTTGTCCAGAATGTTTCATTCCGAATTTCATTTATATTTGCTGAAGATGTTCCATTCCAATACTGATAACTCGTCTGCCAACCATCCTTTATGTATCCGGGAAGAATAGTTGTTGTTAATCCGGTGAAGTTTGACGCAATAAGCTTTACCGGCTCTGTTTCGGATAGGATATCTCCGTCACCAGGATCGTACACACCGTTGTTGTTTACATCAAGGGCAAGCCTTGTTTTTACAACATGCGGAGCATAGCTAGTAAACGGCTGGCTGCTATCTCCTGTCGCATTTGCGCCGTATACGGTCTGGCTAAGTGTGCTATCCCAACGAGATAGCAACGTATCCGCCTGACCGCTTGTTTGCGTCTGTAACGCAACCTGGTCTGCCGCATTTGATGCGACACTCGTTATGGTGTTGCCGCCAGTCGGGCGGAACACAAACAGCACCTGATACTTATCCAGGATTCCGTCAGGACCGCCGAACGGCTGATCTTTGTCCGTGCCGCCGATGCGGTCTATGCCGGAGAACGGATAGAAATCATAGACTTGTACTGTTCGTACCGTACTGCTGGCATCAGTATACGTTCCGTACTGAAGATTCGACCATGCAGTCTCTGTTTCTTTTCTTGCACTCTCATTTACATGGGTAGCTTCATTATAGTAGGTAGTGCGCCAGTACTGGCTACCTGTAGAGTCTTCCTCTAAGATATACCCTGCATTAACAGTAATATCAATTTTATCGAAATCTGCCTGTGTTAGAGTTACTTTTGCTGTAGTTGAGTACTTGTCTCCGGGGTCAAGAGTTCCGTTAGCGTTTGTGTCAATTTCAAAGCGGTTTTTAACAATCCAAGACTTCATACGTGCCTGTGAAGTATTGCTTGCCGCCGGGTCTGCAAAATCATTGCGCTTTGTCGTACCGTTTTCAGGCATGAAGACGAAGAACACTTGATACTTATCCGGTATTCCATCAGGTCCACCGTATTGTTGTGTATCATCGCCGCCGCCGTATCTATCCGTGTCAAACTCTGCACGTAAAACTGTGTTTTGAGTGATAGTGAATGTGTCTCCGGGCATAAGCTTAGTGCCTGCACCGTCGCCGCTCTCTACATGCCATTGCGCGAATGTACTTGTAACACTGCTAGGATAGAATAAATCTGTATTGTCTGACTTCTTGTTGCTCATAACGGTAACAGTGTCACCGCTTTGGTATGGGTTGTTTACATCGTATACTAATACATATGTACTAGTCCCCTGATAGCCTCTATACGTCACACTGAAACCTGTTGAGTATATGGCATACAAGGTTATATCTGCATTTGTAACTGTCACTGTTGCCGGCAAGAATGTCCCATCGGCCTGCACTTTGTATGTGGGAACAGTCGCATAAGGATTCTCATCCCAACCCATAAATACTGCACCTGCTTTTGTAAATGCAGGGTTTCCACTGGTGTTTTGGTTTTTCAGAATATTGAATACATAGCCAGCCTCTTGCGCACCTACGTTATCTCTATGCGTATAGTTCGTGGACTCTAACTGGGTTGCACCAGCCAATGTGCTATTGCGTGTGCCACCTATATCCACGTTTGGCGCATAGATAACACTATATGTGCCAACTCTAGAAAGTCCGCCGTTCGCATTGATTACTTCGCCCTGAACATTGAGTCCATAGTATGCAGTCGCGGAATCGTTTTGTCCTGTGTGTGGTACAAACCAAGACCAGTTCGATGCATTACCTGCCGAATCCTTGGTTGCTGCAAATCTATAACCAACCATAGGACGTTCGTCTATCGTGATTACATAATCGCCGTAACAAGGTACTTCGAATTTGTAATATCCGGTGGAATCCGTCGTCGTATTTGCCATAGCCGTTGCGGTTCCGGAGGCATAGTTGGCATCATACTCAGCCTTTTCGAAGATGGATAGCTTTATGCCATTCATTCCGGCTTCGCCCAACTGTTTTATGCTATCTGAGTTGACATCATACCAAATAATACCGGACACATCAATATTACCTAACTGATATGTTGTTAGATTCGCATTTGCGTGTGTAGTAGAAACTTTTGCACCATTGCCATTTTTATAGTTATAGTAGATTGTGCTATAACTCTCTAATATATCTAAGGTGCTCTTTTCGTTTACCTGTAGCGGGAATCTGATGTAGGTCGGTGTATCCTTGTCTACTACAGGTATGGTGACTTTTATCATAGTTACGTCAGCCCAGTTGGAAATGCTACCGGCGCTGACATAATTACTATCCGCCGCATAAACATCATTCGGCGGCACAGAATTTGCTACCGTTGAAAAGGTAATAACGGGAGTACCGCACGAGGCAGGAATTCCTGCCTGAATTGCCGCTGTAGGATCTTGATACAGCGCTAAATCGAATTCTGAAGGTGAACTGGTTTTCACGGTGGCTTGATCAATATATCTGACTGTTCTACCTAATTTGGGTATAGGAATGTAGATTACCCAGTCCTGGCTTCGAGTGACGGTGCCGACTGCACCGGTACCACCCAAAACGTCTGCGTAATATCCAAAGATATTCTTGCCATCAACATATGCCGTGTCAAAATTGCCCAGGACAGTGTCCGCTTTTCCGTAGATGCTGTTTCCGTCCGGAGAGAGCAATGTTGCCTTCGGAACTGCTTCAACACTTGTGTTCGCAAGAACAGTAATGCCTGTTGTTATTGGCTCATAGATCATGAATTCGGTAATATTACTATTCCCATTCAAGTCATTTGTGTCTGCCAGCTTTAAGCTGCCATAATCAATGCCAAGGAACCCATCCAGTGGCGAATTGGACATAGTTGTGCCGTAGTCAAACCAAGCACCTATGAACGGAGTTTGCGTATTAAGCTCAGAATTGCGCTTTGCTGTATAGGGAATTGTGAAACCAAAGTAAGAACGTTGTTGACCCGCGCTCCATCCGCCACCGCTTTGTGTAGGCGTAGAAGCCTGATTGAGAATAGGATAAGTCGAGCCGGCCAATTCAATTTTTATAACACCAAGCTGCTTTGCACCAACCGTAACCGCATCTTCTATAAAGGTGATTTTCGCATTGCGAATGTTTATATAGCTTGAACCCGCATTGAAATAAAACGGCTGATTTTGTGCATAGATCAACATTGATGGGATATTGAAATCAAAGTTGTCCTCATCAACAACGATATAAATTGCATCCGGTGTCGGCTGATCCGACGGATCAAGCATGCTCTGCATGAGAATATCATTGCTTGCAGGAATGGGGAACCCGACATGCGCCTGCTGTGTTCCACCCTGTCCAATTGTGGAAACAGTGACATTATTATTGCGAGATGCAAAAGCACCATTTGAACCATTTAACAGCGAGTTTCCATTTCCTAAAATTTGGTTTACAAATCTATCAATAGACTGAACCATAGGTTCGCCCCACATATTATAGCTTGTAACCGTGAATTTCGTGCTGTATGTATAGTTTGCATTGTTAATAACACTTCCATCTATGGGGCTGGTTGCGGGTAGTCGTCCAATACGGTCAAATTGGAACTGAAGTAAACTATCTCCCGCCATAGCCCTAATGTAGTAGAAAATGGGCTCCAACGGATTATCCGTCTCAATGACAAATTTAACATTAGTAAGATATTCGTTTCCCTCCACTATATCTTGTCGTAAATCGCCAAATTCCGTCCAAGTTGGGTGAAGATTTGTAGTTACAAGGATTTTTATCGTATGCGGCATGGTATAGTTGACAATGGTACCATACGAATCCCACCAAATTCTAATATTATTCACCAGTGATAGCGCCAATGGGTCCATATCCGAAAAATCAATTTCTATTTTATTGAAAGATGCTATAAAATTTTCACCACTAGTATAATCTTGCGCACGACCACCGTAGGCGGCTCCATTATTTGCATACATTTGATTATGCATAAGGGCAGCATTTGCAACTTCATTAATCCAGTAGTTCGTGCAGGGAAACTCATTCGCTCTTGTAAAAGAAAAGACTGTACCATGAGAGAAATTCCATGTATAGGTAGCTTGTCGTGTTTGGTTAATAGATGAGTCATCGCATGTAAATGTCATCTTTGAATCCAAAGCTGTATACGCCAAAGAGCTTGCGGAGGTTGGGAAAATCGTGAAGAACGCAGGATGCTGCCATATAAACGGACGTTGATTCGATGTGCTGTTACTTAGTGGATAATACTGGGGAGGCGTCCACATTTTTAATGCCAAATCAACCGTAAGAGAGGTTTGTGAACTATCAACACCCGCCTGATAAACCTCATGAATATGGTTGTTGTCATATGCAATTTCTGTAAACCATTCATCATCGTCCAATAGGAATTGTAGACTGTGATCGGTATTATACTGATCTACATCAGCAGGTGTTAATGTAACAGTGCGCGGCGTAGTACCATCTGTAATCTTCGCCCATTTCGGACGAACACCCGTAGTACTATTCATCGCCAAATATCCGCTTGAGAAAATGACTGCATTTCCCGAAACTGTGAGTTCAGGATCATTATAGCTCTCATAGTTCATCGGATTTACAATATAGCGATAGCGGAAAAGGCCAGAAGACGCACCACTATAAGCAGTTGCTTGACCCAACCTATTTACGTTCAAATCGGTATAGTCAGACGCCTGCCAACCATTGGCAGTACCGTAAGTGTCGTAAGCCGTAAAGGTTACATAATCTCCACGAGCATTTAGAGTTACTACCATATCCGAAGTGTTCGAAGCAACTGAATTACAAACGCGTGTGCTTTTTACATGCGCCTGATGTCCGCTAGAAATTATAGTTCCATCGCCCAATGTTGTCTTCTGCTTGAACATAAACGCCAAACCATACTCATAACGGTATCTATAATAATTGGAAGGCTGGTAGGGTGCTATCGGTCTTGATACAAGCAATGGTGCTTCATATTCTATTTTGCTTATCCACTCTCCACTATTCCAATCTAACCCACCATCAACAATTGCATCCCAAGTTCCAGATGTTGTAATTGTTACGGTTCTGTCTGCAACACCATGCTTCGAAATTGTAACCTTAATATTTTCCCATACAGGATCACCGGAGGGATATGCAGGTATGGATACAAAAACAGGGCTATACGCTTCTTCAAAAACAAAAGTTTCCTTGAAGTCGATATATACACCATTATCATAAAGATCTGACGAAGAATACACCCAACGATTAGTTACATTACCATCAAGCAATACCTCATCCACAAAAGCACGAACTTGATTGCTCGCCGGATATATATGGAGTGCACGCACAGGTAGTGCCAGTGTGGTTTGGTTAAACTTATACTGCAACCGTTGCGTAGTCGTAACATCAGTCTTAGTACCCGTTCCGTTGAGGGTCATTGGCGTATAACTGTATGTAATATAGTCATCAGTCGCACGTGTTACAAAATTCTTTGCTGCATCGGTAAGCACGCCAACCGTATTCATTTCCTGCCAATTCACTCTGCCCCAAAGCGTTATAGTAAAAGTTTCGGCAGCACCACCATTGTAGTATGGAGTTTCGAAGTTGGTGGAATAGTAGTTACTGCTATGATAATAAACGCCGAAGTTAGAGCCTTGCCAAGAATATGCACTATTACCCTCAGCAAAGTACTTCCAATTCGAGAACATTTGTACATGCGCAACTTTGTTTCCAGATGGATCCGTCGTCTCATAATAGCGATTTACATATGCGGGCGTGTTTATATATGATTTATTTGCATTACTATTTTGACTGCCGTTCCAAAGCTGTGAACCATACCCTGACATCGGATATGTTTGACTTCCCATCACATACCCTTGATACGTAGTATCAGCCTGAAGCCACACTGTGTTGCTGGTCAGTTGTCCGGCAAGCGGGTCCTGAAACAACTCCGGCAGTGGAATATCAATCGTGAAGTCAGGTGAATAGTATCCCGCAGTCTTATTAATTACTACATCAAATTTAAAGTCGGCAGAGTTTCCCATCTCAGGGAAAGGATAACCGCTATCAAGCCGTGGCGATGTACGCGAAACATTAGTTACCGCTGTTGAAACGCTATAGGTTGCTGTATTTGTCACATCAACCTTAATCAACATATCTGCGGTTTTGGAGGGTGTTGGATTGAAGTTCAAAAATTCTTTTGTGGTGAACTTAAGGCTGTTAAAGCCGTGGTTCATAATGCCAAGAGCGGTGTAGTTCGCAGCCTCCATTACCTCAACCGCACCGGTAAGGTTGAGCGCATTGCCGTTCGGCAGTCTATAACGGAGTATCGTACCGCCATCTTCGCGGAAGCTACCTATGATTTGCTTGTCCTCATAGTTCCACGACTGGTCGGAGACGTTCAAAACACCAAATCCCTGCGGAATATGAATTTCAAGCACACGACCGGTGTCGGTACCCGGAGAAACGTACTGATACTCAACAATAAGCGGACGGCGAACGCTGTATGCCAGTCTATACGCCGCAATATCACTTGCAGTCGTTAAGGACTGCGCTGAAACGCCAACCGTCATCAAGCTCGCGGCATAGGTGCCGAAGCCGAGAAGCTCGCGGAAGAGACCCTGTAGCTGATTGTAGCACGTGAGCGTCTCAAAAACGGCAAACTCTGCCTCAGTAATGTCCTGGATAGACATGATGATAGCCATTACTTCCTCAGTAAGTGCCGTCTTCTCGTCCTCTTCCATATCTGCAATTTCATGAATAAGGGGCAGTGTGAAGATTTTCGCCGCAACTTCGGCGAGGGTGGGATTGAGCGCGTAAAGCGTCGCATACTCCTGCAAAGAAATAAGGTTGCCGCGCTCTGTAGCCGTAAGCTGGGCGTTCGCCTTGTCGCGCTCGACAAAGCTCAGCGTTGCCTGCGCCAGCGTGACCGCATTTATATCCTCAATGAGCGCAGCTATGTCCTCAGAGCTCATTCCGAGGAGTTCTTTTGCGCTTGCTAACGCCTTGACGGACTCAACGTACGCCGCGATCTTTTCCTCATTCGCCTTCTCGTCAAGGTCTGTGAAATATGCGGCAAGTGCGTCAAGCTTTGCTGTGTGGGCTTCCGTAAGTTCCGCCATGAAGGCGGCGCGTGTGCCCTCGTTAAAGGTCATTATCGTGAGGGAAATAGCGTCAAGCTCGGCGCGGATTACGGAGAGCTCGCTGTCGGTCTTCTCCTCAAGCTCCTCGACAGTCGGAAGCGCGTCAATGCGAGCAAAAAGCGCATCAATCTTCTCCTGGTCAACCTTGTTATTGAAGAATGCCGTAATCGCTTCGAGATTTTCAACATCTTCCGCTGTCAGAAGTGTCTCGACGACAGCCCACTGCTCTTCGCTGAACTCATACTTGAAAAGGTCCTCGAACGCAGCAAAAACTACGGCCAGCTCGTCGCTGTCCATAGCTTCCATGTCCGATGCAAGCGGCAGAGCCTTGACAGCTGCCACATACGCATCTATATCCTCGTCGGTGAAGAGTACTTCCTCTTCGTCGCCGTCGTTCTCTTCGTCCTCGTCCTCAAGCTCTGCGTCGTCATCGACATCTGTCGCCGCCGAGGGATCGTACGTCTCGACAAACTGGATTGCCGTCTGATACTTTGCATACGCAAAAGCCGCCACATTTGCAATCTGGCTCTGCTCCGCGTCGGTCAGCATCCACTGTGCGGCATCAATATCCTCAAGAACGCGCTCAAGCTCTGCGACTTCGTCCTTGTCCATCGCGTCCATTGCACTCTGTGACGGAAGGAGATTCATCGCCTCAATGACAATGCTCTGAATCTTGATGACATAGCACATCGTGTCGTGAGTATGTGCCGGAGCGACAGGCAGTTCGAGCTCGGTGCCAATGACTTCGGGTTCGTCGGCAGGTTCATCAATGAATTCGTCAGCGAAGTCATCGGCGGGCTCGCCGACAAAATCGTCAGAGGGTTCCTCTGACAGTTCGTCCGAGACTTCTTCAGCCGTCTCAAGAACTTCGTCAGAAAGCTCTTCCGGTGTCTCGGCAGGCGCCTCTGTGGGTTCCTCGATGGGCAATTCCGCTTCTGCCTGCTCCTCAATTGTGCACACAAGAGTATATTCGTTCAAATACTCAAGAATGCCAACATAATTATCCTTCGATTCCTGCGACAAATCTGCCTCTAACTGAGTGATTTCCTCTTCGGTCCTCTCAGTCAACGTCTTTTGCAGTCTCGCAAAATTCGCGGTAGTTTCAAGCTGTTCGCTTGCATCCATCGCATCCAGTTCTTCAACTGTTGCTAAAGATTCTATGGTCTCTGCAATCCGGTTCAGCTCTATCCCGCTGACCAGATCCGCATACACGGAGGTCGGTAACAGTGATATCACCATTACAACCGCTATCACCATTGATAGTAATCTTTTCGCGTTCTTCATAGTAGTTCTTCCCCTTAGTTTTTTTGTTTTTTATTGGTTCGATTTATATAATGCGCAAAACTTATGGAACGGACTCTGCCGCACAAAAGTTCCACACTTAAAACGATGTGTATTGCTTACAATTTCTACGCACAAAACGACAACTTCCTACATATTTGTTGAGTTCCTTGCAAAAAAGTACGCATATAAGCGTCTTATTTTACCGCAATTTGCGGTATTTGTCAATACTCCAAATTGCGGTAAAGGCTTGTCTTTTTCTCATAAAAAGCATAAATTATTGTCACTTTTCACACTTTTTTACCGGTAAAACAGCAAAAAAAGCACCACGATTTTTCGTGGTGCTTTGGTTTATTTTTGGTGCTTAGCGTAAAAGGAGCAAATCCTCTGCCGACATTGCAATTTTTACAGTTGATTTTCCTGTAATCCATTGCTCTTTCGGAAGCTCCAGTCGAATCTGGGAGAAGTCTGTTTTTTCTGTCGCCGTCACAGGTCGGAGCAATATCGCAACGCCGAAAAGCTCCTCTGTGACGCGGAGTACATCACACTCAAGCACATTTTCGCCGTCTGCTTCCGCGAGGCGCACACTGTGCGAGCGAATCCCCACATACTGCACATCAGCGGGGACTTCCCTACCCGATGAAAGCTCGATATTCCAGTCGATTGCGCGGAATCGCGACCCATCGAGACGCTCAATCCGCGAGTAGTTTTTGCAACCCGAAAGCAGGCACGCCGACAGCGTCTGCGGATTCGCAAAAAGCTCCCGCACCGCAACGACCGGCTCTGACGCGCCATCAGATATGACGCAGACGCGGTCGCAGATTCGGAAAACCTCGTCACGGCTGTGCGATACATACAGCGCAATGCCGCCGAAGTCGCGCAGTGTGTCTAGCAATTCCGCCTCTAACCGCCACTGCAAGTAGCTGTCGAGCGCGGAAAATGGCTCATCAAGCAGAATCATCGACGGTGCGGACGCTAAAATCCGTGCGAGCGCAACGCGTTGCTGCTGTCCGCCCGAGAGCTGACCGGGAAGCTTGTCCTCAAGCCCACGCAGGTAAAATGCGTCAATTTTCTCCTCTGCCTGCGCGAATTTTTCCGCGCGAGAGCCGTGAATGCCAATCATAATATTCTGACGCACCGTCATTCGCGGGAACAGTGCGTAGCTCTGAAAAAGATAGCCTACCCCGCGCTTTCGCGGCGGAATATTTATGCGCTTTTTTGAGTCGAACAACACACGCCCATCGAGGACAATTCGCCCCTCGTCCGGCGTTTCAATACCCGCTATGCACTTGAGCGTCATGCTCTTTCCGCTACCAGACGCGCCGAGCAGTGCGAGGATTCCGTCCTCTGCCACAAGCTCTACATCGAGTTGGAATTCGCCGAGCCGCTTTTTAATTGAAACCTCAAGCTTCGCCATTACAGCCCGCCTTTCGCCGAGCCTTTTCGACCCGTCAGGAGATTCATGACGAGCATCATTGCAAATGAAAACGCCATAATTACCGCAACCCACGCATACGCCTTTTCGCGATTATTCCCTGCAACCGCAGAGTAAATCGCAAGTGACATCGTCTGCGTACGACCCGGAATATTACCCGCGAGCATACTCGTTGCACCGAACTCGCCGAGGGCTCGTGCAAACGCCAAAATCGCGCCGGAAAGCACGCCGGGCCAACAGCTCGGCAAAATCACGCGCCAGAATATCCGCGTCTCGCTCATACCGAGCGTGCGACCGGCGCTTACAAGGTCTGCATTCATCTGCTCGAAAGCTCCGCGAGCCGTGCGGTACATCAGCGGAAACGCAACAACTGCCGCCGCGATTACCGCCCCCTGCCACGTGAACACGACCGTTGCGCCGATTTTTGCGAGGCTTTGCCCCAGCAATCCGTTTTTGCCGAATATCAGCAACAGGAAGAAGCCGACAACGGTCGGTGGAAGCACCATCGGAAGCGTAAATATGCCGTCAATCAGCCCTTTAAAACGGCGAAGTTTGACAACGCGGTGCGCCGCATACACTCCAAGCAGAAATGCGAGGAAAGCCGCGCAAAGCGCGACTTTCAACGATATCCAAAGTGGACTTAAATTCATTACGCCATTGTGAAGCCGGCATTTTGGAACGCGGCTACTGCGTCCGGCGTTGCAAGATATGCAAGGAACGCGGCGGCGGCTTCCTGCTGCTGTGATTCCGCAAGGACTGCGGCAGGATAGATTACCGGTGCGTGGCTGCCTTCCGGCGCCTCAGCAACAATCTTTACATTCGGTGTGGACGCGGCATCTGTCGCATAAACGATTCCGCAGTCAACGTCGCCCGACTCAACCCACGCAAGGACTGCGCGGACATTCTCGCCGAGGTTCGCCTTTGCCATAACCTGATCCCATGTACCGAGGAACTCATAAATCTCCTGCGTGTACTGGCCGACGGGGACGCTCTCGCCGCCAATTGCGACCATTGAGACCTTGTCAGTCGTGACATCCTCGAACGAAGCAAGCTCGAGGTCGCTCGAACCCGGAACGATGAGAACAACCTTGTTTATAAGCAGGTCAAGACGCGTTGCGGCGTTGATGAGGTTCTGATCCGCAAGTGCGTTCATCTGCCTCTGTGCCGCAGAAATGAAGATATCGGACGGTGCGCCCTGCTCAATCTGCTGCTGAAGCGTACCCGAAGAGTCAAACGTGAACGTAATATTTACATTCGGTGCGATGCTCTTGTACTGCTCTGCAATCGCCTGCATAACGTCCGTAAGGCTCGCCGCGGCGGAGATGAACAGCTCAACAGGCTCTGCCGGCGGTTCCGGCTCTACGGTGGGTTCGGGGGTCTCTACCGGTGTGACGACCTCGGGTGTCGGGGTCGCTACCGGGGCGGGCTCGTCCTTCGCGCATGCGGCGAAGACGGTCATCGTGAGTACCACGATTAAGATGAGTGCTAGTAACTTTTTCATTTCGGGTTGTTCTCCTTTTAAAATTCGATATAGTTATCCGTACAAGACGGTGGTGCGAAAAATTAGGTTATATTATCAAGCCTCCGTCGCCCATCGAGGCGATATCGGCTTTTGTAATCGGTACATCGGCGAAAATACGGGGTAAAAACACGTCGAAGCTCGTGAACGGCGAGTGCATCGACGCGCCCGGCACGCCAATAAGTGTGGTGTCCGAAAGCCTTGCAATCGTTAGCATATTTCCCGGTTGCATTGGCACGCCGCGCATTATAATCTCAGCGCCCGTTGCGCGAATCGCGCCCGGTGTGAGGTCGTCCGGGTCAACGGACATTCCGCCCGTGAGTAAAATCAACTGTGCACCCGCGGCTCGGTGTGCTGCAATCGCGTCAAGAATCATTGTCATGTCGTCATCGCACACTTTTACGCCTACGATAGGCGCGTCAAACGCGGCGAGCTTTTCGCGCAAAATCGGCTCGAACCTATCTTGGATTCTGCCGTTGTAAATCTCACTTCCCGTTATAATGATACCGGTTTTCATCGCCCGAAACGGTGCGACGGACAAAACCGGAGCATTCGCGCGAGCGATTTCGACTGCGGTATCTACGTTTTTGCGCTTCGTTACAAGCGGTACAATCCGCGCACCTGCAAGCATATCGTCCGCCAAAACGCGCGTAAAATTGTGGCGGCACGCGACGGTATAGTCCTCAACAGAGTTAATCTCCGCGAGCGCTTTTGTATTGATACAAAACAGCCCATCGACCGTAGATGAGAGCGAAAACTTACCCTCTGAGGGACCTTTTACCGCGATATTATCGCCATAGAGCACATCGACGAGCGCGCGAGCCGCGTCGTCCTCATGCACCTCGTCCGCGTCGGGCTCCCACACGAAAATTTGCGTTTTGCCCATATCTAAAAGCTCCGGAATGTCGCTTTCGGTTATCACATGTCCGCGATGGAACTTTACGCCCTTAAAGCCGTTTGCAAGAATCGCCGTCATATCGTGGCAGAGGGTCTCGCCAATCGCGTCTTCAACACGCAGTTTTTTCATTTCAGCGCCCTCCAAAACTCAGAATTTTCGCAAACGCGAATTGCTTTTACAAATAATACGCATTCGAATTTTTTGCCGCTTCAAAAGCGGCAGTTTTTTCTCGACGTTATATTTTTACAAACGCAACGTTCATCGACATAACTATACACGAATTTTTAAGAATGTCAATACATTTCCCGAAAATTCGTGTAATTGTGTAAAAGAAAACGGAAATACCGGTTCTCTTTTTTATATTTTGCAATAATGCCTATTTAAGAAGCATTTCTATTGCGCGGTTTAGCTCTGTCAAGGTCTCCATATCGCCCGTCTCAACCGCGTCGACGAGGCAGTGATCCAAGTGGTCCTTCAAAATTATCTTGCACACGCCGTCAATCGCCGAACGCACAGCGGCAAGCTGTGTTAAAACCTCGGCGCAGTCACGTCCGCGCTCATACATTCCGCGCGTCGCCGTCAAGTGTCCGATAGCGCGTGAGAGCCGATTTAGGACATTCTTCGTCTCTGTATGCGTATGCGAATGACCGTGGGAATGCACGTGTTCGCCGTCATGCGTGTGCGCATGCGCTGTCGAGTGGTCGTGGTCGTGCGTGTGGGTATGCTCCGCGCCGTCGTGGCTGTGAGTGTGTTCATGCTCGTGCTCGTGCATTGCCGCACCTCCTTTTATCTGCTTCCGCGATTTTACCACGCCGCACATCGCCTTGTCAAGCCGGGTTTGCTTTGTGATATCATACGATTTTTTGTAAAACTGACTGAAAACACTCGAAATATCCCCCCCGGGGGGGTTGTTGAAACTAGATTTTCACCTTAGTATATAGTTGACAACTTAGAGATAACGGAGTAACGAAATGCTGCGAATTAACGACAAGACTTTTTGGATAAATGAATGGCAAAGCGCGGCGGATGGCTCGCCGTTCCGCGGGCTTTTTGCCGACGAGCGGAGGCTTTGGGATACCTCGGCGCGCTCGTACGACGCAGGTATGGGGAAGAATAATCTGCGTGTGCAAAAAGTCCTTGAGGCGCTTGATAATCTCGGTTTTTGGGACGGCTCGCCGAAGCGTATTCTGGATATCGGCAGCGGTACGGGCTCGCTCGCGATTCCGCTGGCGAAGTGCGGCGCTTCCGTTGACGCGCTTGACAGCTCGGCTGAGATGAACCGTGTTCTGCTTGAAAAATGCGCGGCGGAGGGTATCGGCAATATCCGTGTGATTGCAGAGGATTTTAACGCTTGTCAGCTCTCCCCCGCATCGTATGACCTTGTGCTTGGGAGCTTGAATCCGTGCCTGTACAACCCGCAGAGCTTTCTGAAAATGGCGGAGCTAAGCCGCGATGTTGTGATGTATATTGGTATCACGTCCGGCTCGCACGTCGGAGTGCCGTGCCTGCAAGCGCGTGAAAAAACGCTCGTGGAGCGCATTACGGGGCATGCGGCGGGACATAACGGCAGTAATCTTGTGAATTTTCCGTTTAATCTGCTCCTGTCGATGGGGCACGCACCGATAATTGATTATGTCGCAGGCGATTGGCGTCAGAGTGAATCACCCGCATCGGCGACGGAGCGCTTGTTTTCGCAGTACGGATATCTCGGCTCAGACGGCGCGGAGACGCGGCGGATTATCGCCGATTATGTTGAGGCTCACACCAAAAACGGTGAGTTTTCAGAGCGTATCTGTGGCTCGCTCGGGATTGTGACGTGCCGCGTCGGCGGCGCGGTGAAGAGTGCGAAATATGCGTAAGCTCAAGCGTTTGGGCGGACATCTCGGGCGGGCGTTGCTTTTGATTTTCATAATAATCAGCCTGAATTTCTTCCTTGTTCGGCTTATGCCCGGAGACCCTGTTGTGCATATCCTCGGTGAGGAGGAGTATTTTAACCTTGCACAGCAATACCCCGAGCTTCTTGAGGAGGTTCGTGAGGATTACGGGCTGAACGGCTCGCTCCCGGAGCAGTATTTTAAGTACGTGAAAAACGTTGTGACGCTTCAATTTGGGAACTCGTACATCGACGGGCAGAGCGTCGTTGAGGTCGTATTCTTCCGCCTGCGCTGGACGCTTTTGCTGTCGGTGACGGCGATTGTTCTATCTGCCGTTATCGGCGGGGC
>JGI994J12354_10002625_pt1 | contig 17306 bp, 12 predicted proteins | sample IntmicLarv3ML3BL_FD_12354 | JGI IMG/M metagenome (IMG submission 12354) | reverse complement strand
GGAAGGTGAAATTATCCCTCTTGGCCCGAAAAACACGCAAATTCCGCTTTACAAACGGCGAAAACCTGTTATAATGAATAGGCATGTTATCCATGGGCCCATAGCTCAGCTGGGAGCCCAAGCAATCCTTTTACGCAACCTTGTTCGACAACCGAAATTTTCGCCGATTTTTTGTACCACGTCCAAAAAATCGAAGCGGTCAAAAATTGACCGTCCGCATTTTGGACAAAATTTTGTCTACTGATGAAAACTTAATTTGGGCCCATAGCTCAGTCTGGGAGAGCGCAGCGTTCGCAACGCTGAGGCCAGGGGTTCGATCCCCCTTGGGTCCACCAGCAAGACAAACCTATGTTTTTTCGTATCCGTAAGGATGCTAAAACGTAGGTTTGTCTCATTTCAAAAGAAAAAAGATGCAGAAGCCTGTGGATTTTGAGCCAATAGGCATGCACTGTGTATCTGCAAAGTTCAAACTTACGTATTAATGCGATTTGAAACAGGAGGTGTTTTTTTGTGGGACGCCGAATGTACGGCTATAAAATTGATGAAAACTATACTGTAACACTGCATAAAGAAGAATCAGAGGCAGTAGAACTTATATTCTCAGAATATCTCAAAGGGCTTAGCCTTGGCCGAATCTGCGAGAGGCTCGAACGGCTCGGGTATGTGTCTCCGGGAGGAACATCAAAGTGGAGTCGATCATCAGTTGACAACATCCTAACAAAGGGCTACTACATTTCAGCAATTGTATCCTTTGAAGATTTTGCTGCAGTACAGTTCGAACGAGCAGCTCGATCAAATATAGTAGAAGAGACCGGTAAACGAAAGACCACTCGGTATCATTCCAAGAATGAGCTGAGTGGTCTTTTTGTGTGCGGTGGATGCGGCGCCACTTTCAGGAGAATCACAAAACACTCCGGAGAAGTTGTCTGGCGATGCGCCAATCGGGTGGAACACGGAAAAGCTATCTGCAAAACAGCACCGACAATTTCTGACGATTGTTTACAACAGCTCCTATCCGAGATGAAAATGAATGGTCTCTCGCTTAAGCAGGTACAATGCATCGAGGTACAGCCCGATAAACAGCTTATTATTCGACATCATGTATTAGAGTCGGAGCATTGCTTGTGATTCTGTGCTTGTGGATTTTCTGTCTGCTTGATATACTGTAGTCAGGTGACAGAATCTGCGAGGAGGATACCGCATGGATCAGGGATTTGAGCGAGCACGTCGTCGTGCGAGCTTTGAGATCGCACATAACTATCTTAAGAAGTTACTGTCTGAAGGGTCGCTATCAGAAGAAGAATATGTTGCGGCCAAGAATCATCTTGCGGAAAAATCGGGGGTTGATCCAGTAACCGGCCTTGATTTGCCCGCAGCACCTTGCACTCCAAGAAAGAAGCCTCGCGACGAACGCTACCTTACATATGAAAATTTGTCTGAGCTGGCAAAATACGAAAGCTGCAATTCTGCGAATATCATTATCACATGGCTGCGGAGCCACAAAACCTTTGAGTTTTTGCGGCAGTGGGAAAAAATGAACAACCGTGGTTTTAGTGAAGAAGGATATCAAGCACTAATGGCATCAGGCAACAAGACTATTACACCAAAGGTATGGTGCGAGAAAACCAATGCTATAGGTATACTATCACGACAGGGAAACGGCGGAGGAACCTATGCGCATCCAGCTATTGCCTTAGATTTTGTAATGTGGCAAAGGCCCATAATTAGATATGCCCTTCTTAGCTCTCTGGCCGACCAAAAGAAACCTGTGCAGCACCCGTCTGAAGAACAGATTCCTACGGTTAGGGTGATTCCGCCGAAGCCAGTTGAATGAAGCAAAGTTTCTTGTATAATCGGGTTGTACGTTAAGCGAGTAGTGTGATGATGCGAGGTGTATTATGCCGTACGAAAAAGGCGGTCGAGCTGACAAGCTAGGCAATAAATATGAAAATTGGTGGCTAGTTCGACAAATGCTACGCCTCATAAATGAGGAAATATCCTCACTAGTTGTAGAGGCAATAGGCGAAGGCGAAGTTGGCGTTGACCTGTGGATTAAGAATAAAGACGGCAGCAAAGAGTGCTACCAGTGCAAGGGAAGAAATGCCAGCAACGAGCATTGGACAATGGGGCATTTGGCGACAAAAGGGATTTTTACGAAAGCGAAAGAGCAGCTGGTTGCTGATAATAGTACATGTTATCACTTTGTTTCACCACTCACCAACACTATGCTCAAAGATATTACCAATCGGGCTCGGAACAGCAACGACCCAGTCACTTTCTACAATCACCAAATCCTCCCGTCTCGGGGTAAATCAGAGCCAGGGAATGATCCTAAAATTGAAGAATGCTATCAAGCTTTTTGTGAATGCATCGGGTTAGAGGTCAATTGTGAGGCTGATCGCGCAACAGCATACGATTATCTCAAGAGGGTACATCTCATTCTCTTTCCCGATGATATCGACACGAAACGAAGCTTGCTAAAGGATATCGGGTTCCTTTTTGTTGGCAATCAAAATGCAATCTTCAATTTACTTGCAAGTTATCCAACAGAAAATGATGCTTTAGGGCATGCAATTACCGCAAACCAGATTATTGCATTTCTCAGAGACACTGCGGATATTTCACTTAGGCAACTCCACCGAAACCAGCGGATTTTGCCCCGAATCAGGAGACTAAACGAGGAGTTTCTTGAATCTTTTACTCCGATAAATAAAGCGTTGATTCCACGACTGGAAGCAGGTGACTGCTATAGTGGAGTAGAAAATGGACACTCCTATATTCTTCATGGCAGAGCAGGTTGTGGAAAAAGCGGTGTCGTGTATCAGCTGGCCAGAATGCTCGATGATACAGATATAGCATATTTAGCCTTAAGGTTGGATAGGCGGTTTCCTGATAATTCAGCAGAGCGCTATGGAGAAGGGCTCGGCCTGCCCGCGTCGCCCGCCCTTTGTCTTGATGCAATAGCTGTTGATAATGAAGCCGTGTTGATACTCGATCAATTGGATGCAGTGAGATGGACGAGTGCACATTCAGGCACTGCACTTGATGTGTGCAAAGAGATGATTGATGAAGTGGCGCAATTAAACAAGATGCGGCAGAAGAAAATTTCAGTAGTTGTTGTCTGCCGTACATTTGATTTCAAAAATGATCGAGGCATACAAAGCCTGTTCGAGCAAAAAAATGAAAGTAACGTGGGCATCAAATGGAATGAGAAGCTCATTAGCGAACTAGATGATGAAACTGTGGAGCACATTGTGGGAGATCCATATGTAAAGCTATCGCCCAAATTGAAATCTCTGTTAAGAAATCCGAGCAATTTGTATATTTGGACAAACATAGGTGGCAAAGCGGCTGTGGGCTCGATTAAGACAGCTGGGGACCTCGTTGAAATGTGGTGGCGCGAGCTTAGAAAGAAGTCTGCGGTCATTGGCGTCAGTGACCAACAACTAGTGACACTAAAAGACAGGTTGGTCACATTAATTGATGACATGGGGAGTCTATTTATACCTATAACGCTACTTGAAGAATGTTCACCTCATTGTCAGGATTATTTATTATCTAATGGAATGCTTCTTGTGTCTGAAGGTGCAAAAATTGGTTTCGTGCATCAGGGCTTTTATGATTATTTCAGTATGGCAAAAATGCAACACTCACTATACAGTGGTAGCACAATATTGGAAGCCATCGGGCCGAAAGAGAAGCAGACTCCCTTACGAAGATATCACTTCCAAATGATGCTTGAAAATATCTTAGCCGCTGATGTCGACAAGTTTATTGAAGTTGGAAAAACGCTTTTGGGAAGTGGCGATGTTCGATTTATCATGAAGCATGCATACTTGGCCGTTATGGGTCAAGCAAATGATCCCCAGCCACAGCTTCTCGCTTTTGTAGCTAAGTTGTTTGAGGACCCTTACTGGAAAATGCTTGTTTTTGAGTCTGTACTTTACGGAAATGCACAGCTTATTAAGGCGCTTATTGAGAACGGGCGTATTCAGGATTGGATAGCTTTAGAAGGCGAGCGCAGCGTGGCATTGGGGTTGCTCCAATCTGTCAATAGGCTGCTACAAGACGATGTAGTTTCTATACTTTCTGCGTTTGCTTTTGAGACTGATGAAATGGATAAAGCACTTTATAACATTTTGTGTTGGGATTCTGTTGATGACTCTGACTTAATGTTTGAGTTCAGGCTGAAAATGTTACACCGGAATGTCAACCTTGCGGGCTATACGGATTGGCGAACTCTTGTAGCCGGGAAGCCTTTACGAGCCTTAGCGCTTCTGAAATTCTTTGTTTTCGAGAAGGACAGGATATCAAACTGGGATCATCAATATATAGAGCGAGCGGACATTAACAACCTGAAGGCTGTGGCACAAAGTAACGCAAAACGTGTTTGGCAAGAGTTCATGCCGTTTCTTTTTGAGCAAACACAAGGACTGTCTAATCGCTATGATGCTGAGTTCCACTTTTGGGAAACAGTGCAATACCCCAAACATATTTTTGGCAGAGTATTTATTGACTTAATCAAGGCGGCAGCTTCCGCCTTGATTTCAGAGGATTCAGACAATTTTCTTGAAATGTGCAGCCCATACTTTGCCCAAAGCACCGTGGTGGTCGATGAAATCCTCCTATTCGTGCTAAATGAGCTTCCGTCACAGCATTCTGATTTTGTAGTTTCTTGGCTCGCTGAAAAGCCGAATGACAGATTGTTTGAATATACCAGCGAAAATGATGAGCACTTGCTTTTGGCAAAAACCGCTATCAGAAAGCATTCACAAACATGCTCAAGGGATGCGTTCATGCTCTTGGAAAGTGCAATTTCCTATTTCCACGAAAAAGATGAGGTGGCAAGCGCAAAATGGAGTTTTGACTACAACCATAAGGGTCGACAAGAGGGTACGAATGCGATGCTCTATTACCCATACTGGGGGCAGGTGCAAAACTACCTTTTATCTTCATTAGATGGGAGACGCCTCTCAAAAAACACAAAGGACCTAATTGCGGTCCTCAAGAGAAAATTTGCAGATTCACCACCACCTCATGTGAGGGCAAAGGCTACGGGGGGGTCTATTGGCTCGACAATCGGTTCTGTTGCGGAGAAAATCAGCGATAAGCAATGGTTGCGAATCATCCAAAATAAAAAGCCGAGCAAACGGTTTTTTGAGCGTCGTTCTATTTCGGGGGGCTTCCTGGAATCATCGCCCGAACAGTTCGCCGGAACATTGGAGCGCTTGGGAGGGAATTATCCGACTAGGGTAGCACATCTTGCCTTGCATTTTGACGAAACAACTGATAGTCAGTATATACGTGCAGCCTTTAGTGTTATTGGCAAGACAAAGTCGGATGCACAAACAGGCGCTCATGATGATTGGCAGCCGGTGGATAAAGATATTGCCGAGCAAATATTTCTTATGCATGGAAAGCGTTCAAATGTTGCCACAGAGTTTTCGCGTGCAGTTGCCAACAGGGCCGGCGAGGAATGGTGCGACGAGGTGCTTGTGATGCTATCGGAAATCGCAAAAACCCACCCAAATCCTGAAGCAGGAACCATGCTATTGTTATCCTCAAAAGAAGGCAAAGAAACTGTGCATGCATTGCTCACAACTGCAATCAACTGCACAAGAGGTTGTGCAGCAAGAGCAATAGCACAAGTTCTGTGGGAAGATGAATCACGTTATGACTTACTCAAAGATGCTATAAAATCCGCAGTGTTCGATGAGCATCTGGCCGTCAACATGGCCGCGGTCGATTGCATTTTACCGATGTGTAACTTCGACAGGGATACGGCTATCAATTGGCTCTCATACATGGTTTCAAAAGACATTCGTATTGCCGCGCATTATTCAATCAACAATATCTACTTCTCCTGTTATGAAGAGCATCGGGAGTTTGTGATGAGCACCGTTTTGGCCATGTACCATTCAGAGTATGATGACGTTTCTGAAAGAGGAGCCGCCTACATGGCTAACCTTTATCTGCTGTATGGCGACTTTGAGGATGTAGTTTTTTGTGCTTCGCAAAAAACTACTGCACAGACAAAAGGGTTGCTGCATACTTGTGTTGAATTGTTACAGTACCCGCAGCATTATGAAAACGCAAAAGAGATAATTGCGCATCATTTGGACAGCGTTGATGAGGAAAGCAATTACATGTTACATCGGGTATTTGACTGCGACACGGTTGATGTCGAAACTGATTCTGAGTTTATAGCGAAGGTCGTTACTTCAAGGCAAAATAAATTGATGATGCACTACTTTGTAGACTTCATTGAAAAAAGAGGTGGCTCACTTATTGCCTTTTCCGATATCATCTTTGCTATTTGCCACACTCTGGTTGCGCGTTCAAATGGAAATGCCGTCGACCTGACAAGCGGGCTTTATAATGTAGCCAACGATTTGTCTAAGTTAATTACTTCTTTGTATGAACAGACGAGAGATAGGTCTGACTTAATAGAAATAAACCAACAATGTTTAGATATGTGGGACACAATGTTTGAGTATCGCATTGGTGCCATTCGTGAATTGAGTCAGTCGATTATGGAGCAGTGAGCGTGCGGACGGGCGTAGCCTATATGGGTATTTCCTATGGTGATATGCGAGATTCAAACCCCTTTGCCTATTTTTGAAAGACTCCAATCGCATAAATTGCAAAGGGTTTCCACAAGCAGTCTGCATGTTTGTATTTTCGTGACATCCATACTATGGTTAAAGGTATGGTAAATAAAAAGGCCATGTGTAAACGCTTGACCCTCAAATCATTTGATAGAGTAAGAAATGTGGTATAATCATAAAAATAAATGATGTGCACTGATGGAGAAATCATGGAAATAGCTTTAGGTATACTTGCAAGCCTTATTGCATCGATAGTGTGGTATTGGTTCACCACACTAGTGGATATGCAGTCAAAAGATAAAATTGATTACGCATTACAGATGGCAGAAGTTTGCGCACATCAATTCATTACTGCGGTAGAATACCAGGATTATCGCACTGCTGCAAATCAGGCAGATCGGCTCCTTGATTTATATCTAAGGGTTTATGATCATATACATCCGTTGACATATTTACCGCCGAAGCGAAAGCTGTTCTTAACTTTCCTTTACAATGCGGTTTACTTCACAGCGCAATTTAAGTACATGAATGTTGGGTACTCTGATGAAGAAGAATTAAAAAGTCGCTGCGAAAAATATAAGCACGAATATCTCTACGAAGTGCAAGTATGGCCGGATGATGGATTAGAACCCTTCTTAACTCTGTCGTTATCTATCATGCGGGATGTTAATCGTGCTCGATCTATGAAAAAGGCACTGCAAAATAACATTCATATACGACACGGGGACAAAAACAAGGTATACCATGAACTTGTTGGCATAAACAGCTTTAGAGATTCATCAGGCATAGATTACTTCATGAACAAAGGGACATTTTCTGCAGATGAATATAAAAGATATATCAATCGCAAAGTCCCGAATTAGTCAGGAAGATTAACGACTGGCTGAAGTCTTATAGCTGTACAATAAACAGCTCGAATGGGTCTACAATTATAAATGAAGACGCGTCGTTGAAGTTGCATGACCTGGGTGCTTAACGTGTGAATTCATTCCTTTCAAACATTACAAATCAAAAACCTGCCGAACTTCGGCAGGTTTTTGATTTGTACTCTTCACTATTCTCTCTTCGTTCTCCACTCTTCACTAAAAAGGATTCTTTTTATAAAAATTACTTGTAACGAAACCGCAATTGCTCCGTCTAACCATCGAAAATGTAATGAAGGGAGGTGCAAAAGTGGACTTGGACTATGAACAGCTTTTCAATGCCTACTATATGAAAGTCTATTCTTTCATAATGACGTTGGCAAAAAACCAAGATGTATCAGAGGAGATCACCCAAAAAACATTTTTCAAGGCATTAACCACGGCCGGAAAATACCGTGGCGATGCCTCGGAGTTTACCTGGCTGTGTGCCATCGCAAAAAACTTATGGGTCGATGAGCAACGGGCAAGCACAAAAAAGGCCGCGCTCGATGCTGAAATAGCATCCGATACCGACATAGAAAAATCATGGGTTGATGAAGACACGACTTTTCATATCCACAAAGTGTTGCACGGCCTGGAAGAGCCCTACAAGGAGGTATTCCAGTTACGCGTATTCGGCGATTTATCATTCCAGAAAATTGGGGCGATATTCGATAAAACTGAAAACTGGGCGCGTGTAACATACCACCGCGCACGTCTCAAAATTCAAGAGAGGATGGAAGCAAAATGAATATTTCATGCGATGTCGTTACAGATTTACTCCCCCTTTATCATGATGGCGTGTGCAACGCGTCCACCAAAAAACTGGTGGAGGAGCACCTGGAAACTTGTGATTCCTGCCGCGCCCTGCTTGATAAAATGAGCAACACCACCCTTGACAGTCAAATCAAAACAGAGAGTCAGGACATCATCCGGCACCAGGCCAAAGCTCTGAAAATGAGGTATATCCAAAACATCGGGGCCGTTGTTTTTTCAATCCTGCTCCTTCTTGGCATCATCACCTGCATCATCGTTGATTTGGCCATATGTGGCACGCTCACATGGTCGCTCATTCCCGTGAGCTCGATTGTGCTTGCATGGTGTTCGTTTTTCCCCGCCGTGAAGTACGGCGCAAAAGGCGTCCCCGCTTCGCTCATCGCGTTAAGCGTCCTGATTGTGCCCTACTTCTTTGGCCTAAATCAGGTATTCGCCCGAATGAACCTGATAGTCGGCCCGTTTTTGAGCATCGCCATAGGGTGTGCCGCAGTCGGGATTGCCTTTATGTGGGCACTGTTCGCATTATTCACGCTGTTGAAATCAAGAAAACTGCTTGCGTCCGCCATTGCGCTGATTCTTGTCATCCCATTCGACTTGGCAATCAATTTCATCCTTTCGCGGACAATCGGTGGGCCGATATTTGAGATATGGGATGCGCTGTCGGCGGTTATATTGGTGGCTGCGGCCGGTCTGCTCTTTCATCGTGACTACACAAAACGGAAGCGCGCGCGCCTTGATAAAGCATAATCACCGCCCCAGCACGCTTTTCACCCATTGGATATCCTCGCGCCTCACGCAGCTCAGAGCCACCAGCAGGGCGGCGTAGAGAGCGAGGCACATCAGCACCGCCGGCACGAGGGGCAGGGTCACGCGCCGCGCCAGCGTTCCGGCCAGCACCATGGCCGCCGCCGGCCCCGCGAAGCTGCGCCCGAAAGCCAGGCCGGTGGCCGTCTCCTTGGTCAGCTTGCCCATGCTCAGATAGAAGTTGAGCAGCTCGCTGGCGTAAAAAGTCAGGCAGTACCCGGCAATCCCAAGTCGCGGAATGAGCAGCCAGACCAGGAAAAGGCTCATGGCGGCATCGATGATGTTATAGCTCATGGACGACAGCTGGTGCCCCAAGCCCTTGAGGGCGCTGTCCACCATCATATCCAGGTACATAATGGGTACAACTGGCGCCAATAAGCGAATGTAAAGGCCTGTGCCTTTACAGGGGTAAATGGCCTCGCCCAGGGGTTCGGCAAAGAAAAAGAGCACCCCGGCCACGGCCACCGAGAAAATCATGGTCACGTGGATGACCCGAGAGAGCACATATCGGATGTGCCCCCGGTGCCCCAGAGCGGCGCTCTCGGCCACCTCGGGGATGAGCAGCGCGGCTAACGCCCCCAGGAAGGCCGAGGGGAAGGTTAGTACCGGCAGCACCATTCCCTGGATGGTGCCATAGGTGGCCAGGGCCGACCGGCTTGATGCACCGGTTTTCTCAAGGCCCCGGGGGATGAGCAGGTTCTTGGCCGTCACCAGTCCCGAACGCACCCACGAGCCAACGGCATCGGGCACCGCGATAGCCAGCAGGCGCCCCAGCAGGGGAGAGGCAGCCTCCACGCCGCGCCTACCCCGGAGCTCGGCCCGAAAGAGGCTGTAGGCCACGGCGGTGGACAGCACCTCGGCGGTGCACGAACCGACGACCAGGGCCAAGGGCGCGTGCGCGACGCCCAGGGGCATCGCCACGTGCAGTGCGCAGATGGTGATACCGATGCGCAGCAGCTGTTCGAGCAGCTGGGTCGCGGCAAAGCGGGCCGCCTTACGTCGGGCGGTGAAATAGCCGCTCAGGGCCGAGGACACAGCCAAAAAGGGCAGCCCCGGCGCCAGAATGCGCAGCGCCCGGGCTGCCTCGGGGGCCCGCAGGAAGGTCGTGGCCAACCATCCCGAGGCACCAAGGAGAACGGCGCCCGAAATCAGCCCCAAGGTGAGGGCATAGCGCAGGCAGAGAGCCATCACCCGCCTATCGCTGTGGGTGCCGCGGCTGCGGGCCTCCACCACCAGCCGGGTCGTCGAAAGCCGCACCCCCGAGGCGGCCAGAGAGACAGCCAGGGTGTAAACCGACATGATGAGCTCGAAGGCCCCAATGCCCTCGGGCCCGATGGTGTTAGAGAGATAAACGCCAAAGCTCATGCCGATGGTGCGCATGAGCAGCGATACGGCTGTCAGGGCCAAGGTGTTCAGCAGCAGCTTCTTTGCAGGCTTCATAGGGGATATCTATGCATCAGATAATTCAATAAGCCCAACAAAACACAAAAGAGCCGTGGAACTAATCCACGGCTCTTTTAGTCTTACTAGAAAGCTGGTTTGCGCGGTGTCGTCCTCGCCCTCGGCGAAAACCTCATACCATCAGTAGGGTCTGGTCGGCGAGAATTTCACCATCGTCAGTGGGTCTCGTCGGCGGGAAGATCAACATCATCGGCGGGCTCGGTGGCCTCATCGCTCTCAGCTGGGGCCTCGAGGGCCACATAGCCGATGCGGGCGGTCTCGTCAATCAGACGGTTGACGATGGCAGCAACCTCGCTGCGCTGGATAGCGGCGTCTGGCACAAAGGCGCCTTCGCCCTTACCTTGGGTGATGCCGGCCTTGTACAGCATGTTGATGATGTCGGCGTTCTCGTTGCCCTCCAGATCGGTGGCAGCGGCATCCTCGTTGATGACGGTCAGCTCGGGCACGGCATTGGCGAAGAGAACGGCCATCAGCTCGCGGGTGGCGACGGCGTTGTAATCCTCAAACTGGCCCTCGGTGATGATCTCATGCTCGATGGCATAGGCGACATAATTGTCATACCAAGTGCCCTCGGCAGCAGTGGGCTCGGCGGGATTGGTCTCGTCAAAGAAAATGTTGATGCGGATAGCCAGCACGATGGCCTCGATGACCTTGAGCTCGCCGGTGGGATTAAAGGTGGTCTCGCTGGTGCCGCGGAACAAGCCGGCCTCGGAAACAGCCTTAACATCGGCATAGTACCAAGCATCCTCGGCCACGTCGGTGTAGGGGAGGTCGAAATCCACGGGCACGACGTTGTCTTCGGTCTCATCAGTGGCTTCGGTCTCATCGGTCTCATCGGTGGCTTCGGTCTCTTCGCCCTCGGAAGGGGTCTCGGCGTCGGTGGTGTCAGTGGTCTCAGTTGCCTCAGTGGAGGTGGGCTCCTCAACGGCGAAAACAGGCATGGAGAGCACCATCATGGCCACGAGCATCAGGGACAGCAGGGCAGCAAGCTTCTTGTTCATGTTACGACTCCTTTGTCATTTTTGCCTCCTTTGGTACATCCAAATCCCCCACGTAGTGTGGGAATGTGAAACCAAAGGGGCTTTTGCACTACAAAGATAAGAATAGCACAAAAAAACACCGAAGGCAACAAAATACGATACATTATTACAAGAATGGATATCACTCGGCTTCGCCATCCTCGACGGGCGCCGTCGGCGCCTCGGGCTGATTTTCACTGGTGTAGAGGGAGAAGATGGCGAAGAATAAGGTCATGACCGAGGCGACCAGGTTCATCGAGCTGTTGCTCAGGGCAAAGATTTCCGACATCACGGTGGTTACGTTGGAAAGATCCATGTTGAAATAGCCAAGCATCCGCTCGATGGCCCCCTTGGCGGCCCCGGAAAGCACCGAAAGCAGGGCATAAAGCCCCAGATAATCGGGCAAAAACCCGGTGCGCAGCTTCTTGTAACCATCGGCCACAATGAAGGCGATGTACGAGCACATGCTGCCAATGCGGATGAACTGCTCGGCATGGTTGATGAAGAGCTCCAGAATCATCCGCCCGCCCAGCAGGCCCTCGGCCGACATGACCAGCAGAGAGACGGGCGCCAGAATACAGGCCAGAGGGTAAAAGAGGTAGACGACCCACATGAAGAGGATGTACTCGATGATAAGCCACAACCGCAGGAAGAAGCTGCGATGCCGCCGCAGGGCGGAAAACCGCGTATGGATGCGTTTGGAGCCGGCAAGCATGACCCTGGCCAGCACGTGCACCGCCCCGATGGCCAGACAGTAGGGGATAAGCTCGTGGTTTTCCACACAGCGCAGCACCGTGAAGGCCAAGATGGGGATGTAAAACAGGATGAGCGCTGGGGCATAGAGCATCACACGCATCAGGACAGACATATCGGCCACCTCAACAGGCCGCGGGCGCAGAAAGAGAATCTCGACAAAAGCGCGGCCATATTTTCGGGCGGTTGTCTGTTTCATAAGCAGGCACCCCAACTTGTGATGATGGGGATATTATAGCACAAACGTAGCAAAAAGGGTAGAGCAAGAGCTCTGCCCTTGCCGCTCTCACCTCACCCTACCGGCAGCAACTGCGCGGTGAGGCCGAGCACGGCTTCCAGGCAGAGGGGCTTGGCCAGATGGGCCGTCATGCCGGCCTCGAGGGCGCGGTCGACATCCTCGCGATAGGCGTTGGCCGTCATGGCCACAATGGGCAGCGTCGGCGCATCCTCGCGCTCAAGGCCCCGGATGTGCCGGGTGGCGGCATAGCCATCGAGCCCGGGCATTTGGATGTCCATAAAAATCAAGTCATAATACCCCTCGGGGGAGCCCTCCAGCAGCGCGATGGCATGGGTGCCGTCCTCGGCCTCCTCGATGATTGCGCCGGTGTCCGAGAGAAACTCGGCCATGATGAGGCGATTGACATCGATGTCGTCGACAATCATCACCCGCCGGCCCGATAGGTCAAGATGCTTGGGCGCGCCCTCGATGCCCAGAGTATCTACATCCTCGCAGAGGGGCAGCTCGAGGGTGAAAGTGAAGGCCGAGCCCTCGCCGGGGCTGCTCTCCACCGTAATGACCCCGCCCATGAGGCCGACTAGGTGCTGGCTGAGGGCCAGGCCGATGCCGGTGCCGCCAAAGCGGGCGGCGATGGTGCGGTCGGCCTGCTCGAAGGTGGTGAACAGCCGCGAGACCTGCTCGGCACTCATGCCAATGCCGGTGTCGACCACGCTCACCGACAGGCGCAGCGCATCGTCCCCAACAGCGCTGCCCACCAGCAGGCCCACATGGCCGCCGTCCTCGGTAAACTTGACGGCGTTGCCCAGCAGGTTGATGATGACCTGCTTGAGCCGCAGGGCGTCGCCCATCACCTGGGTGGGAAGGGTGTCGATATCGGTCTCCAAGGAGATGCCCTTCTCGGCGCAGCGGCTGTGGAAGATGTCGACCACCTCATCCAGGGCCGCCTGGGGGGAGAAGGGGTCGCAGGACAGGCTCAGCTTGCCTGATTCGATTTTCGACATATCTAGGATGTTGTTGAGCAGCTCGAGCAAATGGCGCGAGGCCCGCAGCACCTGATCCATGGAGCACGTGGCCTTGTCCCGGTCGTCCAGGGCGCTTCGGGCAATGTGGGCCATGCCGATGATGGCATTGAGCGGCGTGCGAATCTCGTGGCTCATGTTGGCCAAAAAGGCGCTCTTGGCCTTGGAGGCCGCCATGGCGGCCTCGCTCAGCTCGGTCAGGCTTTGATTCTTGCGGTTGATGACGTCAATCATGTCATGATAGGCGCTGGTGTCGCTCATGGAGAGCACATAGCCCACCGGGGCCTCCTTGCGCATAATGGCATGCCAGCGCACAGTATAGCTCTTAGGGTGGCCGCTTTTGTGGGCCAAGCGCACCTCGCCCTCGCAGTGCTCGAACCGGTTTTCAATGTCGACAAACAGCGTGTCCGGCGTACAGCGCAGCGCCCAGGGATAGAACGCGCCCACAAAGCTTTCAAGGGTCTGCGCGCCCTCGGGGATGTCGAACAGCTTGATGGCCCTCTGGGCAGCGGCATTGCAGTCGAGCATGGCGCCCGTCTCGTCAAAGATAATGCAGATGTCGTCCAGAGAGTCGAAAATCTGGTCGACAGACATGCGCCGCAGGCTGAGGATACGGGCCTTGTGTGCCGAAAAGGCATAGAGCAAAAAGGTGATGAGGAACCCGATGGACGACAGGTCGTAATTCATATTGGGGTCGAGGGCGTAGAGCACATGGATGACCGTCGACACCAAAATCCCCGTCCCGGCGGCAAAGGTCATGCCACGGTGGCGTGTCCCCTTGAGGGCGTGGCGCAGGGTGAGCAAGGCCGACAGCAGCACCGCCGAAATCCCAAAGCCGGTGTGCAGCCAGAAAAGCGGCCCCTTGCCCGGAATGGGGTAGGCGTAGTCGGAAAAATACAGCCGGTGCACCGGGTTCGACACCATGAGTACCACATCGAGCAGCGGCAGCGCCAGAGAGAGGGCCATCAGACTCCGGCTGCGCCGCAGGGGAGACTTGGTATAATGCAGGGTAAAGTGGAACAGGGCAAAGGGCAGGCAACACACAAAGACCATCCCGAGGGTGAGCATGGTCGGGAAGGAACGCGCCGAGGTCACCGCCAGGATGCCATTAAATACTATCCAATAGTTGGTGATGATGCCTAGGATGAAAAAGCTGCGTACCATGTGGCTGCGCCGGTCGCCAAACCAGACGATGCCCAGAACATAGAGAATGGTGAGGGAGAGGCTTGTGGACAGCAGAAAAATCAACAGCTTTGGCAGCATAAAAACACCTCCTTTTGCTTTATTTGAGCTCAAAAGAGCCCATACTTGCGCATTTTTATGCGAAATGAGGGCTTAGACAAAGACATAAAACCCCCATGTTGACTTTGCTCCTAAAGCATACTATAATCTGATTAACGAGTCTGTGCTATTTCGCACAGAGGAGGGAGAAGCCATGAATTTGAACACCCTGCGCGACAGCGCACTTTTCGCCGGCATTGCCGAGGAGGAGCTTGTAAAGCTCTCAAAGTGCCTGATGGCCCGTCAGCGGGCCTTTGACAAGGAGGCCTTCATCCTGAGGGCCGGGGAGCCGGTCGATCCGGTGTATTTCATCCTCTCGGGCACGGTTCACATTGTGGATGAGGACTTTTGGGGCAACCGCGCCATCATTGAGACCATGGAGAAGGACACCCTCTTTGGCGAGGCCTATGTCTTCTCGGGGGCCGAGCGCCATCTGGTGAGCGTCGTGGCCGCCGAGCCAACGGTGCTGCTGGAAATCAACCCACACAAGCTGTTCGAGAGCTGCATGAACGGCTGCACCTGCCACGCCAAGCTGACGCGCAACGCACTGGGCATCGTGTCGGAGAAAATTGTGCGCCTCACCGAAAAGCTGGGGCATATCATGCAGCGCACCCTACGGGAAAAGCTGCTCTCCTACCTCTCTCTGTGCTCCCAGCGGGAGAAGACCAGTGTCTTCGACATCCCCTATTCCCGGCAGCAGCTAGCCGATTACCTCTGTGTCGACCGCAGCGCCCTTTCTCACGAACTGAGCCGCTTGCAAAAGGAGGGGCTGCTGCGCTATCAGCGCAGCCATTTCGAGCTTCTGGTCAACCGTCATGAGGACTAGGCGGCGCGTTTTCGGGGCCGTGGCGGCGTTTCTGGCGGCGCTGGTGCTGTTCACCGTGCTGACGCCCTATCCGGCCAGTTACCTGACACGACTGCTCTTTATGAACAGCCCGGCCACCGCGCCGCCGGGTTACCATTTGATGCATCAGACGGTGATGTCGCGTCTGGATATTACCTACCCCTCGGCATCGGGAGACAACACCGCTGACATCTACACCCCGGCCCTGGAGAGCGGGCCGTGGCCCACCGTGCTGTGGGTACACGGCGGGGCCTATGTGGGCGGCGACAAAAGCGACCTTCGGATGTACGCCACCGCCCTGGCCAGCCGGGGCTATGCCGTGGTGGCTATGAACTACCGCCGGGCCCCCGAGGCCCGCTATCCGGGCCCCTTGTTGCAAATCGGCGAGGCCCTGCGCTGGATGGCAGACGAGGCCGACACCTATGGCATGGACATGAATCAACTCATTCTGGCCGGAGACTCGGCCGGCGCCCACATGGTGGCCCAGATAGTCACCATGGAAACGAGCGCCGACTACGCCGCCGCCCTGGGTTTAGAGCCGGTAACCGCGCCGGGGAGTATCAAGGCCGTCCTCCTCTTTTGCGGGCCCTATGATGTGGGGCAGGTAGCCGAAATCGACCATCCGCTGCTGCGATTCTTCATGGGCCGCGCCGCCTGGGCCTACTTTGGCAGCAAAAACTGGGCCGAGGCCTATACCGATGAGGCCACCGTGCCCCATCATGTCACCGCCGATTTTCCCCCTGCCTTTATCTCGGACGGCAACACCGGTTCTTTTGAACCCCAGGCCCGCGCCCTGGCCGCCGCCCTGGAGGCCAAGGGCGTGACGGTGGAGACCCATTTCATCCCCCTGTCCGCCGGAATGGCCGGCCACGAGTATCAATTCGTGCTCGATGACCCCTTGGCCCAAGAGGCCTTCGAGAAAACCGTGGCCTTTTTGGAGGCAACCCTCCAAACTTCGAATTAAAGACAACAAAAAGGACGGCGTAGCCGTCCTTTTTGTTGTCTTTTTTAGGCAGCCGTGATACAATAACACAAAAGAATCAGCGCCTATCGGTTTTTTATTGACACATCCAAGACCCCTCTTCTCGGGACGAAAGGAGTGACCACCGTGGTTCTCGATACATTCTTCTTCGTGGTCTCGTTGCTATTTTGCGGTGTCATCATTTATATCCTCGCCATGCTCTGGTTCACCAACCCGCGCACCCCGCAGGTCAAGGCCTTCATGGCCTTTGGTCTGGCCGCTTGGCTTGCGATTTTTTTCAGCGCCATCTCCACCGTGGCCGCGCCCCAGTATTTTATGGCCAGCTATGTGGCCCACACCATTGTGGGCAGCGTGTTTTCCTATGTCTTCCTCTGGTTTGCCCTGCAGTTTTCAAACTCGCCCCTGGCCCGCAGCAAGGTTATGCAGGTGGCCCTGTGGGTGCTCGCCCTGTCCGACAGCTTCCTCCACGGCACCAATCCCATCCACCGGCTCATGCTGCTCAATTACGACTATCCCGATATGCCGGTGGGCCCGCTCTTCTGGGTTCACGCCATCTTCTCCTATGCCTCGCTGCTCATCGCCTTCATCGCCATTTTCTACTACGCCTTCCGGCACATC
>JGI994J12354_10002624_pt1 | contig 17306 bp, 15 predicted proteins | sample IntmicLarv3ML3BL_FD_12354 | JGI IMG/M metagenome (IMG submission 12354) | reverse complement strand
ACGATGGCGCGAGCCTCGTCCGCGCAAACGAGGAGTAGGCGAAATTCATTTTCGCCGCCAACTCCGAGTGTAGCGTTTCAAAGTTACATTGCCTTAGGCCCTGGGTGGCGAACCCTTGCTCTCGCAAAGGTCAAAGCACTTGGCATCCCTCGTCGGTCACCACCACCATATGCTCCCAGCGTATGCCCAGTCGGCCTGAATAATACACTCCCGGCTCCACGGTAACAACCATGCCCGGGGCGAGCCTGCGTGTTTCACGCGGGGAAAGGCGCGGCCTTTCGTGGGTTTGCAGGCCAACGCCATGCCCAAGCCCGTGGGTGAAAAATCTGGCAACCCCATCCTTTTCCAGCGACGCCCGCGCCACCTCGAACACCTCTGCCCCGGTAAGGCCCGGCCGAATGGCCCTGATGGCCTTTTCCTGCGCTGACCGAACCTTTTCCAGGTTTTCCGTAAAAAAGGGGTCTTCCCTTTCCCCCACCCAGAAGGTGCGGGTCTGGTCAGAGCAGTAGGCGTGCTTCCGGCACCCCACATCCACAAGAAGGGCGCACCCGTCTGCAATGGGGGTTTCACCGGGCTGGGCATGGGGCAGGGCCGCGTTGCCGTCCACCGCCACAATGGAGGCAAAGGCCAGTTCCTCGGCCCCGTTGTTGCGGAAAAACTGCTCCAGTTCCCAGGCTATCTGGGCCTCGGTTTTCCCCGGCTGAAGCCGGGAGGGCAGCCACTGCATCATTCTTTCATTGAGGGCGCACGATTCCGCCATGGCCGCTATCTCGTACTCGTCCTTTATTTCGCGCAGGGATTCCACAATTTCATCACTGCGGACAAGGCCGGGAATGGCAAGCTGCCTGAAAAAATCCACGGAAACATGGCGGGCGTCAAACCCCACCCTTGCTGCGCCCACTTGCTCACTGACCACATTATTCAGGCATTCCGCAGGGTTTCCCTGATAGATGACAATGGACTCTTCGTCCCACCAGCGACGGGCCGCATCAAAAAACCGCGCATCGGTGAACAGATAATCCCTGCCACGGGTCTGAATGAGCAGAAACCCCGCGCTCTCGTCCGGCTGCGGGTCATGCAGCTCAAAGCCGCTCAGGTAGTAGCGGTTTGCGTCCAGGGTGACAATCAGGGCTCGAAGCCCCTCGCCCTGCATGATGGAGCGCAACTGCTCTCGCCGCTCTTCAAATACCCTGGGCATGGCCTCTGGCCTCGGTATGGACATGGTTCCTGCTCCTTGTAAATAACTTCGCCCGGCGTAACACTTCGTTGGGCGGGGAAAATCGTCCGGCAGACTCACTTCACCGTACCCTGGCGACAAAATCGGCAATGGCCCCGGCCCACTGATCTGCCAGCTTGCGGTGGGCAGCCGGAAGGGGGTAGTCGTGCAATTCGCGCGGGGTAACCCAGCGGTATTCCGAGGCGGCAGTCAGCACCGGTTCAGGCGGGCCGCTGGAAGATTCGGGCAGGGTGCAGAAAAAACAGGTGAGGGTGATCCTGTAGCGCGTATAGGCGTGGGTCAGCACCCCAAGGGTTCCGGTCACCTGCACGGGAAAGGCCGTTTCCTCCATAAATTCCCGCACAATGGCCTGTTCCGGGTTTTCTCCCTGCTCTATCCTGCCGCCGGGAAACTCCCACAGCCCGGCCCACACGCCCGTATTCAGCCTGCGCTGCAAAAATATGCGGCCCCTGTGGCACAGAATGCCTGTTGCCACCAGAAGGGAGGTTGTCGCCACCCGCTTGCCCGGAAGCGGCCTTTCGTGAATGATGCCCAGCCTGCGGGCCTGGCACAGGGCCTGAACAGGGCAGCATTCGCAAAGAGGTCTTTTTTTGCACACCAGAGCGCCAAATTCCATGGCCGCCTGGGTCCACTCACGGGGGGCGCCGTGGGTCATGCACAGTTCCGAGGCTGTGCGGATAAAGCCCGCCGCTACAGGGCTTTTGCACGGCATGGCCACGTCGAAAACACGGGCGAACACCCGCTCCACATTGGCGTCGACAGCCGGCGCAGGCTGGTTAAAGGCAATGGAGGCAATGGCCCCGGCAGTGTACTCGCCAATACCGGGCAGTTTTTCCAGTTCCTTTGCGTTCTGCGGAAATTTTCCTTTCAGGGAATGCTGAACAAGCCGTGCCGTGGCATGAAGGTTCCGGGCGCGGCTGTAATAGCCAAGCCCTTCCCAAGCCTTCTGGACAGCGTCAATATCCGCCCCGGCCACGCTTTCAAGGGTGGGGAACCGCTCCATCCAGCGGTTGAAAAAGGCGACCCCGCGATCCATCTGGGTCTGTTGCAGCATAATTTCCGAAACCCATACGGCATAGGGGTCATAGGTGCGCCGCCAGGGAAGATCGCGCCTGTTTTCCCTGAACCACTCGAGCAGGGCGCGGGCAAAAACAGCATAGGCCGCAGCTTCGCCCCCGCTTTCAGCCTGCGAACAGGCCGCTGCCTCGCGAAATTGCGGGCTGACAGCGCTTTCCCCCCTGTCCGGGGCGGGCGGCGGAAAGGAAGGAATCACGCCTTTCCCGCCAATTGTCGCAGGCCCTTGCGCCACAGCCTGTCAAGATCAACCGCTACCCGCTTCCATAACAGGGGGTTCACCAGAAGCCGCCCAAGGCCGTATTCCAGAGCGCGGGAAAAGGCTGAACGGGCCGAACCGATAGGTTCCCTGCTCTCTTCCCTGGCCTCTTCCTTTCCCTGCTCTGCGTCTGTTCCCCCGCTTTTTTCAAGCAGGCGCAAAAGGAGGAAGAGCCGCACCTGGGCCGCCTGCGCGGCATTGGCCCCAAGGCCGGGCAGGGCGGCAAATTCGCGGGCAAGAGCCACCTGCTCTTGAAGGCGCATGGCTTCCCTTTCCGGGTTCCGGGTGGCCTGGGCCGGGTGCCGCCGGATGCAGGCCAGACGCGCGGGTATGCTGGCAGCCTTCCAGCCTTCCCGCAGCAGGGCCATCCACAGACCGAGGTCCTGGGCATATTCGTAGCGGGGCGGGTAGCCCCCGACCTCTTTTGCCGCTCTTGTGCGAAAACAGCAGGCCGCATGGGCAAAGGGGTTGTACACGGTCATGTGATCCATAAGGCCGTTGTGTTCCGCAGGAAAATCGTCCGCGTCGAGCCGCCCGCCCCCGGCGTCAATGTAGAGAACGCTGGAACCGGCAAAGCCCACCTCCGGGCGGCCTTGCAGCAGGGCCACCTGTCGGGCCAGGCGTTCGGGCGCGGCAAGGTCGTCGGCATCCACCACAGCGGTATATTCCGTGTTTATGCGCTCCAGCCCGTAATTCAGGGCCGGGGTGCGACCAATATTCTGCGGCAGGTGGTGAATGAGCAGACGCGGGTCGTCAAGGCCGCGCAGATAGTCCGCTGTGGAGTCCGTGGAGCCGTTGTTGATGATCAGGAAGAGGAAATTGTCAAAGGTCTGCCCCCGTATGCTCTCCACCGTCAGCGGCAGATAGGGCATGCCGTTGTACACGGTCAGAAGCACGGTGACGGCTGGATTCTCAGAAGGGCGGGAAGCCGAAGGTTCCGCCATCATGGCCTTTCCCCCTTCCGGGCCAGAAAGGCGAGAATGGCCCGTATTTCCGCCCGTATATCCTGACGCACCGTAAAACCCGCAAGCTCCTGCAAACGGGAGGAATCAAGAACAAGCCCAGGCATGGCTCCTGCCGGGTCAGACAGGCAGCGCAGGGGAATGCTCCTGCCCAGCAGGTTCGAGGCCTCGCAGGCCACCATGGCAGCCATGTCGCCTAGGCTCATGTCCTGACCGCCAAGGTTGAACAGCCCGTGGCCGCAGGCTTGCCCGCTGTGGGCGAACAGGGCTTCCACCGCCCTCGCAACCTCGCTCATGGCAATGAAGCTGCGGCGAATGTCGGGCGGCGAGCGCAGAACAAGCTCCCCCTGTTCCACGGCTGTTTTGCACAGATCATGCACCAGCAAAGACCAGTGGGCAAAGGGCAGACAGCAGGGCGCGCCAAACCCGTTGGCGCAGCGGAACACAAGAGCGGGCACCCCCCTTTCGCGGGCATAGAAGCGGCAATAGTCCTCGGCCAGCAGATGGGTCAGGGCATAGTCGTTTTTGGGCCTGCATTCTGTGCCCTCGTCAATGTGGCCGGAAATGGCCCCGTACACATGAAAGGTGCTGGCGTACACCACCACCGGGCAGGGCTTGAGCGGGCGTTCCAGGGCGTACAGACGCACGGCTTCCAGCAGGTTGCGGGTGCCGAGCGCGTTGACAAGAAGCGATTCCCGACCCTCTGCCCCTGTGTGCCCTGCGGCATGCACAATGCCCTCAAGCCCTTCGGGCAGGCAGGCGGCAATGCGGGCCGGGCTGTCGTGAACAAGGTCGGCCTGCACAAAGGCGGGCGCGGCAAAATCGGCCTGGGAGGGCGGAAAAGCGCCGGAGGAAGTACCGGAAGCCGTGCCGGGGGAAGCGGCAAGGGGCGAAACAAAGCGCTTTCCTTCGGCTGAGCGGGAAAGAACATGCAACTCATGCCCGGCCAGGGCCAGACGCCGGACAACCCACGCCCCCATGAACCCGAAGCCGCCGGTCACCAGATAGCGTTTCCCTTCCATGCTCAGCGCTCCAGCCAGTCTTTCCACGAAAAGGGCAGCTCGGGGCTGTTCGCGGGCAGCCGTTCCGATTCTTCCGGGTCGTGGGGAATATCGGCGCAGTTGCATAAAATGGCCCCGTCGCCGCAGGCGCAAAAGCCATACCACAGCCGGGGCGGCACGCGCAAAAGCCGGTAATGGTCGGGTCTGCCAAGGCGCACATGCACCAGCTTGCCCCTGGCCGGAGAATCTTCCCTGCTGTCAAACACAATGATATCCACAAGCCCGTGGGGCACGGCAAAAAGCTGGGTCTGCCGCTGGTGGCGTTTCCATGCCTTGACCATTCCCGGCTCGACCTCGGAAAAATAGACCTCGCCAAAGCCTGTGAACAGGGGGCTGTCTTTCCGAACCATGTGCAGAACAGGCCCGCCCTCGGCGGCAATTTCCCCAAGGCCCGCAAGGTGCAGACCCTCTATGCCGCCAATATCGTTGCAGGGAGTGGTGAAGCTGGCTACCGTGCCCATAGGAGGCCCCTTTGGGCCGCGAGAGAGGCGTATTCAGCTATCTGCCGCCCGGTAAAATCAAACATGGACAACCCGCCCCTTTCTTCCGGGCAATAATAGGCCAGATACCAGAGGGCGGTCAGGCGCACGGTTTCTTCAAGGCGCAGGGCCGCGTGCCAGTCAAGGCGGGCAAGGGCCTTGTCGCAGCACAGTTTCAGAAGGTTGCATTCCTTGGCCTCCCTTGCCGCCGCCCTGTCCACATGCACGGCAAAGCCGGGCCAGTGGGCGGACAAGGCGTCTGCGAGCTCCTTGACCGTGGCATTGACCTCTGCCGGAGGGCCGAAGTTGAAGGCCTCGGCATGCAGGCCCTTTCTGTCGCCGCGCAAAAGCCTTGCCCCAAGCCATAAATAGCCGGAAAGGGGCTCCAGAACATGCTGCCACGGGCGTGTTGCCCACGGGCTGCGCAGGGTGACGGACGCCCCCCCGGCAAAGGCGCGGGCGCAGTCGGGCACAATGCGATCAAGGGCCCAGTCTCCCCCGCCAATCACGTTGCCCGCCCGCACTGTGGCAAGGCCGGTTTCGCCCGAGTGAAAGAAGGAGGCGAAACAGGAATGGGCGATAATTTCGGCGCAGGCCTTGGACGCGCTGTAGGGGTCGTGCCCGCCCAGGTGGTCGGTTTCCCGGTAGCCCCATTCCCATTCGTCGTTTCTGTAACATTTGTCGCTGGTTATGCACACCACAGCCCCTATGCCCGGAACACGGCGCGCAGCCTCAAGCAGATTCAGGGTGCCCATGGCATTGGTACGAAAGGTCAGCAGCGGGTTTTCATACGAGGGCCGCACAAGGGCCTGGGCCGCCATATGAAAGACAATCTGCGGTCTGAACGAGGCCATGGCCTCTTCCACCTGATCAAGGTTCGCCACATCGCCGGTTATATGACGTACGCGGCCCTCAAGCCCAAGCTCGCGAAAGCCCGAAGGCTCGGTGGGCACGTCAATGGAAAACCCGCACACCTCGGCCCCAAGGGAGACAAGCCACGCCGCAAGCCAGCTTCCCTTGAACCCGGTATGGCCTGTAATGAACACCCTGCGGCCTGCATATTGCCCGTCAAACATGGCTGTTTTCCTCATATCAGACTGTGTCGTCAAACAAGTATCCGTCAAACAATGGCCCAGGGCGCCTTGCCCGCTTCCCAAATGGAATTGAGAAGCTGGTAATCCCTCAGGGTGTCCATGCACTGCCAGAAACCTTCGTGGCGGTACATGGCAAGCTGCCCTTCCCTGGCAAGCCGCTCCATGGGGGCTTTTTCCAGGTCGCAGCCCTCGTCTTCGGAAAGGTAGTTAAAAATCTGCGGCTCGAACACAAAGAACCCGCAGTTGGTAAACTGGTTCAGCACGGGCTTTTCCAGCCACGAGGTGACCTCGCCCCGCTCGTTCATGCTCACCGTGCCAAAGCGCGAAGGCATGCGAACCCCGGTGAAGGTGACCATTTTTCCGTGGCCCTTGTGAAAGGCCAGCAGGGCGTCTATGTCAATATCCGCCACACCGTCGCCATAGGTTGCCATGAAGGGCTCGTTGCCAATGTGGGCCTTGACCCGCGCAATGCGTCCGCCCTTTTCCGTATTTTCGCCCGTGTCTTTGAGGGTCACCCTCCAGTCAACAAGGGTGGCGCTTTCATGCACAAGGGTTTTCCCGCTGGCAAGGTCAATGGTGAAATCGCTGTTCCGGGTTTTATAGTCGGCGAAATACTGCTTTATAACGTCGCCCCGGTACCCCAGGGGCAGGACAAAGTCCTTGTGACCGTAATGGGCATAGCGCTGCATAATGTGCCACATGATGGGCCGCCCGCCGATTTCCACCATGGGCTTGGGCTTGAATTCCGTTTCCTCGCGCAAACGGGTTCCCTTGCCACCGCAAAAAATGATCACCTTCATGGCAATCTCCTGATTTACCGCACAATTTCCAGTGCCGCAAAGTAATAGGGAATTTCAAAGGCCGCGGTTTCCGGCGCGTCGGAGCCATGCACGGAATTCGCCTCAAGGTTGAGGGCAAAGGCTTTGCGAATGGTGCCCTCTTCGGCCCTGGCCGGGTCGGTTGCGCCCATGAGCTTGCGGTAACGGGCAATGGCGTCTTCGCCTTCCAGCACGGCGGCAACAATGGGGCCGCTGCACATGTAGTCGGTCAGTTCGCCAAAGAAGGGGCGTTCCCTGTGCACGGCGTAAAAGCCTTCGGCTTCCTTTTTGGTCAGAGAAAGCATTTTCAGCGCGACAATGGAAAGCCCTTGCTTTTCAATCATGGCAAGAATGGGGCCGACAAGGTTCCGTTCCACGGCATCGGGCTTGATGAGGCACAGGGTTTTCTGCATGGGTGGATACTCCTTTGGGTTAGGTACTGAAGGGATTACAACAAAAAATTGTCAGATGCCGCCCTGCAAATCGCGCAGCCGCACAATGCCAATGGCCGGGTTGCGGGTTTGCTGCCATTCTTCAAGGGCGCTCAGGGTGCCGGAAAGGGGGTGGCCTATGGCCACGGCATACCCCTGCGAAAGAGCTATGCGCTCGGCACGGGCAAGGGCGGCCAGAACAGCGGCACGCGAGTTTTGCACATCCAGAAATACGTCGCGCCTGTAGCGCAGTACACCGGCCCGCCCTGCCTGTCCATAAAAAACGCTTTGGGAATGGGTAACGCTGTCAAGGCAGAACAGCCCGCTCTGTTTCAGCACCTCGACCACTGCGGCGGTTTTTTCCGCAGACTGGGTAAAGCGCGAGCCCTTGTGGTTGTTCAGCCCGGTGGCGTGGGGCACCTTGGCGATGGCCCCGCGCACAAGATGCGCTATTTCACTGGCCCCCATGCGCATGAGCAGGGCATCGGGGTCTGATTTCTGCGAGGCGCTGCCCACAGGCTCCATGGGCATGTGCACCAGAATTTCCATGCCCGCCCTGTGCGCCCGCTCCGCGCCTGAGTCCGTATGGGCGGCAAAGGGCCAGAAGGCGCAGGTAACAGGAAAATTCAGGCGCAAAAGCCTGTCAAGGGCCTCTCTGCTGGCCCCAAGGTCATCTATAACCACAACAAGGACAGGCTTGCCAGACCATTTCCTGTCCGGCGCCGCCTGACCGGACAGGGCCTTCCCCCCCTCCCTGTCGGGCCATTGCCCCGAGGGCGGCGGAACAAGAGCGTTCTTTCCGGGAAACTGCCCCCGGCCCTCGTAAAAGACCAGGGAATGGGTGAGTTCGCCCTCAACCCGCACATCCCACAGGCTGGCCCCGTTCACCTGCACGGGCGAGGGAGAAAGGGCGGCCCTGGGGGCCCATTCTTCAAGGGCCTGCGAAAAATTTTTGGCAAAAAGGCTGCTGTTGGTCAACAGGGCGTGCCGCTGAATGGAAAAGTCCAGAGGCTTGCCGTCCGGCGCCCTGGTTACCCCGGCCCGGGCGGACAGGGCAAGGACGTTGGCCTCGGGCACCCGCAGGGAACGTCGGGTCTGCTCAAAAGCAAAGTCCACAAGTTGCAGGGTCTCCACAAAGGGGGTGATCTGGTCGGTGGAAGCCGCTTCCTGCAATTCGGCCAGAGCGGCTTCCACATCGCCAAGCACCGGGGCCTGCGCGTTTCTGGCGGCCCTGTCCACAGAGGGCAGAATGGCGGGCTTGCCCTGTTTCTGACCCGCTTCCTTTTTCGCGCCTTCACTTCTGGCATCGGGCCGTGTTTTGGGGCTGGGGGAAGAGGCTGTTTCTTGGGAGGCAACCGTGGGCCTGCTGTCTGAATACAGGGCGGCCCTGACACCGAAAAAGCACACCACGGCCATGAGAATGCCCGCAAAAAATGCCGCAAACAGGGGTGCGGAAAGAGTGCTTTTTTTCTTTTTCCGACGGGTGCTGCGGCGTTTCTTTGTCGAGCTCCCGGCGGGTTTCGCCGGGCTTTTTCCTGATGCGGTGCTTTTTTTTACAGCCATGGCAGAGTATTGGCCTGTTTACCTTTGGAGCAGATTAACTTTGACTTTGCACACAGGTAAGGCTCGTCGCCTGCACCCACTTCGGTGCCAAAGCAGTTTCAAAGTGAAGTTACTCCGGGGGCTGTCTCCAAATAAGGAGTTTTGCTCCAGAAGCAAGGAATCCGGCCCTTTTGGCGAAGGGAGTGTACTCTTCTTGTACTCGACCTGAGAAAAAAGGGCCGGATGACGAAGCTAATGGACAAAAGAACTCTTTGGAGACTGCCCCTAGCGAACCTGAATTTTGGTTATCCGCGGCAGCCCGCGAGCAAGTTGCAGGGCCATGCGAAGCTGGTTGTCCCGGTCGAGCATTCCCTGGGTTTCTTTTTCCACCAGCTTTTTCTGGGCCTTTTTGTCGTCCTTGTCTTCTTCCTTACCCGGTTTGCCCGGTTCCTTGCCCGATTCCTTGCCTGTCAGTTCAATGTGCCCGGAAAGATCCTTTTCCCGGGGAATTTCAAAGGAGGGCTTCTTTTCTTCCGTTGAAGGAGCCTCGAAAGGAATCTCGATGTCGGGGGTAATGCCCTCGGCCTGAATGGAACGGCCGTTCGGGGTATAGTACAGGGCAATGGTCAGCTTCACGGCCGTGCCGTCTTCCAGGGGGTGAATGTTCTGCACCGAACCCTTGCCAAAGCTCCGTTCGCCCACCACAAGGGCGCGTTTGTTGTCTTGCAGGGCGCCAGCCACAATTTCAGAGGCCGAGGCTGTGCCGGGGTTGATCAGCACCACCATGGGGGCCTGCACCACAGCCTTTTTGGGGTCTGCGGAATGGCTTTCGAGAATATGGCTGCCACGCCCGCGAATGCTGACAATGGCGCCTTTATCCAGAAAGGCGTTCGCAACAGTCACAGACTGCTTCAAGAGCCCGCCGGGGTTGTTCCTGAGATCAAGCACAATGCCCTTGACCTCGCCCTTTTTCTTGAGATCTTCAAGGGCTTCGTGCAGTTCGGTCGTGGTTTTTTCCGTGAACCGGGTAACGCGCACCCAGGCAATGCCATTGTCATCAAGGAAGCGCGATTTCACGCTGACAAGGGGAATGGCGTCGCGCTTCAGGCGAACGGTTTCCGGGGCGTTGGCGTCCTTGTGCAGAATAAGCAGCTCAACTTCCGTATCCTTGGGGCCGCGAATTTTTGACGCGGCCTCCTGTGTACTCATGTCGCTGGAGGGCTGGCCGTCAATGGCGAGGATAAAGTCGCCGGAGCGCAGCCCCGCCTTGTGGGCCGGGGTGTCCTCAATGGGGGAAACAACCATGAGCTGGTTGTTTTCGCTTGTCATTTCAATGCCAATGCCGAAAAACTCGCCCGTGGTGGTTTCCTGCATCTTTTCAAAATCTTTCTTGTCCAGAAAGGTGGAATGCGGGTCAAGGCTTTGCAGCATGCCTCTGATGGCCCCGTTCATGAGGTCGTCATTGGTCACCTCGCGCACATAGGAATTGCGCACAAGATCAAACGCCTTGCTGAAACGTTTCATATAATTGTACCTGCTGACCGCATCTTCAGCAGCAAAACAGACAGAACCTGCGCTTATTGCACAGACCAGACCCACCACCAACAAACGCACGATAAGGCGCATGGATGTAACCTCTTTGCTAAAAACAACGAAATAAGAAACCAGGGCGGCTTTCCGCTGGCGTTTCCGCCCGCGCCCGTATTTTGCCCTTCGCGCACAATGCGGGCTACCCCCGCTTTGGGGCAAGCCATTGCTCTGGATTAATGGCTTTTTGTCTAAAACGCAATTCAAAATACAGGCCCGTCTCATGTATTGCCGGGTAAAAACCCACCTTGCCGATGCTCTGGCCACGGGCAACCTGCTGCCCCTCGGCCAGGGGGCTGCTGCCCAGAAAGGCGTACAGGGAATAATACTCCTCGCCGTGCTGAACAATAAGCACGGTTCCGAACCCGCGCAAGATGTCGTTATGCACTATTTTACCCGCTGCCACGGCCGTGACCGGAGCGCCCTCGGGCGCGCCAATGCCAAGCCCGCGCCGACCGGCCGCAGGCGCGTACGAGAGCTTGACCGGGCCGGAAACAGGCCAGGGCAACCGCCCCTTCTGGCGTTCAATGGCCCCCCCGGCCTCTTCAAGCTGAAAGTTCAGGCTTTCCACCAGGCTTAATAGCTCGGTAATTTCCTGCTCGGCATCCTTTTTTTCATTCCGCACAGCCGCCAGTTTTTTGTCGTAGTCAAGGCGGGTTTTCAACAGCCTGGTCTTTTCTGTATTGGCTTTTTCAATGTTCGCGGTCAGTTCCTTGCTGTACTGGGCCCGCCTTGCCAGCACATTTTCGAGCTTTGTCTGGTGCCCGGCAAGCTCTTTGGCGTATGCGGCAAAGGCGGTCAAAAGGGCCACAGACCAGCGCTGTTCCCTGTCTGCCGCCGCCCAGTCGAGCATTTCCCGGTTGCCCATGCTCTCCCGCTTGCAGGCCACCTGCCAGAGCAAACGGGCCACCTCCTCCTGCGCGGCCAGGGTCTTTTTCTGCTCAGCCAGCAGCACCTCATATTCCTTTTCCGCCTGAAGGTCGCTTTTGGCAAGGGAGGCAAACTGGTTCTGCAATTCGTCCAGCCTGTCTTCAATTGCCGCAACCCGCTTTGCCGCCGCAGCAAGGTTCGCGTCAAGCTGCTGTTCCTGGGAGGTGAGCTTTTTCAGGGTGTTGCGCCGCTCGGTTGTTCTTCGCTTTTCAGCCGCTATGCGCTTTTCCAACTCCGTAACCGTGGGGGCTGCCCCAAGGCCCTCCCCACAGGGCAGGCCCAGGAACAGCACAAGAAAGGCCGCGACCGCAGCCCAGCGCAGAATTGATGAAAAACCAAGTGGAAACAGTTGCTTACAGCGCATATTCCATGTACTCGCCAAGAGGACAGCTTGGGCAGTCGGGCTTTTTGGCAGAGCAGAATGAACGTATCACCCCTGCCGTGTTGCGGTAAAATCGGGCGCAAAATTCAGCGGAAACAGGCAGACAGGAGCACAGCAGGTCTTCAATTTCCTCGTAGGCCGCGTCTTCCGCCACAAGGCCGTGCCTGTTCAAAAGGCGGTACAGGCCGCCTGTGACAAGAAATATCGGTCGTTCAAAGGCAAAGAGCAGGAGCGCATTCGCGGTTTCAAGACCAATGCCCCGAATGCGTAAAAGGCTCTCCCGCAAGGTTTCCGTATCCATTTCCTGCAAAAACGCCAGCATGGGGCCGCCGCCATGGGGGGCATGGCCCGCGCTTTCCGCCTCCAGCCCCTGCAAAAACCGCATGAAATGGCCCAGTTTCACCGCATTGGCCTGAACAGACCCTGCCGGAGCGAGGCAGGTTTCCAGGGCCTTCACCCCCGGCCTCCCGGCCCCTGCCGCCAAAAGGCGGGCCATGCCCTGCGGGTGCAGGGCGTCATTGTCATGCAAAAGCCCAAGGGTTTTTTCCACTTTCCCGCCAGCGCCCCTGCCGCAGAGCGCCTCCCCGCGCATCCCCAGCAACACGCCCACAGCGCGGGCAAAGGGTTCGTCTGGCAGGAGCTCGTCTGGCAGACAAGCCCCCTGCCGGAACAGAAGGCCCGCCCCCCCTTCCGGATGCGCCTTTCCCCCGGTCTGCTCCCTGGCATGGCGTTCCAGCGCATCATTTATGGAAAGAAGGAGAGTACACATATTTTCCCGAAATTCTTGCCCTATGGCATAAAAACCAAGGCCGCCCACTCTCCCCGCACCCTCTTCTCAGCCGGGGGAAAGCCGCATTTCCTGTATTCCTCTTCCACTGCCCCTGTCTGGTGATCAAGCATGCCCGAAAGCACAAGAATGCCCGTATACTTCCCGGCCGCGTCCTTGCGCACCAGGGCCGAAAGGGGCGCGGCCATTTCTTTCAGGGGCGCGGCAAGAATGTTCGCCACAACCAGATCATACGGCCCCTCGGGGGCTTCCACCCCGCCCTCGGCCACAGCGAAGGCTTCCGGGGCCACCCTGTTCAATTCCCGGTTTTCCAGGGCGTTTTCCACAGCCACGGGGTCAATGTCGTACCCGTCTCCTGTCAGGCCGAGAAGGGCGCAGGCTATGCCCAGAATGCCGGAACCCGTGCCAAGATCCAGAAACCGCGAAGCGGGCCTGAACCGCGGGGCGCAGGCGGAAATCGCATCCAGGCAGAGGGCGGTTGTGCCATGGTGCCCGGTGCCAAAGGCCGTCTTTGGCTCAATGATAATGGGCTGGCGCGTGGTTTCGGCCCGCTCTTTTTCCATCCACGGGGCCAGCACCAGAAAGTGCGTGCCCCCTTCCACCGGGGTGAAAAATTCCTTCCACGCCTCGGCCCAGTTTTCCTGAACCACCTCGTCCCGAAGCAGCGTTCCTTCAGGGAAAAAAGCCGTGAAGCGGGCTGCTGTCTCGTCTGCGGCAGAGGCCAGCACAAAGTGCGCGGTTGCCCCGCGCTTGCCGTCGGGCATGGGGTTTTCTTCCCAGCCGTGGGGAACAGCCAGGGCGAGCATGGCAGAGAGCAGGTCTTGCTCATGATCTTCAACTATCATGGTCAGGCGCGTAAGTGTTGTCATTTTCTCCCCTCCAGTTACCATGTATATGGAATTGCCCGAGGCGTCAAAATATCTTTACGAAACAAATTCACTCGTAGTATTCTCCCCTATCATTTTGCGAGCCTGAATGGCGTTGCAAGGAAATTTGTCTTTTTCCGCACAGCCCCCGCTGTGCCCCTACCGGAGAGCATATGAAACCGTCACCTGTATTCTTTACGGATATGCGTTGCAAGGTCGGCACCAGCCTGCTTGACAAGCTCGACAGCCTCATGGGCAAGGCAGGAATTGAAACTATTGATTTTAAAAATAAATTTGTCGCCATAAAAATACATTTTGGCGAACCGGGCAACCTTTCCTACCTGCGGCCCAACTTTGCCAGAACCGTGGCAGGCCGCGTCAAGGCCCTTGGCGGGCTGCCCTTCCTTACTGACTGCAACACCCTGTACGCGGGCAGGCGCAACAACGCCCTGGTGCACCTTGAAGCGGCCTACGAAAACGGCTACAGCCCCTTTTCCACGGGCTGCCACGTCATCATTGCCGACGGCCTTAAAGGCACGGACGATGTGGAAGTGCCCATCAGGGGCGGCATACTGCTGCAATCCGCCCAGATTGGCCGCGCTGTCATGGATGCCGACATCGTCATTTCCCTCAGCCACTTCAAGGGGCACGAGCTTACGGGCTTTGGCGGGGCAATAAAGAATATCGGCATGGGCTGCGGCAGCCGGGCCGGAAAAATGATCATGCACTGCGAAGGCAAACCCAATGTTTCCGAAAAAAAATGTGTTGGCTGCCACGTCTGCGCCAAACACTGCGCCCATTCCGCCATCTCTTTCTCCGAAGACAAAAAGGCGCATATTGATCACGAGCTCTGCGCCGGATGCGGGCGGTGCATAGGGGTTTGCAATGTCCACGCCATTTCCCCCGGTTCCTTTAACAGCAACGATTCCCTGAACTGGAAAATGGCCGAATACGCCAAGGCGGTGCTTGATGGCCGCCCCCATTTCCACATCAGCATTGTGAATCAGGTTTCACCCAACTGCGACTGCCACGGCGATAACGATACGGCCATTGTGCCCGATATAGGCATGTTCGCCAGCTTTGACCCTGTTGCCATCGACCACGCCTGCATCGACATGGTGAATGCGGCCCCGCCCATTCCCAAGAGTGCCCTTGATGACAGCCTGCACAAAAAGAAGACCAACACCGAAAAGCCCTGTACAAAAGGAGGGTGCGATCATTTTCACACCATTCATCCGGTTACAGACTGGCGTAGCCAGATAGCCCATGCAGAAAAACTTGGCCTGGGCAACGGCGAATACAAACTCCACATCATGAAAAAATAGACATTGCATGGTTTTTTTGTTTCTGGCACAATTTACCATCAAGTATTTTTCGCTGGCACCATGGCTTCCTCTTCCCTGATACAGGGGTGCCATGGTGCCATATCAGCACTCTCCGCTGAATTCCCCTTTCACTCTTTCATATAGGGAGCCTTGATATGCCCTCAAAAATCCTTACCAAAGATTCGCTGATCCTCGGACAGACCAGCAGGCTGGTCATAGATGCACCCCATATCGCAACAGCCGCAAAACCTGGCAACTTTGTCATTTTGCGCGTTGCCCCCAATGGCGAACGAATTCCCCTGACCATTGCCGATGCCGATGCCGATGCAGGCACCATCACCCTTGTCTATCTTGTCATGGGCAAGAGTACCATGGTGCTTGAATCTCTCAATGCCGGCGACTTTATTGAAGATTTATGCGGCCCCCTCGGCAAACCCACCCATATTGAAAAAGTCGGCTCGGTTATCTGTGTTGGCGGCGGCACAGGTATTGCCGCCATGCACCACATTGCCAAGGGCCACCACAGGGCAGGCAACTATGTGATTGCCGTTATCGGTGCGCGCAGCAAGGATCTGCTGCTCTACCACGACGAACTCTCCAGTTTCTGCGACGAAGTGCTTGTCACCACCGACGACGGCAGCTTCGGGCAAAAGGGTCTTGTCACCGAACCCCTGAAGGATCGCCTTGAAAAAGACAAAAGCATAAAAGAAGTTATCGCCATCGGGCCAGTACCCATGATGCAGGCCGTGGCCACCACGGTGAAGCCCTTCGATGTGCCCACCACCGTCAGCCTGAACTCCATTATGGTGGACGGCATAGGCATGTGCGGCGCCTGCCGCGTGACCGTGGGCGGCCAGGTGAAATTCACCTGCGTGGACGGCCCGGAATTTGACGGCCAGCTTGTGGACTTTGCCGAACTGCGCTCCCGCCTCGGCGCGTTCAGAGACCAGGAACTCATCTCCAAAGAGCAGTGTACCTGCCTTGACGATGCCGTCAAGGCGGCAAAACTCCCCAAGCCCAAACCAAAACGCGTGGCCATGCCCTGCCAGCCCGCTGAAGAGCGGATCAAAAACTTCCGCGAAGTGGCCCTTGGCTACTCGCCCGGTCAGGCCCAGGAAGAGGCCAAACGCTGCCTGCAATGCAAAAAGCCCTTCTGTATCAAGGGCTGCCCGGTAGAAGTGCCCATCAAGGAATTCATCAAGTGCATTGTTGATGGCGAAATTGAAAAAGCCTACAAAATCATCACATCCACCAACAGCCTGCCCGCGGTATGCGGGCGCGTATGCCCCCAGGAAAACCAGTGCGAAGGCGAGTGCGTGCTTGGCAAAAAGGGCGAACCTGTCGCCATCGGGCGGCTTGAGCGCTATGTGGCCGATACCTACCTTGCCTCCAGCGCCTGCAAGGCCCTGCTCGCCAGGGAAGCCACCACCATTGCCAACCCTGATGTGCGCGTGGCCTGCATCGGTTCCGGCCCCTCTTCCCTCACCGTGGCCGGCTACCTTGCGGCCTGCGGCGTAAAGGTGACGGTATTTGAGGCCCTGCACGAGCTTGGCGGTGTTCTTATCTACGGAATACCCGAATTCCGCCTGCCCAAGAATGACATTGTCGGCCTGGAAGTGAATGTTCTGAAGAAGGCGGGCGTGGAATTCGTCACCAACTATGTGGGCGGCAAAACCTTCCAGATACAGCAGCTTCTGGACGAGGGCTACAACGCCGTGTTCATCGGCGTGGGCGCGGGCCTGCCCACCTTCCTGAAAGTGCCGGGCGAAAGCCTCATCGGCGTGTTCTCGGCCAACGAATACCTCACCCGCGTCAACCTTGGCCGCGCCTACGACTTCCCCAACCACGACACCCCGATTTTCCCGGGCCGTAATGTTACGGTGTTCGGCGGCGGCAACGTGGCCATGGATGCGGCCCGCACAGCCTTGCGCCTTGGAGCGGAATCGGTTCACATTGTGTACCGCCGTACACGGGACGAAATTCCCGCCCGTCACGAAGAACTGGAACACGCCGAGGAAGAGGGCGTGATTCTCCAGCTCTTGAGTGCGCCCGTTCGCTTCATTGGCGATGAAAAGGGCAAGCTCTCGGGCGTTGAACTGCAACGCATGGAACTTGGCGAACCCGATGCCTCGGGCCGCCGCCGCCCCGTGCCCATTAAAGACAGCTTCTTTACCCTGCAAACCGACCTCGCGGTGGTCGCTGTCGGTACAGGCGCAAACCCCGTACTGCTTGAATCGACCCCCGGCCTCAAACTCAACAAATGGGGCTACATCGAAGCGGACGAAAACGGAGAAACCTCCATACCCAACGTGTTCGCTGGCGGGGATATCGTCTCCGGCGCGGCAACCGTTATCCTCGCCATGGGGGCCGGGCGCACCTCCGCGAAGGAAATCGCCCGCCGCTTCGGCAAGGAATAGAGGGAAGGGACAAAGGGGCTCTGCCCCTTTGAATCCCCGGCAAGGGCATGATGCC
>JGI994J12354_10002623_pt1 | contig 17307 bp, 13 predicted proteins | sample IntmicLarv3ML3BL_FD_12354 | JGI IMG/M metagenome (IMG submission 12354) | reverse complement strand
TAGTTCCTTCACCGAGTACTGATTCTATGTTCATCTCATCTGTATATTTCTTCATGTTCGGCAAGCCCATACCGGCACCGAAACCAAGTGCTCTGATATTGTCCGGTGCAGTTGACCAGCCTGCCTGCATTGCCTGCTCAACATCTGCAATGCCGGGACCTTGGTCCACAAGTAAAATTTCAACACTTTCAGGGTCTATATTAATAAGTGCCTGCCCGCCGTTTGCATGAATTACCATATTGATTTCGCCCTCGTACATAGCTATTGCGATACGACGAATTGCACTTGGGTTATAACCCATTTTTTTGAGCTTCTGTTTCACATCACTTGAAGCTTCACCTGCACGGGTAAAATCATCACCCGGTACATCATATTTTAAATTAATCATACTCATGATATATCACAGCCTCCGCCAAGTCCATTTGAATAGAGAAGTCCGCACGCAGTAAACATTCTGTACGGTGTTGCAAGAACTGTGATGTCTTTTTGTTTTGCCAAATCTACAATATCCTGATTAATTTTTTTGCCTCTTACAAAGATAATGCAATGCATATCCATCATTTCGGCCGTTCTCACCACCTGCGGATTCATAAGACCCGTGAGTATTACTGACTGATCCTTTACAAAAGCCAAAACATCACTCATCATATCACTGCCGCATGCAGTTTTAACCTCTTGCTCCATGTCGCCCTCATTCAGCACTTCCGCCTTAAGAATATCTACGATTTCACAAATTTTCATGATTACCTCCATTAGCGCCCGCAGGCTAATTATTTTGATAACAATGTGAAATTCACATTGTAACTTCCAAAACTTGAATTAAATACCACAAAGTAATCTCTATAATACTTTGATGATATATTATAACATAAAAATTTATAAAAAATCAAACATTTGGTACAAATTGTTAAATTTTATATATGTTGTAATTTTAAAGAATATTTTTATGTTTTTATTATTGCTTTTACTTTTCATAACATATATAATTAAAAGATAAATTTTAGTCAGTTAAACTGATAAAATCTGCTATGACATTTCACATTAAAAACGACTTGCTAAAAAGCTTGTCTGAAAGGCTGGTATCACGATGAACCGTATTTACAATTTTTCAGCAGGACCTTCAATGTTACCCGAAAACGTGCTCGAAACTGCCGCAGCAGAAATGCTCGATTACAAGGACAGCGGGCAGTCTGTAATGGAGATGTCCCACCGCTCTAAGGTTTATGACGAAATAATTAAGGACGCCGAAAAGCTTTTACGTGAGGTTATGCAAATTCCCGATAACTACAAAGTTCTTTTCATGCAGGGCGGCGCGTCTTCACAATTTGCAATGGTTCCGATGAATCTAATGACAAAATCCGGCAAGGCAGATTATGTTGTTTCCGGTGAATTCTCAACCAAGGCCTACCAGGAGGCTGAAAAATACGGCGATTGTAAAGTTGTTGCTTCGTCAAAAGAAGACAATTTTTCACATGTGCCAAGCTTTGATGAAAGCGAATTCAGAGCAGATGCAGATTATCTGCATTACTGCATGAACAATACAATTTATGGAACATTTTTCAGTGAAATTCCAAACACGGCAAAGGTTCCCTTAGTCTCTGATATTTCTTCCTGCATTTTAAGCAGACCAATTGATGTTTCAAAATTTGGTGTTTTATATGCAGGTGCGCAAAAAAATGTTGCTCCTGCCGGGCTTACAATTGTTATAATCCGCGAGGATTTACTCGGAGAACCAATTAAGCAGACTCCCGCGATGTTTACTTACAAAACAATCTCGGACAGTGATTCAATGTACAACACTCCCCCGTGCTATTCAATCTATATCTGTAAGCTCGTACTTGAGTGGATTAAAAATGATATTGGCGGACTTGACAAAATGGCAGAGAGAAACATAAAAAAAGCACAAATTTTATATGATTTTCTTGATAGCTCAAAACTTTTCAAGGGCTGTGCAGAGAAAAACAGCCGCTCAATTATGAATGTTACATTTGTTTCTGCAAGCGAAGAGCTTGACAATAAGTTTATTAAAGAAAGTACAGCCGCAGGTTTTGTAAATCTTAAAGGTCACCGCAGTGTCGGCGGAATGAGAGCTTCAATTTACAATGCAATGCCTGTTGAGGGAATTGAAAAGTTGGTTGCTTTTATGAAAAAGTTTGAAGAGGAGAATTCTTAATGTATAATATTCTTTGCGTAAATAAAATAAGTGAAATTGGTACTGACAGATTTGATAATAACTACAATTTCGGAACTGATACTGAAAACCCTGATGCTATTCTTGTGCGCTCAAGCTCATTGCATGAGATGACTTTGGGAGAAAATCTTGTTGCAATTTCCAGAGCAGGCGCAGGAGTAAACAATATTCCGCTTGATAAATGTTCAGAGCATGGAATTGTTGTATTCAATACTCCGGGTGCCAATGCAAACGCTGTTAAAGAACTGGTTATTTGTTCTTTACTGCTCACATCAAGAAAAATTATCTCCTCTACCGACTGGGTGAAAACTCTCAAGGGTTCGGGCAATGAAGTTTCAAAGCTTGTNGAAAAAGGAAAGAGTAATTTTGCGGGACCGGAAATTAAAGGTAAAACCCTCGGCGTTATCGGCTTGGGCGCAATTGGTATTTTGGTAGCAAATGCTGCACGCTCACTTGGAATGAAGGTTTACGGTTATGACCCATATTTATCGGTTGATGCTGCATGGGGACTTTCCCGTGCTGTGGTTCATGCTCATAACCTTGACGATATATATGCAAACTGTGATTATATATCGCTCCATCTACCTGCAACCAAGGACACTGCCGGCATGATTAACACGGAAGCTATCGCTAAAATGAAAGATGGTGCAAGACTTTTGAATTTTGCCAGAGGTGAGCTTGTAAACTCCGATGATTTGATTACTGCTCTTGAAAGCGAGAAAATTTCTGCTTATGCAACAGACTTCCCAGACGATAAATTAATCGGGGTTGAAAATGTAATAGGTATTCCGCATTTGGGTGCCTCAACCCCCGAAAGCGAAGATAATTGCGCGGTTATGGCAGTTGATGAGATTAAAGAGTTTCTTGAGAACGGTAATATCGTTAATTCCGTAAATCTCCCCTCTCTGTCAATGTCAAGAGAACCCATGACAAACAGAATTTGTATAGTTCACAAAAATGTGCCAAACACAATCGGATTTTTCACTACAACCTGCGGTAACTTCAATTTGAATATTGAAAATATGCAGAGTAAATCTAAAGGCGAATATGCCTACACAGTTTTGGACGTTTCAGGCGAAATTAAAGAAAATGCTATTGATGCGCTCACCGCTCTTGATGCAATTATCAGAGTTCGTGTAATAAAATAATTCTAAAATGAAAATATAGAGAATTTATGAAACAAGCTAAAAACTTTTAGCTTGTTTTTTCTTTAAGAGCAAGTTTATTTATAAATATGAACATATTGTATTTTTATATTGTCAATTGTATTAAAATAAATCCATTTGCTGAAAAAACATAAAATTATACTTTTGAAGTTAAAATAGATTTGCCAAAGCAGCGGTTATAAAGTATTTTCAGACTATTGGCACTTATAATCACAATTCAAAAAAAAAGCATAGAAAGTACGGATTCACGGGTGCATATTTTAAAACAAGATTGGCGCGATTTTATTTTTAAATATCCCAGATTTAATATTACACTCAAAAATGAATTAACTTTTATAACCTAATACTTCGAAAATTGCTACAAAAAAGCACATCTAATCTGAAGCATCAATAAATTAGTGGTTTGTGCAGTTCCTATAAGGGTCAAGTATCGGCTTAGCTCGTCAAAAGATACTGAATAACATTATCTTATCACAGCTCCGCTAGGTAAAAACCATATAAATTAGTTCCAAAACAGTTTGAAATACTCTAAAAATAGTGATTTTCTGCACAATTCTCATACCAAAGCTTTTTTTCTTATGGCTTTTAATAGAACTAGATAGTTTTTAGGAAAATTAGCCATTCCCTCCGCCCAGCGGTTTATCATACCCTATACCTATAAGACATTGGCATTGACAAGCATCTGAGGGCGCGTTGAAAAGACCATTTTTCTTACATTTCACATCCTGCCACCATTGAAACAGTCGCTAAAACAGCAAATTCGTTTTACAGATATTCACCAACCTATCGGCAGACAAGAGTCGTACAGCTAAGTCAAAAGTTTTTTCAGCACCTGCAAGCAGGTAGTTTAGTCAAACTAAAGCGGTAAACAACAAAAAAACATCCCCCATAAAAATGAGGGATATTTTTTGTTAAGCATAAAGCTTTTTGAGTTTCATAAATGAATCTCTATGAAGATTAATCTTCCTCTTCCTTCATACTAGCAAAGCACTCACTGCAATATACAGGGCGGTCTTCACGTGGTTTAAATGGAACAGTAGCTTCTTTTCCGCAAGATGCACAGACTGCCGTGAACATTTCACGCTCTGGTCTTGCAGCATTTTTGCGAGCAACACGACACTCTTTACATCTCTGCGGCTCATTTACAAAGCCTTTAGATGCATAGAATTCCTGCTCGCCGGCTGTGAAAACGAATTCGTTGCCACAATCTTTACAGATGAGAGTTTTGTCTTCGAACATTTGATGTACCTCACTTTGAGTTAATAAGATATTTGCCCTTAACGGAGTTGCACCGCTCATTGAAAATCAACGCCTTACTTCAGTGTGGGCATATTTAAAAAATAATGCAACAAAAATTAGACAATAAAAACTATTGTTTATTACCTGCTTTAAGCTTAACTCTGGCTCTATGGAGTGCATTATCAAAAGTCTTAACAGTTATTCCTGTTTTGCCGAAAACCTCAAGCCTGTCAAAACCATTAAGATATAAGGCTAAAACCTTTCGCTCCAAAGTTGACAAGGAAACATTTATTCTATTAATAACCTGCTCAAAATTTTCCCTCATCTCAAGCATAATTTGAGGATTTTCATTTTCCTTTGCAGAAACCTCTTCAAGTAACTCCAATGGAATATAATTATTGAGCGGTTGATGTTTTTTTCCTGTATGTTGCCGAGTTGCAGAAATAATACGATTTTGAACGCATTTAGCAGCGTATGTGCCAAATGAAACCTGCTTGCTCTCATCAAATGACATGGCGGCGATAAACAATCCCCAATAGCCTTCCTGAAACAAGTCTTCTTTGTCCGATAAAGAAGAACCTGAAAAAGCAGATGCCTTTGCTCTGACAAGAGATAGATAACGAGATGCAAGTTCGGTAAAAGCGTCGACATTTTTGTCTTTAGTTTCACGAATAAGTTCTGTATCACTTAAAACAGTATATCGCATGAACATTAAAGACTCCTCGTAAATATTTCTTATATATGATAATAATATCCCAAATTTCATATTTAGTCAAGAAATATTTAACAAATATCTCTATATTTATTAAAAAATCTGCTGAATTTTGATATAAATTGCAACTTTTTGTCGCTAATTATTGTCTTGGCGCAATATTTAGAGTATAATTTTTTTAATAAATATATTACAATATTACAGATTAATAAAAACTCCTATAAGAAAGAAGTGGCAAAATGGTTTCAACAGCGTATAGTATGGGATTATTCGGAATGGATGCTTTCAAGGTTGTGGTTGAATCTGACTTATCGCAGGGACTCCCTGCTTTTGAGCTTGTCGGGCTTCCCGATGCTGCAGTTAAAGAATCTAAGGACCGAGTTCGCTCTGCGCTAAAAAATTGCGGATTTGATTTCCCCATAAGCAGAATTACAATGAATCTCGCTCCTGCTGACAAGCGAAAGGAAGGTCCAATCTACGATTTGCCGCTGGCAATTGCGCTTTTAAAGGCAAGCAAGCAGCTATCAGCGGACACTGGCACTTCTGTTTTTATAGGAGAATTGTCTCTTTCAGGTGAAGTAAGAGCCGTCCGCGGTGTTCTCCCAATGGTAATAGAGGCACAAAAGGAAGGCTTTGAAAATATATTCATTCCTGCAAGCAATGCTCTTGAAGGTGCTGTTGTTAAAGGAATTAACGTATTCGCTGTAAACAACATACCGGAGCTTGTCAAACATTTATTAAAAGAAGAAACGCTCTACCCTGTTGTTGTAAACTCACAAACAAAAAAAGATAACGAATATTTATTGGATTTTGCAGATGTCAAAGGGCAGGCTGAAGCAAAGCGAGCACTTGAAATTGCTGCAAGCGGCGGACACAATATTCTCCTAATCGGTCCTCCAGGTTCGGGAAAAAGTATGCTCGCCAAAAGACTTCCGTCAATTTTGCCCAACATGAGCTTTGAAGAATCTATCGAGACCACAAAAATTTATTCGATAGCAGGAAGCTTACCCGGTGACACCTCGCTGATTAAAGCAAGACCATTTCGAGCGCCACACCACACGGTTTCTCCTGCAGGATTATCAGGCGGCGGTACAGTTCCGAAGCCGGGTGAAATTTCACTTGCACACAATGGCGTTCTTTTCCTTGATGAGTTCCCCGAGTTTTCACGAAAAGCCATGGAGGTTTTACGCCAGCCGATTGAGGATGGTATCGTTACAATTTCAAGAGTGAACAGTTCTGCAAAATATCCATGTAATGTTATGCTCGTTGCCGCAATGAACCCTTGTCCCTGCGGATTTTTTGGACACTCCACAAAGCCATGTAAATGCTCAGGGGTTACGGTCGACCGATACCTTGGAAAAGTTTCGGGACCAATGCTTGACCGAATTGATTTGCATATTGAAGTTCCACCAGTAGAATTTGACGAATTATCCAACCAAGAAAAATCTGAAAGCTCCGCAGAAATAAAAAAGCGTGTTGATGCCGCAAGAAACATTCAAAGCGAGCGATTTAAAGGCACAAACATTCTTTCAAATGCAATGATTCCCTCAGCAGATTTGCACCGCCTATGCAAAACAAGTGAGGAAGCTGAAAAGCTTTTCAAGAGAGCATTTGAGAAATTCGGCTTATCGGCAAGAGCTTATGACCGAGTTTTAAAAGTTGCAAGAACAATAGCTGATTTGGATTCGAGCGAAATAATTGAAACAAGGCATGCCGCCGAAGCTGTTCAGTATCGCGGGCTTGACAGAAAATACTGGCTTCACGAATTATAAAATCACCATATAACCAATGAATACAGGGAGTTTAATTATGAAATTAATCGCAATATGCGGCAGTGCAAGAAAGCACGGAAGCACACAAGCTATGTTAAAACAAACAATTAAGGGCGCACAATCTGTTGGTGCTGAAGCCGAATTTATCAACCTTTTTGACCTTAATTATAAGGACTGTATAGGCTGTAATTCCTGCAAGCTCGATGACAGCCGTTTCTATGGTCGCTGCAATGTTAATGACGGGCTAAAATCTGTATTTGAGCGTATTGAGAAAGCTGACATTTTGGTTCTCGGCTCTCCTGTTTATTATGGCAATTTGTCGGGGCAAATGCTCTCATTTACAGACAGACTGCTCTATCAGTATCTTGATTTTGGTAATACGGATTTGAGAATTAATCGTAAAAAATTCAAAATGGCTTTAATTGCCACCATGAACGTTAATGATAAAATCTGCGCGCAAAGAGGCCACGACATTATGCTCAAAAATTTCGCCGCAATGCTGGCAGGTTCATTGGGCAGCTGTGAGCTTTTAATGTTAACTGATACACTTCAATTTGACGACTACTCAAAATATATTTACCCTATATCGGATAGAGAAGAAAAAGCTAAGCGTGTTGAAAGAATATCCTCAGAAGACTTATCAAGAGCATTTAATTTGGGAATTACGCTTGCCAATGGGTAAAAGATATAACGCAGATTAAGTCTAAAAACTTATTGAATGGTTTGCTAACTTCATATTCTTATCAGAATCTCTCCTATATACAGCTATTATTTCCCATATATCACTTGTCATTTTTGTGTAATCACTATATGATACTCACAATTATATTTCTTGTTAAGAAAGCTTATCTAAATCTTTTATTTTCAAAAATACAGTCTTTAGTTTTGTATATACTCAGCAAACTTACATCTGTTCTAAATTGATAATACCATTTTTTGTTCAATGATTTCTGCACTTTTTAACTGTATGCACGCTATATGGTTTTAGATATAAAAAAAGGAACACCAAATATTTGGTATTCCTTTTTTATTATTTTGAAATTAGTGTTTCTTATTTGTACAAGCCGAACAAATTCCGCTTGGAATTGAATAACCGGGGTTTCTGTAATAAGCCGCACTACCGTTGTTATATGCGCCTGCATAGTCACCATAAGAGAAAATTCTTCCCTCTGCAAGTCTTCTGTGCAGAAGTCCTACATAACGAACTCCACCTGCCGCATTCCATAAAAGGAGATTATTACCGAAAGTAATACCGTCAACATAAGCTAAATCGTGCGTCATTTTCGCATTATCATTAAACCTGAAGTTTCCTGCTCTTACCCATCCCGTTGTTCCGCTATATGTAACTTTATACCATAGCTCTGCACTGTTGGATGTAGTAGCAAAATCTGAAACCCTCACAGAACCGCCATTCGGAATGGTTCTGTTTACAACCGAAGATGAAGCTGACGGATTGCTATACATTCTTACTGAAGAACCGGAGTTATTATATGCTGATTTGGCAGACTTTTTAACCTCTGTCGGATCAACTGCATTTCTCAGAACTGTACCTGTTCCCATACTTGAACCAACTGCACCTGCACCACAATTGTAAATAAAGCTTACAAGTCCGTCGAACTGATGCTGATTCATTTTCATTCCATTACTCTTTCTCATATTTTCAATTGAAACAGAATAATTAGAGTTAACATTTTCAATCAGCAATGCCAAGGCCTCTGTCTTTGTTACACTGTTATAGAAAGTAGTATTTGCAGGAACAACATAGCCATATCCAACTGTTGGAACATTGTTTGCAAGTGTATCATAGTAAATTGTTGGCAAGAACCCCTCAAAATTTGCTATGTTCTTTATAACCTCATAGCTTGCTCTGCGTGTTTCGGCAGATGTTTCCGAAGCCGAGCCCGCTTTTGTGATAAGCAGAGTAAATTCTGCATAATCAGAGGAGAACTTACTGCCGTCTGTTGAGGAATATGCTCTTATTGTATAGAGCCCCTCTTTGTCAAACTTAACTGCTGAATTCCAAATTTTTACGGATGTTACCGGTGTTGAGGTTGACTTTTCAGTTACATTTTCTTTTGTATCAAACTGTCTGTTAACCATACTCGGCCCTGCAGTAATCGTAAATCTAACTGCCGTTCTTGAAGTATCCGTAATCGCCTTCAAGTCCACATTTGAACCCTTTGGAGCTATATTTTGAGCAGTATAACCAACTCTCACAGATTCAGCCGCAGTTACAGACACAGTGACATTTGAAACTGTTGCACCACTGCTGTTTTTTGCAGTAATCGTAACTTTACCGGTTTTCTTTCCGAGAACAAAGCCTTTTGAAACCGTAGCAATTGATGTATCACTGCTCGTCCAAGAAGATGCTGATGCCTTTAAATACAAAGTTTTTCCAACAGGAACAGATCTTGACGATGAAGTGCTTGTTCCCGTATTTGACGACGGAGCTGAATAAGCTTTTACATAAGCTGTACTTACATAACCTGTATGTTTTCCGTCAGTTGTTTTTACCTTAATCCAAGAATCTGACAATTTACCGGACACAACATCCAAAACTGTTCCGCTTTTTGAAAGCGTTGTTACTATTGAGTGACTTGCGCCCGCACCCGAACGTATTCTCAAGCCTGCCGCAGTTGTCTGTATTTTTGTTACCGACGCAGACGGCGCTGCTGTTGGTTTTGGTGTAGCTGTTGCCGGTTTGGCACTTGCTGTCGGCTTAGGAGTTGCCGTTGGTTTTGCTGTGGGTTTTGGAGTTGCCGTCACAGTTTTATGAGACTGAACATAGGCTGTACTTACATAGCCTGTATGCTTCCCGTCAGTTGTTTTAACTTTAATCCATGAATCTGATAATTTGCCCGACACAACATCCAAAACTGTTCCGCTTTTTGAAAGTGTAGTTACTATTGAATGCTTTGTTCCGGCACCTGAACGAATTCTCAGGCTTGCCACAGTTGTTTTTATTGAAACCAAAGTTGTTGCAGGCTTTGCAGTGGCCGTTGGTTTCGCTGTTGCGGCTGCAGCTGTATTTGCTTTAACAAAGGCAGTACTTACAAATCCTGTGTGTTTTCCGTCGCTTGTCTTAACTTTAATCCATGAATCGGTTAATTTTCCCGATACCACAGTTAAAACTGTTCCGCTTTTTGAAAGTGTAGTTACTATTGAATGATTTGTACCTGCCCCCGAGCGAATTCTCAAGCTTGCCACAGTTGTCTGTATAGTTGCCGCTGATGAAGCCGGTTTTGCTGTTGGCTTAGCCGTAGCGTTGACGGTTTTGGTGTTGCCGCCGCAGTTTTATTGTTCTGAACATAAGCTGTACTCACATAGCCTGTGTGTTTTCCGTCACTTGTCTTTACCTTAATCCAAGAATCTGATAATTTACCCGATACAACATTCAACACTGTTCCGCTTTTGGTAAGTGTAGTTACTATCGAATGATTTGTGCCTGCACCTGAACGGATTCTTAGATGTGACACCGTTGTTTTAATAGACTCTGCCGCCGATGCCGTAAAGCCAATTTGTGCCGGGATAAGAAGTGCCGCAATCAGCACTAAGGCAATCATCTTTTTCATAATTTTTAGCATATGTATTTTCTTCACGATAACCTCCAAAAAACATCTGTTGTTTTGCAGCTTTAATTTTGAATTTTCAAAAAGATTATTGGCTGCAAATTTTCAAAATTTGTTTTTGTTTCTGTTTTGAGAAATCCTATACTTAAAAGAATTATACACCAAAGATTACAAAATTGCAACCTTTTATATCCATTAAGCAGTAATTCATTACCATTTGGCGAGCAAAAATATATGTAAATCAACACCTATTTGATATACTTCTGCTTATTTTCATATTCACGATAAAAGACTGTATCAAGCGCTTTCCAGTTATATTTTAACCGTTCATGCAGACATTTCTTCAAACTTGTTACAAATATTTTAATTTATTAGTGTTTACATTAAGACACAGTATTTACATGCTATTAACAACTCTATATCCCTTAGCTCCGAATATTATCCAAGCTTTCATACTAACCACAAACAGCATTCAGAAATATTTTTTACTTTTCAATTGTAAGTTAAAATCTTTTAAATAACCGAAATATACATATCCTACATGAATTTTCACTCATTCGTTCTTAAAAAAGTCACCAACGCCAACTGTCAATGCTTGAAAGCAACTGACAATTGGCGTTTCTATGAAAACAGATATTAAAATTTATTGCTTTTCAACTAATTCTTTCGAATCTCTCGCAATAACAAGTTCTTCATTTGTTGGAATTACATAAACTGCAATTTTTGAGTTTGGAGTTGAAATTTTTCCCTCTTTACCGAGAACTGTTTCACTGTTGAATTTTTCATCAATCTCAACACCAAGGAACGAAAGTGCGTTACAAACTTCTGCTCTGTGAGCATACTGGTTTTCACCAAGTCCTGCTGTGAAAACAATTGCATCACAACCACCTAAAGCCGCTATATAACCTGCAACGAATTTTGTGATTTGATATTCGAGGATTTCCTGAGCAAGCTTTGCTCTCTCATCTCCCGAATTCGCAGCAACCGTTACATCTCTATCATCACTGGAAACACCTGAAACACCGAAAAGTCCGGATTTTTTATTGAGAATGTTGTCCATCTCTGTTGGAGTTAATCCCTCTTTTTCCATGATGAAAGTAACAACTGACGGGTCAAGAGTCCCTGAGCGAGTTCCCATCATGAAACCATCTAAAGGAGTTAGACCCATGCTTGTATCTATAACCTTGCCGCCGTCAATCGCTGTGATTGATGAACCATTACCAAGGTGACAAGTAACAATTTTTGTATCCTTAATATCCCTGCCCATAAGCTCTGCACAGCGGGCACTGACATATCTATGTGATGTACCATGAAAACCGTAGCGGCGAATAGCATATTTTTCGTAATACTCATAAGGAATATTGAACATATAAGCCTTTTCAGGCATAGTTGAATGGAATGCTGTATCAAAAACAACAACCTCGGGAACTTCTTTACCGAAAACATCTATACAAGCTCTGATACCCTGTACATGCGCTTTATTATGCAGAGGCGCTAGAGGAATTAAACTCTCAATTCCCTCGATTACTTTGTCATCAACAAGTATGGATTCACTGAACAATGAACCTCCTTGAACCACACGGTGTCCTACTGCTGAAACTTCGTTCAAGTTTTTGATAACTCCAACATCTTCATCTGTTAAAGCATCTTTAACCTGCATAAAAGCCTCTGTGTGATTTTTCATGTCGATAGTCAGCTTTTTCTCTCTGCCGTCCGCAGTTTTGTGAGTAAAGATACCATCTTCCATTCCAATTCTTTCACAGTTTCCCTTAGCAAGAGTTGTTTCGCTGTCCATGTCGATGAGTTGATATTTGAGCGATGAACTACCAGCATTGATAACCAAAATTTTCATTCCCAGTTCTCCTCTATTTTTTCATGTAAATATATCTTTAAAGCAACAGCCTTGCAAGTGTAAGAGAGTTGCTGTAAAATAGCAAGTAATAAACTTGGCTCAACTATAATAATACATTATTAATATTAATTCAAGAGGTTTTAAATAAAAATGAGCAGTAAAATGAGTATTTCAGCAATAATATGTGAATTTAACCCACTACACATGGGTCATAAAATGATAGTAGAAAAGGCGAACTCTGTCTCAGATGCGGTTATCTGTGTAATGAGCGGTAATTTCGTTCAGCGTGGTGAGCCTGCTATCCTAGACAAATGGACAAGAACCAAGCTCGCTTTATTCTGTGGTGCAGATTTAGTGGTTGAGTTACCTTTACCGTGGGCAACAGGCGGCGCAGAAAAGTTTTCAAGCGGTGCTATTCATATCATCAATTCTCTTGGGTGTGTTGAAAAATTAATATTCGGCAGTGAAAATGAAGATATAAACTCACTTAAAAAATGTGCTGAAATATTATTGAGCGAGAAATTCAAAACTCAAGTTAAATCGGCGCTTGGTGAAGTCGGTATTCCATTTGCCAAAGCTCGTGAAAATGCAATTTGCACACTGCTTGGTGAAAATTTCAGAAAAACTATGCGTTCACCTAACTGTATTCTGGCAATTGAATATATTAAAGCTTTGATAAAAGAACAATCTAAAATTGACCCTATTGCAATTAAGAGGAGCGGTGCCGATCATGATAAAATGGGTACAGGTAACGAACTTCGCAGTGCCGGCGAGATTAGAAAAATGCTATTGCAAAACAAAAATGCTTCAGAATTTCTTCCTGCATGCACTGTGGAAGAAATCAATAACCTTACAAAGTTAGGGTACTTTCCTGCGGATTTTAAAAAACTAGAACTACCGATATTATGTAAACTAAGAACAATGTCATTGACAGATTTCTCCAAACTGCCCGATATAAGCGAGGGTATCGAAAATAATCTATATAATGCTGTTCAAAAAGCAGCGTCACTCAATGAAATCTACACATTGGTAAAGAGTAAGAGATATTCCCATGCACGAATTCGCAGACTGATATTGAGTGCCTTTTTAGAAATTGAAAACACACTTCCAACAATACCCTCATATATTAGGATACTGGGCATGAGCAAAAAAGGTGAGAAAGTTTTGCGAAATTTGCAGCCCGCTCTTCCCCTCGCTGTTCGTTACTCTGATTTCAAAAAGTTAAACCAAGATTCACAAAGATTATTTGAACTTGAAGCAACCGCTGATGATATTTACGCTCTTTCACTGCCAACCCCTTTTCCCTGCGGTGAGGATTTCACACGAAAGCTTATTAAAATATAAAATTATGTAAACTGTTCTTATTTTTTATTTTATTTTGTAGTAGTGAGTAAATTTATATTTTTAAAATTATGTAAACTAATATTAAATTTATTTTGTAAAAAACATTAACTCTTCAAACCAAATATTTTAAGTTATGTAAATTTGATTGCCAACAATATCATTGCTTTCCAAGAATTTTTAAAATGTTATGTAAACCCATTGTATTGCAACGCTTGTAAATTTTATTAGCAACTATTTTTTCTCCGTTTTATTTTTAAATATTATGTAAATTTTAGCATGTTGTATTCATGTTATTTAATTGATAATTTTAACAATTATGTCAACTGTTTATTTTAAATTTCTACATGATATATTGATTTAATTTTCATTTTCATAAATTATGTTAACTAAATTCGTGAGAATTTGTATACTGATCTAAATTTATTACTCGTGTTTAATATTATGTAAACTCAAAATTAGCTGAATAACGAATTTTTATTTCAAAAAAGTGTATTACACTTAAATTAAATATTCTGTATATAAATAAATATATATACATATATATTTTATTTATACACACTATTCCGATACCTCACCCCTTTTTTCACACAACTCCTATACTATTTAAGCTATGTCATGTTTCGGCTACCTATATATTGTTTTTTACACTCTGGTGCAAGCTCTATAATATTGAGTTTTTACTGCACCAAGCTTTTTCTTTCTCTCTTTTAATAAAACTTTTGTCCCTTTTCGATAACACAGTTACTAAACTATTATTATTTTATAGCATTACTGTTTCTTTGCTAAAGCATTTTATCGCCCCCCTGTATAACTGATTACGCTTTACAGCAACAAAAAAAGACGGTAAGCACAAAAGTGTAACCGTCTTTTTTCAATTCTTTATAAAAACAAGGCTTTTAAAAATTTATTATATTTTATGAAAGTGTAACTGTCCAGTTCAATGTATCTTCAACCTTACCCCACTGGATACCGGTAAGTACATCATATATTTTTTGTGAAACCTCACCGATTTTGCCATCATTCAAAATCATTACATTTTCTTTCCATTTTAGCTCTCCTATTGGGGAAATGACCGCAGCCGTTCCGCTGCCAAAAGCTTCTTTGAGCTTGCCCGCTTTTGAAACCTCATATAACTCCTCAATTGAAATCTTCCGCTCATTAACTGTGTATCCCCAAGAACGCATTAATTCAATACAGGACATTCTTGTTATACCGGGAAGAATTGAACCTCCGAGGGCGGGCGTTACTATTTCATCGTCCAACACAAAGAACACATTCATGGCACCAACTTCTTCTATATACTTTCTTTCAACTCCGTCAAGCCAAAGTACCTGAGAATAATTCTTCTCATGAGCCTCGTCCTGCGCTTTAAGCGAAATTGCATAGTTTGCCGCTGCTTTTGCTTCCCCTGTTCCGCCTCTTACAGCACGAACATAGTTATCCTCTACATAAATCTTAACAGGATTAATCCCCTCAGGATAATATGCGCCAACCGGCGAACAAATTATAATAAATTGATAATGGTCTGACGCACGCACACCAACTGCCGCATCATCGCCAAAAATATATGGACGAATATAAAGTGATGCACCGTCAAGCTTTGGAATCCAATCCTTCTCAATTTCAACCAGCTTTTCCATACAACTAAGCGCAAAATCTTCGTTAATTTCAGGGATACACATACGAACATTTGAAGTGTTTAAACGCGACATATTCTTTTTCGGACGAAACATTCTAATTTTACCGTCCACACCACGATATGCCTTGAGACCCTCAAATACAGATTGTCCATAGTGGAGACAGAGCGCTGCGGGATCCAAATTCAGCGGTGCATAAGGAACTATTCTAGCATCATGCCAACCCTCGCCCCTATCATACTCCATTATAAACATATGGTCGGTAAAAATTCTGCCAAAACCAAGAGTTGATTCATCTGTTGGTTTCTGCTTCGGATTTTTTGTAAGTTCAATTCTTAAATCTTGCATAATTCATATACCTCTCATTTCTTATCTAAAGCGGTTTTGCTTAATTTTTCTTAAAAATTATTATATCACAACTATGGTCGGCAAATCAAGAGTTGTTAATATTAATATAAATATTTTTGCAAGTTTGAATGTTTAAAATCTCATTTTATCTTCTCAGCCTTAAACCTTTCGGATATTTATTCTTTAATCTGCCATTTGATGCTTTGCCAAATCCCGTTATAACCCCATTTACTGCAACCGCTGTATAGCCACTCATATCAACATCAATTTCCTCACCTGAAAGGAATTTGTGGAGTGAGAAATCTTCAGGCGCAAAATCTACAATATTATTGCAATTTTTAGCCTGTTCACTCATAAACAGCGAATGAGAAGGCTCAATTCTATTTCCTCTTATCTCGCCGAATTCTACTCCCACACGAATAATTCCAGCCATAACAACATTCGGCATATCATTAGGTATTATATAGAGTTTATTGTTTAAGGATACAATTCGTGACTCTAGCTTCGTCTTAAACAGTTTGTTATACAATTCTTCCGCCATATTTTCCATATCATTCTTCTTTTGAGAATTCTTAGAAGCAAGTTTACATAATTTTTCAGAAACTCTTGTAAGCCTACTAACAAAATGTCCCTCTCCTCCATCTGTTGGAAAGATTCTAAGAAAACTGTCATCACAAGCGGCTCGCCCAAAGTTTACATAAGTTTTATCAAGTTTGAAATCTTGATTTTCTTTCAAGAACAGCTCTACCACTTCTTCATTCTCTTCTTTAGAAAATGTGCAGGTGGAATAAACAAGAACGCCCCCTTGTTTTACAGCAACAGCAGCCGAGTTTAAAATTGAAAGCTGGCGAACAGCACAGGCCTTTACATGGGCAATACTCCACTCCTTAACTGCAATTTCATCTCTTCTAAACATTCCCTCACCTGAGCATGGCGCATCTACAAGAACCTTATCAAAATATCCCTGAAGCTCACTGCAAAGCTTTTGCGGATGGCAGGTGGACACAACCGCATTTTTCACTCCCATTCTTTCAATGTTTGAAAGAAGTATATTCGCGCGTTCCTTGACAATTTCATTGCTCCAGAGTAATCCCTCACCCATCAGCATTGCGGCAATTTGAGTGGATTTACCACCTGGTGCCGCACACAAATCAAGCACTTTATCGCCTTTTTGCGGATTAAGCACAGTTACTGCCGAAGAAGCAGACGGTTCCTGCGAGTAAAACATTCCTGCGTGATGAGCCGATAAATCTCCGAATTTATCATCAGCTTTCACATAGTATGAAAACTGCGAAAAAGGTGACGGAGTTATATCGAACGGAATAGATTTTTTCAGAGTTTCAATATCACATTTAAGCGTATTTAAGCGAATTCCTCTTAAAGCAGGCTCGTTATAACATGCAGTAAATTTTTCATATTCATCACCAAGCATTAATTTCATTCTTTCCAAAAACTCAGTTGGTAAATTCATTTTCTA
>JGI994J12354_10002621_pt1 | contig 17315 bp, 19 predicted proteins | sample IntmicLarv3ML3BL_FD_12354 | JGI IMG/M metagenome (IMG submission 12354) | reverse complement strand
ATCACTTCGCTTTAAAAAATAATAAAATAATCGCATTCAGCAATTGCGAAGCAATGCGTATATCTGCCTATGCAGTAAGTCGATATGAATGCAAGCCCCGCTTGCTTTGGATTGCAAAGGCTTTTTTTCGTTCACAGCCTTTGCTCGGGAATTCTTAAGGGGCAGACAGCTCCTTAAGTCAGGTTTCGAAAGGCAGAATGCCTTTTGCGGGTGTAGTCTCGGACAAAGGTATTAGATGGAAGATTTCTTGCTGGCAAAAATGGTGACGGACATTATTGCGAAACTGAAAGTGAGGGCGATTAGGTTAGTGGATTCTGCAAAGACGAGGAAAGAGACTAAAACTGCAAGTGGAGTTTTGAGATTATTCATGATTGCAAGGGGAGCTGGATTGGTGAATTTAGCTCCTTTGTTCCACCAAAAGAAGCATAAGCCTGAAGCTACTATGCCTAAATAAATTAGTGCTGAAAATTGCTTGAGGGAAATGTCAAAAGAAACATTGCCCTGCTCTTTTATTAGAAGCCAAATAATTGCAGTAAGAGTTGCTGAAAGATATATTAACCAAAAGAAAGATTTTTCTTCACTATTAAAAGACGGAGAGATTTTTTTGTAGTAGACTTGTCCCCACGCAAAACAAATGTTCGAAGCTTGAAGAAGAATAAAGCAAGTCAATGTTTCTTTAAGAGAACTTGAATCGTATATTACAAGCCCTGCTCCAACTACCGAAAGCATTACTAAAATTAACGATTTTAAAGAAAATTTACGCGCATAAAAATCATAAATCAAGATTACATAAATGGGAGTAAAGAGGGTAAAAAAAGCGACATTCCAAGCATTTTTTGCATAAACATAAGATTCCATTAAAAAAATGTACATCAAACCAAATTGAATAGAACCTATTAAAAAGAGTTGCACAAAAAGTTTTGCATTTTTAATTTTCTTTACAAAAGGCAAGAAAACTAAAGCCGACAAAAAAAGTCTTATTACTACCGCTAATGCAGGATTGATTGCGGAGATTTCATCAAACAAAACATACTTCGTTATGCCAAATGAGAACGCCCAAATAAGCGACACTAGCAACAAATAAAACATCTTTTTTATGCGTCTCTAGTTTACAAATATTTTTTTGTAAGCTCAGAAGTAATGTAGTCGTAGGCTTCGTCTACAGAGTCAATAATTTTGAAAAGATTCAAATCGTCTTCTGTAATTACTTCGCTATCTACCATGAGTTGAAAGTCTATTACTTTATTCCAAAACTCGCTACCAAACAAAATTACAGGCATGCAATTTTCTGTCTTTTGAGTTTTGATTAGAGTGTAGGCTTCAAAAAATTCATCCATAGTGCCTGTGCCTCCTGGGAAAATCACAAGAGCTTTAGCAAAGAATAAAAGCCAAAATTTACGCATCAGAAAATAATGGAAATTGATACCCAATTCAGGAGCAACATAGTCATTACGACGTTGTTCATCCGCAATAAAAATAGTCAATCCCGCACTCTTGCCTCCTGATTTGTGAGCGCCTCTGTTAGCGGCTTCCATGATTCCAGGGCCACCACCTGTCATTATATAAAACTTATCTTCTTCAGAGAGCATTAAGCAATTAGACCACTGTTGTAAACGAGAAGCCAATTCCTCTGCAGCCTCGTAATAACGTGACATTGCAAGTGCTCTTTGCGCTTTATTTAGCTTTGCTTGATTCGCTGGAGTTTTAGATTTTTTCAAAGAAGCCTCTGCGTCTTTTACCATTTGCAAAGCCACTGCGCGAGACTTTGTTTGTGCAGAGCCAAAAAAGGTAATAGTATTTTGCATATTTTCTTTTTCAAAAAGATATGCAGGCATAAGCAAATCACGTTGAATACGCATGAGTCGCTCAGACATATTTCCAAAGAGCGATTCTATGGGTTGTTCGTGACCCAAAGGTTTAATAGGAAAGCCATATTTATCGACCTTATGACCTTCAGAAATATGCGCCATTTTTTTAGACGCAATTTTCTTAGATGAAGTTTTTTTCGTCACAGTCTTTTTAGACTTACTTTGTGTCGGCTTCAGGTTCTTTTTCAACTTTTTGTACCTCAACTTTTGGTTCTTCTACAATAGGAGTAGGAGCAACTATAGGTTCTACTTTTACTTCTTCTATCACAACTGGAGCAGGAGCAACTAAAACTTCTTTTTCAGATTCAGTCGTTATCTCTGTCAACGCAGCTTCGCCAACGCTTACAGGGATTATAGTTTCGTTAAATCCAATAGCGTTCACATAAAGAGCACCCTTGCCTGAAGCCGCCAATTTCACTGGAACGCTCACGCTTGTTTGACCTTCTTTAACTATGATTTCAGGCAGAACAATTGAACTTGGGATATTTGTTTTAACATCTATGTAAAATCCTTTTTCAGGAGCTTTAAAAGAGATATCGAAAATCATATTTAAAGTGTCACCACTTTCAGCGTTTATTACTTGAGGAGAAACTAACAATTGTCCTGCATCAACGTGAAATAAACCTATCCAAGTTGTAGAACCATCCGCATTTTGAATTTCAACAGCGTAATTTTTATCGGCTTCTAGCGGAGGAACAATAAAGCTCAAAGTTGTGCGAGAAAGATATGTGGTGTCTGCTGGAATTTCCGCGATGAGAATCTTATCAAGCTTGTCAAAACCTCTGCCAATCACAGGGATTTCAGCGCCAACAGGTCCACGCTCGTAGTGCATAGACGTCACATATCTTGTGGATGGAGAAATTTTATATACATCTCTAGATGTCATAGTTCTGTCGACAATTCCACTTGCGCCCATGTCTGACTGATACTTCAAAACAAAATAATATTTTGCTTCTTGGCGACCTTTAGGCAAATAATAATCATACTCATAAATGCGCTCGTGGTCTAAATGAGAGACGATTTTCATTTTTTGATATTCTTCATCAATCACAACATAAGGCTCGATACTTCTTTGAATAATAGAGCCATCGTTGATGTAAGCACTCATAGTAAGAGTATACTTGCGTGAAGGATTTTCTGGAACCGCGTCAGGAGTCAGGTTAGTTAATCCTGAACAAGCAGTCAATAGGAAGCCTATCGCGATTATAAAAAGCGATGATAATTTCTTTGCAATAAGTTTGAACATAATTTTATATAAAATCTGTTTTTAAGTATTTCACATTTTCAAAATTATGCAAGATAAACATTACATGAATATGAATAAAGCTTCCGAATTGGGATTGTATATTCATGTTCCATTTTGCGCTAGCAGATGTGATTATTGCGCATTCTACAAGACTTTACCTAACAAAAAAGATTTTCAGATTTACTTAGACGCTTTAAAAATAGAATTAGATTCATATAAAAAAATATCTCCCGACACAATATTTATCGGAGGAGGAAGCCCAAGTGTGTTGACAGAAAGTCATCTTGAAAAACTTTGTGAAATTCTTGAAGAAGTAAAAAATGTTAGAGAATTTACAGTTGAAGTCGCCCCTAGTTCTGTAAGCAAAAAGAAATTGGAACTTTTTAAGCAAATGGGTGTAAACCGCATATCTATTGGAGCTCAGAGCTTTGATGAAAACATTTTGAAAATTTTAGGACGCACACAATCTCTAAAAATTTTGTATAAAGCCTTAGATGAAATTGCGGAAGCTAACTTCAAAGAATTCAATATAGATTTAATTTTTGCGATTAAAAACCAAACTTTAAAAATTTTTGAAAATGATATCAATATTGCAACGAATTATCCTATCACGCACATGAGCGCGTACTGCATTGAGTACGAAAGCGGAACAGCTCTATGCGCTGGAAATCAAAATCAAGATGATAATGAATTTGATGAACATGAAAAACGTGAAATAGAATTTGTGAAATTTGCTCGTCAAAAAATTTCGTCAAAAGAATTCAGACCCTATGAGATTTCCAACTTCGCAAAAGAAGGACACGAGTGCGCGCATAATCTCGGAGCTTGGAACATGAACAATTGGATAGGTATAGGGCCATCGGCTGCAAGTCAGTACAACAATATGCGCTACAAAAATACTGCTTCTTTGAATGACTGGGCTAAAGGCGTTTTTGAAAATAATTTTGCAAGAGAAGATATCATCTCTCTAGATAATGAAGAGCTTTTTTTATCAGGAATAATCTTTGGATTACGAATGAGCTCGGGCATCGATTTAAAAAAACTGAAAGAAAGATTCTCTATAAAAAATCCTGAAAAATACGCTGATGTAATTAAAAATTTTTGTGATGAAAATCTTATGAAAAAAAATTCTGACAGAATTTTTTTAACTGAAAATGGTATGCTTTTAGCCGACGCAATCGCGGCTCAATTTTGTTAAGATTTTTTAGCCATAATGCTAGAAAATTGTTGACAAAAAAGCACATTCAAAGATTATATCTACCTTTTATTTATATTAAGGAAAATTAATGTTAAATTTCTCTGAGCAATGCATGGATATGGCCCGATCTATACTGGGTCACAACTTAAGCGCTATCAATCCTGATGGCACTATTACTCCCGCCGATGGCGAAGCTAGTTTATCTGATGAATCAGGTCACGCTGCCTTGGCTCTAGGAGAGTTCTATCGAGCCACTGGCGAATCTCAAATCGAAGGCTACAATATCTTCGACCTTTGCGCTGCTTGTATAACGAAGCATGCTCATGATGATGAAGATTCAGAAGATGGTCTCGCCTACTCTGCTTTAGGTTTATTGTCTTTCAGCCCTTCAAAAGAACGCAACCCTATATGGGAAAAGTTAAGCGAAGAGACTCAAAAGAATTTAGACAAACGTTTGCTCGCTCGTACTGATTATGAAGACAGCACACAAATGTTCAATATCGCAAAAGCTGTCGCAAGATTCTCTATAGGGCTCAGCAAAAAAGACGAAACTGGCAAGCTCATCGATAAATTTGTAGAACGCATTTCTCAATTTTCCACAGGCAATTATTTCGATAATAAACCTCTTACAGGTCTTGACGGCGTTTTCGATATTTCTGGAATATCAACTTTTGTTTTCATAAGACAATCTTTACAACTTCATGCAAACATTCATTTGCGCGATAGAAAAATTCCTTCTTTGCGCACATATGCGGAAAAATATTTGAAACTCCTCCCTGATATCGTCCGTGCAGATGGTCTTGGTTGGGCATTCGGTGAAAACATCGGAGCTTACGGTCAAATGCACTGCATTAGCATGATTCTCCAAGCTATGCGCGATGGATGGATTGGCGAAGACAAAATCGCTGACTATATGGATATCCTCCGCAAACTCTTCCAATTCTTCTTCATGACTTATCTTGATCAAGAAAGAGGATGTCTTATTATTGAAGATATTGAGCGTTCATCTTCAGGCAAACGCACAACTCGTATGTCTAGCTTTGACGCGGCTCGTTATTTGTGTCAGTGGTCACGCTTGGCTAAGAGCGTAAACAGACCTTTACAATCTCGCTCAAGCACCGCAAAAACTGGCGGACGTTATGTTTCTTTCGATAATACTTCTCGTAAAGAACAAGGTCTTTTTATCTATCAAAATGTAGAAACTGGTTTACACTTGCATTTGCCAATCACAGCACCTAGCACAAAGAATGCCTCATCTTCTATGGCATTCCCTCATATGCCTGGAGTATTCGATTGGCCTTCAAACAGCTACTTGCCTATAATGAGTCCCGAACTTACTTTCGGAGATAAAGTGACAACACCTTCTTTCTATGGCAAAAAATGCGTTTCAGGAATAGGATTGCGCAATTCGTATTTCTTCAGATACGAGCAGCCCGACTTGATTACTAAAGATGGCGAAATTGTCAAAAATTTAGGCTCATGCAAAGTGACATGGACATTCGCTCATAATAAAGTGACAGGCGATTTTACTTACAATGTAAAGACTCCTGTTCAGCTTGACAAAATGCGTCTTGCAATCGCTATTGCGGCTCCACACAGCGAATACAGAGCCCCTGCATCTTACACTATAGGCGAAAAAGGCTTAGGCATTGAAGTTGAAAAAGACGATTTCAAAGCTACTTGGAAAGACACAGAAGTTGTGTCTGATGACGAAAATTACAAAACATTTTGGGGCAAAATTCACTATCTACAATTTCTAGAGCGTGATCATCCTTTGGTTTTGCGCCCTGGATTACAATATAAATTGGTAGTATCTTTTAATCCCGATATTATATTCATTGGATAATTTTTAAATGGATAAAACAAAGAAAAGTTTTAGTTCAGATAAACTTCCTGTCGCAAAATATGAAGAGTCTTTTCATGCCGATAAAAGCTATATAAATTCTTTGCCAGATATGCAGAATACTCATTTGGAAAATTCTATATCTACACCTTTGATGCAAGTAGGTATGCACAATTTTAAATTGCCCTTGAAATTCTTGGGCAAAGATTGTGAAGTACGCGAGCTCGAAGCTTCTGTTGCAGGAACAGTATCTCTTTCTGCAAACAATAAAGGGATTAATATGTCGAGAATTATTCGTACTTTCTACGATTTTAAAGACAGAATTTTTACTCCTGATTTGCTCGAAGAAATTTTAAACGCTTTCAAAAAAGACCAAGCAACTTCTCGTGCAAAAATTGAAATTAATTTCTCTTATCCTATATTGCAAAAAAGTTTGCGAAGCGGTCTTGAAGGTTGGCAATATTACAAATGCTCTTACGCTGGATTCATTGATGACTTGAATCGATTCCGCAAAGTAATCAGCTTTGATTATGTGTATTCTTCAGCATGCCCCTGCTCTTCTGAATTAGGTGAGCATGCTCGTAAAAATCGCAACTTGTATTGCGTGCCACATTCTCAACGCAGTAAAGCAAGAGTGAAAGTCGAACTAGAAAAAAATGCGCATATTTCTATAGAAGAAATTCAACAACACTGCTTGAATGCTCTGAAAACAGAAACTCAAGTAATGGTAAAGCGTGAAGATGAGCAGGCATTTGCCGAACTCAATGGAGCGTATGTGAAATTTGTTGAAGACGCCGCAAGATTATTGCATAGAGAATTTGATTCAGACACTAAAATTAAAGATTTTGAAATCGCGTGTATTCACCTCGAAAGCTTGCACTCTCACGATGCTGTGAGCGTTGTGTGCAAAGGACGTCCGGGGGGCTTTGCGGGCAATTTCGCAAACTTTTCAGACCTCTTATGTTAATGAATACTCCAGAAAAATTTGTAAGTTTATCAGAAGTTAAAGAACTCATGCCTCAACAAGATCCGTTCTTGTTTTTAGGAGATTGCAAGTTGTTAGATAAAGAAGCTTTTTCTTCTTATTTAATCACAGGCAAAGAAGATTTTTTAAAAGGTCACTTTAAAGATAATCCTGTTTTTCCAGCGTCAATAATGTTGGAAGCAGTAGGTCAGCTCGCAATATTGTACATGTTAAAGTGTGAAGAACCTGAAATGGTTGCGCCTGTTGACACAAGTAAAATTTTCTTTAGTTCATGCGAAAGCGTACGTTGTTCAAGAATCTGCAAACCCGGAGATTTACTCGATTTGAGAGTTGTATGCAAACGCTTGCGCCACCCTATTGCAACATTCGAAGCTTACTTGAGTGTCAATGGAGAGCGTGCTTGTTTCGCGGAAAAAATTTGTCTTACTTTCGACTTTAAACAATCATGAAAAAAATCGCAATCACTGGGCTAGGCTTTATCACAAGCATAGGTAATGATAAAAATCAAGTGCTCGATAGCTTGATAAATTTGAAGTGTGGCATAGGTCTTCACCCAGAATTTACTGACGAAAAATGCCCCGTAAAATGCGCGGGTATAATCAAAGATTTTTCTACTCAAGGAATTGACCCTGAAGATTGGACTTATCCAAGCAAGTATGCTGTTAAACGTGAAGTGTTGCGAGGATTCTCGCCTCATGTGCTCTATGCTTATTGCTCAACTATGCAAGCTATTGAAGATGCCAATTTGTCTTTGGAAGATGTCGCTAATGACACTTCAACAGGCATGTACACAGCATCCAGCGGCTCTACAACTTTTCTTTACAATCACATGCAGCGCATGGATAAAGTTGGTGTAATGCGTTGTCATCCTATGGGTGTTGTTTCGTCTGTAGTTGGCACTCTTTCTTACAATTTGGTTTCCTCTTTTAAAATAACTGGAGCTTCTTGCGGATTCGCTAGCGCATGCGCAAGTTCTTCCCACGCTCTAGGATTCGCTTGCGACGAGATTTCTATGGGCAGACAAAAGCGCATGATTATTGTTGGTGGTGAAGATGGCGATTATCGCACTATACTTCCATTCGCAGGCATGAGAGCTTTGAGTCACTCGAAAGACCCAAATACTGCGTCTCGTCCATTCGATAAAAATCGTGACGGATTCGTTGGCACTGCGGGCGCTACCACAATGATTATTGAAGATGAAGAAACTGCACTAGCTCGTGGCGCAAAAATCTATGGATACATTTTATCTTGGGGACAAGCTTCAGATGGATACAATGTCGCAATACCTCATCCAGAAGGCATAGGACTTATCAACGCAATCAATAACGCTTTTGAAAGCGCTAATATAAAAGCTGATGATGTAGATTATATCAATGCTCATGCGACTTCCACTCCTATAGGAGATGTTGCGGAATTGAAAGCTATCAAAAAAGTTTTTGGCGAAAATTCAAAAGTTGCAATAAGTTCTACAAAAGCAATCACAGGGCATGGACTTTCTCTTACGGGAATTATGGAAGCATCTTTCTGCGCACTTGCGATGAAAGAAGGACTGAGTATAGGTTCTGCAAACATCTCTGACTTAGATGACGAAGCTAAATCTTTAAACATTATACAAAAAACAGAAAAGACAGATCCGAAAATTATGCTCTCTTTGAGCAGTGGATTCGGTGGCGCAAACACTTGTATAGTATTTGGAAAATAATGATTTTCTTTTATAGAGTCGCTTTCATTCCATTTTTTTTAGTGCTAATGCCCTACTATTTTTTGCGAATGATTAGACGTGGCGGCTATGCAAAAGATTTCCAAATGCGTTTTGGTAAACATAAAATTTTGCCAAAAAATGATTCTAAAAAACGCGTATGGATTCAGGCTGTAAGCGTTGGAGAGCTTGAAGCTATTTCTCCTTTGGTAGATTCTTTGATTTCTAAAAACGCGGAAATTATTATCACAACCACAACAAGTACAGGCTATAAAATCTTGCAAGACAAGTTTGCAAAGAAGTGTCTTTATTGCGGAATTTTTCCTATAGATTTTTATTTCTTTTCAAAAAAAACATGGAATGCGTTGCAACCCGATATCGCTATTTTAATGGAGGGAGAGCTTTGGCCCGAACATTTAGCCCAAGCAAAAAAGCATAATGCGAAAACATTTTTGATAAATGCGAGAATGTCCGACAAATCTTTTTCGAGATATATGAAATTAAAATTCTTTGCGAAAAAGTTGTTCAAAAAATTGGATTTAATTATTTGCTCGAATGAAATTTCCGCAGAACACTTTTTAAAGTGTGGAGCGGATAAAGAAAAAGTGAAAATTTCAGGCAATATAAAATTCGATTCTGAACCTGAAAAAGCTCTGACTCAAAACGAAATTTTTGCGTTAAAAAAAGAATTTGGATTTAATGAAAATTCTCTTGTTCTTCTTGGTTCTTCTACATGGGAAGGCGAAGAAGAAATGCTTGTTGAAGCACTTGAAAAAATCAGAGTAAAGAATATTGATTGCCGTCTTTTGCTGATTCCACGCCATGCGGAACGTAGAAATCAAATCAAAGACTTCTTAAAAACGTCATGTTTTTCTGATTCATTCAATCTGCGTAGCGAAAATAAAATTGCTGAAAATTGTTTGGTCTATATGGCAGATACCACAGGTGAATTGCGCACTCTAGGGCAAACTGCAGATTTTGCATTCATAGGCAAAAGTCTTAATCCCAACGTTGGCGGGCAAACTCCTATTGATTGCGCATATTCAAAAACCGCAATTCTTTGCGGGAAGAATATGAACAATTTCAAAGCAATTTGCAAAATGTTAAAAGATTCAAACGCCGCACTCTTTGCAAATAATAAAGATGAAGCAATTGTCCTTTTAGAAAAACTTGCATGCGATGAACGCTTACGTAAAATCTTAGCTACAAACGCTAAGAACTGCCACTCTAAAAATAGAGGAGCTACTCAACGCACTGTGGATTTTATAAATCCTTATTTGTTAAACTAAGCAAAAAGTCTTTGCCTGTTGCACCTTCTGGCAGATTCAAATCTTTTGTAGCTTCGCTCAATGCAACGATTTTTGCAGATAACATATCTTCAAAGTTTTTTACTCCTTTGACTATTGCCATTCTTTCGCCAAACTTGTTTGCAGTTGCAATATCAAGGTATCCGCAAGCGAGAACGCCTTTATCTGAATAGATTACTATTACACCTGCTTTTGACAAAGGAATTTTTGCTGTGCTAAATTCAAATGAGCCTATTAAGATTTTTTCCATGATTTGAGTTCAACTCAACTTATTAAAATTTTCAAGAAAATTTGTATTATTCTTGAAATAAGCAAAAGCTTTTTTAGTCTTGAAGATAATTAGGAAGATTATGAGAAAATTTTTTACACTATGCCTTTTTGTAATTACAACATTGTCTTTGAATGTTGCATGCACTAGCAATCGCGAGCGTTCACTCGATGCCGCAACTCCACGCTCGCTGACAGGAGTCCTGCGCTACACTGGCGGATTCTTTGCTCCCATACATTTTGCAAAACCTTACAAATACGCGCTCTACAATAGCAACAACCAATTCTTAGCTTATGTTGACACTTCAAAAGTTGTCACAGGCAAGCTCGACAAATACATAGATAGTCTTGTGATTGTCCGTGGAGGAATGATGACTGAAGATGGAAATCATCTTATTATTGCAGAAACAATAAATTACAAAAGAAACTAAAATGAGTAATATTATAGATGGAAATGCTATTTCAAAAGCAGTTGTTGAATCTTTAAGAGCAGACTATTCCAAATCAAGAGCACCCCAAATCGCTTTTATTCGTGTAGGAGAAGATCCTGCATCGATTTCGTACGTAAATAAAAAGCAAAAGATTGCTGATGATATTGGTATTACTCCTTTTTTGAAAGTATTTCCTGAATCAGTTCAAAGCGAAGAGCTAAACGCTTTCATTGACCAAATGAATGCTAACTCTGAAATCGATGGAATTTTAATTCAAGCTCCATTGCCAAAGCATTTGAATGAGCAAGAAACTTTTAATAGAGTCTTGGCTTCAAAAGATGTTGATGGATTTAGCTCAGCAAATATGGGTCTTTTGTGTCAAGAAGACAAGAGGGCTTTTGTTGCTTGTACTCCTGCTGGAATCATAGAATTAATCAAGCGTTCAAATATTCCAACCGCAGGCAAACACGCTGTTGTGATTGGCAGAAGCTTAATTGTAGGCAAACCTCTTGCTCTACTTTTGATGCAAAAAGGCGTTGATGCAACGGTGACAGTTTGTCATTCAAAGAGTGAGAATTTGAAAGAAATTTGCAAAAGCGCAGATATCATTATTGCAGCCGTTGGCCGCCCAAATACTCTCACTGCAGATATGGTCAAAGAAGGAGCAGTTGTGATTGACGTTGGAATTAACAGAGTCTCTGCTCCTGAAAAAAAGACAGGCTACAAATTAGTTGGTGATGTTGATTTTGAAAATGTCGCGCCTAAATGTTCAAAGATTACACCTGTCCCAGGAGGCGTAGGCCCCATGACAGTTGCTATGCTTATGGCAAACACAATCAAAGCTTACAAAGCAAAAATTTAATTTATGTTAATTACTTTTTATCCTTCGAAATATCTTGAAGAAATTCTTTATTGCGCAGCAAAAGAGTGCGGATTAAACGCATCTTATGAAGCGCAAATGCGCCCTGCTGACCCTCGATTTGGAGACTTTCAATCGAACGGCTCATTGGCATATGCGAAGAAAGAAAAGTTAAATCCTCGCGAGCTCTCGCAAAAAATTATTGACGCAATTAAAGCTAACAAAAATTTTGATGAGAGTTTTGTTGAAGTTTCTATCGCAGGGCCAGGATTCATAAATTTCAAACTCACAGAAAAATATCTGAGCTCTTGGATTAAAAAATTCGACACAAAAGAAAGTCTTAAAAACGCGGCGTCAGAATTTAATAAAGGCAAAAAAATCATCGTCGATTATCCATCGCCTAACACTGCAAAACAAATGCATGTTGGACATCTGCGCCCTATGGTGATTGGTGAAGCTGTACAAAGACTCCTTCGCTTTTGCGGAGGCGATGTAATTTGCGACAATCACATTGGCGACTGGGGAACAAATTTTGGAATACTTATCTACGCAATCAAAACTGAAAAGTACAAGCTAGATGTTTCAAATGAAAATTCTCTCGAAGAATTAGAAGCGCTTTATAAAGTTGGCAGCAGCAAAGCAAAAGAAAATCCTGAAGCTGCCGATGCCGCTCGCAATGAACTTGTGAAGCTGCAATCAGGCGATGTGGAAAATACAAAACTTTGGGAAGATATTTGCGCAGTAAGCAAATCTTCTTTTGACAAAATGTATCAAATGCTCGGAGTGACGTGCGATATTTGCCTTGGCGAATCTTTTTACAGAGACAAAGTTGATCGCATTTATTCAGAGCTAGAAGGCCTTGGTCTTGCCGAAGAAAGCTTGGGCGCACTTGTTGTTTTCTTTAAAGACAATCCTCAATTTGAAAAGCAACCTTTTATTATTCGAAAAAGCGACGGAGCTTCCAACTACGCCTCAACCGACTTAGCGACTATATTATACAGAGTAGAAAATTTGCATGCAGATGAGATTGTTTACGTCACAGACGGACGTCAACAAGACCACTTCAAGCAATTATTTTTGACTGCTGAAAAATGGTTTGCGTTAAAAAATTATAAATTGCCAACGTTAAAACATGTTTGGTTTGGAACTATTCTTGGCGAAGATGGCAAGGCGATTAAAACAAAATCCGGCGAACCTGTAAGGCTCAAAAGTTTGATTGAAGAAGGTGTATCACGAGCAAGAAAAGTTGTTGAAGAAAAGAATCCAGACATGTCAAAAGATGAGATAGAAAACATCTCACGAGTAGTCGGAATTTCCGCAATGAAGTATGCCGACTTAAGTCAAAATAGAACTGGCGACTACACATTTTCTTGGGATAAATTATTGTCTTTTGAAGGCAACACAGCTCCTTATTTGCTTTATGCCGTTGCGCGTATTCATTCTATTTTTAGAAAAGCAAATATCTCCCTTGATTCAAATTTTGAAGAAAACGCAAGTGCTCTTGAAAGCGAACAAGAAATTGCTTTGGCTCGCAAATTAATTGCCCTGCCCTCTGTTTTTGAACTGACTCTTTCTGAATTGCGTCCGCATCATCTTTGCACGTATTTGTATGAATTAGCAGGAGCATTTTCCGCATTCTATAACACAAACAAAGTAATCACAGACGACATTCCTCAAATGCAAAGACGTCTTTTACTTTGCGCAAGAACTCTCACTTTTATGGAAAGTTCTTTGAATCTTTTAGGCATTGAAACTTTAGAAAAAATGTAATGAAAATCAGCACTAAAACAGGCGATTTAGGCGAAACATCTTTGCTCTTTAATAGGCGTGTAAAAAAGAACACTCTACGTGTTTCTTGTTATGGCGCTATAGATGAATTTTCCGCTTTTCTAGGACTCGCAAGATGTGTTGCTGATGACGAAGCAAAAAGTTTTATTTTAGAAATTCAAAAAACCTTGGTTCGCATAATGACTGAATTAGCCTGCCATCAAGACGACTATGAAAAACTTTCTTGCCTAAAAATTTCTCTGCTAGACGAAAACGATTTAGATATAATTGAATCGAAAATCAAAGAAATAGAATCTAAAGGAAACTGCTTTAGCAAGTGGACTCAAAGTGGTGAGAATCTTTTGCAAACTTATTTAGATATTGCGCGCACTCAATGTCGCCGCACAGAACGCAAAATTATCACCCTTGCAGAAAAAGAAAATGTGCGAGAACTCCTGATTCGCTATTTGAATAGACTCAGCGATTTATTGTATCTTTTAGAAACTACTGCCTAGTTTAATGAAGAATTAAAAATGAAGAATGAGCAAACTGGGTTTGCATCTATAACCCATTAGGAGCGTCCTCTTCGCGGACATCACTCATTGTTAAATGTAAATTTATTTTTTGGATAATCGCATTCAGCAATTGCGAAGCAATGCGTATGTCTGTCTTTGCAGTACGTCAATATAGATGCAAACCCAATTTGCTCATTCTTCATTCTTCATTAAAAAAAACTACTGCGTAGCTTTTTTCAATAAGGCTTCGAGAACATTTGCTGGAACAAAATCCTTCACACGCTCTGCGTCGAAGTGCGAGACTTGCTTTATCAGGCTTGAGCTTGTGAAAAAATAAAGATTCGATGGCATCAAAAATATAGTTTCAATTTCCGAACTTAAATGTCTATTCATTTGCGCTAATTGAAATTCATACTCAAAGTCTGATATCGCGCGAAGACCACGGATGAGCGCGCAAGCATTATGTTTTTTTGCGAAGTCAACAGTCAACCCTTCCATGACTTTCAACTCAACGTTTGGCATATCTTTAATGTTCTCGCGCACTAGTTCCATGCGTTCTTCTATAGTAAAGAGACACTGCTTGCTCACGTTCTTTGCCAATGACACTATCACTTTATCAAAAATAGTTGATGCTCTTTTCAAAACATCCATGTGTCCTAAAGTGACAGGGTCGAAAGATCCCGGATATACTGCAATTTTCATAGCGAAATTTTTATTGTAATAATTTTTTATAAAGTTAACTTAGCAGATAATAAAATTCTATCAATTTTTTTTTAATGAATATCCCAAATATTATCACTGCAATCAGAGTAGTTTTGAGCTTTTGTGTCGCGATACTTCTTTGCATAAAAGGAGACTACATTGCAACAATTGCTTTTGTCCTGTTTTTTATCGCATCTATCACCGATATGCTAGATGGCTACATCGCAAGAAAATATGGACAAGTGACAAACATTGGCAAATTCATGGATGCTCTTTGCGACAAGATTATGGTGATTGGTCTTCTCTTTATCATGATAGGATTAAATCAATTTAAAGAATGGAATTTGTTTATCGCTTTTTGCGCATTGATTACTGTTTCTCGAGAATTTTTTGTAAGCGGAATAAGAATGTTAGCGGCTAAAGAAAATGTTGTAATAGCGGCGGAAAAACTAGGAAAATTCAAAGCAATCTTCCAAATGTTTGGTCTTGGCGCCATAATATTTACATATGCAATTGAAACTGATTTCAATCTACAAGACACTAAATTTTATGAAATCGTTTTCCTTGGCGGAATAATCTGCTTGGCAATCTCTACACTGCTTTGCATGATTTCAGGCATAGGCTATGCGTTCAAATATTCCCACCTCCTAAAAACAAATGACAATAAGAGAGAAATATTATAATTGGGCTCAATTTATCCCCGCTAATTTTGCAATCAATATTGCAAAGCTAGGACCTGTGGGAAATTTGAACGCCGCTGGAACTTTTGGAAGCATTGCAGGACTTTTGTTTTTCACAATTTTTTTGTATAACACAACTACCTTTAGTCTTTTACTGACTTGCGTTTTTCTAGCTTATTTCGCCGTTGCAATCTGCGACAGAGCCGAAATCGCACTCTCTCAAAAAGACCCAAACTGCATCATCCTAGATGAGTTTGTTGCAATGCCTTTATGTTTTCTTGGCGTCAATGTCTCCGCTCAACCTAGCTCGTGGGTACTAATGCTTCTAGCTTTCGCATTCTTTCGATTCTTCGATATACTAAAACCTTTGGGAATATCTAAACTTCAAAATCTCGAAGGCGGACTAGGATGTGTCGCGGATGATATAGCAGCAGCCCTAGCAACCTGCCTAATCCTACACATATACTTAATGTTTTAACTACAAAGCCGAGGCTACCCCAACACGAGGGGCTTTTTCCGTTCACGCCCCTTCGAACCCGCGGCAAGGCTTGCTCAGCCTTGCAACCGAAGCAAAGCTCCGCTCTGCACACGCAAAGGGGGCTTTTTGCCCCCTTTTGAATCCCCCGCGCAAGGGCTGGTTTCGCCCTTGCAACCCAAAGCAAGTGCGACTTGCAGCGATAATCCCTTGCGGAGCATCCGCTCTGCGGATATCATCGTATCTGCAGAGTCTGAAGTTGATAGAGAGGGTTGTTGATGTTGTTCGCTGTCCGTGTGTGACAATGCACTTTTATCGGATTTATATTTTCTCTCGAAAATATAAATATCTCCGATAAAAGCGCACACCAATATTAAAGTGGCGCACTTCGTGCTTTGATGCCAGTTAAAGAGGAAGTTTCTTTTTTTTGTTTTATTATTCATTATATATTCTGCACAGAATTATTTGTCGTCAGACTGTGCACGGTGATTTTTCTATATGATTATCAAAAACGAAATTTCAAAGTAGATAGAATAATTTGTCTATAATACGATTAGCTAAATAACTAAAAAAAGATTACCTAGACATCGCATTCAGCAATTGCCAAAGGCAATGCGGCAAACTAGGTTTGCATCTATATCCCTCACGGAGCGTTTACTTCGTAAACATCACACAAAGCTAAATCCAAATTTACCTTTCGGATAATCGCATTCAGCAATTAGCGTAGCTAATGCGTGTGTCTGTCTATGCAGTGGGTCAATTTTAGGTGCAGGAACGCACTTCCTGCCGAGTTTGCAAAGGCGTGAACAGAAGAAACCTTTGCTGGGTCGTAGGGCAAAGCCCTACAAAAAGAAAGCACACGAGAATAAGAAAAATAAATATATATAAAAAGAGCATTTTCGTTTAATAAATTATTAAATGAAAATGCTCTTTTTTTTTAATAATTTTCCATAAAATGGGGAGACTCGCAATATTGCTATTGCGAGTCTCGATAACCTTATGAAAAAAAGTTTTAAATTCTGTTAACTCTTTTTTGAAATTTTTCAAATGTAAGAGATGAAAATTTGAGTGTACAAGCCAACTATTAAGCATATAGCAAATACTTGTACACTGATTTTTCGTGAGTATTATATCATAGCACAGTGTAGATGTCTTGTATGAAATCGTCAATTTTTTGTAAAATATCGTCAAAATTAAAAGCACTTTTTTTACAGTGTTTTTGTTAAATATAATAATTTAAATATTTTTTAATTCAGCATTTTAAACAAATTGGCATATCTGAATAATGACGATATTTTACAAAAAATTGACGTTTTTATACAAGACCACACGAGTATATGATGCTATAATGACTTAAGTTAATTCCGTTATTTGGGGGTATTAGAAATGGCATATAGCAAGAATCAGTCAATCCTAGGAGCATCTACGGGCGTTCTAGACGCTGTTTTATTGCATACCCCCCCCCCCCCCCCC
>JGI994J12354_10002620_pt1 | contig 17317 bp, 19 predicted proteins | sample IntmicLarv3ML3BL_FD_12354 | JGI IMG/M metagenome (IMG submission 12354) | reverse complement strand
TGCCAAACACTTAAAGCGCCTTGTGATAGGCATAACTCATCTATTTGTATAACGGACAGGCGAGCAAAAACACTACCAAGAAAAACAATTATTTATTGAATTCCATATTCTACCTATGAGTTATTATATAACAAAAAACGCAGATGTGCCCATAGCTTTTTTGTCAACACGCTTTTTGTTCAACAAGCGGAATAGGATGCACAGTATAGACGTGCATCCTATTCCGCTATTATTCTTAATCTCGGGAGAGCACGGACAGTCGCACGTCGTTCACATAGAAATCAGAAAGGCTCTCACTTTCCAGAAATGACAATACAGCTTCGGCTGATCCGCTGATGAGAGAACCATAAACCTCCATGCCGTTTTCGTCAATATAGTCCAATACCTGCTCGTAATACTGTGGACTTAGGCCATTGACCGGTACCAGCGTCTCCAGGAATTGAGGCCGGCTTATCAGATGTCCCAGAAGTGCGCGGAAGTGCTGCTCCCAAACGTAAGCCGGATCTGTTTGCAGCTCCTCGTAGTGGTTGGACAACTGTAAATAAGGGAAATCAGGCGGCAGGGATTCCATTATTATCCCACCACCGTCAGGGGAGAATCCCAAGGTATTTGGAATATACCCTTCCCGGCTTTCGACAGCGGCGTAGAGGAACCACACATCACCGCTCCATTCATCGTGAAGCTGAGCAAACTCCTCCAAGGTCATGTCTTTCTCAAAGGTGACATAGGCGGATACTCGACTGGATTCCGGTAATATCCTGAGTTCATCTATCTGCCCCTTAAAAATTTCTTCCATAGGGGTACTGTGGCTGACACCGGTTTCATCAATCCAACTCATAGTGCCTTCACGGTAGCCAAAAGCATTCCCGATTGGTAAACGCCAGTAACCATTCAAGATGCGGTCATCCTTACTCATTGCTTCTCCGCGAACAATGCGCTCAGATACAACCTCCAGTCTGCCGGTAAAGAGATTGTGCTGGTCTATTCGCAGCTGATAGCTGCCCAGACCGTCACGCCACGCTTCTGCATACATTGTTGTATACTCCGGCGAATGCAATGAATTAAACGCCCACATATCTAAGCGCAGTTGACCGTCGCCTCCATACACCTCGGCAATACCTTGATTAGGATTGTAGAAGTAATTGTTGCACAGATAGACGACCGCCGTATATAGAGCGGCCACTACAAGCAATGAAATCAGTACCGTGCCGATTATTTTGAACCTGACCTTCCTTGCGATACGCTTTCCCGCACTCGTATTATCTACGTCTGTTGCTTCTGGTAGAGCTCTATCAAACTCTTCCGCCAGGTACTCCTCAATTACCGTGTACTTTTCTATTTCATCGTGCACAATTGCATTCTCTTCATCGGTTGCCGTTCCACTCTTAAATCGTTCAAAGATATCAAGGAACTTACTCATAGTGTTTCCTCCTCCAATAATTTCTTCAGGCGGACTCTTGCGCGGCTTAGTCCGGTTCTTGTGGCACCTGATGATCTGCCAAGATGGGATGCGATTTGTGCGATATCGCAATCCAGAAAGTAGAACATGGTCAACATTTCCCTGTCAGTTGGCTGTAATGACAGCATTGCACGATACAGATTTACACGCTCTTCGTTATTAAGAATTAACTCCAATGGACCTTGCTCATTGGAACCGATTCCATCAACAAGCGCAACTGGCATCTTTTTCTTTCTGCGGCATAAATCAATAAACAGGTTTTTGCAGACATGGAATAGCCAGTACTTAATACTTGTTCTACTCATATCCAGTGAGAGCAACGCTTTGTAGAATGTATCACTTGCCAATTCTTCGGCTATGAAATGATCTTTACAGAGGGCGAGGGCGTAAAGATAAACATCATTTGAGTGTTTTATGTATATCTGTTCTATTTCATCATGTTTCACACTCACCCTCCTCTCCATCTATATAATAAACGTTAAAACCGCCCAAAGGTTACACATTATTTTACACTTTACTATAAAGTAAAAGATAGAGGTTTGCAAAGTGATACACCCTCTATCTTCTGCTTATTGCTATTCATTTTTGCGGAACTCGTCAATTGCATTGGTGAATGCATCAATTCCGCTCTGACCGAGTGCCTCCAGAACATCATCAAATTGCAATTCCTCCGGCTCTCGAAAAGGCTTTTTTGTTGGCTTGTCCGGTGCGGCGCTCTCGATGCTATGCTCTTTCATCAACCTGTTAAATACGCTTTCGATAAACTTTATATCCATTGATGGCGTGTGTGCCGTATCTACAATCTCCGGGCAGTTTTCATAGTGAAGAATGGCGCTGACGATATAGGGTGCCTTACTGCGCCGGCCTTGTCGGTTCAGAATCTCAATAACCTGAAGGTGCTTGGGATCTGTGCGGCTGAATTGAAGTGTAAATCTGGCTTCATCCTTCTTGTCTGCCATATCCCTCATCCTTTGCTTTTCTGCTCTTATACAGCAGTTCATATCCCCGAACATTGGCTGAAATCTGCTCTACGAAAACAGGATTGATTACTTTGTCAGTCGCAACTATCTGCTTTTTCAAAAGAATGGATCCTCCGCCGACGAATACTGTCTTGCCGGTACGAAGGTCAATCATACGCTCACGAAGATTTCCGAGAAGGTTAGATATGAAACTCTGTGACATAGCCGCCACGATGCTCTTGATTTTATCGTCATACTCGCTGGGTTCATCCTGTAAAATGGTGTCGATATCCGACTCTTCAAGCAAGAGATCAAAATCAGCATTGATTTTTGACTTGATATCGTTATACAGCCTTATGACGCCGTATTCCAGCGAATCGCACACAGAGCGATCGGGTTTGCCGTTGTTGATTTGAAGATAATCGACCGTAAAACCGCCTATATCGACCACCATTAGCTTGTTATAGTGCTTTATCTGGCCATAAACGGAGACGGCTGCTGCATGAGCCTGCGGGAATGACATGACCTCGTTTATGTAGATTGAGTACGGCTTTCCCCTGAACTTAAACTCCTCGACCTGACCACCACGCATGAAATAACCTTCAAACTTCTTCGCAAGAGTCCCGTAGTGTGCCGGAGGCAGTCCTACGACAAGCTGAACATCCATGATTTCCTTTTCTGAATAGCAGTCAGCCTCTTCAATCTCGCAGGCGATGGCGTACAAGGTAAGAATGTAGAAACGGTTGTCAACTGTCTTGTCGCGCAAATATGGGATCCTTTGCTCCGAAGTTGTGTAGTATTTTCCTTTGTATTCGAGGATGCTATCTCCGAAGGGCGGCGGGTTATCGCTTTCTGTCAAACCTGAAGTGAATACAAGATTTCGTGTTTTCATCTGCTTGTTGCCATGGTCTATGGCTATTAACATAGGTCATTTCTCCTTTTTGGTTGATATACGTTTTATATACTGATTTAATACGCATATCTTCAACAGCCATTTATGAAGTTTTCGAGATTTTCATACTGATTCGAAGAGAATACCTGCTTGTATTCTTCGTTCACCAGAAGTATAATGACGTTAGAGGTGTTTATTATGGACTATGTAACGACGAAAGAAATCTCTGCAAAATGGGGTATTACCGACAGGCGTGTACTGCAATACTGCAATGCAGGACGGATTGATGGCGCTGTAAAGATGGGAAATACTTGGCTTATCCCAAAAAATGCAAAGAAACCGGAAGATGGGCGTTATAAAAAATAATTTATAAAACAGGGGTAACTTTAACAATTCTCAAACAATCGCCTGATATTCTATTTGAGAATACAATCATGGAGGTCTCATTATGATAAATATTTTGGTCGTCGAAGACGACGATAAATTAAACCGAATTGTCTGCGATTATCTTTCAAATAGCGGCTATATTGCAAAGGGTTGTCTCAATCCCAACGAAGCCTATGATATGATGTATAGCAATCTTTACGACATGATTATTTCCGATATTATGATGCCGGAGATTGACGGCTATGAATTTGCTGAGACAGTACGCTCCCTGAACAAAACTATTCCCATTCTGTTTATGACTGCTCGTGATGATATAGTTTCCAAACAGAAAGGATTCCGCGCAGGGATTGACGATTATATGGTAAAGCCTGTTGATCTGGATGAACTTGTCCTTCGTGTTGCGGCATTGCTCAGGCGTGCAAATATTCTGGACAATAAAAGTATGAGCGTCGGCAATTTGACACTGGATGCCGATGCTGTGTCTGCAACCATTGATGGAGAAGATATTCCGATTACACTTCGGGAGTTCAATATCATGTTCAAACTGCTCTCCTATCCGAAAAAAACCTTTTCAAGAGCGCAGCTCATGGATGAATTTTGGGGGATGGATACGGATACGAGCCTTCGTGCCGTTGACGTGTATATCAATAAGCTGAGAGAAAAATTCGCGGGCTGTGATGGCTTTGAAATTGTAACAGTGCGCGGTCTTGGATATAAGGCGGTGTTATCTTGATGGATAAAGAAAAGCATGTTGGCGATCCGCGTGTAAAAAGAAGGGTGATGGGTTGGAAGGGTTTTGTTCTCACCTATGCTGTGATGCTACTGCTTGTAGGTATTCAAACGGGACTTGTCGTTATGCCCATATTTTTCAAACTGGCTCCATTCTTCCAAATCAACATCATTATGATTTATTGGGCAATTGTAGCACTTGTTTTCATGTCCCTGACAAGATGGCAAATAAAGAATGAATACGATATTCCTATGCGCACACTCAGCAATGCAGCAAAAGATGTGGCGAATGGCGATTTTTCAGTGTATGTCGAACCAACACACACGCCGGATAATTATGATTACATTGATGTGATGTTCACCGATTTTAATGTAATGGTGCAGGAACTTGGCAGTATTGAAACTCTGAAAAATGACTTTATAGCCAATGTGTCGCATGAAATCAAAACGCCGCTTGCAGTAATCAGGAATTACACAACATCTCTTGATAGCGAGAATCTATCCGCAGAAACGCGGAAAGAGTATATTGATACCATCGTAAAGGCGACCGACAACCTAACTACCCTTATAAGCAACATTCTTCGTCTTAACAAGCTGGAAAATCAGGAAATCGATATTTCTGCCGAGCCATATAATTTATGCGTTCAGCTTTGTGACTGTGCACTGCAATTTGAGTCGCTCTGGGAAGAAAAGAATATAGACTTCTCGGTTGATGTCGAGGATAGAGTTGTAATAAAAGCCGACAAGGAAATGCTTGAAATNGTATGGAATAATCTGCTTTCCAACGCTCTGAAGTATACTGCCCCCGGAGGGAGCGTNTCTATCGTACAGACATCTCAGGCAGACAGCGTAACCGTATCGGTTTCAGATACCGGCTGCGGAATGGACGAAAAAACAATAAAGCGTATTTTTGACAAATTTTATCAAGCCGACACGTCACACTCGGGTGAAGGAAACGGCCTCGGCCTTGCTCTTGCGTACAGGATAGTGGAAAAATCAAAGGGATCATTAACTGTTTCAAGTGAGCTTGAAACAGGCAGCACATTTACTGTAACAATACCTTTTTTGAAGGATGATACCTGATGAGGATAATAAAGAGTAATATATATTATTTATTGTGTGTGCTGACGATTGGAACAAGCCTTGTGTCTGGCTATTATAGCAATTCAATATTCGAGATACTCTGTGGTGCGAGCGTCATACTCTTTCTGATAATTCAGTTTATCCTGAGTTCTTTTTTAGAGAAAGATGTACAAACAAAGAGTGATTATTTAAGACCCGCCAGCTTTTTTCTGATGCTCCCTCCTATCGGGATAATAACAGGTGGGATTCTATTATTTTTATCTCCTATAACAGTCTCCCCGACTCAAAGCTATCTTGCGATTGCCACATCAATCGCTTTACTTGTGCTTCAGNTTTTTCGACTCATTTCACTCTTGAAAGATACTTCATTGCCGGGAAGACTACTGCGTATGACCGTTGTATCCTCCATGTCAGCTCCACTGTCAGTTGGAATCTCATTTGTGCTTTTTTTGACAACAACAGAAGAAGCTACTGTATTGAGCAGTATGACAACAATCATTTTTGGAGTGCTGTCTCTTTTTCTTATGGCAAACATTATCATGATTTCGTATTGCGAGTATAAAGGCACGGTCGAAAGCATCAGAATAATCTCAAAGGCCATCAGGGAAAGAAAACTCATTTTTACCCGAGTATCCATAATTAAGGATGCTTTTCTTGTCGCAGGAAAAGGGATCATTAGTGTTATTTCTGTTTCATTCTTTATGTTTGTAAACTCACTGTACAGTGCCGGAATAGGTGTTGCACGTTTCATCGCGGTCCGGATGCATACGCAGGAGAAAGATAAACAGCTAAAAAGCTATCGGTTTGTAGGCATTATCATTTCTATTTCGAGCATATGCTATGTGTTGTATTCCATAAGGCTGTTTTTCGGTGGCAAAACAGGAGATTACAATATGAATATTGCACTGGTGATTGCCCTTTACACCTTTGTAGAATTTGGGATAAACATAAGAGATGCCGTGCGTCTTCACAAGAGTAAGGAGTTGGAGGCAAAAGCTCTTCGGGCAGTCAGTTTTTCATCAACGCTCATTTGTTTTGTACTGACACAGACCGCAATCATGTCTGTTGCAAGTGAGGGAGATAACAGTTTTGCAAATGCACTTTCAGGCGTGGTTTTCGGTGGATTAGCCGCGCTTGTCGGATTCTATGTTATCCTGGACAGCATCGCTCATAAAAAGCACCTCGAACAAATATGAATATAGTTTGAACTGATCTGAAGGAAATAAAAAGTATATGTGAACTTTAACTGAAAGCGATTGACTCTAAAATACATTCATGCTAATCTAAGTAACAGTGTTAGCGAATGTCGGAGGTATAAATATGGATATGGAAAACATGGCAGCCGAATTGTTGCGCTTTATGGAGACACTTCCTCGTAGAGCACCACAGAATTGGCTTGGCGATTTCAGCAGGGGTGAGCTATTTCTGCTTAGATATCTGTATATTAACGATGGCACAGCTTGGCCGAGCGAAATGAGAGAAGCGATGCAGACAAGCACCGCTCGCATTGCGGCCGCACTCAACAGTATGGAGACTAAGGGTTGGGTCAAACGGGAGTCGGATGATAGTGACCATCGCCGCAAACTTGTACATCTAACACAGGCGGGTACTGAATATATTGAAGAACATAGAAAAAAAGCTCTTCGAAATATTACCAAACTCCTAATGGAGCTTGGTCAAGAAGATGCTGCCGAATATTTTAGAATTACACAGCGCATGGAGATCATATCCCGTGATTTTAAATTTGATTTATGACGGATAGGTTTTTTTTACTCATAACGCTAACACTATTACCTATATTTCGAAAGGATCATTACTATGAAAGCAAAACTGCAGCAGTTTATGATTGGTCGATATGGACTTGACGATTTAGGACGTTTCTTAAACATATTCGTTCTGGTAATTATGCTTCTGAGTTCGTTTCTGTTTCCGCAGATATCAGGGGTGGCAATCGGAATAATGTTCATTGGGTTATTCCGCATTTTTAGCCGGAATACAAATAAGCGAGCACAGGAAAACATGGCATATTTGCGTGTAAAAAACAAGATTACCGGTAAGTTCTCCACGCAAGTACAAAAAGTAAAAAGTCGAAAAACTCATCGTTTTTTCCGATGCCCGTCATGTAAACAGACACTACGAGTGCCAAAGGGAAAAGGGATGATTTCTATTACCTGCCCCAAATGTCATACTGTATTTAAAAAACGGAGCTGAACCATGTTTGGATATATCATGGCGAACAATAAAACGCTGACAAAAGAGGAAAATAATCGCTATCAAGAGATGTATTGCGGATTATGCAAAACACTTCATGATCAATACGGAATAACCGGACGAATGACATTAACATATGATATGACGTTTTTATCCATACTACTCGCTTCATTATATAACGAACCGGAATCGAGTGGGATTCAGAAATGTCCTATGCATCCTTTTCGAAGTCACCGGTACAGTTGCACCGCCGCAACTGCTTATGCAGCAGATTTAAGTGTCATTCTGGCATACTTTAAATGTTTGGATGACTGGAATGACGATCATAGTGTTCTTGCCCATGAAAAAAGCAAGGCATTAAAGAAACACGCGGATATTGCCGCTGCCCGTTGGCCGCAGCAATATATTGCCATCGAAAGAGGCATCTCCGACTTGACGCAGTTGGAACGGCACAACGAGATGAACCCGGATAAACCGGCAAACTGTTTTGGTATTGTTATGGGCGAGTTATTTGTTCGTGAAAATGATAAACATGCTGCGACACTTAGAAAATTTGGTGCTGCATTGGGACGATTCATCTACATGATTGATGCTGTTAATGATTTACGGGCGGACATAAAGAAAGAGCGATATAATCCATTAATTTCAATAATGGATATAGACTTCACACAGGTTTTAACACTGCTTATCAGTGAATGTACTAAAGAATTTGAAACTCTACCACTGAACAACGACGCACAGATAATGAGAAACATCCTTTATTCAGGAGTATGGTCAAAATACAGCGTGAAAGGAGGGGCTGAATAGCATGATGGATCCCTATCAAGTATTAGGTATCAGCCCCACGGCCTCAGATGATGAAATTGCCAAAGCATACAGGAAGTTGGCGAAAAAATATCATCCCGATTTAAACCCCGGCAACAAAGAAGCGGAGAAAAAAATGAGGGAAGTAAACGCCGCTTATGAGCAAATACGCACTCAAAAGCATGGTGGTGCTACTTACGAACATCAGACCGGCAGCAACGGAAATCCGCATGGGAATCCATATGAAAATCCATACGGGAATGGTCAATACAATCCGTTTGGTGATGGACCTTTTGCAAGCGGCAGTGGCTTTGATCCATTTGAGTTCTTTAATATGTTCACCGGCGGTCAAGGGCAACAGCAACAACAGCGGCAGCAACAGCGACCAACATCACCCAAAATGCAGGCTGTATATAATTTCATTCAGCATAATCAATATAATGAAGCACTAAGGGTTTTGTCTGATATTTCAGAGCGGACTGCCGAATGGTACTACTACAGTGCATTGGCAAATGCAGGTGCAGGAAACAGAGTAACGGCCTTGAGCCATGCGCGTGATGCAGTTCGTCATGATCCAACTAATGAAGAATACAGGGTATTGCTGGAACAATTTGAGCAAGGAAGTTTCCAATATCGTCAAACAGGACAAGGTTTTGGCTTCGACATGGGTAAATCAGGCGGCTTTATGACACGGATATGCATTGCGTTCTCATTGTTTACATGCTGCTGTCGCCCATACTGCGGACTTGGATAATCAAAAACTATAAAGGAGGTACTAATTATGGGAAAAGTAATAGGAATAGACTTAGGTACTACCAATTCCTGCGTGGCAGTTATGGAAGGCGGTAGGCCTGTAATAATTCCAAATTCTGAGGGTGGCCGCACCACTCCGTCAGTTGTCGCTTTCACAAAATCCGGTGAGCGCTTAGTTGGCCAAACCGCTTTGAGACAAGCCGTAACGAATCATGAAAGAACTGTATGTTCCATTAAACGTGAAATGGGTACAGGCTTTAAAGTGAATATTGACGGTAAAAATCTGACTCCCCAGGAGATATCGGCAATGATCCTCCAGAAATTAAAAAAAGATGCAGAGGAGTATCTTGGTGAAAGTGTCTCGGAGGCAGTCATTACTGTTCCGGCATATTTTACTGATGCACAGCGGCAAGCCACAAAGGATGCCGGAAAAATTGCCGGTCTTGAGGTTCACCGAATTATCAATGAGCCGACTGCCGCCGCTGTTGCTTACGGTGTTGATAAGGAATACGGACAGAAAATACTGGTTTATGATTTAGGCGGAGGAACATTTGACGTTTCTGTTTTGGATATACAAAATGGCGTGATTGAGGTATTGGCTACAGCCGGCAACAACCGATTAGGCGGTGATGATTTCGACCAGTGCATCGTGGATTATCTGATTCGCGAGATCAAGCGAGACCACAAAGTCGATCTTGGCAGCGATAGCGCCGCTTTGGAACGACTGCGAGAGGCCGCCGAAACAGCAAAAATAGGACTGTCGCAGGCGATAACAGTTCAAATCAGCCTTCCATATCTCTCCGCTAAAGGTGGTCCGCCGATTCATGTTGATATGTCGCTTACCCGGCAAAAATTTAATGAATTGACAGCTCATCTGGTTAAGGCAACAACAGGTCCGGTACAGCAGGCTCTTGCCGATGCTCATGTTGCATCAAGTGAACTGTCAAAAGTACTACTTGTTGGCGGTTCAACTCGTATCCCCTCGGTGCAGGAGGAAGTGAAAAATATCACAGGCAAAGAGGGGTTCAAAGGCATAAACCCCGATGAGTGTGTTGCGCTTGGCGCGGCGCTACAAGGCGGCGTCCTTGTTGGCGAAGTAACCGGGTTGCTTTTATTGGACGTTACACCTCTTTCGCTCGGAATAGAAACTCTTGGCGGCATGTGTACCCCCGTTATTGAGCGAAACACCACTATCCCAATCTCCAAGAGCCAAATATTTACGACGGCAGCCAATTTTCAAACATCTGTAGAGATCCATGTTCTCCAAGGAGAACGACCAAAGGCAGATCAGAACAGAACATTGGGCAAGTTTAAGTTGAAGGGTATTCAGCGCGCTATGCGCGGTGTTCCGCAAATTGAAGTCACCTTCACGATTGATTCTAACGGAATTGTAAATGTAGGCGCAAAGGATTTAGGAACAGGTAAACAACAGGATATTACTATCGAGTCATCCTCTAATATGAGTGATGCTGATATTCAGCAGGCAGTAAAAGACGCCGAACATTACGCTTCAGAAGATGCACAATTTCGCACTGAAGCAGAATCCCGTAATCATCTTGAGCAGTTAGTATATCAGGCTGATGCCCTTCACGCTGACAAAAAGACATTGAGCAAGGAGGAACGCGCAGCGTTCTCACAGCCAATTAAAGATGCGAAGAAGGCATTACGCGGAAAGGATAATAATGGTGAGATTCAAAATGCAATAACTGTCCTTGAACAGCTTCTATCACCCCACTCGCAGCAGGGCGATAGCAATTAGATTGCATATTACATGGCTGCTTTATGAGGTGATAGATTGGATAATAAAGTTCTCAGCAACAAAGAAAAGCGCAGACTGATTAGAGAGCATAGGCGAGGTCGAAATGAACAGTTTCGTAAAAAAGTACGGGAGTCTTTGTCATCGGTTTTGCCTGTTACCCTGATTGTTCTTGTTCTCAGCATTTTGTTGGTTCCGATGGACATTGGTACAATCGCGTTGTTCTTGGTCGGTGCAGTATTTCTAATTGTCGGAATGGGTTTTTTCCAACTCGGATCTGAAATGGCGATGACACCCACAGGCGAAGGTCTGGGTACAGAATTGTCAAAAGCAAAGAGCATAACGTTGATCATTATCATCAGTTGCATTGTTGGTTTTTTAATCACGATTGCAGAGCCTGACTTGCAAGTGCTTGGCAGTCAGGCTCCTGCAATACCAAGCAGCATACTGATTCTGACAATCGCTCTTGGTGTCGGTCTCTTCTTGGCACTCGCACTTATAAGAGTTCGATTTAGAATAAAGCTTTCGACGGTACTTATCGTCTTGTATGGCATTTTATTTGGTCTGACTATTTTCGTGCCGGGTGAGTTTTTACCTGTTGCCTTTGATTCGGGCGGCGTAACGACCGGCCCTATGACGGTGCCTTTTATCATGGCAATGGGGATAGGGTTTGTCTCGCTGAGGAGCGACAAGCACGCAAGCGACGACAGTTTTGGACTTGTTGCTATTTCAAGTATCGGACCAATCCTGACTGTACTTTTACTTGGAATCTTCTACAACTCAACCGAATCCTCTTACAGCACCGTTCTGATTCCTGAAGTTGTTACTACTCAGGATGTGGTGCGTGCTTTCACTTCCGAATTCACAGGATACGCAAAGGAAATGCTTATTGCACTGTTGCCAATTATTGCTGTGTTTTTGATCTTCCAAATCATCACACGGAGATTCACACGGCGCCAAGTTGTCAAGACCATTGTTGGATTCATATATACGTTTATCGGACTCGTACTCTTTCTTGTAGGCGTTAATGTTGGTTTCTTACCAGTTGGCCACGCACTTGGAGCTGACATAGGCGTAACACAATACCGTTGGATATTAGTGCCACTTGGTATGTTGATTGGATTTTTTATCGTGAAAGCAGAACCCGCTGTGCATGTTCTTAACCATCAAGTCGAAGAGGTTACGCAAGGCGCTATTTCCAGCAAGCTTGTCGGAAACAGCCTGTCGATCGGCGTGGCGGTCGCAGTCGGCATTGCTATGCTTAGAATCTTGACCGGCATACCTATCATGTGGATTTTAGTTCCCGGGTATATCATTGCTATTGCACTCACATTTTTTGTTCCAAAACTCTTTGTAGGTATTGCATTTGACTCAGGTGGTGTTGCCAGCGGACCAATGACCTCCACGTTTTTGCTGCCGTTTGCGATAGGCGCCTGCGAGGGTGTTGGAGGAAACGTTATGACTGACGCTTTCGGAGTCGTTGCAATGGTAGCTATGACACCACTAATAGCGGTTCAGATTATGGGATTGATATACTCCATCAAAAGCAAAAAAGAGCGTATACCCAAAGCTTCGAGTGTGCGTGTTTTTGAACAAATAGATGATGTTATCATTGAATATGAGGAGGTGTTGCTGGGTGAATAATGCAAGCAGACAACATCCACTTCTGAGAATTCTTGTCGTTATCATAAATGTGGACAAGCTGCCGGCAATTACCGAATTGCTTAACGGACTAAACTGTTATACGCAAAATCACTTTCGTGCAAACGGAACGGCGACATCAGAAATACTAAATATATTGGGTTTAGGTGCAACGGAAAAGGCGGTGGCAACCTATATTTTACCTAATAGCCTTGTTTCATCGGCACTGCAAAACTTATCGGAAGAATTTTCCTTTCGCTTGCCCGGTAAGGGGATAGCGTTCACAATCCCTGTTTCGGGGATAAGCGGACGGGCGTTGGCACTGGTTAATCACGGTGCAAGCACACTAAAAGACGAAAGCGAAGTGATCAATATGGAAGTTGAAATCGGTCATCACTTGATTGTTGTCTCTGTTAATCAGGGATATAGTGAAGAGATTATCTCTGCAGCGCGGCAAGTCGGTGCAACTGGCGGTACTGTGTGGTCAGCCAGGACTGCAAACATTGAGAACATGACAAACCTTTTGGGAACCTCGATGCAGGGTGAACGGGAAATAATCGCAATACTCTCGGAAAAGAGTAAAAAGCTTGAGATTATGCAATCTCTGAATGAAGGATTTGGAGTTTCAAGCAAAGCGCAAGGAATAGTAATATCCTTACCGGTTGATCATGTTGCAGGATTAGGCAAAGAGTAATCACATTGAACACGTCAGAAGGCGGAGACTTTTATATAAATGTCTCCACCTTCTTTTTAATAATTCTCAAACAATTCTCAGACATTTTACAAACAATAAGGATGTAGGATAAGAAAACAAAATGGCGAACACCGGTCTGTGCAGACGCCGGATGTTCAAAGGAGGATTTCGGGTGCGCGGTTTAGCATTAGAAGGTGGCGGTGCGCGTGGAGCGTACCATATTGGCGTAGTCAAGGCTTTATTTGAAAATGGCTATGAGTTTGATGGCTTTGTAGGTACTTCCATTGGAGCCATAAATGCTGCCATTTTAGCGCAAGGAGATTTTGAAAAGGCGCTTGAATTGTGGACAGAAATCTCAATGGATAAAGTTTTTGATATGGATGATCAGCAATTATTACAATTCACAGATATTAAAAACATCAAATTAGATGTGGATTTACCTGAAAATGTAAGAAAGGCACTGGCAAAGGTAGTTTATTCGGGCGGCATAAATACAAATAAAATCAAACGGATGATTACTCAATATATTCACGAGGATCAGCTTCGAAAGTCACATAAGGATTTTGGACTTGTCACAGTATCAATCCTTGAACTCAAACCGTATGAGCTAATGATTGAAGATATCCCCCGAAACAGGCTTGCGAATTATCTCATGGCGAGCGCATCGCTCCCTGGCCTCCGGCGAGAAAGATTTGAGGGCAAATCATTTTTAGATGGTGCTTATTACGACAACTGCCCCTATAACCTCCTCCGCGACAGAGGATATGATGAAATCATTGTTGTTCGCACAAAAGCGCCCGGGGTTTTTCGCAAGACAGATGATAATAAGTCCATTAAGGTAATAACCGCGAGTAAAGGATTGGGAAATATTCTGTTATTCACTCCTGAAAACAGTGCTGCTAATATCGCATTAGGGTATGACGACGGCCTTCGCTTTGTTGCTGAAATGCGCGGGCGTTAATATAGGGAAACCGCCCTTTCACAAGTTGATTGGGCGGTTTTTCATCAAGAATTATTTTTGAGGTGGTAGTAAATATGGACAAAGCTATGGATAAGGCAATGAATAAAGCAAGAACATTCGAAAACCCCATATTTTATACCGTGTCAGCGGTGGCAATTCAGCTTGCCTTCTTAGTTTGCTACTTATATTTTCTATCATCCTATTCGAAAATTGCCGGAATTTCTTACACCATTATCAACATTCTGGTTCTCCTTTTCCTGATTTCCAAAGATGATAATCCATCGTACAAGCTAATATGGGTAGTCGTCATTCTCGGTGTTCCGATGATTGGCGGTGTGCTCTATGTGTTGTTCGGCAATAAACGTGCGTCAAGGCGTTTGGAAATGAAGATATCAGAGGAACACGACCACTATCTTCCGTTGATGCAATCAAATGTCGAGATTGGCAGTATCGTATGCGGCAATAATCGTAGAGCAGCAGGAATAACAAGATATTTACAGCACAAGTGCTCATTCCCGGTCTGGGAAAATACACAGTCAACCTATTTCCCTATTGGCGAAGAAATGTATGCTGATATGCTTGCCGAACTTCGGAAGGCAGAAAAATTTATATTCATGGAATACTTCATTATTGAACCCGGTGTGATGTGGGACGGGATCTATGCGATATTGCAGGAAAAAGCGGCGAAAGGAATTGATGTTCGTGTCATGTATGACGATTTGGGCTGTATTCCAACACTGCCAAAAGACTTTGCTGACACTCTAAAGAGCAAAGGAATTAAGTGCCTTCCATTTAACCCTGTAATGCCCTTTCTAAACCTTGCCATGAACAACCGTGATCACCGCAAGATAACAGTTATCGATGGAAATGTAGCATTTACGGGCGGCATCAACCTTGCTGATGAGTACATTAATAAAAAAGTTAAACATGGGCATTGGAAAGACACAGGGGTCAAAATACAAGGATCTGCTGTTTGGAGCTTTACCGTGATGTTTCTTGAAATCTGGAACGCTTTTTCGAATGACAGCAAAGCTATTGAGCAATACATGCCTGATCCTAATTATCCAAGGTCAGTGACCGCTGACGGTTTTGTTTTGCCCTTTGCCGATTCACCCGACAAGAGCGAAACGGTCAGCCAGAATGTGTATTTAGATATTCTGAACAAAGCAAACGATTATGTATATATTTTCACTCCATACCTCATAATTGACTCGGAAATGGTTAACGCCTTGCGAATGGCGGCAAAGCGTGGCGTTGATGTTCGAATCATTACACCTGGAATACCAGACAAAAAGATAATTTTTCGAGTGACAAGAGCTAACTATGAGCCGCTGATCTCAGCGGGCGTGAGAATATTTCAGTACACGCCGGGTTTTACTCATGCTAAGAGTTTCGTAAGTGATGATGAAATTGCTGTGGTCGGAACAATCAATATGGATTTCCGCAGTCTTTATTTGCATTATGAGTGCGGATTGTTGCTGATAAATACAGAATCTATCATGCAGCTTAAAAACGATTTCACTACAACAATCTCCAAATGTGTTGAGGTTACTCCCGGAGATTTGAAGCAGAACTTCTTCTGGCACTTGTTTGATGCAGTGATTCGTGTGTTTTCACCAATGATGTGAGGTGTCCGCTATGAATAATAAGTTTGTAGTACGATTTTTTAACAGAGCCGCTGAATTATTTGGTGATTCTCAGCTTAACAGCTCATTGTGTTTGATTTTCAACGGTATGGCTTCGATGGCTGCAATTGCGTTCTTGGTATTGTTTGTCATTGGAAAAAAAGAGTCACTTTTTTGGTTGGGTATTGTGGGTTGTATATGCATGGTTTTAGCAAACATTACAGACCTTTTCCCTTTCTGGCTAAAGGGGATTGCCAAGAAGCTGGAAAACAGCAGCAAGAAAAATAAGTAAGGAGAAATCAAATGAAGAAAGAATTTAACTTTGCTGAAGCGACAAAACAAATCGAAAGTATGCTCTCGGATATCAACGAAGATCAAATGGCTGAGATATCGAATGAGTTAACACTCTTAAAAAATTCTGATAAAGCGCTTCTATACAACCGGTCTATCGACATTGCGAACACAGTGGTTGACCTAAAACAATTGATGATGATGTATTCAAGTGCTATGAAAGAAACCCGAATAAAACTTGAAATATTTAATGCTGAGTATAAGCTCGGGTACCAGAGGAATCCAATTAATTCAATTCATACACGGTTGAAGCGGTTTGCAAGCATTATGGAGAAACTTGATCGAAATGGCCTTCCCTTTTCTCTTGAAAATATTGAAAACAACATCTTTGATGTTGCGGGACTTCGAGTGATTTGCTCATATACTGATGACATATATGTTATTGCAGATGCCTTGAAGAATCAGAGCAATATCGAAATTGTTGCTGAAAAGGATTATATAGCTAATCCAAAACCCAATGGCTACCGCAGTCTGCATCTGATAATAAGAATCCCTGTTTACTTTACAAATCAGACTAAAAATATGACTGTAGAAGTGCAAATTCGGACAATCGCCATGGACTTTTGGGCGACACTTGAGCATCAGATGAAATATCAAAAGCAGTTAATCAACGGCGAAGAAATTTCCGAACAGCTCAAAGAGTGTGCAAACACCTTAGCAGCTACCGACTCTCGTATGCTATCTATTAGAAAACAAATTGAAGAATACTCTGCTGAAATGACGGAAGAAGATATTCTTTTTGAGCGAATTAAGAAAATTGACCTGCCCTTTGAATAGGCATATATGAGGTATGCACTCATTTTAATAATTCTCAAACAATTTTCAGACATTTCGCAAACAATTGGACGGTAAAATACAATCATAAACAATACCAGTGAGTGAGATTGATTGAGAAAACTGGATTAACAGCTTGAGAGAAATACGCGACGGATTAAAAAAAGAAATTCATTTTAATAATTCTCAAACAATTCTCAGACATTACACAAACAATCGAACGGTATAGTAAGAACAT
>JGI994J12354_10002619_pt1 | contig 17320 bp, 16 predicted proteins | sample IntmicLarv3ML3BL_FD_12354 | JGI IMG/M metagenome (IMG submission 12354) | reverse complement strand
CGGTAACGGCAGGCCAAGATAGATGGCTGTTCTCGACAGAACCCGGCTTATAGGCTTGCTTATTTTTGATTATATCTTTATCATATTGCAACTGCAAAAACTATACAATTTAATTATAATAGGAGATGTTTGGCATGAAGTATATGGAAAAACCATCAAAGTTTTCTTGGGCGAATTTAGGGGATATAAATGTCGGTCGGGGCAATCTCGGGTCGGACATGCCTGTTGTTGTTTACAGGCTTTTGCAATATACAATGAAAGATATTCTTGCAAGAGAATACGGCGATGATGCTACGGTGGATATTTTCAAGGCTGCGGGGCATTTGGCAGGCACACATTTTGCCGAGAATGTTTTGGATTTATCAGGGGATTTCGATCATTTTATAGCGAATCTTCAAAAGAATCTAGTGGAAATGAAAATTGGCATCCTTCGTGTTGAAAGAAGCGATTTGGAAAATATGAAGTTTACGTTAACCGTGTCTGAGGATTTAGACTGTTCGGGCCTTCCCGTAACGGATGAAACCGTATGTGATTATGATGAGGGTTTTATAGCTGGCATTATGGAGCGCTATACAGGTAAGCCCTTTGATGTTAAAGAGGTGGATTGCTGGGCCAGCGGTGACCGCACATGCAGGTTTGAAGCGAAGCGGCAATAAATAAAAGCTTTTACCCATATTCGATAATAGTTAGCGGTGTTATTTGGGGAGATTTCAGTGGATAAAGACTTAAGCGGGATTCAAATGGCGTTGGAAGCGATGATTATGGGAAAACCGACGGGAACAATAGAACCGGTCGGCAACAAGGATATTGATGAGATTATCGATCTTTTGAATATACTTAGCTCAAATATGTATGAGGCCATGGGATTTGTAAGGAATCTTTCTAAAGGCAATTTAGATGCGGAAGTTCCGGGAAGGCGCAATTATCTTTCGGCGCCTTTGAAGGAGCTCCATTCGCAAATGAATAATTATATTTGGATAGCGCAGCAGATTAAGGCAGGTAGAGTGGTTGATAAGCTTGATTTCGCGGGCGCTTTTGGTGATGCGTTAAATACTCTTATTGAGACCTCTCTCTACGGCTTGGGTGAAACGGTTAGTTCTGATGAAGGAATTGATATTGAAGCGGGTATGCGAAGTTATAAATTCCATCAAATATACCTTGCCCTTAATCATTTGAATATGATGATAATGGAAGTTGATGAAAACGGTAAAATTATATTCGCCAACAAAGCCGCAAAGAATTTTTTTGGCGATTGCGAATATTTTAATGAATCGGAAGTTAATGAATCGGCGAAAACATTTACCTCCCGAATAACTTCTATTACTATTTACAATGCGGATGGGTCGCAGATATATGAAATGCATAATGAGAGTTCCGGCAAGTGGTATAAAGCTACCATTGATAAAATACAGCTTCCCAACCGTGAAAATGTTAATATGTATATAATCGAGGATATTAGCGAGATTAAGCGCAATGTGCAGGAATTGACGGAGGAAGCCACAATAGATTATCTTTCCGGCGCATCCAACCGCAAGGCGGGAATGGGCGCGCTTGAGAGTATAACCAAGGATAAAATGAGGGATAAAACCCATTGCGTCGCATTTATGGATATGGATAAATTGAAATATGTAAATGATACCTTCGGCCATGTGGAAGGCGATTATGCCATAAAAAGCCTTGCGGACGCGTTTGCCTTGTCTGTTCGCGGCAGCGATATTGTAAGCCGCTTCGGCGGGGATGAGTTCTTGATTGTGTTTCACAATTGCCCTTTGTCGGAGGCAGAAAAGGCTGTTGAAAGAATGGAAGAAAAAATTACCCGGCTGAATGAATCCGGGGTTAAGCCTTTTAATGTGGAATTTTCGGCGGGATTAATGGAAATTACACCGGAAATGGATATAAGCGCTGCGGATGTAATTATGTTTTTAGATAAAAAAATGTATGAAAAAAAGGCATCCAAGGCAATTAAAAATACCAGAAGCACCAACAGATGAATCTGTTTATACGGCTTCGGCCTAAAAAAATATGATTTAGCAAGAAAAAGGAGGATAACATGCAAAATGTAAATTTGAAAGACCTCTTTGACATTCATTTTTTATCGGAGGTAAAAGTTTCGCCTGACGGAAAGCATGCGGCTTTTGTTGATGTACAAGGCTGTGCAACCGAAAACAGGTATTTCAGCTACATCTGGCTGTATTCTTTCGAAAACGGTTCCTTAACAAAGTTGACAGCATCCGGTGATGATAAAAATATCGACTGGCTGGATAATGAGCATTTATTTTTCCCTGCTTCCCGTAATGAAAAAGAGAAAGAAAAGATTAAAAAAGGCTTTCCTGTTACATATTATTACTCCCTTAGCATAAAGGGCGGCGAGGCTTCCAAGCTTTTCTGCGTTCCTGCGAAGGTTTCGAAGCTTAAACCGCTTTCAAACGGTAAATTCCTGATTGCCGGCGGTTTTGACAACAGCCTTGAAGATATGAGCGATATGGATGATGCCGCTAAGGAAAAATATCTTAAGCAGGTAAGCGATAATAATGCGGCTTATAAAATATTTGATGAGATACCTTTCTGGCAAAACGGACAAGGCGTTACAAATAAGAAAAGAAACAGATTGCAGATTTTCGATTCTAATGACGGTTCCGTTAAAGCAATCAGCGCGCCTTTGATGAATGTAATGACATATACCGTGTCTTCATGCGGCAAAAAGCTTGTTTTCGCAGGGGTTACTTTCGAAAACAAAATGGTTCAAAAATCCGATTTATATGTTTATGATTTTGGCTCGGATAAATTAACGGAAGTTAAGCTTGATAAAGAATATTTCGTAAACGGCGTTGAATTCTTGGGCGAGGATATACTTTTCTTCGGAAAAGCCTTTGAAGGCATTAATTCCTACAGCAATTCTAAATTATACAGCGTGCCTGTTTCAGGCGGCGCACCTAAACTTCTTTCGGACGGGGATTTCTCAATCGGCAGCTCCATAGGCAGCGATTGTAAATACGGCGGTGGTACAGCTTATAAGGTAGTCGGAAATGATTTCTACTATCTTTCAACAAGAGGGTATTCCAGCTATTTATTCAAACTGTCAGCCGGCAAGGAGGAGAAGCTTTCTCCCGAGGTTTCGGGCTATATTGATTGCTTCGATATTAAAGACGGCAAATGCGCTTATGTAGCCGTTAGAGACAAAGGCTTGCAGGAAATTTATACGCTGGATATAGCAACAGGCGCTGAAAAATGCATTAGTACATTAAACTGCGATTGGATTAAAAACCATAATATCAGCTATCCTGAATATTCAACATTTAAAAACAGAGACGGCGTGGATTTGGATTGCTTCATAATCAAGCCGGTAGGTTTTGACCCAAGTAAGAAATATCCTGCTATTCTTGATATGCACGGCGGCCCTAAGGCTACTTATGGCGATGTGCTTTTCCATGAAATGCAGCTTTGGGCCAGCGCCGGATATTTTGTTTTCTTCACAAACCCAAGAGGTTCCGACGGCCGCGGCAGCGAATTTGCAAACATAGTAGGCGAGAGATATTTGAACTGGGATTATAATGATTTCATGGACTTTACCGATAAAGTGCTTGAAATGTGCCCACAGATTGATAAGGATAATGTAGGCGTTACAGGCGGCTCCTACGGCGGCCTTATGACCAACTGGATAGTCGGCCAGACAAATCGCTTTAAAGCTGCCGCTACCCAACGCTCTATTGCCAATTTTATCAGCAAATGCCTTACAACGGATATCGGCTATTATCATAATCTTGACCAAATGCAAACAGATCCTTGGACGGATAATGATACTTTCTGGGAAAAATCACCCCTTAAATATGCCGATAAATGTGTAACTCCGTTGCTGTTTATCCACTCCGACCAAGATTACAGATGCTATATGGGCGACGCTCTGCAAATGTTTACGGCCCTTAAAATGCATGGCTGTGATTCTCGCTTCTGCCTGTTCCATGGTGAAAATCATGAGCTTTCAAGAGGCGGCAAGCCTAAAAACAGACTTAAGAGACTTGAAGAAATTACAAACTGGTTTGAAAATTATATGAAATAAGTATTATTGTTGAAATAATATTAAGAATCAACCCGCATGGCTTGGATTTGAGTCATGCGGGTTTTTATAAAATTTAAAGGGGCGATTAAATTGGGGGCTTGTAAACTAATAGTTACGGATTTGGACGGAACGCTTTTGACGGATAAAAAGCAAATTAGTGCTTATACGGCGGAAATTTTGAATAAGGTAAGAGAAAAAGAAATACAGGTGGCCTTTGCAACGGCCAGGCCAAGGCGCTCCACGGCAAAAATACGCAGTTTGTTTGAGCCGGATTTTATAATAGCCAACAATGGGGCAACCATATATTTCGGGGAAATATCCGAAAAAAATATTTTAATCGAAAAAGAAATTGCAACTAAGCTTATAGAAGAATTTATGAATGACGACGGAATAAAAGGTATAAGCGTTGAAACAGGGGTCGGGATGCTTTCAAATTACAGCGACTTTTCATGGGATAAAGAAGGCTGGAATTCCAACTATTACGATTTCACCAAGGGGTTCGATTTCGAAACGCCAAAAATTTCCTTCGAATGTGAGGATGTTGAGGTTATACAGCAGTTAGTTGATTCTTTGCCAAGCTTGCATATGTACCCCAACCACGGGGAGCATTGGATTCAGATTATGGATAAGCGCTCAACTAAGCTAAACGGAATAAAATATATTTGCGATAAAATGGGAATTAGTCTCGAAAATGTGGTTTTCTTCGGTGATGATTATAATGATGTTGAAATGCTTGAAGCCTGCGGAACAGGCGTTGCTGTGGAGAATGCTCTGTCTGATGCAAAAATGGCCGCGGATTTTATATGCGGCAGCAATAATGATGATGGCGTTGCAAAATGGATAGATGATAATCTTTTAAATTAGCAGAGGCATTAAATTTTTAAAATCCACTTAATTGACATAAGCATTTCAATGGATTAAAATAAAAATGGAAGTGTATTATATTTTAAGGGGGTATTTACAATGAGCGGAAAAACAGCTTATGAAGCAATTGAGAAGTATCGCGGCGAATTGGGCGCCTTGGCGAAAAACATTTGGGAGAATCCGGAAGGCCCGTATGTTGAGTACAATGCTTTTGAAAAAACAAAGGCAATGCTTGAAAAGCACGGATTCAGTATTGAAGCGGGTGCCGGCGGAGTTAAAACCGCCATTAAAGCCACTTGGGGAAGCGGCAAGCCTGTTTTGGGATTTTTAGGCGAGTATGATGCGCTGCCCGGCATGAGCCAAGAGGTAGGCACGGCTAAAAAGGCCATTGAAGGGCAAGTTTTCGGCCATGGTTGCGGCCATAATCTTTTGGGCGTAGCTCATGTTGGCGCGGTTTTGGGCCTTAAGGCTGAAATGGAAGAAAAGAAATTGCCGGGCACAATTATATACTTCGGCTGCCCTGCGGAAGAAGTTTTGACAGGTAAGGCTTTCATGGCAAGGGGCGGAGCTTTTGACGGTATTGATGCTTCCATAGCTTTCCACCCGGGCACGACTAATATGACAACCGTGGGCAATTCCATAGCCCTTAATTCCGCTAAGTTTCATTTTAAAGGCGTAACGGCACATGCCGGCGGCGACCCTCATAACGGGCGCTCGGCTCTTGATGCGGTTGAGCTTACCAATGTTGGCGCAAACTATTTGAGAGAGCATGTTACAAGTGATGTTCGAATTCACTATACGATTACGGACGGCGGAACGGCACCGAATATCGTGCCGGATAAAGCCTGCGTTTGGTATTATGTAAGGGCTACAAAGAGAGAAACGGTTGATGAGGTTTATGCAAGGCTGGTTAAGGTTGCGGAAGGTGCCGCGCATATGACGGAAACAGAGCTTGAAGTTGAATTTTTGGGCGGCTGCTATCAAACCCTTAACAATAAGGCGTTGGTTGAGCTTACTCACAAAGCAATGCTTGAAGCGCCTCAAGATGAGTGGACTCCGGAAGAAATCGAATTTGCCAAAACACTTAATGATACCACTCCTCATCTTCAAAAAGGTATGAATGCATTTTTGGGATTGCCCGAGGATACTCAGCTACATACAAGCACCGGCGATATAGGACAAGGCGGCAACTTCGGCTCTACAGATGTCGGCGATGTAAACTATATTGCACCGGGGGTAATGTTTACTACGGCCTGCTTTAATATAGGCGCACCGGGCCATAGCTGGCAAATAACCTCCTGCTCAGGCTCAAGCATAGGCGAGAAGGGTATGATTTTTGCCGCGAGAATTATGGCTAAATTCGGCCTCGATTTAATTGAGCAGCCTGAAATATTGGAAAAAGCATGGGCGGAGTTTAAAGTGGCAACAGGCGGCAAGCCTTATAAATGCCCAATTCCTATGGAAATTCCTGTTCCTAATCAAGATTAATTTTGATTAATAAAAAAAGCGGCTATCGCCGCTTTTTTTACCCGCAGAAGGCGTGAATATAAAACGCTTTTTGCGGGTTTTGTAAATTATAAAGGAGGTATGGCATGAGGGCTCCGGAAGAAGTTCGCAAGCTGATATTGGATTTCGCAGAAAATGATATTAGGGTACGCTGTGTTTATTTGAACGGTTCAAGAGTGGATGCTCGATATTGTGATAAATATAGCGATTTTGATATTATATATATTGTAAATGATATAGGTTCATTTACTAAAGATGATGAATGGCTTGGATTTTTCGGCGATAGGCTGGTTATGCAAAAAACTTCCGATGAGAGTAGTCATCCCTATGATTACGACGGTTATGATAATTATACTTATCTTATGCAGTATTATGACGGAAACCGGATTGATTTGACACTGGTGGATACGAGAAATATTGATTATGCCATTAACCATACGGATGAGCCCAGAAAAGTACTGCTGGATAAGGATGGCTATAATCTTTTAGATATTGCTTATGAGGGCTTTTATAAAATAGAGCCGCCGAATCAAAGACAATTTAATGAGAATTTAAACGAATTTTGGTGGATGTGTGTTGTTTGCGCAAAGGGTTTGTGCCGTAATGAAATAACTTATGTTAAGGCTATGATGGAGCACTATCAGTACAACCGGCTTTGGATTATGCTCAGGTGGCTCAAGGGAGTTCGCACGGATTTTATGGCTGAGGGCAGCAAGTATGCCAAGGATATAGCCGATTTTATTTCAAATGAGGAATATGAAATGCTTGTATTATCTTTCGGAAACGGATATATAGATAACATATGGGAAAGCTTGCTTAACAGATGTGAATTTTTCATAAAAATATCTCATGAAGTGGCGGAAAAACTGGATTTTACCATTAATGAAAATGAGAACGATGTGATAAATCATATTAAGAGAATGAGAGCGAATTAATAAAGTCGCATTTTATAAAAGGGAAAACCACATGGAATATACATTAATCAGATCGAATAGAAAATCCATATCCATTCAGGTGAAAAATGGGGATGTCATTGTTCGCGCGCCTATGCGGGCGCCTGTTAGGACTATAGAGAGCTTCCTGCTATCCAAAGAGGAGTGGATTTTGGCGGTATCGGAAAAGCAAAAGGAGCAGGCGCTTAAATACCCCGAACCCACTGCCGAGGAAATAAAGGCATTAAAAAAACAGGCGCGAGAATATATTTTGCCTAGGTTAGAGCATTACAGCGCTTTAATGGGCCTTTACCCGTCGGATATAAAAATAAATTCGGCGAAAAAGCGCTTCGGCAGTTGCAGCGCCAAAAACAGCATAAATTTTTCCTGCTTGCTTATGCGCTACCCGCAAGAGGCCATCGATTATGTAATTGTCCACGAGCTGGCTCATATTAAGCATAAAAACCACGGCAGGGAGTTTTACATGCTTATAGAAAGCGTGCTTTTTGATTGGAGAAAGAGAGCGAAGCTTTTGCGTGAATAAAAACCTCAATGCCAGTGGGCATTGAGGTTTTTTAAAAAAGACCAGCTATAAAAAGTCAACAGAAAAATCAAAGAAACTTTCGGAGCAATAGGTACTCATTACAAGAAAGAGGTTGGAAATCCGAATCAACATCACAAGGATCAATTAGGCATCGTTTGATTGTTTCAGAAAAGCCAAGCCGTTGATAAAGATGCATATTCGCTTTCTCGACTTCTTCAACACCGATGGTGACTTCGGTAAAGGAAAGTTCCCGCAATCTGTCAAAAACACGGTTAATAAGCTTTGTGCCCAATCCTTTTCCTTGTAATTCTTCAACTATACGAAACGAACAAAGATAGGCGCGATAAGAGCCATCCGCGAAATCCGTATCGGATAATCTCTTGAATAAATACAACTCTCCCAAAAGACGTTGATTATCCTCAATTGTCCAAAATTCAGCATTTTCGGATTTCAATTGATTTATAAAAAAATTCGAAGTAGATTTTGGGTGTTGCCAAAGAGTGCACATTTCGGAAACTGTTCCCAATCGAATAATCATGATTCAACACTTCCTTTTTAGGCGGTATCACTTCATACAGTGCTCTTGTCAAAAACACCATAAATCTATTATACGAGGAGTTATATAAAATTAAAATATAATCAGGAGTTTTAGCTATAAAGCCCGGCATTTTCCGCCATAATATGCCTTAGAAAATCATCATTCATACGGTTGGCCGGAATATTGAATTTGACCGCAAAATAATGGTTGACGCGTAAAGCGGCATATTGACCGTTTTCGATAAATTCATTTTTTCTGGCGAAGTAGTCTTTTAAAATTTCATACTCGTCTCTTTCTATAGGGTAGGAGGAGCTTATGGCGCGTGTTCCTTCGAAGCCTGTAAGTGCTTCAAGTGTCAAGGATTTTGTGCTGTATTTGCCGGGGTTTTCGGAAATAACCATGGTGCCTGCCAGCATATCACCAAGGCGCTTGTAATCTTTGGAAAATATCATGGTAATTATACCTATGCCTGCATTATCTATAATAACGCGAATTATATTGCGTATAATGGACTGTATGAAGGTTATGGGTTGGCCGTTTTGGCGAACAGTTCTGAGGCCGAAAATGCGCTTACCTATGGTGCGGCCCTTCATAATAATTTCACTTAAAAGAAAATAACCGAAAAAAATGATGAAATAAAAAAGTATCAATATAGCCCCTAAATTGCTCAGGCGGGAATAATCGATATTAATTGAATAAAACTTGAAACCGTTCATAGTCCAGTAAGATAATAGGGCGACTATTATAAATGCAACAAGCTGAATGGTTGTATCTATAACGGCGGCGCCTATGCGGCTTCCCGCCCCGGCCAATCTGTATTCAACCTGTATATTATCGGGGGTTGTAACATAGGTACTTTTCATGGTAAACTCCTTTATATAAATATTTTTGTATATTGCATAAATAGTGGAGGCATGATGAAAGAAGATAAATTTGTAGCAAAGAATATAAGTAAATGGCATAAGCTTGAAGAATATAATACTATACTCTCGAAAAAAGGCGTAAGCGGGCTGGATGCTTCGCAGATAAAGGATTTTGCCGGCCTTTACAGAAATGTCAGCCATCATCTTTCCTATGCCAGAACTTATTTTGAAGGAAGCAATATTGTAGCTTATTTAAATCAGCTTATAGGCGCCAGCCATAATTATATTTTTACCAGAGAGGAGAAGGGTTTAATCGGCTTTAAAAGTTATTTAACCGGGGGCCTTCCGCTTGCTCTGCATGAAAATCGGAAATATATATTTTCGGCATTTGCGATGTTTATGGCAGGCTTTTTGTTTTGCCTCGTGTTTGTGCTTAATATGCCGGAATATGGTGATTTTTTCTTCCCGGGAGTAAATGTGTCCGATTTGAATTTAAACCCTACCGGTGATGATAGTTGGTCATATTCTTTTTTGAGCTCTTTTATTATGGTGAATAATATCAGGGTCAGCTTTATGGCATTTGCCCTTGGCGCAACCGCAGGTATCGGAACGGTGTATGTGCTTTTTTATAACGGTATGGTAATCGGTGCGCTTACGGCCGTTGTCATAGCAGGCGGGGCGAGCATTAGCCGCTACTCTGCCATGATTTTGCCCCACGGTTTCATTGAGCTCACGGCGATATTTATATCCGGCGGAGCGGGGCTTTTAATAGGCAAAGGCTTTCTCATACCGGGGAATATGAAGCGCAAGGATTCCCTTATTAAAAACGCCAAGGAAGCCGCTTATTTAATACCTTGTATAATTATGATGCTTATTGTGGCCGGCGTTATAGAAGGCTTTTTCACGCCCCTTGCCATAGACCATTGGTTTAAGCTGGTTTTCGCATTTTTAACGCTGGTGCTTATGGTTTTATATTACAGATTATTCCTGAAAAAAGCTAAGTTGAAAGAGGAAAATGGGCTGTAACTTACGGAAAAATTCTGAAATCAGCCGGAAAATCTTTCTTTCAGCAATAAATATTGATTAACCGTATCAATTGCAAAATTTTCAGCATAGGTTTCAAGGCATATTACGCCTCTTTGATTAAGAGCGCGGATTATGCCTTTTCTTTCGGCCAAAAGGCTCTCGGCCATGGCTTCGTTATATATCCCTTGAACAGTGGAGCCGGTTGCTTTTGCAATATTTTCAAGGCTTTCATTAACCGTCAGAACTATAACGGGAACATGCCTGCGGCTGATAATCGGTACGGCCTCCAGCAGTTCTTTTGCTTCCTCAGTGGTTTCGAAATCCGTAAATATAAAAACAATACTGCGGCGCTTTTGAACGCTTAGCAAATGAAAGAACGCTCCGTGGTAATCGCTAACTGTATTGCTGTCCTCCACATGATATAGAGCCTCCATAAGAGTATTGCGGTGGGCCTCGCCTTTTCCCGCGGGAACAAGCCCGGCAATATCCGTATTAAAAACCAGCAGGCCGCTGTTGTCGCCTTTTTGGTTGACAATATCCGATAGAATAAGGGCGGCGTTTATGGAATAATCCAGCTTTTTATAGCCTTTTATGGAATAGCTCATGGAGCGGCCCGTATCCAGCAGAACGTATACAGGCTGATTTTTTTCGGCCTCATATTGGTTGACAATAAGCTTATTCATGCGGGCGGTGGCCATCCAGTTGATTTTTCGGTAATCATCCCCGTCAACATAATCTCTGAGGCTTTCAAACTCGGAGCCGTTGCCCCTAAGGGTTATGCGCTTTTGCCCGTGGGTGAGCAGCCTGTGCTTTTGCATAATAAGCCTGTACTTGCTTAAGTCTTTTAAATTGGGGTAAACCTTAAATTCTTCAGGAATATTCAGGGTAACGTATTTTTTACAAAGGCCCAGCACGCCGTCATAGCGCACATAAACATTGTTAAAAGTGTAGGCACCTCTTTTTTTCGGCAATACCTCGTAGGAAAAAATGCTTTCTTCCCCCGGGGGAACTTTTTTCATCATATCCCGGGAAATAATTTCAAAATGCCAGTCAGGCAAATCGTCTTTAATCTCTATTTTCAAATTACTCGTCCAATTATTTTTGATTTTAAGCTCAATATGATTCAGGGCTTTAAAATAAAGCTTCGTATCTGCTTGCCTATATACAGAGACGGCGTTTTTTGAAGGGGTTAAAATGAAATCCGCCACAAAAAGCGCTAAAATCAGCGTATTATAGGAAAGGAATATAAGCATAGCGCTGCCTCCCGAGGCGAATACGAAAAAACCAAGAGGCACAAGCCCTAAAGCAACGAGAATAACAAATCTTTTTGTCAAAAAAAGCACTCCTTAAAACAAATAAACTGCTGCAAAAAGCGAAAAATCTATCTGGGAACCTTAACTTGAGAAAGTATGTTTTCGATAACCTTATCTGTTTTCAAACCGTCAATTTCCGCTTCGGGTTTAAGGATTATTCTATGGCGAAGAATAGGCAGGGAAAGCTCCTTAATATCATCAGGAACGACAAAATCCCGGCCTTGAATGGCGGCATAGGCCTTTGCGTTTGTAAGCAGAGCAATTGAACCCCTTGGGCTTGCGCCTATGGAAACGGCATTGACCCTTCGGGTGGTTTCAATAATGCTGACAATGTAGTTTAATATACTATCATCAACCCGAACCTGCATAATTTCTTCCTTCGCCATGGCTATTTCAGCAGGAGAAGCCACGGCATTAATACCTGCGGATTTTAAGCGGGAAGCCCGGAAGCCTGTGTTGTACATGCCCAGAATATGCTTTTCGGCAGCAACGCCGGGATAGGTAATAAGCAGCTTCATCATAAACCTGTCCACCAAAGCTTCAGGCAGGGGATAGGTGCCTTCGTATTCCACAGGGTTTTGAGTGGCTACAACCATAAAAGGCTCGCTGAGATTCATGGTTTCCCCGTCTATGGTAATGGCGCGCTCCTCCATAACCTCAAGAAGGGCCGATTGGGTTTTGGGAGGTGTCCTGTTTATTTCATCGGCTAAGAATAAATTGGTAAACAAAGGGCCTTTTTTAAGGGAGAAGGCGCTTTGCTCCATATTATATATTTTGGCGCCTAAAATATCCGAAGGCATAAGGTCGGAGGTGAACTGCACCCGCTTGAAATCGGCATTAACAGCCATGGAAAGAGCTTTGACCCAGAGGGTCTTTGCAAGGCCGGGAACGCCTTCAATAAGAACATGCCCTCCGGATAACATGCAAGTAAGGGCATAATCCGTAATTTCCGACTGATTTATTACAGCTTTTTCTATTTCTCTTTTAATTTTAGACGCAAGAGCATTGGTAAATCCTTTTTCAACCATTGTGTGGGCTCCTTTAGTTTATATTTGGAAATAAGTTTCGGTTTTTATTGTTTATCGGAGCTTTGTGAAAGCTCGCATTTTACAGTTTGGTTATAATATTTATTAGCTCCTTATAATAAGAAATTGCTTTTGTAAATTCCCTTCGGCCGGCCGGGCGCTTTGTGTTAAAAGCGTAATCCTGATTACCTGCCACATATTCAAGCTTATCCATGCAGGGTAGGCTTTCGTTTTTCCAGAAGTCCAGTATTTCAAAGAATTCGGGCATATCGGAGTTTCTGAAATAGCTTCCGCAGGCTTTTTTGAATTTTTTCTCATAAACATCAACCGCGGCGGAGCCTAAACCTATGGACATATATAGGTTGGTTAATGTGAAAACATACTCATTTTCTTCCCTTTCAATTTCTTCATAATAGGGAATGATTCTGCCGAAGCGTTTGCCGAAATAAATTATCGCGGCAAGGCTTAAAAGCAGAAGTTGCAAACCCAGCAGCCGAACTCCGGGGGGAAGGGATTCAAACAAGCTTTTATCCGTGCCATAACCGTGATATGCTTCGTTAAAGTGAATTTTATTATAGCTTAAATTATTAAGCATATTTGCGATTTGCTGGGCATAAACATCGCCGCCTTCAAGCAAGCCCTTGTTTGTAATATGCTTTGCATTTCCCGTGAAAAACTTGCCCAGGCCAAGATGGTATAGGGAGCCAGCATCGCTTTCGTCAATGAGAATAAGATCTTTTTCGGCATAGGCGGAAAGAGGCGAAGATTCATAGAAAGAAGCGGTAAAATAAAGCAAAGTTCCCCCTTGTATTACCCAGTCGGTAATATCTTCGCGATAACCGGTGCCGGTGTAGCTGTAATCGGGCGCAATGATAATCTGAACATTATCCAAAGGCCTGTCCTTATCGATAAAAATCGTATCCCTGTTTACGGGATAGCCCATTGTTTTCAAGGTATCGTAGAACAAAGCTGTGCCCACATAATTTGTTGAAAATGAGGTGTATGGAGGGTAAGTAAGCCCTTCGGTTGTGGGCATGAGTTTTTTTGCAAAATAATATATAACAAAAAGCGCAAGGAGGGCTATAGCATTGCGGCGTTTTTTATTTTTCATATGCTTCGGCCTCCTTTGTCATTGAATTATATGAGTTCATATGCCGGGCATAAATTTCTTCCGCAATGGCTTTGTGGCCGAAGTAAAGAGCATAGTATATATTAACGGTGGATTCTATTGCATGGGAAAAATGCGGGGCATTTTTTATTGCCTCGCGCATAAACTGCGTACCTGTCATGGAATCGGTTACATTAACAATTTCCTTCGACCCGAATAGTATAATCATTCCTATATAACGGTAACGGACGGCTTGCCGCCAATTATTTTCCCTGTCGCTTTTTTCGGCAAGCTCCATAATTTCATCATAGCTTAGCTTATTGGAACGATAATCGTCAAAAATTTCCCCAATAATATCTTTTTTCCTTTTGCGTTTTATGATGAAGAATATAATTAAAGACACAACCGCAACCACGGCGATTATGGCTATTACCATAAATGCGCCTGAAACGAAAGATGGGTCAATGACAGAAGGAAAACTATTGAGATTAATATTAAAGGCGCTTAAAATACTCTTGAGAATTTTCAAGATGATTTCTGCAATTTTTTCGCCTAAATCCTCGTATTTGCCGTTTATGAAATTATATTTAGAGGCTTTTAAGGCCTTTTCCATAGCTTCTGAGAATGTCATATAAAAGCTCCCGATTTATTTATGAGTATTGTAAAGCCTAAAGGGAATTATTGCCTTGGGCCGGGATAATATCCGTAAGGATAGGGGGTTGGCATTCTTTTTGCCATATCCGCGTAATATTTTCTAATTCGCTGATTATTAATATTGTTCAAATTAAGGTCTATATCCAAGCCTTCATGCTTAAAGCGCTGGTTTATATAGAGAAGGGTAGAAAATATGCCTGAAAGGGGCATCATCAATATGGAAATTGTCATGGATACTATATAGCCTAAAGTCATGGAAAGAACTGAAACAGCAGCGGCGGCTTCTTGGGGCAAAATCCATTCGCCGAATATTGCGCCTAAATTGAAAATGCCGGAAAAGCTATAGCTGACGGCGAATGTAATTAAAGACCAAATTGTTACAAGCCCGATCATTTTCCAAAAATCCGGCTTTATAAGCTGAAAGCTTTTTTTTGCCGCTTTGAAGAAATATTTATTTTCGAAAACCGCAACCGCTATGCTGAACATGGTTATGGCATAGTAGATTATTGATACAACGCTCATTAAAACAAAAATGCCTATGGTGGTTATTATTGTTAAAGTGGCCGGAGCGGAGTTGTATTCAACCATTTGCATAATCATGTTAATGTAGAAATAAATGAAAACTCCCATAATCGCCAGCAAAGGCAGCATTAAAATAGTGTTTGCAAGGCCTGCTGTTGAGGCAACTATGATTTTTTTTAGGGTTTGCTTCAAAACGGAGCCTATATCAACAGGCTCGTTTAAGAAGGTTTGCTTTGTAATAATCGAGCTGCCGGTAACGGTTAGGGCTTGATATATAACCACTAAAACCGCAATGAAGGCTATAAACATTATAATCATGGGTAGGTTAGCTAAAATCATATCACCGGGGTCGTTATAGGCAGCCATGCTTGCCCCGAAACTGACTACCAAGCCTACTCCGCCAACCAGAATCACCAAATACATAATCATGGGGAAAATCATATTAAATATCATAGTTACGGCAATTTGCTTTATAAAGCTTTTTTTATATATATCTAAAACCATGTCCAAAAGCTCCGCAGCGTTCATAGGATAATATTTGTTGTTGTCCATAATTCTCCTTAATATAAAATTAGATTTATTTTTAACTTCCCCTTTATGCCGAGGGGATTTATGAAAATTAGCATTGTAAAAACAGCCGTACTATTTACTATTGTGATTTACCCATATGATAACATAAAGATATTAAACTTTCAAACAATAGCGGTATAGGTGCAAAATTTGCCCGAAAAGGCAGCGGGATGAGCGTGAAGAAAGGGCGCCCTATAGTTTTATATTCTAAACAGGAGTTTGGTTTAATATTTATAAACATAAATAATTATATGGTGATGGCTGAATGAGAAAGGGTAAGAAAATCTATAATAAGAAAAAATTAATAGCTTTTGCCGTATGGGCGCTTATGGCGGCGTTAATAATTTTAGCGCAAAGGAAAAATTTCCCCTATAATTTTTTGCAGGCTTATTTTAATTTCGAAAGCAAGGAAAGTGAATATATAAATATATCAATACTTGAAGCGGATAATAATCTTGAAATTAAAGAGCCGGAGAAAACTGCTTTTCTGCCTACTTTTGAAAATATACATTTAATAAATACCATGGAAGAAATTACGAGTTATATTTATAATATAGAGCCGACGGCTTATGTAAAATATGAAGATTTGGAACCCAAAAGGCTTCTTGAACGGGGTATTAAAGCGGATTTAAGGGGCAACGAGCCAAAGGTGCTGATATTTCATACACATTCGCAGGAATTTTTCATAGACAGCGATACGACGGATCCAAACCAGTCCATAGTGGGCGTAGGGGAGAGGCTGGCAAATATATTGGCGGAGGATTACTCAATATCCGTCGTACATGACATAGGCAGCTATGATATGAAGGATGGGAAGCTGGTGCGGGGCTTAAGCTATGAAAACATGGAGCCTGCCGTAAGCAAAATTTTGGAAAAATATCCGAGCATTCAGGTTGTTATAGATTTGCATAGAGACGGCGTTCCCGATAATATGCATCTTGTGGAGGAAATAAACGGAAGAAGCACAGCTAAAATAATGTTTTTTAACGGAATTACAAAATATAATGACAATGGCGTTGCCGAAGCGCTAAAAGAGCTGGAAAACCCGTATGTGCCGGATAATTTGGCTTTAAGTTTGAGATTGTTTTTAACCGCAAATGAGCTCTATCCCGGCCTTGCCCGAAAAAATTACATAAAGCCCTATCGATACAGCTTGCATTTCAGGCCTTTAAGCATGTTGGTTGAGGTGGGCGCCAATACTAATACTGTTGAAGAAGCCATGAATGCCATGGAACCGTTGGCGGATATAATTGTGAGAACACTGGAAAGGGAGTAGCAAGGGGTTAAAATTTTCCGGTAAATATTGAAAATTTTGCATTAATTTTAAATTGCGGTAAATAATAGGCTTAACGGAATGTGCCATAAGGAATTAACTTTAAGAGGGGCGCTAACGCACCCTCATTGCGGCAGGCTCAAGTAAACTTATTTTTATTTTCGAAAGGATTATTATGGTTGACAAAGAAGAAATGAACACGGATGAAAGCCCGGATAGTTTGAATAAAGCTCAGGCCGAAAATATCAACAACTTCGGCGTGGAGGAAATTTATGCTCATGTTAAAAACCCCCGCGGCAATGTTCAGTTTTTGAATATAATAGGTCAGGTTGAGGGGCATATGGTTTCGCCGCCGCAGAATAAAACTACAAAATATGAGCATGTGATTCCGCTTTTGGTAAATGCGGCCGATAATGTTGAGGTGGATGGGGTTTTGATTCTCCTTAACACTGTAGGTGGGGATGTGGAGGCGGGCCTTGCCATATCGGAGCTTATACAGGGCCTTGGCAAGCCTACGGTTTCTTT
>JGI994J12354_10002618_pt1 | contig 17326 bp, 10 predicted proteins | sample IntmicLarv3ML3BL_FD_12354 | JGI IMG/M metagenome (IMG submission 12354) | reverse complement strand
CATCCCGGCACCCGACATTTTGCGGAGCTTGGATATATCAGCCATTGTTACAGCCATAATAATTTTTCTTTCTTGGGTTAATTTTTATTCTTCTTCGCTCTTTTCTTCAGCTTTTGGGGCTTCTTCAGCTTCAGCTTCAGCTACACGCTCTTTTTTTACCGCACGGGTTTTTCTTTCGCGTTTAGGAGCTTCTTCTCCTTCTACTTGCTCGGCTGCTGCTGAGGCATCGATTTTTTCAATCTTACGCTCTTCAAGTCCTTCGGCTATGGCATCGCACATGGCGCCTATAACTATTTCGATCGATTTTGAGGCATCGTCGTTAGCAGGAATTACGAAGTCAACATTTGCGGGGTTTGAGTTGGTGTCAACCATTGCAAATACCGGAATGCCGAGGCGGTTTGCTTCGCGAATGGCGATGTGTTCTTTCATTACATCGACTACGAAAAGGGCTGACGGAAGGCGAAGCAAGTCGGAAATAGAGCCTAAGTTCTTTTCTAATTTGGCGCGCTGGCGTGCTATTTGGAGTTTTTCTCTTTTCGAGAGGTTATTGAATGTTCCTTCGGTGGTCATTTTGTCGATTGATGACATTTTTTTCACCGCTTTGCGAATGGTTTGGAAGTTGGTCAACATACCTCCCGGCCAACGTTCAGTCACGAACGGCATGCCTACCGACGTTACTTTGTCGGCAATTACTTCTTTTGCTTGCTTTTTAGTGGCAACGAACAGTATTTTTTTGCCCGATTTGGCTATTTGTTTGATGGCTGCCGCGGCTTCATCTATTTTAACGACCGTTTTGTGCAGGTCGATGATATGAATACCATTGCGCTCCATAAATATATAGGGAGCCATTGCGGGATTCCACTTTCTTTTTAAGTGTCCGAAGTGTACACCGGCTTCTAATAACTGATCGAAATTTACTTTTGACATTGTTTTTTATTTATTAGTCGTTTACATTCTTTTTGCGTCCAATTGCGAGGTAGTCTTCTGTGGCGAAGAATCCGTGCAATTTAGATACTAAACGATTGAGAATCGTATTAAACAATCGATTAACGTTTGCTGAATTGGAATCTCTTTCTGGCTTTTGGTTGTCCCGGTTTTTTACGTTCAACAGAACGTGGGTCGCGAGTTATGAATCCTTCGGCGCGAAGAGCTGCTTTGTCTTCGGCGTTTATTTTCACCAACGATCGTGCGATAGCCAAACGGGCAGCTTCCGACTGTCCTTTGCTTCCTCCTCCGTTCAGGTTAATTTTGATGTCGTATTTGTCGGCTACGCCTAATGTGTTAAGCGGCTGTTTTACTACGAACTGAAGAATGGTTGAAGGGAAATAATTTTCGAGTTCGCGCTTGTTGATAACAATCTTTCCCGAGCCTTCGCTTACATAAACGCGGGCTACCGCTGCTTTACGTCTTCCTATAGCATTTACTACTTCCATAGCTATTATTTAAGAGTATTAATATCGATTAATTTGGGCTGTTGAGCCTCTTGTTTATGTTCCGCACCATCGTAGATGTAGAGGTTTTTAAGGATTTTAGCTCCCAGTCTGTTTTTAGGCAGCATGCCTTTTACTACTTTTTCGTATAAACGGAACGAGCCTTTTGCCATTAGCGAGGCGGGGGTATTTTCTTTTTGTCCGCCCGGATAGCCTGTGTAGCTGTAATAGATGCGGTCGTTCCATTTGTTGCCGGTTAGTTTTATCTTGTCGGCGTTGATAATGATTACATTATCTCCACAGTCAACGTGGGGAGTAAAGTTGGGTTTGTATTTGCCCCGTAAAAGTTTTGCAACTTTCGAACAGAGACGACCTAACACTTGATCGGTTGCATCTACTACAACCCACTCTTTGGTCACGGTTGCTTTGTTGGCGGAAATGGTTTTGTAACTTAAAGTATCCACTTGTTTTTCCTTTTTTGTTGTTAATAAATTTGTCCCCTCTGTTCCTAGCTGTTTAACCGAAGGCTAAAACGGATAATCAACCGGTTCAGTACGAACTTTTTACAATATCGGATAATAATCGGCTTGCAAAGGTACTGATTTTCTGATGAAATCAAAATTTTTCGCGCGATATTTTTGCGGTACGGTAAAAAAAAGATTACTTTCGCAAAAAAAAGATTGATTTATGGATTTGATGAATGGTGTAAAAACAATTATTTTCGATTTTGGGGGTGTTATCATTGACCTTGACNGATGCNGAAGNGCGGTGCGTGAATTTAAGAAGGCGGGGTTACTGAACGCCGAAGAGGTGCTGAGCCCGTACCACCAGCAGGGTATTTTTCAGGAGTTTGAATGTGGGGCGATTGATTGCGCCGGTTTTTACGAAAAATACCGGGAGTTGGTAGGGGTTGATGTTCCTGAAAAAGAGATTGATAACGGTTGGCTTGGCTTTATTGGTGGGGTTGAAGATTATAAATTGGATATGCTTGATAAATTGCGGAAAAAGTATGCTGTTTTTTTGCTGAGCAATACCAATCCGGTGGTGATGGACTGGGCTTTTTCGCCCGCTTTTGGTAGGGATGGCCGCACGTTGCCCGACTATTTCGACCGGCTTTACCTGTCGTATCAACTAGGATGCCTGAAGCCCGACCGGGCTATTTTTGACCATATTGTTGCCGATACCGGAATATTACCCGGAGAGACGCTTTTTATCGACGACGGCGAATCGAACTGCGATGCTGCCGCTAAGTTAGGATTTAAAACGTTTGTTCCAAAAAATGGGGAAGATTTCCGCTATATTTTTGCGTAAAATGAGATAAAATCGCATGTCATAAAAAAACTTCGCACACTAATCAAGCTTCAGATACAACTAACTGAACGATCGGCCTTTTCAGGGGGGGCGTTCTGGGTTCTATATATACACCGAAAAATAGGGAGTAGCTTGCTCGATAGAGAAGCGTTGCGAGGTTTTGTCCATTTCCTGAGTTTCCCTGCTCAATTCCACTTCTTGCTTAGAGGTGGAACGGGAGCTATTGTTGCGCTGATGCAAAGATACGAAAGAATTTAAAACGAAGTAGTTATTAACAACTCTTTTTTTACAAAATAGCGCATAGATGCGTTATTTTTTTGCAAATAACACTGCAAATTACGCTGTTTACATAAATGTTCGAATAAAATTCTTTCAAAAATTCACATCAATACTACAATTTCCTTATTATTAACACTATTTATGACAGGGTTTGGATTCTCGTCTACATTTGTTTAACAATATTGTTCTAAAAACGAATTGTGAAAATCAATAAACCCACAAAGCAAATCTAGTAATCAGGCAAATATGTTTTTTTCTATTCCTGTTCCACCTCTAAGCAAGAAGAGGAACAGGAATAAATGCGTATAAATACAAATGAATAAGTTACATGATTTTTCCTGAAAAAGCGTATTCGTCTTATTATAAAAGTATTGTGTTGCGATTTTGTATTGTTGTAACGTTGGCAATGTTGTGGCAGAATTTTCAAGCCCAGCCAGCATACAATATACAAGCAAGAATTGTTTGTAATGAGATAGCTTTCGTAACTGATTCATTTCAGCTGCGACATAACAGTGAGGCAGCCTTGGCTTTAAATGCATATATTGAGGACTACATCCGGCATAATAAAATAGACTCTGTTTATATTTCCATATCCGCACAGACCTCTTTTGATGGAAAAAGGAGCTATAATGACGACTTGTCTCGCAAGCGGTCAGTTAGTGTCAAAGAGCACATATACACTAATTACCCTATTTTACAACAATGCGAAGTCAGAATCGAAAGTCTGGGAGAAGACTGGGAGGGCTTTCTGAAAATGGTTGCGGCTGATTTGATGATTCCTTTCCGGGAAGAATTGCTGACAATTGCCAATGACAGTGCGCTGGATCTGGATCGGAAAGAAGCACAAATCAGAAAATTGGGAAAAGGAGAAACGTACACCTACTTAAAGAACTATATTTTACCTTTTCAAAGGAAAGTAGTTATTTGCATGGTATCTCCTGCTTTAAAGGAGTCTGTTCTCCCTGCATTGGAACAATTGCCTGTTAATGAGCCCGAATTAATCCTGAACAATGAGCCCGGAAAAACTCCGGTTCCAGTTGATGAACCTCCTGCCATTCTTAAACCGGATAAATTCTGGGCTATTAAAACGAACCTTTTGCAGTTGGGTATTGGGGTTGCTAATTTAGGAGTCGAACTTCCGATTGCAAATCGTTATTCGATAGATATTCCGGTTACCTTTTCGCCTTACTCTATCAGTAATTCGTGGCGAATGAGAACTTTGAGTATCCAACCGGAATTTCGTTGGTGGCCGGGCAAACAAATGCGCGGACACTTTATAGGTGTGCACGCACAAGCCGCTTACTATAATATTTCGTGGAATAATGACGACCGGTATCAAGACAAGAATGGAAAAACACCTTTGTGGGGCGCAGGTCTTAGTTATGGTTACGCTATTCCAATCCGGAAGCAATGGGGCCTGGAATTTACATTAGGATGTGGCTATAACCATTTAGTATATGATGTTTTTTATAATGTGGAAAATGGTGCGAAATATGCTACCGAAACAAAAAATTATTGGGGAATCACCAGGGCAGGGGTTGCTTTAATTTATAAATTCAACAAACAACAGTAGAACAGGATGAAAAGATCAAGGTATAATTCATTTTTATTTCATTTGTTGTTATGCTTGAGTATTGCCGGATGCGATGCGGTGCATGAATTTCCCGGAGATAATCCTGTTGATCCGTATTTGGTAGAGGTTTCGATTTCCATCGATCTGGATATGTCTGTTGATTCGGATACTGTTTTTCAAACCTATGCACAGATATTGGACGGTGACTATGATGTACGGTATATTGTGGATGTGTATAAGAAAGATGGTTTCCGCACGAATCAGCTAACAAATCGAATCAGCCGCATTATAAAAACCGAAAGTAATATCATCTCTAAAGGGATTTATCACCTTAGGGATACCTTGACATTGCCTGTTGACCAATATGAAATCATTGCTTGGATCGATTTCGTAAACAAAGGAACAGTTTCTGATAAGTACTACGAAACAACCGATTTGCAAAAAATATCCATCATTCCCCAGAACGGTAAATATCAAGGATACAGCACAACCAAAGATGCTTTTACCGGAAAATGTGAGATGGACTTGACTCCTTACCGCCACCAGCGATTTATTCATTACGAATCGCTGATTGAAGCGAAACGTCCTTTTGCCATATATCAAATTGTCACAACAGACATCAATGAATACACGACTTATCATCAAACATTGTCTTATTCATCCATTCGTCCCAGCACAACTCATTTGTGGTACAATCTATTTTTTCCGATGGGATATAACTCTTATTTGTTTGCTCCCGACAATTTCAAAGCAAACATCAATTATACACATGATATCATGGAAATAGTGCCCGAGAAAGAGGCTATTATTGCTTCTGATTTCATTTTTCTGGAAGATGACACTTTCTATTTTGTTGATTTTGAGGTAATTTCAGCCGAAGGCAGGCGTATAAACACAGTGGAAGGTTTGAAAATTAATCTGAAACGGAATCAATTAACAATCATACGGTCTGAATTTCTTACTAAAGATTTAAATCCCGATGATAAAATTGGAATTGACGACCAGTTTGTTGATGAAATTATTATCCGGATATAACAGCACAATGGTAAAGAGCACACAAAACAAAACTTGTAATTAACAACATATATATTTTATTTATTAACCGAGGTTATTTCCTCACTAACTTTTTAAGGACATGAAAAAGTATTTTAATTGGCTTCTAGCCTTGTCGCTTATTGTTATGTCTTCCTGTGCGAAAGACGAACTCAGCATGGCTCAAAATGAAGGAATGGTAGAATTTTCCATTACCACATCCATTCCAGGTGTAATTCAAACCTACTCTTCCGAAAAAGGAGGAGCCTCTAATGTAGATGCAACGATGTACGACCTCCGCTACATTCTGGAGGTTTGGACTAACGAAACACCCAAACGTTTGGCTTATCGCGGCTACAAAATCGTTGATGACAACTTTGCAACTACTGACGTTACTTTCACTGCCCGTTTGTTGGCACTGGAGTATGATTTCGTATTTTGGGCAGACTTTGTAAGCCAGGGAACACTTGAAACAAATGCGCAAGCTGCCGACTTGCATTACACAACAAACAATGGTTCAACTGACGCTGACATTAAATCAGATCCGACTTGCGACCCGGGGCTTACTGCTATTGAAATGAAAAGCACCTACGGTATCTCTGCCGATGCTCGTGACGCATACTTTGCGGTAAAGCCTGTTGATCTTACCCAACAAAGCCAAATTGGAAGTGTAACACTTTATCGTCCATTTGGTAAATATCGCTTAATTGCAACAGATGAGCCCGAAGGCTTTTTAGCCGGAACTGTTATAACAGGAGCTGGAGCAATTACAGTCGATTATAAAACCGCTACATTCCCTAACGCATTTAATGCGTTAACCGGTACTGCCAGTGGTGCTACCAGTGCTTTAACTACATACACAGCAACTGCTGTTAAGGAAAACGCTGTTGCCGGAGGTGTAACATACACCGATGCTTATGTACTTGCTTTCGACTATATTTTTGCATCGTCAGGTCAACCAACTATTTCGTTTGATGTAGAGGTAAAAAATGGCGGCACTGTTATCGGACAGCGCGAATTGCCCAATATTCCTATTCAAGCAAATAAATTGACTACAATTATTGGTAATTTCTTCACAAATACTGCCATGATGAATGTTATTGTGAGCGATCCGTTTGACGAGGGAGATATTATTGAAACAGGAGATGCCATTGCCCAGGATATTACAGCAGATTATACATTAACTATTCCTAAAGGCAGTGCTTCTCTTCCATCTGTAACTTATGTGTTTACAGGAACAATTACCAGTGGTGTTACAATCAGTATTGTTGATGAAGATACCGGAGCTCCTTACACCGGCGAAGTAAATATTGGTATTAAGAATCCAACAGGAGCTTCTGTCGATATTAATTTACCGGGAGCTACTGTTAAGTTTTTGGGAACGGTAGGTAATCTTACCGCTACAACTAAAGACAACACATTAACAATTATCAAAAACTCCGCAGTTACTACCCTCACAATAGAGAAAGGTAATGTTGAAATTTACGGTACAGTGACTAATTTGATATTAGAGGATGCTGTAAAGGTTACTGCAAATGTAGGTTCAGTAGCTCCGGCAAACATTTCAGGTAGTGCTGTTTCCGGATCAAAATTCTTTTGGATAGCAGCAAATGCCGGGCAATTACGTGCGGCTCTTGCATTTGCTACATGCAATGATGGCGTTATTTTAACAGGTGACTGTTATTTTGATACTACTCCTACAAATCCGGGAAATCCAGGTGCAGAGTCAAGACAATCTGTATTCCTGATTGAAAAAGATGGCTATATTTTTGATGGTGGAGGATATACATTAAAGGGAATTGCAAGAAACCAGGTATTGCTTGTTCGTGCCAGTGGTGTAACTGTTAAAAATGTAACGGTTGACGCAGAAGATAATAGCAAGAGTGGATTAACAGTATATAGCATGTCCGGTGAGAATGCTACTGCTACATTAGAAAATGTAAAAGCCCTAAATGGAAAGGCCGGGATTATAATAAACGGTGCAAAAGTTACAGCAACCGGCCTGTACACAGCAGGCAATGCCTGGGGTGGTGTTAACGTTGCCGTAGGCAGTGAGAATTTGGGTGAAAAACCGGAATTTTCGTTTGATGACACTAGTGCTTTCAATGAAGCTGTGAGAGTATGGGTTGATGTTCCTGCTATTGGTTATGCTGTAACTCCTCCTTCTGGTTGGGCATCTGTGTCGGTTAATAATGGTACCACTCAAATTTTTCGTCCTGAAGGCGAGATTGAAATATCTGAATTTGTACACAATTCTCCTGGTTGGGTTAAAAATCGTTATGATGTAGCTTCTTGGGCAGGAGTTACCGTGGCAGGAAAAGCAGCAATTAAATCGACTGTAAATTCAACTACAAGCATGTCGGCAAGAGAAGCAACTTATGCCACTAATTTTTATAATACACAAGGTAAGGGCATTGCAGCTAGAAATATTGGTGCGAGTACAGATTGGGATATTGAAGCTGAAATTTATATATCAGCAGACATGTTGACCACATCATACAAACCATTCTATATTGGTGTATGGGGTGATGCTAATGCTTACCCCATTATTGCAGCCTCAAATGCTATTCCGGGCGCTGCTGATACCAGAAATTACACAGCCGGAGCTATGACTCCATTGTGGAAATTATACAAGTCTGATGGTACATGGGTGGATGGTCCTGCTCTTACGGCAGGTTGGCACAAAACCAAAATGACAAATAATGGTGGTATAATCGAATATTATATAAATGATGCAAAAGTTGGAGCATTTAATGCTGCTTCAGGCAGCTATCCTGTAGAGTCTGTAATGATACAAAATTACAATTTTACAGAAATTGTTGCTAATGGAGCACAAGAAGCCAGTACTTGGCCAGGTTATGAATTTGATGCATATTTTACCAATGTAAAAGTTACTGTACGCCACTAAAAGAGCGTTTTACAAAAAAAAGCGGCTTATTTGGGCCGCTTTTTTTTGCATCAAGTGAAAAGCTATTTATCTCTGAATGTATCGTTGTATCTCTGCACCTTTGCGCAAATTAAAAATAATCAATGAAACACTATCTTTTGTCCATTTTCTTTGTCATTTTATTTATTTCGTGCAAGGAAGATTCCGGTCTTGAACCGGAAATCGTAATCCCTCAACGCACCATTATTGCCTATTTATGCGGCGACAATAATTTATCTTCCGAAGTCAACATTAAAATACAAGCCCTGCAGGAGGGTATGCAGAAAATCGGGGAAACAGACAATCATTTGATTGTTTATGCCGACTCGCGCAACGAGATGCCAAAACTTTGGAAAATTACAGCTGATGAAACCATTCTGTTGGTTGAATATGCAGAAATGAATTCGGCTTCGTCCAACAACATGAACAAAATTATCCGGGAGATTATGAACGATTTTCCGGCTCAAACCTACGGACTGATTTGTTTTTCTCATGCCAGCGGATGGCTACCCAGGGGAGCGTTAAATGATCCGGCCGGATTTGCGGCAAAATATCCCGAAGCACGCTCCCGGAGCGTATTTGAGGATGGAGAGAACGAAATGACAATTTCTGAATTGGAAAATGCCATTCCTTTAACCGAAAACGGTGATAAATTTGAATTTATTATTTTTGAAACCTGCTACATGGCAGGAGTCGAAGTTGCCTGGGAGTTGCGTGAAAAAACCAAATACATCGTAGCTTCTTCTGCCGAAATGCTGTCAAACGGATTTGTTGAAATTTATCCGGAGCACTTAACCGGTTTGTTTGCTCCTCAACCTAATCTGAAAACATTTGCCGAAGCTCATTTCAATAATTGGAACAATAAAACAGGAACATCCCGTTCGGCAACCATATCTGTTATTAATCTTGCGTCAATAACAGAACTGGCTAACACGATTAAAACAATTCAAATCAACCGGATAGAATGTGAGATAGCTTTTTTTCAGCATTTCAACCGAAATTCCCATCGCCTTTTCTTCGACCTGTCCGATTATATCCAATCCATTGCTACACCGGAACAATTTTCGGCTTATCAACGGGAGCTTTCCCATGTGGTAACTTATCAGGCGGCAACACCTCGATTTATGCCCGGATATACTTTCTCTTTTAATATCAGAAGCCATTGTGGTCTTACCACTTACATTCGGCAAAATGCGTTTCCCGATTTAAATGCGGCATACGATGAAACCAATTGGGCAAAGGCAATTCTTTAGTGGCGTTTGTTTGTTCATGCTCGCGGATGCAACGCCAAACTTCGGCTAACTCATACTTGTTATATTGTTGTTGTCGTGTTTACACAAAAATAAGAAGAGTTCAATAACGATCCCTGATAGAAGCGCCTAAAATGAGTGAGAATGAAGAGAAAAGAGCTCTTTCAAAGCAGCGGCGAAAACAACCTCATAACCGATTCGGTAAAACGTTTATAGAGTGGGCGTTTTCGCCATTCTTTGTACGACACCTTTTGGCAATCCCCCTCATCGGCGAGAAATATCTCTTTAAAACGGAGTGCCGTGCCCTGGTGGTACAAGTAGGCGTTTGTCTCAAAATTATGCTCAAAACTTCTGAAGTCCATATTTGCCGATCCCACCACGCTCACATAGTCGTCGCAGACAATCAGCTTCGAGTGTAAAAATCCCCCGGTATAAAGGTAAACTTTCACACCGGCGCGCAACAGGTCGGAAACATACGACTTCGAGGCCATGCCCGGCATAAACGCATCGCAACGGTACGGTAACATTACCCGCACATCCACCCCACAACGGGCGGCGGTTTGCAGCGCCTGGTTTATCCCCTCGGTAGGCAGCAGGTAGGGTGTTTGAATATACAGATAACGCCTTGCCCGCGAAATGATAAGCACCGTAGCCTGCAACAATGACCGCCAGCGGTCTATTGGCCCTCCGGGCACAACTTGCAGTAACGAGGGCGAGGTTTCGACCTTGTAAGGGGGAAAATACTCTTTGTCCGAAAGAAGGGTCTTTGTCGCTGTGTACCAGTCGATCAGGAACGACGACTGCAAACCCTGCACCCCCGTGCCCCTGAACGACACGTGTGTGTCGCGCCACCTCCCCCACGAAACGCCATCGCGGTAACGGTCGGCAATGTTCATGCCTCCGATAAAGCCAATTTCACCGTCTATTATGGTCAGTTTCCGGTGGTTGCGATAGTTGACCTTGCTGGTAAACAGCGGAAAAACAACCCTCAGGTAACACGCTACCTCAATGCCCGCTTTCTCCATTTCGCGATAAAAAGAGTTCAGCACGTGGAAGTTGCCCACATCGTCGTACATTACCCGCACCTTTACCCCTTCGCGCGCTTTGGCGATTAAAAGGTCGCGAAATTCGTGCCCGACAGTATCGTTGTCGAAAATATAAAATTGCAGGTGAATATAGTTTTTCGCATTGCGGATGGTCTCTTTCAACGCATCGAACATTTCGCAGCCCGAGGTATAGATAGCCAGATCGCTGTAGTCGAGAACCGGCGCGTGGGTGTTCCGGTAGTTGAGTGCTACGAACGGCTCCAACTCGTCGGGAACCTCGTCCAACACCTGCGGCAGCAGGTAGGTCATAGGCCGGCGCATGATGCGGCGGTAGGTTCGGCGCGAAATGATGATGAGCTTGCGGGTGTTTTGCCCGAAAAAGAAATAGAAAACAAGGCCCACAAAAGGCAGCAACAGCAAAACCAATACCCACGAAATGGTTTTCAGCGGATTGCGGTTTTCAGACACAACCACCAATACCGCGCCAAGCGCCGTTATCAGGTATAGTACCTTAAACAGCGAGGCAATATAGTCGGTCCAATTTTCAAGTGTCCACATTGGGTAGCGTTTTACAACGCTAAGGTATGGAAAGTTTCAGAAAAATCAAACTTTAGGCTTGCTTCAAACAGGGGCAAAAAAAATTACCCTCTTGATTTGTTTATTAAAAAGTTGTACTTTTGCTCTCATAGTTACTGAAATTATTAACAAAAATTATTGCGATGATATAAAACCGTGCTAACAAGCACAAAGACATATTAAAAAGCGTTAGCTTTTATTCTTGTTTTTCGAAACTTCGACAATTTCAAAAGCAACTAAGAGTAAAGTGATGACGCTCACGCCAAACCTGCGTGGGCTTTACTCGTTATTTAGTTGCAAAGGTAGTCTAAGACCTCGAAAAACAAATAATCAGAGTTTGTCCACGCTATTTTTTTGTCCGGTTTTGGAGGGGATGAATTTATTTATTTTTAAAACAAAATGCTATGTATCAAAAATTTATGAAGAGGGCAAATCGAACAAAAAAATTATTTTTGCTGCTTGCCTGTAGCCTGACGGCTGTGTGTGGGTTTGCACAAACGTGGAACTGTGGCGCAAACGGAAGCAATGTAACTGCCACATTAAGTAATGGAACACTTACTATTCGTGGAACAGGAGCGATGGCGGATTATTATTATTATCATTATGAATGGACTGGCCCTAGTCCTGATCAGGGTGTTTTTTATTATATATTAGATAATATCCCATGGAGTTCTAAACGACTTGATATAGCTACTGTTATAATAGAAGAAAATGTAACAAGTGTCGGGAGCGCTGCTTTTCTCGGTTGCACCAGCTTAACCTCTATTGCTATTCCAAACGGCGTAACGAGTATCGGATATCGTGCTTTTGAAAATTGCAGCGACTTAACCTCTATTATTATTCCGAAGGGTGTGACAAGTATCGGATATAAAGTTTTCTTCAATTGCACCAACTTAACTTCTATTACTCTTCCTGAAGGCGTGACGTGGATCGGACCTAGAGCTTTCTCCGGCTGCACTAACTTAACCTCTATTACTCTTCCTGAAGGCGTGACGAGTATCGGACATGGAGTTTTCTCTGGCTGCACCAATTTAACCTCTGTTACTATTCCGGAAAGCGTGACAAGTATCGGAAGTGTAGCTTTTGGCGATTGCAGCAACTTGACCTCTATTACTATTCCGAAGGGAGTGGAGAGGATTGGGGGTGACGCTTTCTCCTGGTATGATTATAATAATGATTATTACTACTATGATGCTTACGACTGTGATGTTTTCCCCGGTTGCACCAGCTTAGTCTCTATTGATGTGGAAGTTGGCAATCCAAATTACGCTTCCGAAAATGGGGTTTTGTTTAATAAGGACAAAACAACTCTTATTCTATACCCTTTCAAAAAAACAGAAAACTTGTACACCCTACCCAATAGTGTAACAACTATCGAAAAATATGCTTTTCGCTATTGCACTAACTTAGCCTCTGTTACCATTCCAAACGGCATGACGAGTATCGGAAGTGATGCTTTTTCCGGTTGCACCGGCTTAGCCTCTATTACTCTTCCAAACAGTGTAACAAGTATTGAAAGTGGCGCTTTCTCGGGCTGCACTAACTTGACCTCTATTACTCTTCCTGAAGGCGTGACGAGTATCGGAGGTGGTGCTTTTTCCGGTTGCACCGACTTAACCTCTATTACTATCCCAAACAGTGTAACAAATATCGGGGCGTTAGCTTTCGCAGATTGCACTGGCTTAACCTCTATTACTCTTCCAAACAGCGTAGTAGGGATTGGAAGTTCCTATAATGATAATACGGGCATCTTTAGAGGTTGCAGTGGCCTTACCGAACTAACACTTCCTTTTGTGGGAACTTCGGCTGCCGCCACAGGGCAAAATGCAACTTTGGGTCGTTTATTTGGTACAACATCGAACAGTGAAATGCAAGCCGTTCGGCAATACTATACTTCAAACAATAACAACACCACTTATTATTTGCCGAAGAACTTGAAGAAAATAACCCTTACTTCACCCTGTTCAAAATTAAGTTACGGGGCATTTTATAATTGTAATATGTTGGAAGAGATTGTTTTGCCCAATAGTTTAACAGATATAGGAACAAACGCTTTTTACGGATGTACGCCTAAAAAAGTAACTACCCCTGTTGTTATAAGCGATTTATTTACATCCGGCTTAGAAGACTTAACCATCACTTCTACTTGCTCCTCTATTCCTTCCGGCGCGTTAGCTGCCTGCAAAAGTCTGCAAGAGCTTACATTGCCTTTTATTGGCACTTCGCATGCCAATCCTACCCCGTTAAGCACATTGTTTAGTGGAGCAGTGCCAACAACATTAACAAAGCTAACTCTTGTCCGCACTTCTACCGAGATACAGATAGCGGATAACGCCTTGTCGGGTTGTTCCAACCTGACCGAACTGACGTTGAGCAGTAATGTGAAGGGGCTTGGCGAAAATGCCTTGTACGGTTGCAGCGGTTTGAGGCATATTTATTCGCACTGGGCTTATCCGCCTGTTGCTTACAACAACAGCACTTTTCAGGGTGTAAACAAATTTACCTGCACGCTGTATGTGCCTATGGGCAGCAAGCAATACTACTCGGTGGCCGACGGATGGAACGAGTTTTTTTCGCCGGTCGATAATATTCAGGAAGAGGCCGCTGTTAACATTACAGCCCACTCTGTTCCGCGCTACGGAGGTGTTATAAACGGCTTGTTGCAATATAACTACGATGCCGAAGCCAAGTTGACCGCCATCGGCAACACGGGCTATGACTTTCATGGTTGGATGGAAAACAACCAAATTTTGAGTACAAACCGCGAACTCACTTTTACTGTTGATGATTCCCGGACGCTTTACGCCGTTTTTTCTGCCCGCGAAAACGCCGACAAAAACATTCAAGTGCAAGCGCACGGCAATTCGGCAAGCATTTCGTGGCTGGCTGTTGAAGATGCCGCCAATTACGTGCTTATCATTTATGGAGACGAGAGCCGTACGCACGAAGTTGTCCGCTTCGAATTAGACGATGAAGGTAATATTTCGCGTGCTGCCGGCCGTAACTTGTTGTGCGTGATTCCTGGTTTGGATTTGGCAACCGCCTACTATTATTCGTTGACTTCGTACGATGCCGGTAATGAGGTGTTGACCATTTCGAATGGTAATTTCACAATATCGACGGTGGGGGCAGATGCTCTGTCGGTAAGCGATCAGCTGCAAATTTACCCTAACCCGGCAAAAGACGACCTTTTTATAAAATCGGAGTTACAGGTAAACCGGGTTGAAATCTACTCGTTAGCAGGCAGTTTGATGCTGGCCGAAAGCAACATTGACGGAGGCGTATCGGTAGCAACTTTACCTTCGGGCGTTTATTTGCTGAAAGTTTACACTTGTAAGGGTATAACAACCGGCAAGATTGTGAAAGAATAAATTTTAGAAATTCAAAGAGTAAAGGGGCAAAATTCAGCGATGAGTTTCGCCCCTTTAGTTGCTGTCAACGGCGGTCGCCGCCACCGCCTTGTCCGGGAATTTTGCCATCGCCAAACGTGTTGAAGCGGTACACAAAATAGGCCATGAAATAGCGGCCTATTGTATTGTATTCGGTATCGGTAATGGCCGTTGCCGACTCCGACCGGTGCACACTGGTGCGCTGATTCAGTATATCGAACACCTTAAAGCGTACAGTAGCTTTGTTGCCTTTCATAAATTGCTTTGAGATAGAGGCGTTGAGCATCCATGTATTTACTTTATAGCCGTCAGAATAGCCTGAGTTGGTGTTGAAGTTTGCGTCGCTGTCAAGGCTGAAGTTGAGCGGCAGGTAAAGCGTTCCCGTAGCTCCGGCATTGTAGTCGAACGTCTGTTGGTTTTGCCGCCCTTGAAGCGAGTTTTGTGTGTTCCGGTAGGCAACGCGACCGTTCAGTCCAAGGTCGAACAGGTCGGAGCGGTAGTTAATACGGGCACCCTCCATAATATTGGTTGTATTCGCGCTGTTTTGCTCGCCATTTATAAAGCCGTTGCGGTGGTTGTACGAGAGACGGGTAAACGACGATACGTTAAACTTCCGGTTTTTCAGCGGCGAGTTGATAATAACTGCCAACGAACCGTCCCAGTTGCCGTTTACGTTGGTATATGTGGTGGTCCGGATACCCGTGTTGGCATCTAATATTGATGTGCTGACAATGTCGTTCATTGTCAAATTTCCGTTTAAGTTGGTAGTGAGCGAAAACTGCGACTCGGGTTTGAAAAACTGGAACTGCCCCCGCATATTCTGACGGTATCCGGGTTTCAGGTCGGGGTTACCTTCTACCAGGCTCATCGGATCCGAAACATCAACAACTGGCTGCAACTGTGTTATTGATGGTTGGTTGGTGCGCCCTTCCATATCGATGCGCAAGTTGGTTCGCTTATCGAAATTGTATCTGAACTGTACCTGCGGCGACAGGTTTATTACCTTACGGGTATAGTCGAGCGAATCGATCTTCTCCCTGCCTATTCCCGGGTAATCTATAAAAGTTTCGGTCTGACTGGTCGAGGGGTCGAGATTTACCCCAACCGTGTAATTAAACTTATCGCGCTCAGATTTAAACGCTATCCCTGCCCGTTGGCGAAGGCCGTTATTGCGTGAACTGCGGCTGTTTTCGGGGTCAATTTCCGGTGGAATAAGGGGCGTGTACTCACCATTATTGTCTAAACTTATTTTGTTGTAAGTGTTGCGAAGCGCTTCGGAGTAGTTTTTAATGACCCGGTAGCTGAACTGCATATAGTTGCGCCGTCCTAAAGGCTCAACCCACGAGGTAGAGGCGCGGTAGCTGTACGAGGTATTGCTGAAGTTGAGATGCTGGTCTAAAAGGGTACTGTCAACAATGGTGTTGTTATTGTAGTAGTATATGTCTGATCGGTTATATCCATCATCGTGCGAGTCTCCATAGCTTCCCCTGAGCCCAACGGTAATTACACGGCCTTCGGGGTTGAGTTTACGGCTAAAGTCGAGGGTGGCCGATGTGTTAAGTCCATTACCATACGAGTCTTCGCTTGACCAGCCGCTGTTAATAGCATCGTCCAAGTGATTTAAAGTGCTTTTTTCTCCTATTTGATGGTAGGTGCTTTTGCTGTACGAAAAGCGCGGACGGAAAATCAACATCGTCATGGTGTCGGGTTTCCACTCTAAGCGCAAATTGGTAGAAAAGTTGTCGGAGAGGGTATTGCTGGAGTTCCGGTCGCTCTTAAACAAGGTTGTATCGTTTTGCAAAAAGTTTTGTTCGTTGCTTTTCCGCTCAAGGTAGGCATCTGCACCTGTGTAACCGGCATCGCCGCTGAAAACTACGGTCGAAGACAATTCGGACGAGAAGTTGAAGCCCAAGTTGCGTGATTTGGTAATTCCGTTTCCGGGTCCGCGCCAGCCGCCTCCGCGCCGGTTTCCGCCGCTCATGCCCTGAAACATGGTCGACGACAGGTCGTTAAATCCCATGTTATTGGTGTTGTTTGTTCCCCCCAGTATCGAAAACTGATTGTTTTTGTAGAAGCGGTTTACCATGAAATTGCCTTCGTATCGAGCGTCGTTATTGCTTTTTTCCATAATGTCCATCCCGCCTCCGGCAAGCACATTACCAAACCATCCGTGCTTTTTGTCGGCTTTTACCGTCAGGTTAATAACAGTCTCCTCTTCATCGTCGTTAAAGCCGGTCATCCGTGCCACTTCCGACCGGCGGTCGAGCACCTGTATCTTTTCAATCATTTCAACGGGCAGGTTTTTCGATGCCACTGTGGGGTCGTCAAAGAAAAATTCTTTCCCGTCAAGCAAAATCTTTTTAATCTCTTTTCCGTTTACCGTAATTTTCCCGTCGGTACCAACTTCAACGCCGGGCATCTTTTTCAGTAGGTCTTCCACAACAGCCCCTTCTTGCGTTTTATACGAGGCGGCGTTGTATTCGATGGTGTCGTTGCGCACTATCACCTCTACGG
>JGI994J12354_10002617_pt1 | contig 17329 bp, 14 predicted proteins | sample IntmicLarv3ML3BL_FD_12354 | JGI IMG/M metagenome (IMG submission 12354) | reverse complement strand
CCGCGAGCGTCAATTGATATTCAGGTACGCGAGTTGAAACTCCCGCCGTGCCTGAAGATACTTTCGGTTTTGTCGTCCCCGCGTTTGGACCGATTGGCTCATGCTCATTATTACCTTTCGCTTGATGCCCTGCGTCAATTGCTATTGTCAAAGATTTATTTTCTGAATTATACTCCGAAATTTCCGCGATTTCTTCTTCAATAATAGCATCATCTTGTGTTTCGGTTTCTTCGGCAATCCAAGCCTGTGTTTCTTCAACTTCTTTAATTTCTTCGGTTTCTTCAACTTCTTCTTTAAGATTTTCCTCGTTTGAAATTTCGGCAGATGTTGTCGGTGTGTTTTCTGTTTTTGTAGTCGTTGCGGTCGATGAAGTTTTGATTTCGTCATGCTCATCGGTCAAAGTTGTCGGCGAATAAGTCGTTTCAACTTTTAAATTTTGATTATTGATTTCGTTGTTTCCTCTTTCTCTGAATGTCATTAAAATGACGGAAAGTAAAATCAATACAGCCAATGCCGTTATAAGTATTGTTGCTTTAATTTTCATAAGTCCCCCTGTAAACGAAATATTAATCTAAATTAATTATAGCTGTTTTCACATCGCATTGTAATATTTTTTTACTTCTTTGAATGAAAATTTTTTAAATAGTAAAAAATGAAAACTTTTTAAATAATAAAAAAAGAGAATTAATTATTAAAGTTATAAATCCAATCCGTATAACTTTAATAATTAAAATCCCTTTTAAATTTAAAAAAATTTTTTCAAAAATCTCATAAACAAAAACCGTGAAATATATATTTTCGCTTAATAAAAAATTTTTATAAGCGTCAATCCATACGGTTTTGCTGTTCTGCCCGCGTTTGTCCTGTCTTTTGACAGAATAATTTTTTCGATATCCTCGGGATTTTTTTTGCCGCGCCCGACGTCAAGCAGAGTTCCAATCATTATTCTGACCATATTATATAAAAAGCCGTCACCCGATATATCAACCGAAATAATATTATCGTTCTCTTTTTTCATCTCCATAGTATAAATCGTGCGCGTTGTGCTTATAACGCTTGAACCTTTAGCCGAAAACGCCACAAAATCATGCGTACCCAAAAAATAATTACACGCTTCACACATTTTTGAAAAATCCAATTGATACGGATAAAAGTGCATATAATTTCTATATTGCGGAATAGGGAACGGAGTATTTAAAATTTTATAATTATACAATTTAGATTTCGCATCGTACCGCGGGTGAAAATCATCTGGAACGATTTCCGCTTTTATGCAAACTATGTCATCGGGCAAGTATCTGTTTATAACTTGATGAAGCCTTTCACACGGAATTATAATATCGTCCGCATCAAAAGAAACCCTTTGCCCCAACGCGTGAACTTGCGAATCGGTTCGACTCGCCAAAGTAAGAGTTATCTCTTCGTTATAAATTTTGAATAACGCATCTTCGATTTTTTGCTGTATGGTAATTGCGTTATCTTGACGCTGAAGCCCGTGATAATTAAAACCGTCATAAGCAACTTCTAAAAGTATTTTCAATACAAAAACCCTTTCAAAAAAAAATTAAGCGATTTTTTTGTGGTTCGCCCACGATGATGTCAAGTACAGATAAACTATTTTTTGATTTTTTCATAATCAAAATATAAAATTAAGAATTGGTTTGTTGCAACACCTTTATCTGACACCCTTTTATTTTAGATAAATTAATATCTACCGTGTAAGTTTATCAAATCGGCTTATATTATTCAAGAAGTTTCTGTAAGCATAGAAACCTCTTGTTTTGTGAAATTGTTTTAATCGGTGTAATGCACCTAGCCAATATCGTTTTTATTTTTCTTTCTCATCATTAGCCGTTAGTTCGTTCCACAGCAAGGTAAATTTTGATAAAGTAGTGATAAAAAATAAATGTGAGTTGCTTTTTCCAAAAGTAAGTGTCATAATATCAAGACTATCAAGGACAAAGGAGATGTGCTGAATTGATAAAAATAAAAAGATTTATAACACAAAATTTCAGTACGATTGTTATTTGTACTATAATTCTGATGATTATCGGATATTTTATTAAAGTTATAGGATTTGATAGAAAAGAGGTTGTTCTGTCTGTTTTGATATTGGACGAAACAGAAAATTTGGATATAGATATGCTTAAAACAGAATGGAAGGAGTCATTGAATATTACATCTGAAAAAGAAGATATCATGATAATGATACATAACACGGAAATAGCACAAAGTGAAGATATTTTATTAACAAAATTAAGAGCAAGAACTATAGATATTTTAATTGCGGAAGAAGAACTCTTTGAAAAATACGAAGAATCGGATTTTTTCCGAAAAGAAAATTTACCCGGCATCAATCTGAAAGAGAATACTTTATATAACGTCGCAGGAACTGAATTGAAAAATCCGATGGCAGGCATTATAATAAATACAGAAAGAGCGAGTATATCGGAAAAATTATTAGATATTTTGCGGGAATAAATAAAAAATGAGGTCTGAAAGATGAAAGTAACGATTAAAGATATTGCAGAAAAAGCTAATGTGTCCATTACCAGTGTTTCTCTGATATTGAACGAGAAACCCTCCAGAATACCTGAGGAAACTAAAAAACGAGTTCTTCGAGCCGCTGATGATTTGGGGTATAAGCCGATTAGGAGGAAAGAGACCGAGCGTAAAAAAAACACGGATACAATCGGATTGATTTTGCCTGATATATACGGAGCACTTATTCCGCAACTCAGTAACGGAGTGGAAACATATGCATCATTGTATGGTTACAAAGTTATCTCGTGCAATGCGGGAGATTCTTCGGAACAATGTTTGGAATATATTTATTTGTTATCAGAACTCAAAGTTAATGGAATTATTTTAGTTCCTCCGCTGGATATGAATAAAGATGGCAATAACAAGCGATTGGGTGAAGCTTTACGTATGATAAAAATACCTTTTTTACTTTTAGACAGAGCTATAAATCATGTGTTTTGCGATTTCATCACAACGGATAACAAATCAGGAGCACATATAGCCATCGAACATTTGATTATGAACGGTCATAAGGATATCGGTGTTATTGCGGGAATTGATGGGGTTTATAATACGCGGAAACGTCTGGACGGTTGCAAAGAGGCGATGGCTTATTATTCTTTGCACTTAAAGGAAGAAATGATTTTTTATGCCGACTATAAAAGAGAACAAGCGTATATCGGTGCTGAATATTTTTGGAAAAAAGGCATTTCCGCCATTTTTGCAATGAATGATGAAATGGCAATGGGCGTTTATGATTTTGCGGAAGACAATGCTTTAAAAATCGGAGAAGATATTTCTGTGGTAGGATTTGATGATATGAAATTGTGCGATAAATTAAATCCGCCTTTAACTACCGTATACCAGTCCGGTGAAGTTATGGGGAAAAAAGCATGTGAAGTTATACTGCGAAGAATTTCCGGTGACGAGGAAGAAAATCGAAATAATTATTTTGCGCCGCAATTGATAGAAAGAGCCTCTGTTAAAAACTTATTGGTCTGAAAATTTTAGAAATCTCAATATTATTAAGTATAACTCAAACGAAAAAGCTTAACAAAAAACATTAAGAATTTTTGTGCAAATATAACTAATAACATAAAATAACTAAATAAAAAAATAATTACCTCAAAAACCTTGATAAAAAACATCAAGGTTTTTTTGTGTAAAAGTGATAAAAAATATTAAATCTAATAATTTTACCAAAACTTTATCAAGTTCAATGAATGAAAAATATTAAAAAATCGACAGAAAAATCACGAATAATAGCGCGGTTTCAAGATTTTTACTTTGCGTTGACAAAAGAAATGTGTGTGATATAATTTAGAAAATCGATAAAGAAAAGTTCATCATTGATGAAAATTTATCGATTTTTACTAAAATTTTATCAAAATAAAAATTAGTGTTTTCAGAAAAAGGAGGAAAACAGATGAAACGGAAATTTCTTACTGCGTTATTGTTTTTTACTGTGGTGACTATGGCAGGCTGCCAAGTATCTACGGGTAAAGAAGAGTCTGTAACAGAAAAAAGCGGAGGAGGAACAGAAGATAACGACGCTGACGAAACGGAAGAAGAAATACCAACATTATACGATGAAAATATGAAGGACAGAGAAGACATTTCCTTATGGTTCTGGGGTGCAGAGCCATATGCTCAACAAGCATTTAAGGATGTATTAGTACAAAAGTACAATGAATCTCAAGATAAATATCAATTAGTTGTAGAATTTAGACCATCAGTAGACCCCGATATGTTAACAGCACTTGCGGCGAATCAAGGACCGGACGTGGTTTACGGCTCAGGACCGGCTTTCGTAATGCCGTTGGTTGAGGCGGGAAAATTAGAGCCGATGGATACTTATGCGGAGCAATACGGTTGGCAAGACAGAATTTTACAACCGTATTATGAATCAGGCACGGTTAACGGAACATTATACAGTTTAACAAACGGCGTATCGACTATGGGAGTTTTCTATAATAAAAAAGTTCTTGCGGACAACGGTTGGGAAATTCCAAAAACTATCGAAGAACTTGAAAAAATCATGGACGAAGCGATGGAGAAAGGACTTTATGCATCAGTTACGGGAAATAAAGGTTGGCAACCGGTAAACGAAAATTATGCGTCATTGTTTTTAACACACATAGCAGGACCGAAAACAATGTATAACGTATTAATCGGCGAAGAAAGTTGGGTTAATGGCGATGTAACGGCGGCTGTGGCAAAATCAAAAGAGTGGTGGGACAAAGGATATTTGGGCGGTAATGATTATCCAAATTTAAATTTTAGCGATTCGCTTCAATTATTATCAGAAGAAAAATCACCGTTTTTTATAGGTCCGACAATCGCGTATCAATGGGCGGCATCTTTCTTTACGGGAGATAAAGCGGAAAATTTCGGATTCTTCGCATTTCCTGCAACGGCGCAAGTTCCTGATACAACATTTACATTAGGCGCGGCATGTACATTATCCATTAATGCGAACATCAGTCAAGAGCGCAAGGACGAGGCTGCTAAAGTTATTGATATGATGATGACTGCGGAATTTATGCAAGAAATGACCGCGAGATGGCCGGGTTATTGGGGAACTCCGCTTAAAGACCTTTCAAGTATCGATACGAGCGATATGCCTTATTTATCAAAAGAGTTTGTTGAAGTGGTAAAAACTTTATCAAACGCAGTAAATGACGGAAATTTTGGATTTTATTCAAATGTGTTTTTTCCGGGAGCGACTCAACAAAGAATCGTAAATATTGAAGAAGTGTGGTATGACACGGTGTCTGTGGAGGATTATGTGGAATCGATTCAAACCGAATTTGAAGTGGAATTTGAAAAGGGTTTGGTTCCACCGATTCCAAAACCGGCTGTTGAGTAACAGAAAGTGAAATTGAGAGGTTATCAGAAAATACATAAAAAGATTTTTCCGGGCATTGTTCAGACCCGCACTCGTTGAAAGGGTTATCAAACTTTTTCAAAAGTTCGCAAGGTGCGGACAGCGTTTGTGACCTTTTTCGTATTAATGAATAACCTCTTTGCTTTTTTAAGGAGAAATTCTATGAAAACAAAAAAAATAAATTGGAATTATGCTCTGGTAGCACCGGCGTTATTGTTGAATGCATCAATTATACTTATTCCGGGCGTGATGACCGTCATCTACTCCTTTACAGATTGGAACGGATTGAGTCCCAATATTAATTTTATCGGGCTTAGAAATTTTCAAGAATTGTTTAAAGACAGGATTTTTTTTCGGGCAATCCAAAATAATTTCATTTGGACATTCATGTTTTTGACAATACCGGTTTGTATAGGCATGTTTGCGGCGATGTTGCTTTTAACGAGGAAAAAGACGCGGAGTTTTTATCAAGTTGCCTTTCTTATCCCTTATGTTTTAGCCCCCTCGGTAAATGCGATGCTGTGGCTTAACATAATGTTCAGTCCGATATCGGGAGTTGTTGCCGCGCTCAGAAATATGGGATTTGATATAAGCTCTCCTCTTGCGAATATAAAAACAGCTATTTATGCGTGTGCGGGAGTGGATATTTGGCATTACTGGAGTTATTTAACGGTGATTTATTTGGCGGCACTCAGACAAACGCCCCAAGAACAAATTGAAGCGGCAAGAGTTGAAGGGTGCGGCGCATGGAAATTATTCAGATATGTTTATCTTCCCAACATAATGTCAACCGTAACATTAATGTTTGTAATGATTACGATAGGTTCTTTTTTAGCTTTTGATTATATCAAATTATTGACGGGCGGCGGTCCGGCTCACGCAACACAAGTTCTCGGTACTTATGCGTATTCATTGGCTTTCGGTTCTATGAAAGTCGGAAAAGCATCGGCTGTGGGATTGTTCATAAGTTTCTTTGGTTTAATCGCATCGGCTGTTTACACTAAGTTAAGTCGAAAAGAATCTATGGAATAGGAGGAGAATGACGTGAAAAATCCGGTAAAAAAAATTGGAATTAATTTAGCAATACATCTCTTACTATTATTACTTGTGTTTATTTGCATGTTTCCGATAGCACTTGTGTTCATCAACAGTTTTAAAGAAAATGCGGAAATCGTAAAAAATCCTTTGGCATTGCCGACCATATTGCATTTGGAAAATTATATTCAAGCGTGGAGCGGCGGAAGATTTGCAAAAGGATTTCTAAACAGCATTAAGTTATCGGGAATCACTATTATTATCGTGTTGGTATGCTCCGGTTTGGCGGGATATGTTCTATCGGGAAACAGAATAAAAGGTAGTGGGATAATTTTAATTTATTTTATGATGGCGATGACTGTTCCTATACAATTATTTTTATTTCCGCTCTATTACGCATATGCAAAACTCGGTCTAATCGGAAATATACCCGCGACCGCTATAATTTTATCAGCCGTAAGTATGCCGCTCGCTGTATTTTTAATGCGGACATTCTTTTTAAATGTGCCTAAAGAATTGGAAGAAGCGGCGCGAATTGACGGAGCAAACACAAAGCAAGTGATTTGGCATGTTATGTTTCCGCTTGTATCGCCGGGAATGATTACTGTAGGTGTTTTGGTCGGATTGCAATCTTGGAATGAATATTTGATTTCATCAACTTTTCTGCAAGGCGAGAAAAATTTTACCGCAACGCTCGGGTTTTTATCCATGAACGGAAGCTACGGCGCAAACATGGGGCTTTTGATGGCGGCGGCAATGATATTAATCGGACCGATTATTTTATTCTTCTTGCTTGCACAAAAATATTTTGTGGACGGAATGGTAAGCGGAGCGGTAAAAGGCTAAAAAAATATGAGGAGGACGAAATGAAAATAAAACAATATGCAAATGATATTTACGCAGGTGTGCTCGGAAAATTAATCGGAGTGTATTTGGGCAGACCCGTTGAAGGTTGGACGTTTGAAAATATACAAAAAACTTTCGGGGAAATATATTTTTATAAAAATCATAAAACGGGTGCGCCGTTAATCGTTCCCGATGATGATATATCGGGGACTTTTGCGTTTTTTAAAGCGTTGGAGGACAGCGGATATGATGCTGATATTTCGGCGGAGCAAATCGGAAATGCATGGCTGAATTATATAGTAGAAAACAAAACCATTCTTTGGTGGGGCGGATTGTGCAGAAGCACGGAACATACGGCTTATTTAAGATTGAAATCCGGAATTAAAGCACCGAGAAGCGGCGCAATGGAGCTAAACGGCAGAAGTATGGCGGAGCAAATCGGCTCGCAAATTTTTATAGATGCATGGGCTTTAGTAAATCCGGGAAATCCTAAAAGAACGGCGGAAATGGCAAAAAAAGCGGCGAGTGTAAGTCATGACGGTGTTGCTATCGATGCGGCGGTTTTTCTTGCGGTAATGGAATCTTTGGCGTTTGATGAAAAAAATATTGATGCGCTATTGGATAAAGGACTTACTTACATTAGTAATGAAGATTTTAAAAATCTGATTGCCGAATTGCGCGACCGATGCAAAAAAGCCGCTGACTGGTATGAAGTCAGAGAATGGATTGCCGAAGAGCACGGCTATGAAAAATATCCCGGAAATTGCCCGATGATTACTAATCATTTAACGTTGCTCATGTCCTTTATTATGGGCGGAGATGATTTTCACAAATCTTGCATGATTGCATGCAGTGCGGGTTGGGATACGGATTGTAATTCCGGCAACGTCGGTTGTTTAAACGGTATTCGCCTAGGATTGAAAGGGTTTGAAACGGGCGCGGATATCAGAAAACCTGTGGCTGACAGAATGTATGTCGTTACAAGCGACAGCGGCTCGTGTATTTCCGATGCGGTATCGGAAACAAGAAATATTTTAAAAGCGGCGGCGATTTTGGAGGGTGAAGAAATTTTAATTCCTAAATCAAGATTTGCTTTTGAATATCCCGGCTCGGTGCAAGGGTTTATGCCTTATGACAAAAATACGGAAGAACAAGTTTTGCAAAATATAGAAAATTCTTATGAAAGCACGGGCGAATACGGCTGTAAAATTTCTTTTTCGGGATTGGGCAAAGGTGTTCACGCATCGGCGGCGGTAGATACATTTATTGATTTGCAACCTAAAGGACAAGACGGAACAAGTTATTTTGATGTGTTATGTTCACCGACTCTTTACAGCGGTCAAGTTGTTAAAGCGGAAATATTATCACCTGAAGAAGCTTCACCTAATTTTGAATTTTTTATTGAATATTTTGATGAAGATGACAAACTGCGTGAAATATACGGCGATGTAATATCACTTAAAAAGGGAAGTAATCAATTAGAGTGGATTGTTCCTGACGTGTTTGGTCATGCGATTTACAGATTGGGAATCAGATTGACAAATCAAACAAAACAAAAAAGATTGGACGGATATATCGTAATAAAAACATTAGACTGGAGCGGCGCACCGATTAAATATCACATGGGTGGCTCTATGGAAATGTCGCCGTCTTTAACGCCTTGGACAACAACGACATCATGGCTGAAAACTTTTGTGTCGTCCGCAGACCATTTCAATCCGGATTATACAGCGACTTTTTCCGTTTGTCATGCGGAAAAAAACGGCGTAGCGACAACGGGAACGTCTGATTGGATAGATTATTCCGTAAAATCGACAATTACATTTTCTCAGCAGGATTCCGCGGGATTGGTGGCGAGAGCAAAAGGACACAGAAGATATTACGGCGCGGTGTTTACAAAAGGCAAAGCTGTTATTTACAGACAAGAGGACGACAAACGCATCGAAGTTGCAAGCCAAACTTTCGGCTATGAAATCGATAAAACTTACGAACTTGAATTTACAGTAAAAGGAAATGAATTGTCTTTTCTGGTTGACGGCGTATTGATTACAAAAGGAAACGATGACAAATATTTATGCGGTCAAGCAGGATTTGTGGTGGATTCGGGTGCGATTATCGGCAATGAATTTGAAATTAAAAAAGTATAAGAGGAGGTCACCGTATGAGTGTTAAAAAATATCAAGAACAAATATATGCGGGCGTTTTGGGTAAACTTTTGGGCGTGTATCTCGGGCGACCTGTTGAGGGTTGGAGTTATGAAAAAATAACAGAAACTTTTGATGAAGTTAAATATTATATTCACGAGCAAGTCGGCGTGCCGCTTATCGTTGCCGACGATGATATCTCGGGAACTTTCGCTTTTTTTAAGGCGTTGGAGGATAACGACTATAATCCGAATTTGACGGCGAAAGATTTCGGCGATACATGGCTTAATTATATTATCGAAAATAAAACAATTCTTTGGTGGGGCGGACTCGGGAGGTCTACCGAACACACGGCATTTTTAAATTTAAAAAACAGTATCAAAGCGCCGAAAAGCGGTTCGATTGAACAAAACGGAAAAACTTTGGCGGAGCAAATCGGCGCGCAAATATTTATTGATGCTATCGCGATGGCGTGTCCGAATAATCCTAATTTAGCGGTTGATTTGGTCAGAAAAGCCGCGAGTGTAAGCCATGACGGAATAGCGGTTGAGGCGGCGTGTCATTTGGCGGCGTTGCAGGCGATGGCGTTTTGTGAAAAAGATTTGGATAAACTTTTGGATAAATCCATTACTTATGTTAACGATAAATTGCTTATAGAAATTATAAATGACGTGCGGAACATATGTAAAAAAGAAAGCGACTGGCGAAAAGTTCGCGCTTATTTAGACCCGAAATACGGATATGATGTATTCGTTGGCTGTTGTCATATGGTGCCTAACCACGCAATGGTGCTTGCGTCAATTCTTTTGGCGGGTGATGATTTTCAAAAATCTATCAGCATTGCGTCATCTGCGGCTTGGGATACGGATTGCAACGCGGGCAATGTCGGCGCGTTTAACGGAATACGTCTCGGTTTGGCGGGAATTAACAGCGGTGCGGATTTCAGAACTCCCGTTGCGGATTTAATGTATGTTGTTAACTCTGACGGCGGTTCTGTTGTGACCGATGCGGTAATCGAAAGCAAAAAAATTATAAAAGCCGCCGCAAAACTTGCAAACGAAGAAATTAGTATTTCAAAAGAAAGATATACTTTTGAATTTCAAGGTTCTCTGCAAGGATTTCACCCATGCGATTATGGTGAGAATACAAAAGCGAGTGTGATTTTGTCCAATTGGAATGACTATACGGATAATAACGGTTTGCTTATTGAGTGTAGACATTTGGCGGACGGCGTAGCGGCGGCGGTTTCAACTCAAACTTTTATTGATTTTTCAAAAGTTGCGCATAATTTTTCGACGGTCGCATCACCGACTTTATACGGAACGCAAAAAATTAAAACAAAAGTGTTGCTTATAGACAGCGGCGAAATAACACTGACACCATATATTTTATATTACGATTTAAATGATAATGTTCAAAAACTTTCGGGAGAAGAAATAGCTTTATCTCAAATCGAAACTACATTCATTTGGGAAGTTCCCGATACAAAAGGAATGTCTATATTTAAATTGGGATATGAGTTGAAAAGTGAAAAAAGATTTGACGGACGTGTCGTTATTCGCAGTATCGATTGGAAAGACGCACCGAAAAGATTTGCGCAAGAAGGAATGTTGATGACTTCTATATGGAATACAAACCCGCTTTGGTTGGCGGGGTTCGCAAGTTCGGCGGCGCACTTTGCGGCAGATTTCAAAAGAACTTACTGCGTTTCACATATTGAAGATGACGGCTTGGTGACAATCGGCACGCAAGATTGGGAAAATTATTCGGTTTCAACGAAAATTTATTTTAATCTTCACAAATCAGGCGGATTGGTATTAAGAAGCAAAGGACACAAACGATATTACGGCGCAATTTTGAATGAATATAAACAAGCGATTATTTTTGTTCAAAAAGACGGCGTTCGTGAAGTTCTCTGCGAAATTCCTTATTCTTATGAAGAAGATAAAGAATATCATTTGAAATTTACCGCACGGGATAAAGAGCTTTTATTTGCCGTAAACGGAAAAATATTATTGATGGCGACGGACACAACTTACAGCGCGGGCGGCGCAGGTTTTATTATTTCTAAAGGAACTATGACTTGTGACGGTTTTGTGGTGGAGGGTTAATTTATGAAATATGTTGTTATGTCTACCGCGGTTGTCGATGAAATTCGTTTTGCGGACGGAAATTGTATTCCGAATGTTTCGGGCGGTGCGGGATTTTATGCAATGAGCGGCATCAAATTATGGGACGATGATGTGATATTGGCGACGGGCATCGGTGCGGATTACAGCGGAATTTATAAAAATTGGTACGAAAAAAATAACATCAATATGAGCGGTTTAATAATTAAAGATGCAAATACTCCTCGCACAATAGTTCAATATTTTTCCGACGGTGAAAGAGAGGAAACTCCGCGATACGGCGAAGAGCATTATAAAAAAATGGCATTATCCGAAGAAGAATCCGCAAAATATTTTCGTGAAGCAAAAGGCATTTATATTTTTAAAAACAGCGACGAAGAATTTTGGAAAAACATTCTTGAATTAAAAAAGGAATCCGACGCGACCGTCATGTGGGAAATTGCGTGCGATGCGACTTATCCCGAAAATTTGGAAAACGTGAAAAACATTGCGCAAAACATAGATATACTTTCAATCAACATGACGGAAGCGAAAAATCTTTTAAATAAAGAAAACGAAGCGGAAATAATTAATGCGCTCAGAGAATGGAATTTAAAATTAATTTTTTTGAGAAAAGGCTCACGGGGCGCGACGATGATTACACCGCAAGAAATAAAAAATGTTCCTGCGGAAAAAGAAATAAAAGTTGTGGACACAACAGGCGGCGGAAATAGTTCCTCGGGTGCGGTTTTGTGCGGTTTTTGTGAGGGAAAAGATATTGAAACGTGCGCACGAATGGGAAATCTTTCCGCGGCGATGTGTTTGGCGCAATACGGAGTACCGAAACATATCGATTATGATATGAGGCAAGCCGCCATAAAAAAATTAAACGAATAGACCTGTTCGGAAACCTGAACAAGCTGCCTCAAACCGCCTTAAAGCATCGCAATTTGAGGCAGCAAAAAGGTGGTTTCCGAACAGCTTTAATAAAAAAAGAGGTGGATTATGTTAAGCGATAAAATTAGGCAAAAAGAATCTATTAAAAAAATGCACGAGCAGTATGAATATTATAAAAATGTTCCCGAAAAGGGATTAGTTATAAACGGTCGTCCTGCGTTAACGCAAATCGACCACGAAAAAGTCGGCGATTTTGTGTTGATTACNGTTCGTGACCCGCTTTGTGCGTATGATATTGACCCCGCGGAAAAAATCGCAGGCTATTTGGAAAACTCGGAATTAATCGGCAGTTCGGGAATGTTTACAAGCTACACGGGAACATATAAGGGCGCGAAAATTACGGTTGTCAGCGGCGGAAGCGGCTCGCCTGAAATGGAATTAATTTTATATGATTTTATGGAATATACGGACGCGAGTACATTTTTAAGAGTAGGCGGTTCGGGCGGAATAGGTGATGAAGTGCGTCCGGGCGATGTAGTTATCGCGAGCGGAGTTGTGCGCGAAGAAGCGATGACGAAAGCATATATTCCTGCGGCTTATCCTGCGGCGAGCCATTTTGAAGTGATTCAAGCTATGATAAAAGCGGCTGACAACATAAACGCGCCTTATCATGTCGGAACAACTTTATCGGTTGACAGTGATTTTGTCGGTGGCGGACGTCCGAGTGTCGGCGGATATATGCAACCTTGGAATATCGAAATCGCAGGAATTTATAATCGTGCAGGCGTATTAAACGGTGACAGAGAATCGGCTTCAATCGTGACTTTATCGGCGTTGTTTGGCAGACGCGGCGGCTCGATATGTTCGGTTGCGGATAATTTATGCACAGGCGAAGTTTTTGAAGCGGGCGGCGGTCACGATTATGCTATCGAAATCGCTTTAGAGGGGTGCGCAATATTACAGCACATGGACGACGAGAAAAATTCAGCGGGAAAAAAATACTGGTTTCCAAATATGACGAAACGGGAGAAATGATAATTATGTATGACAATCCAATGAGACGGCAAGTTTTCAGTTTGCCGGAATTAATAAAATCACAATATGAAGATTTAGAACCGAAAACAAGAAAAGTATTGAGTTTTGAAGAAACATTTAATATACAAAAAATTATTTTAACAGGTTGCGGAGATTCATACGCGGCATGTATGGCGATAAAATATACTTTTGAAATGCTGACGGGAATACCGACGGAAGTTGTGTCGGCTATCGAATTAAGCAGGTTTTATTGTGAAAAACATTTGGGCATTGACTCCGGAAATCCTTTAATTATTGCCGTGAGTAATTCGGGAGAAGTTGCGCGCATATCTGAAGCCGTGCAGAGAGCCAAAAAATTTGGTTGTTTTGTTTTGGGAATAACAAAAAATTCGGATTCGGCTTTGGGAAAACATTGCGACAAAGTTTTGCAATTGGATATTCCATCATTTGAAAGTGCGCCGGGTACGAGAAGTTATGCGGTTTCATTAATTGCGTTGCAATTATTAGCGATTCGCATCGGCGAAATCCGCGGCAAATATACGATGGATACGGCAATGGATTATCGTTTTGATTTAAGAAATCAAGGAGAAACATTATCTGAAATGCTTGAAAAAATGGATGAAACTTCTTTAAAAGTTGCGGAAGAATTTAAAAATATGCCTTGCTATGATTTCGTCGGCTCGGGTTTTGATTATGCGACAGCGTGGTTCGGGCAAGCGAAAATATTAGAGGCAACCGGAAAATTCGCGATGCACATAAATTCGGAAGAATGGTTTCATTTAAATTTTTTTGCACGCGATGCAAAAAATATGGGCACATTCGTTGTGGGAAATACCATAAGTCCGGGATTCAGCAGAACAAAAGAATTGGTTCAATATGCAAAAAAATTAGACAGACCTTTGGTCGTTATAACAGACGGCACAAAAGATGATTTTGGAGAGGACGCTATTTATATTCAAGTTCCGTTTCCTAAATATCCGTTTAATATGCCGATTACGCAGTTTGCGCCGCTTTGCTTAATTGCAGGTTATATTTCTGTTTTAATAAATGAAAAATACGGTCGTGGTTGTGAAAATGAATGGTCGTTTTGTAAAGACGGATATTGCGTTAAAAACAGCGAAATGAAATTAGATTAGGACGTGAAGAATATGTTAGAGAATTTTAAAATACAAACAAAATATAATGAAGTATTTGATATTACGGAAGTAATAAAAAAAACTGTTGCGAAAAGCGGCGTCAAAGAGGGGATTTGTATTGTGTATAATCCACATTCGACAGCGGGATTAACTCTTTTCTCACCTTGGGATTCTGACGGATTTATAGATTTAGATGAAGAAATCAGAAGACTTGTTCCGACTAAAATTGATTTCAAACATCAGCACGATACACCGCAAGATGCGGCAGGACATATAAAATCGGCTTTGCTCGGAAGTTCCGTTTCTTTAATCGTACACGACGGGAAATTATTATTGGGTGGTTCTCACGGGATTTATTTTTTAGAATTTGACGGTCCGAGAAACAGAGAATATTATGTGAAAATTCAAGCAGATAAATAATAAAGATTACTTAATTTTTCAGATATCAAATATATCAAATCTAAAGGAGATGAACAAATTGGAAAAGAAAAAAATTATATTAGATTGTGACCCGGGAATGGACGATTCAATGGCAATTATTATGGCGTGTAAATCATCGGATTTGATAGTGGAAGCCATTACCACGGTAAACGGAAATTATCCCGTTGAAGTTACATCGAAAAATGCAAGAAAAGTTTTGGAGATGTTGGGAAGAACTGATATCCCTGTGGGAAAAGGTATGCCGACACCGATGGTAAGAAAAAGCCCGAAAGACCCTTTTACACACGGCGAGGACGGGCAAGCCGAAAATTTTCTGCCCGAGCCGAAAATGCCTTTGAGCGATTATCACGCGGTTGATTTAATTATCAACACTGTAAAAAATAATCCGAATGAAATTTATATGATTATGACAGGTCCGATGTCAAATTTGGCTGTGGCTATGGTAAAAGCACCTGAGATTAAAGAAATGATTGCAGGCGTTTATGCGATTTCGGGTGCGTTTGCATTAAATAAATATGCGTATGAAAATGCAACGGGTGATTCTCCGCAAAGCGAATGGAATGTTTTTGTAGACCCCGAAGCGTCAAAAATCGTGTACGAATCAGGTGTAAAATTAGTTGCGTTGGGGCTTGACGTTGCAACGCATTTTGATGTGAATTTAACAGAAAACGATATTCAGAAATTAGAAGAGAGCGATAAAAAAGAAGCAAAATTTTTATTGCAGGCGATTAGATTTGTAAACGCTCGCGGATTTCAAGCTTATTGTGCGGTTATAGATTGTATGGCGGTGGCTTATGCGATAGATAATACGTTAGTCGAAACAATCCACGGACACGTCGGAATCGAAACACAAAGTGAACTTACTTTAGGCATGACTGTTTTAGACAGCAGGCATCATCACGTGTGGACACATTTGCCCCAAATCGAAATCGGCGCAAAGGCTGACTGTGAAAAAGTTTTAAACCTGTTAATGGAATCCGTGTTGAGTTAGGAGGCGTTAAAATGTACAGAGTGCAATATGACATGGTAAAAAATGAAGCGATTTATATAGCAGGTCCTGAATGTTTTTATACAAACGGTTTCGACCAATTAAATGCTATGCGCAGATATGCGGAATCGATAGGTTTTAAAGTTACATTACCGAATGATGACCCTTTGGATATGGAAAACGAAATATTAAATAAACGAGCCGACAGCATTATGGATAATCTCGAAAAAGTTATGTCGGAAACAACTTTGATTATTTCTGATTTGGAAGCTTACAGAGGGACGGAAGCCGATGCGGGAACAGTTTTTGAAATCGGAATGGCATACGCAAACGGCGCGAAAAGTTACGGCTACACAAGAGATAAAAGAAGTTTGGCGAGTAAAAATCCACATTCTTTTATTAATGACGGCGTTTTGACGGACGAGAAAGGCGAAAAAATGCCTTATGCGCAACTTCCGTTTTCGCCAAATGTTATAGGGACAACAAAAATTATAGAGGGCGATTTTTATGATTGCATTAAATTATTTGTTATAGATAAGGAAGAAGAGGCAAAAGGAACGCCTTTTCCCGTCGCAAAAAAAGAAGATGCGAATATAAATTTAAATCATGATAAGCCCGTTGTTTTGATATCAGGTTTTGAGCGATACGCAGAAAACCGAAAAGAAATTTTGGAGCAAATGAAAAATTTATGCGCGCAATATGGTTTGGAAGCTATTTTCCCGTTTAGCGATGAAATTATCGAGGACGGCATTTCGCCTTACATAAGTGCCGCAAAAGTATTTGACCACAACCAAAAACAAGTTCGCAAATGCGATGTTATTATTGCAAATTTAAATAATTATTCGGGATATGAAGTTTGCAACGACGTTGCTTTTGAGTGCGGAATGGGTTTTCAATTAGGTAAAAAGTTGTACGGATATATGGACGATACTCGTCCGACAATTTTAAAAATACCGCATTTCGGTGAAGAAAATGAATTTCGCGACCAATCAGGAAGCAATGTTGAAAATTTTGATTATCCCGCGAATTTAATGTTTGCATGTACAATGAAAATTCTTGAGGGCAAATTTGAAAATGTAATAAAAGAAATCGCAGAAGACATTTTAAATAACTAGTACTCTCGAAAAGGGTTTTGTCAAGTAAACTATGTAAATTTTATTTTTACAATTTATGTCAATGGTAGCGGGAAGATTTTTTGAGAGCGTTTTTCTCTCAAAAAATACTCTGCGACCTTGACAAATTAGTCATAAATATAATGGTTCAGGGCTTTTGTGAAGCATACTTCTTCA
>JGI994J12354_10002616_pt1 | contig 17330 bp, 14 predicted proteins | sample IntmicLarv3ML3BL_FD_12354 | JGI IMG/M metagenome (IMG submission 12354) | reverse complement strand
TACGATTACTTATCATTTGAAAGAAATATTTGAGAGTGAAGAATTAGATAGAAATTCAACTACTCGAAAAATTCGAGTAGTTCAAAAAGAAGGGAATAGAAATGTTGGACGTGAAGTGGAACATTACAATTTGGAGGTAATTATTTCTGTGGGCTATCGAGAGAATGCTGTAAGAGAAACACAATTAAATTATAAAAGATTGTATAGAGAATATAAAACCGAGAAGGAGGAACATCTATGAATAATAAGGAGATAGTGATTTTTACAAGTAGTGATGAAACTATTTCGATACCTGTTAATATAGATGATGAGACAGCATGGCTCAATCGAAGTCAGATTGCTGAGTTATTCGAGAGAGATATAAAAACAATTGGAAAACATATAAATAATGCCTTGAAAGAAGAACTCGACGATGTTTCATCAACTGTCGCAAAAATTGCGACAGTTCAAAAAGAGGGTGTCAGGGCAGTTACACGTAATATAGAGTATTATAGTTTAGATGTTATTATATCTTTAGGATATCGAGTGAAATCTAAAAGGGGTATAGAATTTCGAAGGTGGGCCAATCAAATCTTAAAAGAGCATATTCTTAAAGGATATACAACTAATGATAAACGTCTCGAACAGTTAAATGTGGCAATAAAAATAATGAAACATTCGCAGAATCTACTAGATACACAACAGGTTATTTCAGTAATTGAACAATATAATACAGCACTTACAATATTGGATGATTACGATCATCAGAGAATAGAAAAACCGGTAGGAAGTAAAGCAAGTTATGTTTTGGATTATGAAGAATGTAGGGATATAATTAACAAGATATCTTTTTCAGCCAATAGTGATTTGTTTGGCAATGAAAAAGATGATTCGTTTAGAGGGAGCATAGCGAACATTTATCAGACCTTCGCTGGTGAGGAACTATATCCGACATTAGAAGAGAAAGCGGCTAATCTGTTATATTTAATCACGAAAAACCATTCGTTCAGTGATGGGAACAAAAGGATTGCGGCGACAATGTTCCTTTACTTCTTAAATAAAAACGAAGTACTAATAAAAGATGGTGAAAAGCTGTTTGATGATTATACCTTAGTGGCATTGACAATTATGATTGCAGAGTCAAGGCCAGAAGAAAAAGAAATCATGGTTGATATTATTATGAAGTGTATTGGGAAGGGTATTTAGCCACGACAAACGCCCCAATCGGCGACCAGCCACAAGCAATCGCCGAATTAGTTGCGGGCTTTAAGGAAGACAACCAATGCGAGACGCTACTAGGGTTAAGGGTTCTGGTAAAACTTTTACGATGGCAAATGTCATTGAACAACTGAATAAACCAACGCTTGTTGTGGTGCATAACAAAGTTTTAGCGACGCAGCTTTATAGTGAGTTCAAGGAGGTTTTCCCAGACAATTCCGTTGAGCTATTCATTTCGTACTATGATTATGGGCTAAAACAACAATTGGTTGGTGTTATCTAGTGTTACTAATACCATATATTGTGGACTGGGTGGAGCGTGTGGATCAATAAATACTGAATGGACGGGATGGACAGGTACCTTGAGTGGAGCAAAGATGGTTTTGATTACAAGGAGGAGCATAAATGTTTTTTGGAGATTTTCTGCGTAAGTACGATGAAGCGATAACGAAATTCTATTCGGAGAATAAGTGGACTATAAGAAAACCTAAAAATATAAAATTGAACGGAGGAAAAGTAGCCGTATCAACATATGTAGGTATTTGCGTATAGACAGTTATTAGAAAAAGATTTGTAAAAAAACATAAAAGTAAGTATACTATTTTTAGTACACAGAGTAAAAGTAGCTCGCTAAGCGGCATGATTAAAGGAGATATTATAGTGAATAAAATACTGAGAAAATTCCGAATGAGAGAGTGGTTGATAACGCTTTTTATTATCTTCATCATTATCCCCTTTTTTGCATTGGCCGTTATTTATATTGGAGTTAGCCAAAATTATGTGCGAAATACTTATGGCAACTATCTTACGCAAAGTGTGAAAGTTATACAAGACCAAATAGACGACAGTTATGCGAGGTTCGTGGATGTAACAATGGGTTTTTACAATAATGGGTTGGCAAATTTTCTTGAAAAAGGAAGCATGAGTGAAGAAGATGAATTGCTTATTAACGCTCAGTTAAAAGACATAATGAATTCATATAATGGCAGCGTGACGTCGATTTACCTAGTACATAATGAAAAGTTATATTTTACAGGGGTGTATTATCAGGATTTTGTAGAGAAAGTTACACCATACAAACAAAAAATAGAAGATAAAAGGGGTCGGCATATTTGGGTTGGCTCATTTCAATTATTGCCTAAGAGTAAAAGTGGTATAAAATTGGTCCTAGGCAAATCAATAAACGGAGTAGATGAAAAGAATATTGCCAAAGCCTATCTTGTGGTTGATATAGAAGAGTTTACTACATTTTTTGGACGCAAGGAATTAGATGGAGTTTCATGGCAGTTATCTAACGCTTCACGAGAGTTGTTGTTTTCGTCCGAAGCAGGAGGACTTAACAATCAGCTACTAACGCAGAAAAATGGTTATAGTATTTTGAAAGAAGATGGGGTGAACTATTTGATGGTCCACAACAAATCTGCTAGAAGTGGCTGGATAATAGATACAAAGATAGAGATGAATACAATATCTCGTGGTTTTGAATCAATCAAAGTGATATTTTGGGTTTTAGCGGGTGTTTATATTATATTCCTGATTGTAATACTAATTTTGTTGGAAAAGTATATACTGTTACCTATCAGAGTTTTGACAGATCATACAGACTCCTTTGCGGAAGGGCGACTTAATGTGATGATTGAGTCGCAGGCAATCGGAGAATTGAAACGCCTAAATCGTCATTTCAATAAGATGACAGTTAGAATTGTAGAGTTGATGCAGCGTAATGAGCATGAAGTTAAGGAAAAAAATGAATTTAAAATGCAAACACTTAGAGCACAATTGAGTCCTCACTTTATGTATAATTCTTTAAATACGATTAAGTGGATGGCTGTTATTAATAAACAACAAAACATACAAGATTTGACGAATGCATTGATACAATTGTTGATGAATCACACTCGTGGAAAAGAAGAAGACTATACTTTGGCGGATGAGATTTTATTGATTGAAAATTATGCAATTATTCAAAAGTCTAGATTTATGAATTTTGATATCAAAATCCAAATTGCCGAAGATGTGCTGGAATGTAAAGTCACCAAGTTTTTACTTCAACCGATTGTAGAAAATTCAATTATACATGGATTTGCACGAGGGAAGAAGCGAAGAGGAATGATAGAGATAACAGCTTATAAAGACAGTGAATTACATATTGTCGTTGAAGACAATGGTGTGGGCTTTGATGTCAGTGATTTGAAGCGGATAGAAGATGTGGCGGATATAGAGCATACCCATATTGCAGTTGCGAATATACAGCAGATTATAGCGATGGAATATGGTGATGATTATGGACTTTCGATCTATAGTGAGCTAGAAAAAGGAACAAGGGTGGAATATAATCTACCAGTATTATATAATTAGAGAGCAAGAAGACTTATCAAAGAGGGCAGAGTATGATTAGGGTTATTATTGTAGATGATGAAGTGTTAGCGAGAGTAGGAATACGAACATTTCTAGTGGACAAAGAAAATATTGCAGTCGAAGGATGTTTTTCTTCGGCATTTGAGGCACTAGAATATTTGCGTAATTCAGGTGGTGCCGACATTGTCATTTCGGATATTGAGATGACGGGCATGAATGGTCTGGAGTTTATCGAGACAATAAAGCGCGAGCAACTAGTTATTGGAACGATTATTATTAGCAGTTATAGCGATTTCAAATACGCAAGACAGGCCTTGAAATTGGAAACAGATAGTTATATTTTAAAACAAGAAATCAACGAAGAAGAGTTAATGGCAGAAATCAATAGAATTTATGCGCAAAAGAAAAACACCAAATTCGAGGTACAATACAAATTCAGAGAAATCCAGCAATTTGCTAAAGAACAAGAAAGTAAAGGGCATTTTTATCGAGTTGGGGTTTTGAAAATCAAAAAAGAATATGATTGTGCAGGAATAGATATTAGCAAACAGATAAATGAAAACATGTTAATAGGCTTGTTGGAAAGCGTGCTAAGTAATTATGAAAACGGTTATTTATTTGTTCCGCGAAAAAAAGATATGTTCATAGTTCTCAAATTTAGTGACGAGCTTGAGCGGCAAAAACAAGAAGATATCATTGAAGATATTTGTTATGATTTACAGCAAAACATGAAACTTTATACAAATACTACGATGGATATTGGTATAAGTGAAGCGTTTACTGACTTTAGAAGGATGCTTGAATATCATAAAGAGGCGCAAAGTGCAGTTGAATTACAATTTTATGAAAACAATAAGTTGCCACTATATTACAGCGGTGAGAAGATAAGCGACCAAGTGCCAGCTTGTGTATTTTCATCAGATGGTTTCCTTGAAGATGAGGGAGTGCAAAGGTTTGCGAAAGAATTGTATTCATTTCTTGAACAGTGTAGAGAAGACCGCGTAGATGTCAAATGCGTTCAACGCTCATTAATAGAAAAAATCACTATTTTAATATATAAGGTGACCCATGATTATAGTTTTCCTGAAATATTGTTAAGCAAATGGGATCAAGAACTGGCCTTCCAAGTTATTTCGGATACCGAGGAAGAAAGGGTAGTGAAAATTGAAATTGTAAAAATGATAGAGCAGTTTCAAACGGATTTACTGACACAATTAAAAAAAGAGGAATTAAGTGATGTCTTTCAATTCGTAGACCGAAATCTGCAAGAAAAAATCTCGTTATCAGAGTTGGCAGAATTAAGTTGTATGAGCACGGCCACTTTTTGCAAGAAATTTAAAGAGCGGACAGGAATGACCTTAATTCAGTATATTAACCAGAAAAAGATTGGAAAGGTTAAGGAACTGCTGAATAATAAAGAATATACATTGAGTGAAATTGCTGAACGAACAGGCTTTTGTGGAGAAAATTATATGTTGCGTGTATTTAAAAAACACACGGGGCAGACAATTCGAGATTACAAAGGAAAAAGGGATAGTTAATAGCTATCCTTTTTTGTGGGAAAGAAAATTGTGAAGATGGTATAAAATTGTGAAGATAGCACAATCATTCGCATGAAATTGTGAATGAAATTGATAGGTTAGTTTCTTGTTTACAGTGTTCGAGGGATTTATAATGAAGTCAAGTGATAATATCCAAAACAAAGGAGGAAGGTATATTGAAGTTAAGAAAATTAGTAGCAGTGATTTGTTGTTTTAGTTTAGTGGTAGGCATGTTAGTAGGATGTGGAGGAAGTAGTGACAACCAAGTGGCCGATAGCAGCGCAAGTAGTGAGGACAACACAAGTAGTGAAGATGACACAAGTAGTGAAGTTGAAGTTAGTGAAGGAAGTGCACTGAATGGAACAATTACAATTTGGGAACATAATTATAATTCCGAGGAGCCATTGAAGGAAGTAATAGCAGGGTTTAATGAACTCCACCCAGATGTAAATGTTGAATATGAAATCAAAGAGGGAGATACTTATCATAGTCTTCTTGCAACAGCAGTTCAATCAGGTGAAGTTCCAGATATATTCTGGACCAATGGCACATCAACAAGTAGAATGGCAGATATGGCAAATAATGATGTACTTATGGATTTGACAGATGTTGTAGATTTTAGTGAGTTAGAACAAGCTAGCCTTTCGCTTGGCGAGATTGATGGTGCGATGTACTCAGTGCCTTGGATGTGCTTTGATACAAGAGCTGCCTACTATAACAAAGATATCTTTGAAAAAGAAGGTTGGGAAAAGCCAACAACGTTTAGTGAATTTGAAGAACTCTTAGAAAAGCAAAAGGATGCAGGATATATACCTCTTTCTTTTAGTCCGATTGACACATGGGCGATCCTATTTATGTATGAGCCGCTTATGGCTGCTATGGCTCCAGAGTATACAGCAGGATTAGCTGATTATTCAGTAAAAGCAACGGACCAACCAGCAATTGATGTTTTAGAAAAAATGTTAGACTGGTTCCACAAAGGATATTATGGTGAGAATGCGCTAGGCGTAAGTTATGATGCACAAACACTTGCATTTGCCACAGGAAAAACAGTGATGACTATTGCCGGTTCATGGGAAAATACAACAATTATTGATAATAACCCAGAAATGAATCTTGGTGCGTTCCAGATTCCAGCAGAAAATGGGCAAAGAGGTATGATAGGTACTTTTGCAAATGGATTTTCAGTATACAAGCATACAGAAAATGTCGAAGCAGCGCAAGCATTCATTCAATATTGTGCTACATTGGAAGCACAACAAGCATGGGTTCAAGCTACTGGAGCACCTTCAGGAAGTAGCAAAATCAAGGCACTCACTGAGATTGCTAATGAAATTTCAGACTCAGATACAACTTATACGAGTTGGCAATCTGTATTAGCAAACTACGCTAAAGAAGGCGAATCGGCTACTACTATCTGGGAAGAAGACTCGCCGAAAGTATTCTCGGAAGAGGTAACAATAGAACAGATGATGAATGACATTGCCGCAGTGATGCAGTAACAAAGATAAAGAGAAAGTTCTTGTAATTAATGATATCAAAGTTGGGGATGCTGACTGGAAAAGAAAAATTCCACAGCATCCTTTCTTGAAACATAAGGAGAATCAATGAAGAAAATAAAAAAAAGGCCATATCTTATATTTATAACACCAGGATTTATACTTTATACGATTTTCATAATAATTCCAATCTTGTATGTATTCTTTTTGAGTGCGTTTGAATGGTCAGGGCTTGGAGCAATGGAGTTTATCGGTATTGATAATTTTAAAATTATTTTTACTGATGCAAGGGTTTCGCCTCAGTTTTGGAATGCAATGTTCAATAATTTCAAGTACCTTTTATGTGTATGGTTTATAATTACCCCGATTCAATTCCTTTTGGCATATCTTTTCTTTTTGAAAATACCAGCTCATAAATATTTGAAATTTATGATCTTTATGCCTTATGTAATTAGTTCTACGGTTGTTAGTTTCTTTGCTACTATGGTTTTTGACCCTAACATTGGGATGTTAAATGAACTTTTAATAAACTTAGGATTAGGACAGTATACAAGTGCATGGGTTGGTGACCCTAATTTGTCATTTAAAATCATGGTTATCTTGATTATATGGCAAGGAGCAGGTACGGGAATGATGATTTTTTATGCAAATATGATGGATATTCCGCAAGAAATAATGGAAGCGGCAAGCATTGATGGATGCAATGAAAGACAGCGGTTACGACATATTTTATTGCCGTTGTCGCTACCAGCGTGTGCATCGACAATCATTATGAGTGCGATTTGGGCATTGGGGGTATTCGATATTCCTTTCATGCTGGGAGGAGCATCAGGAGGAGTAAATGGTAAGCTAGACTTTGTAAATATTCTTTTCTATCGATATACATTTGGTAGTGCGCTAAATGGAAAATCGAACTTCGGCTTCGGTGCCGCCATCAGCGTAAGCATGTTTGTTATCATGATGATAGTTACATTAGTGCAAAACAAAGTATTATCACGATTTGAATATGAGAATTAGGGGGATAAAATGGGAAAAACCAAAGAGGGTAAACAAATAGTTTCACCGACAGGAAAGCTGATAAGAAGAATATTTTCAGTGATTTTGCTTATCTATACACTTGTGACGATACTTGTATTATTTTATACAGTTATTAATGCATTTAAAACAAAACCAGATTTAATTAACAACCTATTTGGATGGCCGAAGGAATTTTCCTTGGACAGCTTTAAGAAAATCCTACTGGAAGATGATTTCTTGCTTTATTTTAGAAACAGTGTGATTTTGACAGGTGTTGGGACTTTTTTGACGCTAGCATTGGCTTCCATGGCTGCATATGGGATTGCACGATATACATTTAAAGGAAAAGAATTTCTAACATTATTTTTTTTAGTGGGGATGATGTTCCCAATTCAAGTCAGTGTCTTGCCGCTATTTGTTATGTTAAGGAAAATGCAATTAATTAATACGTTATTGGGGATGATACTTATTTATGCGGCCAGTATATCTTTGCCAGTTTATATTTTTCAGAAATTCTTCCAGACAATTCCAGTATCGTTAGAAGAATCAGCAAGATTAGAAGGTGCTAGTGAATTTACAATTTACCTAAAGATTATGTTACCACTCAGTAAGCCAGTTTTAGCTACCATTGGGTTGATTACGGCGGTTGGACGTTGGAATGATTTTTATATGCCGATGGTTTTTTTGGGGAAGAAATCCACGCACACTTTAACATTAGCTATATATAGATATCTTCAAGAATTCCTGAGAAATATGAATATCTCTTTTGCGGCAGTAGTTATAACATTAATTCCGATTATTATCTTGTATTGTGTATTTTCTAAGCAGATTGTGGCAGGATTAGTTGGAGGTGCAGTTAAAGGTTAGCCTTTGATGATAAATAATAAAAATAATTAAAATGGAGGAAAAATTATGGCGATTAGTAATGCTAACTGGATAATTGCATCAGAACCGATTGGGGATATATGTCCTATTTTCAGCCGGAGTTGGAAGCGGGAAAAAGCTATTAAAAAGGCTGAAATGAACATCTCAGCACTAGGAGTATATGAAGCGAAAATTAATAACCAAAGAGTAAGTGATTATGTTTTGGCTCCAGCTTGGACAAGTTATGAAAACCGCATTCAGTTTCAAACCTATGATATAACCGATTTGCTAAATGATGATAATGAGTTTAGCATTCTGACTGGTAAAGGATGGTTTTCATCACCGATGCCAGGGTGGAAAGAAACAGAGGACAAAAAATTGCGTGCAGGTCATCCGATAGCGGCAATTGCAGAAATCGTGATTTGTTATGAAGATGGGACTAGCGAAAGTATTGTGACAGATGAAAATTGGGCTTGGGCTAAAAGCAATATTTTGTTTAGTGAAATGTATGACGGCGAAATATGTGATGCTTCACAAGAGATAACAAAAGAAAGCTGTGTAAGTCTGTTGGATTGGTCAAAGGAGATATTGATACCGCAAGAAGGACAACCAATCACGAAGCAGGAACGGATATATCCAAAAAAACTTATTAAGACTCCAAAAGGTGAGTTGGTTATTGATTTTGGACAGGTGCTAACTGGTTATATAGAAATTGAAATCGAAGCTAAAAAGGGTGATAAAATTAGCGTTTTGCATGGTGAGGTTCTAGATGCTGATGGCAATTTTTACAATAAAAACTACCGTAGTGCTAAGGCGAAATTGGAATATACATGTAGTGAAGGCTGGCAACGTTGGCATCCAAAATTGACTTTCTTTGGATTTAGATACATCAAGCTTGTAGAGGCTCCATTGCATATTAGTGAACGTAATTTCACGGGTATCGTTGTTCAATCTCAGTTGGATAAAACTGGCAATATTAGTTGCTCAAATGCGACTGTAAACCGTTTGTTTTCAAATATTATTTGGGGACAAAAAGATAATTTTCTTGATGTTCCAACGGATTGTCCGCAACGAGATGAAAGGTTGGGCTGGACTGGTGATGCACAAGCATTTGTCAAAGCGGCTAGTTATAATTTTGATGTGGAGAATTTCTTCAGAAAATGGCTAAGAGATTTAGCTCTTGATCAAGGAGATGATGGTGGTGTCTCACAAGTAGTTCCAGACTACCTACCAGAGACGGATCCAAGTGCAGCATGGGGAGATGCGGCGACCATAATTCCGTGGCAAATGTATCAAACATATGGCAATGAAGAAATTCTTGCGGAACAATTTGAGAGTATGCAAAAATGGGTAGACTATATCACGAACTCCACCACAACCTCAGGATTATGGGAAGGTGGCGAGCATTTTGGAGATTGGCTAGGATTAGATGCATCACTGGGAAGCTGTAAAGGCGCAAGTAGAGATGATTTTGTAGCAACGGCATTTTATGCACATTCAACAGAGTTATTGATAAAATCAGGCAAGGTATTAAATATAGACATGTCGGCTTATGAAGCATTACATAAGGACATTGTTATAGCATTTCAAAATACCTATCCGGAATATCTTACACAAACGGAACATCTTTTAGCCGTAAGATTTGGACTTGCTAAAGATTTGCAAAAAACAGCGGATGATTTAGTTGAGTTGATTAAGAAAAATGATGGCAAAATGCAGACGGGCTTTGTCGGAACACCTTACCTTTTACATGTTTTAAGTGACTATGGGCATATTGATTTGGCATATACGATGTTTCTTCGAACGGAATATCCGTCGTGGTTATATTCTGTTGGAAAAGGTGCCACTACGGTGTGGGAACGCTGGAACGGCATTATGGAGGACGGAACATTATGGGACCCTGATATGAATTCATTTAATCATTATGCATATGGGGCAGTGGCTGATTGGATGTATGAAAAAGCTGGCGGGATAAAACCAATTGAAGATTATCCAGGATGTGCAAAAGTGTTAATAGCTCCAAATCCAGACAAACGATTGCAGTGGCTAGAAGTAAGCAGAGATACAAGAAACGGGAAAATCCGTAGTCGTTGGGAATACGTGGGTGATGAAGTTCGCTATGAAATAGATTTGGAAATGCCGGGAATTATTAATATCAACCAAGAAACGCTAGAAGTTGAGGCGGGAAAATATATATTCTGGTCAAGATAAAATATTTACAAAGATTATGTTATAGAGTATATTGTGTAAAACAGTATACTCTATAATAATAGAATAAAATACAAGAGCCTAGTAAGGAGGAGCACAATGAATAAAACATGGTGGAAAGAGGCAGTAGTATATCAAATATATCCAAGAAGTTTCAATGATAGTGACGGGGATGGAATTGGAGATATTAAAGGAGTAACGCAAAAGCTAGATTATTTGAAGCTACTGGGGATTGATGTGATTTGGCTTTCGCCAGTATATAGTTCGCCAAATGCGGATAATGGCTATGACATAAGTGATTATCGAAATATTATGGAAGATTTTGGGACTATGGAAGACTTTGATGAGATGTTAGCCGAAGCACATAAGCGAGATATCAAAATCATAATGGACTTAGTAGTAAACCATACATCGGATGAACACGCATGGTTTATTGAAAGTCAAAAAAACACTGACAACCCATTTCGTGATTACTACATATGGAAAGAGCCAAAAGAAGATGGCAGTGAGCCTAACAATTGGGGCGCTTGTTTTGGTGGCTCAGTGTGGAAATACGACGAAAAAACAAAAATGTATTACTTGCACTTGTTTGCGGAAAAACAACCGGATTTGAATTGGGAAAATCCACAAGTACGTGATGAAGTTTTTGATATGATGACTTGGTGGTGTGATAAAGGTATTGATGGCTTTAGAATGGATGTTATTAGCATGATTTCAAAAGACCAAAGCTATGCCGATGGACCAATTAAAGGCGATGGATATGGAGATTTTGGGCCTTGCTCTGTAAATGGTCCACGCGTACATGAATTCTTGAAGGAGATGAATAAGCGAGTACTCTCAAAATATGATTTATTAACAGTAGGAGAAACCGCAGGGGTGACTATTGAAGAAGCAAAGAAATATGCTGGCGAGAATGAAAAAGAACTAAACATGGTTTTCCAATTTGAGCATGTAGAAGGTGATGGCGCTATTGCTAAATGGACAGATAAGAAAAGACCACTTGTTGAATTAAAAGCAATTCTTTCAAAATGGCAGACTGAATTGGAAGGGCATGCGTGGAATAGCTTATATTGGAGCAATCATGACCAGCCAAGAGCGGTATCAAGATTTGGCGATGACAGTAAAAAGTATCGAGTGATTTCTGCAAAAATGTTAGGAACCTGTTTGCACATGATGAAAGGAACACCTTACATCTACCAAGGCGAAGAATTGGGAATGACAAATTATCCATTTACAAAATTGTCACAATTCAGAGACATTGAAAGTTTTGGTAAATACAAAGAATTGACACAAGCAGATATTGTCGACGAAGAAACAATGATGCGCTATTTGCAATTCAAGAGCCGAGATAATGCAAGAACACCAATGCAATGGGATAATACTGAAAATGCTGGTTTCACAACAGGAGAGCCATGGATTGCGGTCAACCCAAATTATCAAGAAATCAATGCGGAAAAAGAAGTGGCAAATCCGCACTCTATCTTCAACTATTATCGTCAGTTAATTGCTCTAAGAAAGCAGTATGATGTTATCTGTGATGGTATTTACAAAATACTTTTGCCAGAAGATGAGAGGATTTTTGCATTTACAAGAAGCAATGAACAAGAAGAGTTGCTAGTGCTATGTAATTTTTCAGCGGAGACAGTGGCAATTACTCAAGATATCAGTGAGAAGGCTCAGAAAATGCAATGCATCATAACAAATTATGATGAGCGACAAGAAGGCATTATTAATGAACTGCGAGCATATGAGGTGATTGTCTTGCGGTTAGCGTAAAGTTATTGTAGAAAAATAAAAAAAGAGGGTATCAACCTTTTGTGTTATAGTTGATTCGACTAAAAACAAACTCACACGAAAGGTAGACCCCTCTTTATGATTACTAGGATACAACGTTTTGGAGGAAAGGGATAAAAGGTTTAGAAAAAGTAGTGGATTGTTTCATTCAAAACCCGACAGACATAAGTAGTTTTGTTCTTGGTATGCAAGAGCAAGTGCAGGCTGTGAATATGGAAAGGAAGTAGATGTGATTAAAACAATTATTGTAGACGATGAGGTGTTGGCAAGATTAGGAATTCAAACATTTCTGGCAGATGAAGAAAATATTTTAGTGGAGGGGTGTTTTTCTTCTGCCTTGGAGGCGTTAGAATATTTGCGACAATCAGGAGGAACAGATATTGTTATATCTGACATTGAAATGATGGGGATGAATGGGCTTGAATTCATTGAGACAATAAAACAAGAACAACTGGTAATTGGGACAATCATTATAAGCAGCCATAGCGATTTTGAATATGCGCGACAGGCTTTAAAATTGGAAGTAGATGGTTATCTTTTAAAGCAAGAGATTAATGAAGAGGAATTGGTATTGGAAATTAATAAGATTTACATGCAAAAACGAAGTTTTGTATCTCAGTCACAAGATAAATTGAAGGAAATTCAGCAATTTGCTGACAAACAAGAAGGAGAAGATTGTTTTTACTACGTTGGAGTGCTAAAGATTAGAAAGGAATATGATGAAAATGGTAAAAATATTAGTGGGCAGATGAATGAAAATATGTTAATAGGACTATTGGAAAGCATATTGGATAATTATGAAAATGTTCATTTGTTTGTGCCACGCCAAAAAGAAATGTTTGTCATTTTCAAGTTCAGCAATGAGTTGGAACAACAAACGCAGAAGAATATTATTGATGATTGTTGTTATGATTTGCAACAAAATGTAAAACTTTACATAAACCGTACAATCAATATTGGCTTGAGTGGGAAATTTGCTGAATTTGGAGAAGTACTTATGTATTATCAAAATGCACAGCAAGCAGTTGCCTTGAGGTTTTATAACGGAGATAATCAATCATTATACTTCACCAGTGAGAAAATAAAAAAACAAGTTCCGGAGTATGTATTTTCAACGGAAAGTTTTATTGAGGATGCAAATATAGAAAAATTCCAAGAAGAATTATCGTTCTTTTTAGAAGAATGTCAGAAAAATTGTGTTGAGGTCAATAGTGTTCAACGGTTATTAATAGAAAAGTTAAATATTTTATTGTACAAGGTAATAAATGCGTATAGTTTACCAGAAACGCTATTAAGTAAGTGGAATCAGAAACTTGAAATTTTCCAAGTGGTTTTAGAAACAGAAGAAGAGCGAGTTTTGAAAATTGAAATCACAAAAATAATGAAGCGATTTCAAGAAGATTTGCTGGAACAACTTAATGCAGAAGAATTTAGAAATGTGTTCCATTTTATTGACCGCAATTTAGATAAAACAATTTCGTTGTCGGAATTGTCAGAATTGAGTTGTATGAGTAGGGCTTCCTTTTGCAAGAAATTCAAGAAGCGTACAGGCATGACGTTAGTCCAATATGTTAATCAAAAGAAAATTGATAAGGTAAAAGGACTTTTGCATAATGACGGTGATACACTGGGTAAAATTGCTGAGGTAACGGGCTTTTGCAGTGAAAATTATATGGTGCGTGTATTTAAAAAAGTAACAGGGCAGACAATTAAGGAATATAAAAGAAAAAAGGATGATTTGAATTAGATTAAGCGAAAACGTGGAAGATTGTGAATAAAATGTAAGATTATGAATAAGGCATAACAACACAAAAGATATTGTGAACGAAATTTGGAAGTTCTTTTCTTGTCTGAAAGCCTCTTGAGTTTTAAAATAGAGCCATATAACGAATAGAGGAGGAAGAAATGAAAATAGGAATTATTGGTTGTGGTGGAATGGGGATTACGCATATTCTTGCGTTAAAAGCATTGGCACAACAAATGGATTTGGAATTGGTGGCTTTTGCTGAACGAAAGCAGGCACATCAAAAAAGAGTGCTAAAGATATGGCCACAAGCCAAAGTGTATGAACAGGGTAAGGATTTATTAGAGAGCGAAAACTTGGATGCTGTACATATATGCGTTCCGAGTTATATGCACACTGAATATGCAATTATGGCAATGAAAAAAAATATGGCAGTGCTAATTGAAAAACCAGCATGCCTAACAGAGTCTGACTGTGAAAAACTATTAGAAACTGAAAAACAAACGGGAGTAAGTGTCATGGTCGGGCAAGTTGTCCGTTATATGGATGAATATAAATATTTAAAAGAAGTCTATGATACAAACAAATATGGACAGCTTCAATCGTTGACAATGAATAGGATTAGCGGAGTACCAATATGGGGCTTTGATGATTGGTTCTATGATACGGATAAGTCTGGTTCAGTAATTATGGATTTGCACATTCATGACATTGATTTTATGCGTTATATGTTGGGTGAGCCAAAAGAAATTAAAGCATTTGGCTCGAAAATAAGAGACGGCTTGATTAATCGAATTGTTTCAATTGGTCAATATGATAATTTAACTGTTGCTGTAGAAGGTCTTTGGGATAGCATTCCCGAATTACCGTTTGAGGCTTCCTTTAGGGCGAGTTTTGAGGAGGCAACATTAGTTTTTAAAAGTACAGAAACCCCATCATTAACAGTGTATAAAAAAGGAAAAGATAAATTCCATCCTAAATTTATCAAAGACGATATTGGCAATGCTAAAGAAGCAGGCATAAATATTAGTGAGTTAGGTCCATATTATGCAGAGATAAAAGATTTTTATGAATGTTTGACAAAAGGTCAGAAAATTAAAGTGGCACCTCTTATCGAGGGGATTAAATCAGTGAAATTAGCGTTAAAGGAGTATCAGCAATGCCGATAATCAAAGTGATTTTGATTTTCCTTATCGTAATGCGAAAATATATTGGCATAGGGACAACAGCAGGAGCCGTGAAAGGTTAGATTAGAAAGGAGACGACTATTGAAAGTAGGCGTAATCGTTATTTTAGATGACAATTTAGAGAGCAAATTTGAGGAATTGTGTAACATGGGCATGGATAGTTGCCAACTTGTATCGTGGGATGAAAATAACTTATCAGAAGAGATGAGTATCAGGATAAAAAAGGCTACTGAAAAATATGATATAAATATTACGGCATTTTGGTGTGGATGGCCAGGGAAAGTTGTATGGGACTTGTATGAAGGTCAGCTGACATTGGGTTTAGTTCCGATGACATATCGATACGAACGTCTCAAAGTATTACTAGCAGGTGTGGAATTTGCGAATAAGATTAGAGTGAAAGATTTAGTAACGCATGTTGGCTATATACCTGAAAATCCGTTAGATGCAACGTATCAAGAAATCATTCTAATGATTAGAGAGTTGGCTGAGAAATGCCAAGAAAATAATCAAAGATTTTTATTTGAAACAGGGCAAGAGACACCAGTAACATTAAGAAGAGCCATTGAGGACATTGGGACAGGCAACGTGGGTATAAATATGGACCCAGCCAATTTGTTGATGTACGGTAAAGGCAACCCGGTGGATGCTTTAGATGTCTTTGGCGAATATGTCTGGGGTGTTCATGGTAAAGATGGAGAGTATCCAACAGATGGGAAAAACTTAGGAGTAGAAAAGCCATTAGGTGAAGGACGAGTTAACTATCCAGCCTTTATCGGAAAACTTAAAGAGCTAGGGTATGATGGTGACATTACCATTGAGCGTGAAATAGATGGTGACGAGCAAAAGAAAGATATTAAAATGGCTAAAGAAATGTTGGAAGAGATTATTAATAATTAGGAAATAAAGAAAATCAATATATGAAAAAAGGGGCTTAGTTGGCGGCAGTGTGAAAGGCTAACGAACTCAAAAAGAGGAGAAAATGAAATGGAATTCCATACTTCACAAAAAGAGATAGAACGTAAAGAATTTGCACCTCTTAGTTTTTGGGCTTGGAATGATGAAATGAGTGAAGAGCGTATTCAAATGCAAATTGAGGAATTTCATAAACAGGGATTTAGAGGCTTTTTCATGCATTCTAGGGGTGGTTTGCGAACAGTGTGTTTTTTTACCAGTGGTTCGCAACTTGTAGATTTGCAGCCAAGGTGGCACGAAAATATAAAATGGAAGCATGGATTTATGATGAAGATGGATGGCCAAGTGGTTTTGCGGGTGGACGAGTCAATGATTTAGGGGAGGAATTTTAGTCGAAAAATTTTGTTTTCAAAACAAAAAAACCAGATGATAATGAGCAATTGATTGCGACATTCAAAATAGGTGAAGAAGTTCTTCTGTTGAAGCGGCACTAAAAAAATTGGTAGAAGATAAAACGATAGTAAAGATGGGGGCAGGACGGAAAACACATTATGTAAAAAGGGATGCGATAGATATTCTTTAATGTTATCGTAAATGGAAGGAGAGTTCATAAAAAAATAACAAGCAATATTTGCATATAGCAATACTGTTTATGGCTGATTGGTGTAAAAACCAGTCGGCTTTTTCTATGCAAAAAAGTAATCCGTAAATGAATATAAACAATAAGTATTTCACGGAAAGGGGGTGGTTTTATATGTAAGAATAATCATCTTATCAAATTAAAACAATGAAGAAAGGAGCCAAAAAAAGATGAACCATTCAGGAGACGTCGCTGAAGAAATGGTAAGAATGAGTTTAGATGGAGTAGAAGTTGCCGCCAAGATTACAGGAACAGCCGCAAAGGAAATCATTTCTGTAGACGTGTATGGAGATAACAAAGAGATTATCAGAGATTGTCTGACAGATATAGAACCATTTATATATGAAGTGATACCAAAAAGCAATG
>JGI994J12354_10002615_pt1 | contig 17331 bp, 13 predicted proteins | sample IntmicLarv3ML3BL_FD_12354 | JGI IMG/M metagenome (IMG submission 12354) | reverse complement strand
GTGGGGCGGCGGGTATTACCCCGATGACTGGTTCTATGACATCTGCGACGAATTGGGGCTTGTGGTGTGGCAGGATTTCATGTTCGCCTGCGCGACGTACCGCTTGACACCCGCATTTGAAGCAAGCATCCGCGCAGAGTTTGTAGACAACATCCGCCGCTTGCGCCACCATGCCTCTCTGGGGCTTTGGTGCGGCAACAACGAAATGGAAATGTTCCAGGATGCAGGCGTGTATGAAAGTGACCACATCACCCGCCGCGACTATATCCGCATGTTTGAGCATGTTATACCCGAAATTTTGGCCAAAGAAGACCCGGACACCTTCTACTGGCCCGCCTCCCCGTCCTCCGGCGGCGCGTTTGACGCGCCGAACGACCCTGACCGAGGCGACGTGCATTACTGGGATGTGTGGTTTGGGGGTAAGCCGTTTGCGGAATACCGCAAATTCTTCTTCCGCTATGCAAGCGAGTTCGGCTTCCAATCCTTCCCAAGCCTGCAAACCGTGGAGGGCTTCACCTTGCCGGAGGACAGAAACATATTCTCGCGCGTGATGGAAATGCACCAGCGCTGTGCCGGGGCCAACGGCAAAATCATGAACTACATGAGCCAAACGTATCTCTACCCTACGACGTTTGACAATTTGCTCTATGCCTCCCAGTTGTTGCAGGCGGAGGGCATCCGCTCCGGCATCGAGCATTGGCGGCGGCATCGCGGGCGGTGCATGGGCGCGATTTATTGGCAGTTAAACGACATATGGCCCGTGGCAAGCTGGGCCAGTCTGGACTATAACTTCCGCTGGAAGGCGCTCCATTACTTCGCCAAGCGGTTCTTTGCCCCCGTTATGCTTTCTTGCATGGAAACAGGTGAAACCACAAACCGCAATGTGGTGGCAGAGCAGCCCTCGCCCATCGAAACCAAGGCGCGGCTTTCTGTTGCCAATGAAACCATGTCGGCCGTTTGCGGCACCGTGCGCTGGGCGCTTTGCGACGCGGCTTCCAACGTCCTGCAATCCGGGGAGGTTTCGGTCAACGTGCCGGCCCTTACAAGCCTGTGGCTGGAGGAACTGGACTTCGATGCAAGCGGCTTTTTGCACAACCATATTTCCTACGCTTTGGTCGTCAATGGGGAGGCTGTGTCCGCAGGTTCGGCGCTTTTTACCGCGCCCAAGCATTACCGCTTCGAGAAGCCGAACCTCCACTGCGCCGTCAACGGCAACACCATCACCGTTTCAGCGGACGCCTACGCCCGTTGTGTGGAAATCCGCAACGCAGAAGACGACCTCGTGCTATCCGACAACTTTTTTGATATGGAAAAAGGCGAAACGGTTGTGCGCATCATAGAGGGCAAGCCTGACGGCCTGCGCCTGCGCTCGGTATACGATATTCGATAAAAGGGAGGCATCATCATGGGCAAAAAACTGCATATGATCGGCAACGCGCATATCGATCCCGTTTGGCTGTGGCGCTGGACGGAGGGCTTCCACGAGGTCAAGGCAACATTCCGCTCCGCCCTCGACCGCATGAAGGAGGATCCGGCATTCCGCTTCACCGCCAGCTCCTCCATATTCTATGAATGGGTGGAGTATAATACCCCCGCCATGTTCGAGGAAATCAAAGCGCGCGTGACTGAAGGGCGCTGGGAAATTGCGGGCGGCTGGGTCATCGAACCTGACTGCAACATCCCCTGCGGCGAGTCCTTTGTCAGACAAGGCCTGTACGGCCAGCGGTACTTTATCGAAAAATTCGGCAAAGCCGCCAAGACGGGGTTTAACCCCGACAGCTTTGGTCACAACGGCAGTCTGCCGCAGATTTTGGCAAAATCGGGGCTGAAAAACTATGTATTTCTGCGCCCGGGGACGCATGAAAAGGATTTGCCTGCCCGCATATTCCGCTGGCAAGCCGCAGACGGATCGGAGGTTTTGTGTTACCGCATCCCCTATTCCTACAACACCTGGGCCGATGCGCTGGAGCGGCACGCCAAGCAGCTTCATGCGGAGCTGGCGGACGAAAATGAGTTAATGCTGTTTTACGGCGTGGGCAATCACGGGGGCGGCCCCACCAAAGAAAATATCCGAAGCATACACACCATGAACGAGGCAAACGGCGGGGTGGAGTATGCCTTCTCCGGGGTGGATGCATTCTTTAACGCCGTGCGGCAAAACGGCCGCGCCTATCCCTTGGTGACGGAGGATCTGCAACACCACGCCAGCGGCTGCTACAGCGTGCATTCCGGCATCAAACAGTGGAACCGCCGCGCCGAAAACGCGCTCCTTGCGGCGGAGAAATACAGTGTGATTGCCAAAACCGTCTTGCAGCGGCCATACCCGACGGATTACGAACGGGCATGGAAGAATGTGCTTTTTAACCAGTTTCACGACATTTTGGCGGGCACAAGCTTGATTTCCGGGTACGAGGATGCCCGCAACACATACGGCGAGGCGGTAAGCATCGCGGACAGAAACATGAACGATGCCCTACAAGCCATCATTTGGGATATCGACATGCCGCAAGAGCCTGACCTCCTCACCAAGCCGCTTGTTGTTTTTAACCCGCATCCGTGGGGCGGCGTAATGTCAGTGGAAACAGAGATGCAGTACCTTGTGGATGACAATTTCAAGGTGCTGGATGAAGAGGGAAACCCCGTGCGCGCCCAGCGCGTGCAGGCCGAATCTGTCACCACGCAAGGGCGTTTGCTTATCACGGCGGACATGCCGCCCATGGGCTACCGCACCTTCCGCGTGTTCCTTAACCAAGACGCGCCGCACGCGCTTGCGCCCGTACCCGTTGCGGCGCACAGCTTGGAAAACGATCGCATCCGTTTGGCGTTTGACCCTGAAAATGGGTATCTCAAAAGCCTGTATGACAAAACAAACGGGCGGGAGATGCTTGCAGGCAAAGGCGCACGCTTAGCTGTTATCGCAGACGACTCCGACACATGGGCGCATGATGTGTTTCGTTTTGATAAGGAATTAGGGGATATGGCGCTTGTGTATATCCGTGTGGTGGAATGCGGCCCTGTGCGCTCCGCCGTTCGGGCGCGGTATCGGTGGAACGATTCCTATGTGACGCAGGAGTTCCGCTTGTATCGCGATTTGGAAGGTGTGGAAGTCAAAGTCACGGTGGACTGGAGAGAGCCGCAAGCGATGCTCAAAATCAAGTTTGCCGCCAACCTGCAAAACGGTACGCCGACCTATGAAATCCCCTACGGTCATATTGAGAGACCCGCCAACGGTGATGAGGAATGCGGGCAGATGTGGGTGGATTTGTCCGGCGCACATGGCTCAGACGGCACACTTGCAGGGCTTGCCATGGCCAATGACGCGAAATACAGCTTTTCGTTTACCGAAAATGAAATGCATATGACCGTTTTGCGCAACGCCATATTTGCCCACCACGTGCCTGCTGTTCCGAATCCGGACTTGGAATATGAGCGAGTTGACCACGGCGTGCAGCGCTTCACCTACCAACTGCTGCCGCACAAAGACAAGTGGAAAGAAAGCCCGATTATACGTGCCGCGCAAACCCTTAACCAACCTGCACAGGCGTTGTTTGCGACCTATCACAAGGGCGCCTTGCCGCAAAAGGGATCATTCCTCAGCATCGACAATCCGCAAATCTCCATATCCGCCGTCAAACAGGCTGAAGATGGCAGCGGGGTCATCATTCGTGCCTATGAAACCCTGCATCAACCAGGCCAATGCACAATCAACGCCTCTTGCCTAAACCGCACCATACAGGCGGCCTTTGCGCCAAGCGAAATCAAAACCTTCCTTTTACCTTACGACATGGCCAAGGCCGTTGCGGAGGTCAGCATGACCGAATACTTACATAATTAAAACTACGCCGCCGAATGGGTCGGGAAGGGGCAAAACCATGCCCCTTCCCGAAGGTCTTATTCTTATAACACCGGAGGGTGCAGATATGGATTGTTTTTATGATGGTTCTTTTTCTGATTATACTTATACTTTGCGTTATCGTGTTACCAATCATTTTTTTAGTGCGATCCATTAAAAAAATGAACGAAGAGTACGAGTTGCACCGCCGGAATACGCAAGATGCGCCAGAAGCGGCGCACCCCGGCTATTCACAAAATGTGCCTTCCCTGGGGATTGCCATTCTTGGCTTTCTGTTTCCTCTTATCGGATTGATAATGTATATAGTATGGCTTAATTCGTTGCCGTTTCGTGCAAGGTCGGCAGGCAAAGGCGCATTGGCGAGCGTAATTACCGGTGTAGTTGGCTGTGCCGCCTTTGTAATTTTCGGTATTCTTTTCCTGCGGTGAAAAGACGGGCTTTAACGGATTTTCGCTGCAGCTCAATCAAGTTTCCGAACAGGTTTGGTGAAAACAAATCGGTGACAAAATATTCTTGCGGTATTTAGCTTTTTGGCTTCATGCCGCTTGTTGTTTCGTGCCTTCCCATTCATGAGCGTTTCACAATCCGCTGCTTCCATGCCCGAAACGCCGACCGCCTTGACACAGGCATACATGCCCAAACCGTCAGCGCCAGCCCAAGGCCGCACAGCACACCCGAAACCATGTGCGGCATATTCGGGATTTGGCTGCAAATCAAAAACAGCGTAATGCAAAGCAACCCCCATCGTTTCTCACTCTGCATACTCTCACCCCCATTTCCTTTTGTAATACAGCTTCATGCCAACCCGCGTCGCGGCCACAAACACAAGCACCGCTAACAAAACGGCAAATATAGTTTCGTCGATAAAACACGAAACCGTTACCCCCAACAACAAGCCTGTCAATATGATGTTAAACGCCGCTTCACCGCTTTGTTGCCGAATCAGCATCAACCGCTCATCCGTTTCCTGTATAAACCGCTGCTTCAGCACTTCCGGATTGCGGAGCGCCTGCAGATTTCGCGCAATAATCCTTGCTATGCCGACAGAAACGACCGAAAGCAGACCTGCAAGAACCCCTCTCGCGGCATCGGATGACTCTGTCATCCACGCCGCATCCATGCGGCGGCCGACCGCCATAGCGATAAACACGCCCACTATCAAAATTGTGCCGCACCAGCACAGCCCCATGCTTCTCTGTATCACGGAATTATATTTCTTCATCTCCAAGCACCTCCACTCCCGAAAAATCAAACACATCCTCAATCGCCAACCCAAAATGCTTGGCCAACTTATACGCCAGCACAAGCGAGGCCGTATATTTCCCGCGTTCAAGTGACGTAATCGTCTGCCTTGTTACCCCAACGGCCTGCGCCAGTTCCTCCTGCGACAGCTTGTGCTTTTTGCGCAGCTCCGGCAATCGTGTTTTCATGCGGCACCTCCTTTGCATAGCTTGCTTTGCATGTTTAGTATAGTTTACTTTGCGCAATTTGTCAAGCCGGCTTTGCAATATTTCCGAAAATACGCTTTTTGGTTGTCAGAGCGGCGCGCACAGTGTATAATGAAGCTATGTGTTGTCAACCGAAGAAAGCGAGGCAAATATGGCTAACGAAAATCCGAACCGCCCCATACAACCCCCATCCGAACCGCGCCGCCCGCAAGACCCGCGTGGCGCACACACACCGCCGCAACGCCCGCGCAGGCCGCAAAAACGCCGCAAGCCAAGGCCGCCCGCAGGTCTTTTTATCGCAGGCATCCTTTTGCTGTGCGCCCTTGCCGCCGGCGGTTATTTTGCATGGAGTCATTTTTGGCCCTCTATTGTTCGGGTAAGCTGGCACGACTATCACACGGAGTATGACCCTGACGGGCTTGCCGTTGTAACAGGCAACCTGCTGCAACCCGCGTCGGTCAAGCCTATCGTTCGCAACGGGGTGCCTTACCTGCCTGTTTCATTCGTCCGAGAAACCCTTGACCCGCATCTGTTTTTGGATGACGCGGGTGAGCGCATTATCATTACCACGCCCACCCGCGTCATCCGTATGCGCACAGACGAATTGACATATTACGTCAACAGTGCCGAGCTGCGTCTGCCTTTGTCTGCCTTGCGCGTTGGCGGAACGGCCTATCTGCCCGCCTCTATTTTGACGGAGCTGTACCACATCGACATCGCGTATCACGAAAACACGGGCATGGTCGTTTTGGACGAGCTCTCCGCCGTGCGCGCGTTGGGCACCACCACGCCGAAGGAGGCCCACCTGCGGTTCGAGGCGGATGCCAAAGCCCCTGTGCTGCAAACGCTTGCCGCAGGCACCGCCCTCGCTTTATACGGCGAGGCGGACGGCTGGCTTCACGTGCGCACACCGGACGGGCTTTTGGGCTATATTCCTTCTAAGGATGTCGATGCGGCAGACCTGATGGAGGGCATTCCTGAACCCATGGAATATCTCCCCGCGCTGCCTCTTCCCGCAAACGGCGGTAAACTGAACATCGTGTGGGATCAAATGGAAACCCACACCGCCGCCGCCAATGCCGACCGCCGCGTCATGCAAAAAGGGCTGGATGTGATTTCCCCCACATGGTTTTCTTTTGATTTAGATTCGCTAAATGGCGATTTAATAAGCATCGCTGACAAAGGCTATGTGGACTGGGCACACAAAAACGGCTTGCAAGTCTGGGGGCTTATCACCGACAACTTCAACCCCATCGTGTCGGAGCAAATCCTAAGCGATTCCGATAAGCGGGAGCATATCATACGTCAGTTGCTGGCGCTGTCCGCCGCTTACAATTTGGACGGCATCAACATCGATTTCGAGATGGTACGCCGGGCGGATGTGGCGCACTTCCACCAATTCCTGCGGGAGTTGGCACCCATGGTGCGGGCGCAAAACCTCGTCTTGTCCGTGGATGTGTATGTGCCGCGCCCCTACAGCCTTTACTATGACCGGGCGGAGCTGGCACGTATAGCCGATTATCTCATCATATTCGGCTATGACGAGCATGACGGCAGCTCTAAAGTGGCCGGCCCCGTGGCCTCCATCGGCTTCGTGCGCGATGGGGTGGCGCAGACAGTGGCGGAGGCCCCGCCCGAAAAGGTTATTTTAGGGATACCGTATTATGTGCGCATATGGCGCGAAATCAACGGTGAAGTCGAAAGCTCACGCGCTGTCGGGATGGACTTTGCCCGGCGTATCCTTGATGAAAACAACGCCGATATTGTCTGGGACGAAGCAAACGGTTGCTACTATGGCGAATACACCGTGCAAGAAAACGGTGTGGATGTACGCTACCGTGTATGGCTGGAAGACAGCCGCTCCTTAACAGAAAAATTGAAAGTTGTGGAGGAATACGGCATTGCAGGCATCGCGGGCTGGCGCAAGGGGCTGGAACAGGCGGAAACCTGGGAACTGCTTTGGGACGCGCTTGGCAAAGAGGAGTGAGCGGGGCAGTTGTGGAAGCGCTCCATCCTAAACAAGCAAAAGCTGCCTGACTTTGTTATCCGGCAGCTTTTGCTGATGATCAAAGATTGCGAATGGTTTGTGGTATTATTCTCTATATTTTACCAATATCCTTTCAACAATCTCGGCCTCTTCAAATTTCAAAAAGTTCTTGCAGCAATCTTCTAACACTTCTTTCGTGTGCTGATTTTAAGGTGGAGCCCGCGTATTTGACTTTGCCAAATTCAAATTTTGCCTTTACACACGCAGTCGCAGTTGTATTCGGCATCGCAAAATATACGCATCCTTTCATCTCCGTGCTTGCCCCGGTCCCATAACGTAAGCGATATGATAGCATCCAGCCCCATAACCTCTTTTGGGTGCATGTCGAACGTCTACGAATCGTCCGGGTCGCGGGAACTCGTATTATCATATACTGTTTTCGAATTTTCGACCTTCCACGCTTCAAGGTAGGCGTTGTTGTGAAAGATTTTTCCGGCTGTATGGACGGAACGGCCAGCCCCTGCATAATAGATTTTTAGAGCCAATGTATTCGTTTCTTCACTAATAGACATTTATATCACAATCAATCCGTTTGTGCCGCTCCTTTTGTTCCAAAGAACTTGACAAAATGGCGTGCGTTGCCGTATAATATTTCTTACAGCAATTTGGGGATTCCCAAAAGGATAACCGCAGTCGGATACAAACCGACCTCATAAGCAATGCGGCGATTTTTGCCACCTATGGGGTGTTTATTATGGTGTGGCCGATTGATGAAGGGAATGCGCTTGGATTGCAATTTAATGGCGAAGCGCGCGTCCGCGGCGATCGGTGATGGTTGTTGCAGGCGCATTTTATTTTGTCAAAACGGAGGCTTACGACTATGAAAAGGCAAGGCATTTACTCGGTTCTCGCAGCAATCGCAATCCAACTCACCCTCGGCATCGCGTATATCTGGAGCATATTCCAGACGGGAATCGCCGACAGCATCTTTAACGGCGATAACGCGGCGGCCGGGCTTACATTTTCGTTGCTGCTTGCAACGTTGACCATTGGCAGCGTAATCGGCGGCAAGCTGACAGGCAAATATTCCACGCGTGTTGTGGTGTTTGCCGGCGGCATCATCTTAAGTGCCGGATTTTTTTTGGCCTCGTTTGTAACACAGGAATATTCCTGGCTGTTATGGTTGACATATGGCCTTATGGGCGGCGTTGGCATGGGTTTTACCTATTCGACTACCATTGCCTGCGCACAAAAATGGTTTCCGCATAAAAAGGGCGTTGTCACGGGTGTTATCGTGTCTGCGCTTGGGTTTGGCGGCGTTGTATTTACGCCTATAGTTGAAAAACTGATTGCGACTTTTGGCGGCGTGGGTGTCGGCGAGCCTAAGACGTTTATGGTTTTAAGCGTGATTTTTCTGATTGTGTGCACTGTGGGCAGCCTCTTTTTGAAAAACCCGCCTGAAGGGCATATGGCCGGTTCTGTTTCCGCGAGCGCTAAAGCGGCAATGGCGGCGAAGGACTATACTCCGTTGGAAATGCTTAAGACTCCGCAGTTTTATTTAATCGTGTTCACGTTTATGCTGGCCTGCATGGGCGGGCTTATGATGATCGGTTTTGCAAAGCCGATTGCAATTGCCAAGGGGCTGGCCGATACGGCCACCATCGGTGTTTTGGCGATTTCCATGTTTAACTCAGTAGGGCGGTTGATATGGGGCATCGTGTCGGACAAAATCGGCAGGAAGAATACGATCATTCTCCTGCTTGCGGGAAGCGCTGTCTTGTCGCTTTTTGTGACGGCGGTAAATGGGTATTTGATTTACGTGCTGATCGCGCTGATTGGGTTCTTCTACGGCGGGCTGTTAAGCACGTTCCCGTCGCTGACCGCCGATACTTTCGGAGCCAAGCATATGGCAACCAATTATGGCTTTGTGCTGTTGGGCTTCGGGGCAGGGGCGATTCTTTCTTCGCAGATAGCGGGCTACTACAAAAATGTGGCGGCCGATAACATTAGCCTTATGTTTCCTGCGTTTGTGATTGCCTCGTGCTGTGCGGCGGCCGGCATTGTTATGATGCTTGTGATGAAGAAGCTGAAGGTGAAATAGGCAGGCCTGTTTGCGTTTAGTGGTGATATGATATTTTGAAGGGGCGGCATCTGACGGTGCGGCCTCTTTTATTTGCAGGTAAATTGTGAAAGCTTTGGGCGCATAAAGATGAACCAAATCGCATATTTTGCGCGCCGGGCAATGACTTCGTGTGCAGCGATTGATTTTCGGTGTGATTTGCTCTATACTGATGGGGTACAGAACCATCCCAAATTCATTTGAAAAGCGAGGGGAATGAAAATGACGAAAAACGGAAACGCAGCGGCGCGGCTGGAAGTGCTGGCACGGACGGCAAGCGGCAAATGGTGGGACCGCATACACGCGGAGCTGGGCTTTGCCCGCGCCATGATAGAGTGTGATGCGGCCTTGCCGCAAGCAGAATGGGATGCGGCGGCCGAGAGCCTTTGCGCGGCGGCGGCGGAAGAAGGCGCAGTTACGCGTGCGGCGGTGCTGGCAGCCGAGGAGAAGATGCCAGCGCTGGCACAAGCGGCCAAGGCATACAAAATTTTTATGGCGGCACATGCCCATATCGATATGAACTGGATGTGGGGGTATCACGAAACGGTGGACATAACGCTGGAAACCTTCCGCACCATGCTTCGTTTGATGGACGAATATCCGAAATTCACCTTCTCGCAGTCACAGGCCTCCACCTACCGCATTGTGGAACGTCACGAGCCTTCGATGCTTGAAGACATCCGCAAACGCGTGAAGGAAGGCCGCTGGGAGGTTACCGCGTCCGACTGGGTTGAGGCGGACAAAAACATGACTTCGGCGGAAAGTTGTGTCCAGCATTTGATACAGGCAAAAACGTATTTGTCGGAGCTTTTGGATTTGCCTTTGTCGTATTTCGATTTCTGTTTCGAGCCGGATACCTTCGGCCACAACCAAAACATCCCCATGATATTGGCACAGGGCGGCATCAAGTATTATTACCACTGCCGAGGCAACAACACAGAGGTGTTTTATAACTGGCAATCCCCGTCGGGCGATTCCATTTTGGTATACAGAGAACCCGACTGGTACTTGGGCCGCGTGAACACAGAAATGGCGGTGCGTTTGCCGAAACAGTGCCGTGACTGCAACAGTCCCAAAATCGGGCTTGAGGTATACGGCGTGGGTGACCACGGCGGCGGCCCGACCCGTGCGGATTTGAACCTGCTGCTTGACATGCAGAATTGGCCTGTTTATCCTGTTTTGGAATTTGGCACTTTCCGCGATTTCTTTCGCGCGATTGAGCCGGCCAGAGCCAACTACCCGACGCTTACGGGCGAACAGAACTTTGTTTTCACCGGCTGCTACACCAGCCAGACGCGCATCAAGCTGGCCAATCGTGTGTCAGAGCGCAAGCTGGGCGAGGCGAGCGCTTTGCGGGCGATGTCGAACGGATTTCTGCATATGAACGCGCCCGCATCCAACTTGGATGGGGCTTGGCGGGACACTTTATTTAACCATTTCCATGACATTTTGCCCGGCTCCGGGGTGCTGGAAACCCGCGAGTACGCCCTTGGGCTGTTTCAAGGCGCCATTGCTGAGGCGGGGTCGGAGGCCAACGCCGCCATACGTGCCATCAGTGCGGCTATCAATACAAGCGGACTGATGCCTTGCTGCGGCAACACGGATGATGATGCGTCCGAAGGCGCGGGTGTGGGCTATGGCCTGACCGGCTACGGCCTGCCCCATGTGGAGCGCGGGCGCGGCAAAACACGCGCGTTTACGGTGTTTAACCCCACGGCGGCACCGAAGCGGGAGCTTGTGACGCTGACCGTTTTTGACTGGCATTACGACAAGGCCCGCATTGCGGTAACCAACGCCGCGGGCGGTGCGGTGCGCTTCGAGGTTTCCGATATGAAGATAGAGAACGAGAGTGGCCATTACTGGGGGCACACCTGTTTTGAGCTGGTTATCGAGGCCGATGTGGCCGCCATGGGCTACGAAACCTATTTGCTAACGGAAAGTGCGGAGGTTCCGCCGGTTGGGTTGTGGCGCGATGACCCGCGTGTGAACAAAACCCCTGAGTATGTGCTGGAAAACGAGCATATCCGCGCGGTTTTTGCCACGGACGATTTTTCATTGACATCGCTGGTTGACAAGGCCACAGGAAGCGAGTTGTTGAGCTGGGAGGGCGGGCTTTGCTTTGCGCAGGAGGATTGTCCGTCCATGTCATCTTGGACAACGGGGCGCTTCATACGCAATGAAGGCCTTGGCAGCGAAACGAGGAATGTGCGCCTGCAAAAAGGTGGCCTGAGGCAATGGCTGCGGTATGATGTGAAGTTTGAGAACTCCGATGCCACGGTTACGGTGTCGCTGGATGCGGGCAGCCGTATGCTGGCGTATCACGTGCGCTGTGATTGGCGGGAGTTTGGTTCCTATGAAAACGGCGTGCCGGCTTTGCGGTTCGAACTGCCTTTGGCGAATGAAACGGCTAAATATGTGTATGATATACCGTATGGCGTGGTTGAGCGCAGCAGCATCGATGACGAGGTGCCGGGTTTGAGCTTCGGCGCGGCAGTGGCTGAGGGTGCGCCTGCGGTGATGTTGACAGCCAAAACGAAGTACGGTTTCCGTGGATTTGAAGACACCCTTGGACTGGCACTGATTCGCGGTTCTTACGACCCGGATCCGTTGCCGGAAAACTACAGACACGAGATGGAGTTTGCCGTTGGTGTATCCCCCTGCGGCTGTGCAAACAGCTTGCTTGCGATGGCGGCCGGATATAACAACGGGCTTGTGTATGCCACCAATGACGCACATACCGGTGTGCTGGCGCCGTCCGGCTCCTTTATGCAGCTTGCGGGCGAGGGGGTACGCGTTGATACAATTGTGCCGTCACGCGATGGGCGAGGAGTTGTGGTGCGGTTGTTTAACACAACCAATGCAGTAAAAAAGGCCCGCTTGATCTTTGCCGCTCCGGTGCAATCGGCTTACGTGGTTGACTTTATGGAGGAAGAGAAGGGCGCGGCGGAAGTAAGCGGTTGCATAGTTATGACGGACGTGGCAGCCTTTGGCATGGCGATTGTGCGGGTAACGCTGTAATTGGGAAAACAGTCGTTGCCGCCATTAAGCGAATAACGGCATGACGGAAGAATGCGGGGCGGTGCTTGCAGCAGCATTGGGAACAGACAATGTGTTGCGCCCGTTCCCGCGTTGATATTTTCCTTGACAAATCCGAGTATAAATGGTAAAATACCACGGTATGTCATGAAAAGCAAGAAATTTGTATGACTTACAATGGCAGAAGTGAAAATTTACAAGGAGGTGCAGTTAGAAATGCCGACATTTAACCAGCTCGTCAAACAGGGCAGAACGGACAAGACAAGAAAATCGTCTTCCCCGGCGCTTCAGAAAAGCCTGAACACGCTGAAGAAGAAACGCAACGACCAGTCCGCTCCCCAAAAACGCGGCGTTTGTACAAACGTCAGAACAGACAAGCCGAAAAAGCCCAATTCCGCGTTGCGTAAGATGGCCAGGGTGCGTCTTTCAAACGGCATGGAGGTTACAGCCTACATCCCGGGCGAGGGTCACAACTTGCAGGAGCATAGCGTGGTTTTGATTCGCGGCGGAAGAGTACGCGACCTGCCCGGTGTGCGTTACCACATCCTTCGCGGCACGCTTGATACGGCGGGTGTCGCCAAGCGCAAGCAGGCTCGCTCGAAGTACGGCGCTAAGCGCGCGAAGAAGTAATTTTGCAAATGCCTTGTAAACTATATTTCAATGCCATTGTAAATTTTTAGGATAAATTTACGGATTAAGGGTATGTATATATCGTTGCATAGGCATGTGTCATGCCCCGGAACAAACGGGGATGAGTACCGAATTTTTCAAAGGAGGGAAGAATCGTGCCACGTAAGGGACATGTTTCAAAAAGAGAGGTTCTGCCGGATCCGTTGTATAATAGCAAAATCGTGACGAAGCTTATCAACTCGATTATGCTTGACGGCAAAAAAGGCGTTGCGCAGGGTATTGTATACGGCGCATTTAACAAAGTAGCGGAAAAGAGAGGCACCACAGGCGCAGAAGCGTTTGAGGAAGCGCTTAATAACGTTATGCCCGTGCTTGAAGTTAAGGCTCGCCGTGTCGGCGGTGCCACCTATCAGGTACCTATGGAGATCCGTCCGGACCGCCGCCAGACCCTTGGTCTGCGCTGGTTGGTTATCGCAGCGCGCAAGCGCAGTGAAAAAACGATGGAAGAAAGACTTGCAAACGAGATTTTGGACGCGCTTAACAACGCGGGCGGCGCTTGCAAGAAGAAGGATGAAGTACACAAGATGGCGGATGCCAACAAGGCGTTCTCGCATTACAAGTGGTAAGCTTTTGACGCTTGTATCACTAGTTTTGGATTTGATTGAGGAGGAATACTTGTGTCGAACAGAGCTTTCCCGTTGGAGAGAACGAGAAACATAGGCATCATGGCGCATATCGACGCGGGCAAAACGACTCTTACCGAACGTATCCTGTACTATACCGGCCGCACATACAAAGTCGGCGATACCCACGAGGGTACCGCGACGATGGACTGGATGGAGCAGGAGCAGGAAAGAGGCATCACCATTACATCGGCGGCAACCACAACCCAGTGGTTGGAGAATCGTGTTAACATCATCGATACGCCGGGTCACGTGGATTTCACGGTAGAGGTGGAACGTTCGCTGCGCGTACTTGATGGCGCGGTTGGCGTTTTTTGCGCCAAAGGCGGTGTGGAACCGCAGTCTGAAACCGTTTGGCGGCAGGCAGATAAATACATGGTTCCCCGTATGGCCTTTGTTAATAAGATGGACATCATGGGCGCGGATTTCTATAACGTACTTGACATGATCAAGGATCGTTTGGGTGCCAGCCCCGTAGCCATGACGCTTCCGATTGGCGCTGAGGATTTGTTTGAGGGCGTTATCGACCTCATGAAAATGAAGGCGTACCATTACGAAGGCGAAAAAGGCAAGGATGTTGTAGAAATAGACATCCCTGCGGACATGCAGGCCAAGGCGGAAGAATACCGCATGATGATGGTGGAAGCAATCGCGGAAACCGATGAAGATTTGATGGAGTTATATCTTGGCGGCGAAACATTGTCGGTGGACGCCATGAAAGCAGCGCTTCGCAAGGCGTGTATTGCTTGTGATTTGACACCCGTGTTCTGCGGGTCTGCGTACAAGTTTAAGGGCGTGCAAACGCTTTTGGACGGCGTTATTGACTATTTGCCCGCTCCGACGGACATTCCGGCTATCAAGGGCATTCTGCCCGGTACGGAAGAGCCGACCGAGCGTCACGCCAGCGATGAGGAGCCTTTCTCTGCGCTTGCGTTTAAGATTATGAATGACCCCTTTGTGGGCAAGCTTGCGTTCTTCCGTGTGTATTCAGGCACGCTTGAATCGGGTTCGTATGTATACAACTCGACGAAAGGCAAGAAAGAGCGCATTGGGCGCATTTTGCAGATGCATGCCAACCACCGCGAGGAGGTTGACCGCGTGTATGCGGGCGATATCGCCGCCGCTGTCGGTTTGAAATTCTCGACAACAGGCGACACGCTTTGCCTGGAGGACGATGAGGTTATCCTTGAGTCCATGAACTTCCCCGACCCTGTTATCGATGTCGCGATTGAGCCGAAAACAAAGGCCGGCCGTGATAAGCTGGGCATTGCGCTCCAGAAGCTGGCGGAAGAGGATCCCACATTCCGTACACATACGGATCAGGAATCCGGCCAGACGATTATCGCGGGCATGGGCGAGCTTCATTTGGAAATCATTGTAGACAGACTTTTGCGTGAGTTTAAGGTGGAGGCAAACGTTGGTAAGCCGCAGGTGGCGTACCGCGAAACATTCCGCAAGGCGACTGATGTGGAAGGCAAGTATATCAAGCAGTCCGGCGGTCGCGGACAGTATGGCCATTGTAAGGTTAAATTTGAGCCGATGGACTCGAACGACGCCGACAAGACATACGAGTTTGTGAACAACATCGTGGGTGGTTCGATCCCGCGTGAGTATATCGCGCCGATTGACAATGGTATCCAAGAGGCCATGCGCTCCGGTATTTTGGGCGGTTATCCCGTGCTGGGTGTTCGCGCAACGCTGTACGACGGTTCGTATCATGACGTAGATTCGTCTGAAATGGCGTACAAAATTGCCGGTTCTATGGCATTTAAGGAAGCAATGCGCAAGGGTGACCCTGTGTTGCTTGAGCCGATCATGAAGGTTGACGTAACGGTACCCGAGGATTATATGGGCGACGTTATCGGCGACATCAACAGCCGCCGCGGCCGTATCGACGGCATGGAAGCGCGCAACAACGCGCAGATTATCCATGCGTATGTGCCGTTGGCTGAAATGTTCGGATACTCTACGGATTTACGTTCCAAAACGCAAGGCCGCGGCGTATATGCTATGGAAGTGCATCACTATGACCCCGTGCCGAAAGCCATCCAGGACAAGGTAACGGCGGGCAAGGCAGCCGAGTAAAGAAATTTTAAGAAATACTTGCAAAAATAAGGGAATGCCCCTATAATAAAGGTATTGTAGTATAATATGCACGAGGGCAGAGGCTCTCACTACTATTAAGGAGGAAAGATCAATGGGAAAGGCTAAATTTGAAAGAAACAAACCCCACGTAAACATTGGCACAATCGGTCACGTTGACCACGGTAAGACAACGCTGACGGCTGCTATCACAAAGACTCTGTACGACAGATACCAGCTTGGCGAAGAAGTTGCCTTCGACAAAATCGACAAGGCGCCCGAGGAGAAGGCTCGTGGTATAACGATTTCCACGACCCACGTTGAGTATGAAACACCGAACCGTCACTACGCGCACGTTGACTGCCCCGGCCATGCTGACTATGTTAAAAACATGATCACAGGCGCTGCGCAGATGGATGGTGCAATCCTTGTTGTTGCGGCAACGGATGGCGTTATGGCGCAGACAAACGAGCATATCCTTCTGGCACGTCAGGTTGGCGTTCCGAAGATCGTTGTGTACATGAACAAGTGCGATATCGCTGATGAAGAGCTTCTTGACCTTGTTGAGATGGAGATTCGCGAAGCGCTTGACAAGCAGGAGTTCCCGGGTGACGACACACCGATCATCCGCGGTTCTGCTTTCCAGGCTTTGAATGACTCTGCCGGCAAGTGGGGCGATTCTATTATCGAATTGTTCGAGGCGGTTGACAGCTATATCCCGACACCGGAGCGCACAGTTGACCTTCCGTTCTTGATGCCTGTCGAGGACGTGTTCACAATCACAGGCCGTGGTACAGTTGCTACGGGTAGAGTTGAGCGTGGCACACTTAAGGTTCAGGAAGAGGTCGAGATCATCGGCTTGACAGAAGAAAAGCGTAAGGTTGTTGTTACGGGTATCGAGATGTTCCGTAAACTCCTTGACTCCGCTATGGCCGGCGACAACATTGGCGCACTGCTTCGCGGCGTACAGAGAACAGATATCGAGCGCGGCCAGATTCTTGCTAAGCCCGGTTCTATCACACCGCATACCAAGTTTAAGGCGCAGGTGTACGTTTTGACAAAAGAGGACGGCGGCCGTCACAGCCCCTTCTTCAACAACTATCGTCCGCAGTTCTACTTCCGTACAACGGACGTTACCGGCGTCATCACATTGCCCGAGGGCGTTGAGATGTGCAAACCCGGCGATAACGTTGAGATTTCTGTAGAACTTATCACACCGATTGCTATGGAAGCGGGTCTTCGCTTCGCTATCCGTGAGGGTGGCCGCACAGTTGGCGCGGGTTCTGTTACCGAAATGATTCAATAATCAAAACCAAGCAATAATGAACCTCCTTGCCGCAGATGCGGCAAGGAGGTTTTTGACTGTAGCTACAGCGCCCCCCCCTGGCTAAGCCGGAGAGAGTCAAAAACAACAGATACAAGCAAACCACCTTTTGATAGAATGGATGAGGTCAGCCAACCGCATCAAAACCCAAAGGCGGTTTGTGTCATGA
>JGI994J12354_10002613_pt1 | contig 17342 bp, 14 predicted proteins | sample IntmicLarv3ML3BL_FD_12354 | JGI IMG/M metagenome (IMG submission 12354) | reverse complement strand
GCACCACCCAGTTTGACATGGGGTATGCCTGTGCTGTCGCCACGGTTTTGTTTGTATTAATGGTGGTCGCCAATCTCTTGATACAAAGGCTTATCAATAAGGTGGGAAGCTAAATGAAATTTAATATATTCAGCTCTGACTCAAAGCGGCACAGCCGGTCATGGTGGGGCGACGCCATTAATTTTTTCATACTCGCGGCCATGGCAGCCTTTACCGCCCTGCCTCTTCTTTACGTCACGACCACCGCCTTTAAGCCGATGGATGAGATGTTTTTATTTCCTCCTCGATTTTTTGTAAAGCGGCCGACTCTTGACAATTTTCAGTCCATGATAACCATAATCGGCCAATCATGGATTCCCTTTGGCCGCTATGTCTTTAATACGCTATTCATTACCCTTGCAGGCATTACCGGGCTTATTTTTATATCCTCCTTTTCGGCGATGATTATCGAAAAACGGCGATTTCCGGGGCGAAAAGCTCTTTCCAAGCTTATCGTTTGGGCGCTGATGTTCAGCCCTGTGGTCATTCAGCTGCCCAATTATCTCATCATGTCAACAATCGGTATTACCGATACTTATTGGGCGCTCATTTTGCCCGCTATTGCCACACCTATCGGGCTGTTTTTAATGCAGCAGTTTATGTCCACCATACCGGACACTCTGATAGAGGCCGCAAAAATAGATGGCACAAACGAAATACAAACCTATTTCAGAATTGTATTCCCCCTTTTAAGGCCCGCCTGTCTTACCCTTGGTGTGCTGACCTTTCAGTCCATGTGGACAACCACAGGCGGCATACTGATTACAAGTGAAGCATTAAAGCCGCTTAACTTTGCGTTAAGCCAGATTATTCTTGGCGGAATAGCCAGAACGGGGGCCGCTTCCGCTGTTGCGTTGGTTATGTTACTCCCACCCCTTGCGTTTTTTATTTTTTCGCAAAGAAACATCATTGAAACTATGGCTTACAGTGGAATCAAAGAGTAAAAACAAGGAGGCCTCGCATTTGAAAAAGAGCATAAAAGCAGTTGCCTGCCTTTTTTTGTTGACGCTTTGGCTTCCTGTTCTGACGGTTTATGCCGCCCAGGACACAAGCTATAAATACGACCGGAACGCGAAGCCCGCCGCAACAGTGAGCGGTGCTGATTACCAGCGTATTATTGATGGCGGTTCTTTAGGGCTTACGCCGTTCAAAGACGTGTCGGATGTTTTTGCCGATGGTTCCGGGCAGCTTTACATCACAGACAAGGGAAACAACCGTATCATCATCACCGATGAAAACGGCGGACTTTTGAAGGTTCTTGCCGGATATGAAAAAAACGGCGAGCATACGCCTTTCAATTCGCCTTCCTCTGTAACAGTAGATTCAAAAGGTCTCTTGCTGATTACCGACACCGGCAACAAGCAGCTGCTCTTCTTAAACGCAGACTATTCCCTTCAAAGAATTATACCCGCACCCGTGTCCGAGATTTTCCCCAAAGGTTTTGAATATCAACCCATCAAAGCCCAAACCGATACAGCCGGCCGAATTTTTGTTGTCTCTTTCGGCTTTAACATGGGGCTGATTGAGCTTGACAGAAGTGGTAATTTTATGGAATGTCTGGGTGCACCCAATGTCGCCGTTTCGCCCCTTGACCTCTTCTGGCGGAGATTTTCCACCAAAGCGCAAAACGAAAGAAGCGAATCCTTTGTCCCTACCGAATACAATAATTTAACAGTGGATGAGGATGACTTTATTCTTGTAACTATGTCGTCCTATGATTCCAATCAATATCTTCTTGGCAATGTAAACCCCTTGCGAAGGCTTAACGCGAAGGGTATTGATGTTCTTAAAAAGGACAATTCCCTTCCGCCTTACGGAGACGCGGACTATAAGGCCAGTGGTTTTCTTTCCGGCCCTTCCAAACTAATAGACAGCGAAAGTCTGCCATTTGGAGTTTACTCCGTTTTAGATACCCTTCGCGGCCGTGTTTTTACCTATAACGCCGACGGTGAACTGCTTTTTGTCTTTGGCGGGCTGGGCAACGAAACAGGGAAATTTGATTCTCCTGTTTCATTGGCCTACCACAACAGCACTTTTTATATCTCGGATAAAAATAAGGGACAGATTGTTGTCTATACATTAAGCCGGTACGGGCAGCTTTTATTGACTGCCGGCGAACTGCACTACAAGGGTCTTTACAAAGAAGAAGAGCAAATTTGGCATGAAATCATAACCGCTGACAATTTTAATCCCATTGCACTTTTCGGTCTTGGCAAGGCGGCTTTTCGTGAAAAAAAATATGACGAAGCCATTGATTATTTTTCCAAAACAGGAAATAAGGAATACTATTCAAAAGTGTTAAAGGTGCTTAGACGGGAAGCTATACGAAAAATCTTCCCCTATACGGCAACCGGAATTATGATTGCGGCCATTGCTTTTATCTTATTAAAAAAACTGCGGAAAAAGCCTGAAAAAAGCGCTTCCGTACTGCTTGCCCGAATAGGGTACGCAAAATATACGGTCTTTCATCCCTTTGACGGATTTTGGGATATTAAACGGGAGAAAAGGGGCGGATTTAAAGCCGGTCTGATTATTTTGGCGGGGAGCTGCCTTGTTATGGTGCTTCAGTCTGTTTTCACAGGTTATCTGTTTCGGGGAGACCCGCTGGCGCCTGTCAATGTTTTCCTGCCGGTTTTAGCCGTTGTACTTCCGGTGCTTTTGTATTCCTCCTGCAACTGGGCGGTTGCGGCATTAATGGACGGCGAAGGTAAATTTTCAGATATACTTACATACACCTCCTATGCCACGGCGCCGCTGATTGCACTGATTCCGCTGTCTATTCTGCTTAGCAATATTTTCATATTAGAGGATGGGGACTTTTATTATTTCATTGTAACCTTTGCCTTTATCTGGGTGCTGTTTTTGATTGTTATCGGAAATATGCAAACCCATTATTACACGATGTCCAAAAATCTGGTCGTTCTTTTGATTACCCTAGTTGTCATGCTGTTAGCCATATTTTTGTTTATGCTGTTTTTTGCGTTGGCACAGCAAATGTTCGGGTTCGTCCGGGATGTATATTCCGAAATCAAATACTGGCGTTAGTGTCCGGTGTTACCTGAAGCTTGATAGCAGCATACAGGGTACTACAACTCAGCCGAAAACCAAATTGAGGTGAACATCAGAAATGCATTCAAAAATAAAATTTGCAGCATTCTTAATAGCTGTTCTGCTTTTTTCTTCCTGCGCGCCGGTTTCAAAACCTATAAGCTATGAGTATACACCCATACAGCAACAAACCACGGTTTACAACGCAGGGGCGGAAAATTTCACTTTAGCTGCACAAAACGATGCCGCCGCGCTTTATTACAACCAGAACACGGCTGAAATTCGTTTGGAGAACAAAAAGACCGGGTATATGTATTCTTCGGCACAGGGAGGCTCTGATAACTCCCTGCTTTCTCTGACCGTTAGCGACAGCAAGGGGAGTGTCAGCTATCTTGATGCCTTAAACGACTGCCTGAAAAAGGGCCAGTATCAAATTAAACAACAGGAAAACGGGTTTTTACTGGATATGACGGTGGGCGAGGTCAACGAAATACTTTTTGCACCGAAGGTCATTTTAGAAAGCCGCTTTGAGGAAATTTTGAGCAATGCGGATGAATACGATAAATCCCGTCTGAATATGCGGTATTACAAGCCGAATCCGGCCACAATGACCGATGACATTAAAAAATCGCTGTATGAAAACTATCCCGTACTTTCCGAACGCAGCGACCTGTACGTTTTGCGGGCCGCAGACATACCGCCGGCCATCCAAAGAGAAATTGACGAAATTTTAAAGGCCTGCGGCTACACTCAAAGCAATTATGACGAGGATGTGGCTATTGGCGGAAGCGTTGAAGCCAAGGTCATCCCCTCCTTTACTATAAGTCTTGCATTCTCCCTGAATGATAGCTGTCTGAGTGTAGAGATTGACATGGCAAAAACCAATTATTTTAAGGGCTATCGTCTTGAAAACCTTTCGCTTCTTCCCAATTTCGGAAGTGAAAGCGCCGACAAGGAGGGCTATGTTCTTCTTCCTGACGGATGCGGTTCTATTATGTATTTTAATAACGGCAAGGTGCCTGCGCAAAAATATACACGCCGGGTATACGGCGAGGACATTGCCGCTTGTTTAAATGTTGACCCAACACTTGAAAATCAAATTTACCTTCCGGTTTTTGGAATTAAATGCGAAAACAGCGCCCTTTTTGCCGTCATAAAAGACGGTGCGGCCATTGCGAGAATCAATGCGGACAATTCCTCACACGGCGGACGCAACACTGTCAATGCCGATTTTATTTTAACCGATAAGGTCAATCAAACGGCGATTACCGCCGGAGAAAAAGAATCTGCAGAAAGCTTCAGCATATTTCAGCAAAACCGGTATGACGGAAAAATCGGCGTTGACTATTACCTGTTAAGCGGCGGTGACGCTGACTACAACGGCATGGCACAGCTTTATAAAAAGCTTCTGTTTGCCTATAAAACACCTTCAGACGGAACCCCCGCCTCCTTAATGGCTGAGGTAATCACCGGAATTGAAGTTAAAAAAAACACCTTGGGTGTTACATACCGCAAATTTTTAAAAACAACCTCCTTTGATGAAGCGGCCAAACTGCTGACCGAATTAAAAACAGATGTCGAACACCTAGAGGCCAGACTGCGCGGTTTTTACAATGGCGGATATCTTTCCGAGGATATAAAAAAACCAAAGATTATAAGCGCCTTGGGCGGTCAAAACGGGTTTACAGCACTTCTTGACACCATGGCCGCAAACAAAATTACAGTTTATCCCGATTTCTTGATAAACTGGTCTTACCAAAACATCCCCAAGGCAATCGGCATACGTCAGATTAACGACGGCAGAGGTATCATCTACCCTTTCAGCAAAACAAGAACCACGCCGGACACAAGCTACCGTCCAAAATATTTACTAACCCCTCACAGTACGGCGGATTTTGCTTCTGTGCTTGCTGAAAATTACAGTCAATACGGCAATCCGTACATTTCTCTGCGAGAAATCGGAAACATCCTGTTTTCCGACTTCGCTGTTGAAGGAATGTCCAGAGAAGAAGCCGCGGGTATCTATGCCGGGATTCTTGAAAAGCTTCAAAAGGAACATTCCTTCTCTATTATGGCTGAGTGCGCCAACGCCTATGCGCTGCCCTATCTGACGGCGGTTTCCGGATTGCCTCCTTCAAACAAGAGGGCAGATATCACCGATGTTTCTGTTCCCTTTTACCAAATGGTCGTCAGCGGGTATGTGAAAACCTATTCCACGCCGATCAATCTTACAGGATTCAGTGACTCTGACCGGTTGGATTACTACAAAACCGGCACACACCTGTATTTTACAACGGCTGCAAAAACCGACAAAGAATTGAATCAACCGGATACTGATTTTCTTTACGCGATAGGGTTTGATGATATTCGCAAAGAAGTGGCCGGGAGATACAATAGCTACGCAAAGGACACTCCTCCGGTTTTCGGTTCTTCAATCAATCGCTTTGAAATTTTGGAAAGTGGTGTTTATAAAACAATTTTTGCAAGCGGTGACTACGTTATTGTAAATTATAACAACCGCGACGCAATCGTTGACGGCACAGTGATTTTTAAAACCTCTGCACATTGGGGAAGGGAGTGAGCGGATGAAAACAAAAAGTCTGGAAAAGAAAAAAGCGCTTTTTGGTTATTTGTTTTCTCTTCCGTTGATTGTCGGTGTTACCTGCTTTTTTCTGCCGGCACTGGTTTTGTCGATAATTTTCAGCCTGTCAAAGCTTACGATTGTAGAAAACGGATACACCTTAACCTTTCTGAAGCTTTCCAATTATCACCATATTTTTGCCGTTGACCCGCGTTTTCGGCAAATTTTGATTGACTCATTGCGCGATATGCTTATCAATGTGCCTGTTGTCGTTATCTTTTCACTTTTTTTAGCGACACTTCTCAACCAAAAATTCAAAGGACGCGCTATCATCCGCGCCATTCTGTTTTTACCTGTAATTATTTCCTCCGGTGCGATTACGTCACTTTCACAAACCGACATTATGCAAAATATTGGGTCTCAGGGTGAGGCCGTTAAGCAGGGAGCTGATTTGACTGCTGTGTTTTCAAGCTTTATGACAGGTCTTGAAATCAGTCCGTTTATTATTAACTTTCTGGTGGACATTGTTTCAAGGGTCTATTCTATTACCATGATGTCGGCGGTACCGGTCATTATCCTTTTGTCGGCTTTACAATCGGTATCAACCTCAATTTTTGAGGCCGCTCATGTGGAAGGCGCCACAAAATGGGAGGTTTTCTGGAAAATCAGCTTTCCCATGGTCAGTCCCATGCTGCTGGTTTCCTGTGTATACTGCGTGGTGGACAGCATGACAAACATTTCCAACACCGTAATCGAAACAATTCATAAAACAACCTTTACCGATTTTAAATACGGAATCGGATCGGCCATGGCATGGAGCTATCTGCTGTTGGTTTTTCTGATGCTTGGAATTGTTTACGCCATGATTAACAAGAGGGTTTATTATTATGATTAATTATAAAGACCGGGCACAAAGACATATGCTCGCAAAAAAATCGGCAGGTCTTGGACTTTCATTTATAAGGGGTCTATTCCTGGTCGCTATTTGCTTTGTCATTCTTTACCCGCTGCTGACCAAGGTTGTTTCTTCCTTCATGACCATTGATGACGTTTACGACCCCATGGTTCGGTATATTCCCAAGCATTTTACTCTGGAAAATTTCAAAAGAACCATGAACCTTTTAAATTACAAGGAAAGTCTTTTAAATTCGTTGATACTGGCAGGAGGCTCCTCGCTTATTACGGTGGCCGCCTGTACGGTAAGCGCGTACGGACTTGCCCGGTTTAAATTTAAAGGAAACAATTTTTTGTTTATTACGGCCTTGTTTTCTTTAGTGGTTACACCGGACATACTGCTGGTACCGTATTATTTACAGTTCCGATTTTTCGATTTTTTCGGGTTGCTAAAGCTTTTTACCGGCAAAACCATCAATCTTTCGGGAAGCTTTGCCTCCTTTTTTATTCTTGGCGGCGTGTGCATGGGGCTTAAAAACGGTCTGTATCTTTTTGTTATGCGGCAGTTTTTTAAGGGTATGCCAAAAGAGCTTGAAGAGGCCGCCTATGTCGATGGGTCGGGGCTTTTCCGCACATTTATACGAATTATGCTGCCCGGCTCAACCTCCATGCTTGTCACGGTTTTTCTGTTTTCCTTTGTTTTCTCATGGCTTGACGTCATTTACACACCGGTGTTTTTATCCGATACAGCTGTTTTGCCAACCCAAATAGGGTTGCTGGTACATTCAGGACTGGGTGTTTTGGTGGGTATACAAACCGAAGTTGAATTTAGCCTGCTGCGCAATGCCGGAATGATTTTGATAATTTTGCCGCTGATTATTTTATATCTGTTTGCCCAGCGGTTTTTTGTCCAAAGCATTGAGAGAAGCGGTCTTACCGGATAGCTTTTATGCAAAGTAATTATTGGCAACATCATAAACCCACACGAAATATCACAAATTGACAAGCTGAGAAGCAAGTAAAATGGTATATTATTAACAAAGTCTTATGAAAAAGGAGCTTTTACTATGAAAAAATTCACATGCCTTTTGATTTCATGTTTGATGCTTTTTACAATGACTGTAATTATGGGCGTCAGCGCTGACGCCGAATGTGTCAAAACCCCTTTTGAAACCTTTGATAGCCCACAGTATGAAACGCTGACTGGCAGTCCCACACCGGGGAAATGGACAGCTTACAGCATAAATTACGGCGGCTCCATGGATATGACTGCCGCCAATTTCCCAACTGCCACCAAAACTCCCTCCGGTGACAACAAGTCATTACTGGCCAATATGGGATGGCCTGACGCCCCGTCAGATTTGATTAGAACCAACCCTTCAAGCGCCCAAATCGACTTTGTCAACGATGACGGGTTTTATATCACCCTGAATTCCGATAAAGCGGCTGATTTGATTTTCAGATTTCCTGATTTTCTTTGGGGCAACGCCTTTTACACTATTTTAGAGGTTTCAGCCGGTTGGAAAACCTATTTTATCCCCTTTGAAAGCTTTATGCAGGAAAACGGCGAAAACGGATTTAACAAAAGCGGCGCTATTACTCTTCCGGCCTTTGTACTTTCACAAGCCGGCGAAACCTTTAATACCACATTCCGTATACGCCACAAAACGTCAGCCAGCACCACCGATGCCCGAATCAATTTTAAAGGCGAAACCATCACTCGTGCCTTAAACAACAGCGCTCCTGTCATCACTATTGACGAAATGGGCTACTATGCCGGAACCGCACCTGCGGGGAATGTGGAGAATGCTCCTATCCCCGTAGCGTACACTGCGTTGGAAAGCTTTTCAAGTCCGCTGTGGGACGCTTCGTGGGACAATCCCAATCAGGCACTCTTCGCCGGCAAATGGCAGGCGTTCAGTGTTACAGGTCTTGGCGCGGGCGGTATCGGAGCAAGTAATTTTTCCGCTACAACGCTGACGCCCTCCGGCGATACACATTCCATGGTTGCTAATATGACGAACAATCAGTCGATAGTGAGAAAAACCTTTGCCGTTGGCACCAAGTATGATATAACCGCAGACGGCCTTTACATTACCCTAAACTCCGACAAAGCCGGATATATGATTTTACGGACTTACCTTAACGCTACTGAAGGCGCTCTTCCCGGTGACCGTACCTTCTTTACCATGCTGAAAGTCGAAGAAGGCTGGAAAACCTATTTTATTCCCTATGTTAATATTATTTGTGAGGAGGGCACTTCGGGAAAAAGAAACAGCTCCCTGGATAACGCCAACTGGACAATGAACAGCACCCTCACAACAAAAATTGCCAGCACAGAATTTAAAGCCGTTGCTTTGGCGTATCAGGACGATTTGGCTACCGCCGGAACGCGAATTGATTTTAAAGGCAATGTAACCACAGCAGCACTGCCCGACCTCGGCGGTTCAAGCATCGTCATCGACGAATTCGGCTACTTCTCCGGCGACATGCCGGCCGGCCAGGTTAAAACCCACACTGACCTCGGCGGAACTACTTCCGGAACCAACTCCGGCAGCTCAACAGGCGAAGGAATCCCTCTTGTTCACAAAAGCATTGACAACCTGTCAAATCCTCAGTTGGGCGGTGCGTGGTCGGGTACTCTTGAACCCGGTAAATGGCAAGCCTACAATCTGGACGGCAATGGTTCCACCTCTATTTCGTCCGCCAATTTTGCAGACAATAAATTAGTTGCTGATTTGTCCGCCCACGAAGCGGCCATCAGAAAGAGCAACGCGATCAGTACTTTATTTGACACCGGGGCTGACGGCTTCTATCTCACATTTTCCGCCGATAAAGAAAGTGATTTGATTTTCCGTGTGAAGCTCAACCCGAAGTCCGGCGGCGCTACCTTCTTTGACGGATACTTCTATACCATTATTGCGGCCAAGAAAGGCCTTAATACCTATTATATCCCTTATAAAAACCTTGTGGAAGAAGATTCTGTAAAGGGAACCGACGGCGTTTTCGCATCCACTGGCTGGAATTTGGGCAATACCGAGCATTTCCTGCTTGCAGACACGCTTTTCACTGCTTTTATGATTGAACACGCAGCTTCCACCAATACATCCAACGACAGAACTACCTTTACCGGCAATAAATACAAAGGATCCTTGACCGCTGTTGGGCCTACAATTATTCTTGAGGACATCGGTTATTTTTCCGGTAGTATGCCCGCAGGTCAAATTAAAAGTCTCAGTTCCGAAGGTTCTCCGAATACCGGACATAGCAATCTGCCCATCGTCGCGGCACTTGTAGCTTTTGGGGTATCTTTGCTTGCTGTTCTCGCAAAAAGAAAAGAAAAAAGCTTCTAGATAGTGTCTACATTATTATCCTGACTTATACAGGCGTGATGACATCACAACATGTGCTGAGCTTTTGTCATCACGCCGATTCATTTGTAAAGGTAGGTTTTTTATGAATAAAAACAAAAATCTTCTGATTGCGGTTGTAATCAGTGCGGCCGCTCTTATTCTTGTGGCCGTGCTTATTGTTATGATTGTCCTTATGCCCAATGGAAACGTCAGTATTCCAGGGTCATCAAGCGGCGGTGAAAAAAATATGCCAGGTTCAGACATATCTGATATATCTTCTGTAGAGATTCCTTCAGCCCCCGCAGACGCCGAAAATATTTTCAAAGAAGCCGCTATGATGCCGTCGGCTGCCAAGGTTCCGGACCGGACGGTTTCGCCGGACACACGGCTGGTAATTAACAACGAAAATCCAGTGTTTTTGTTTTTTCCGAGGATTAATACAGAAAATCCAAGCGATGTACGCGGCGTTACAATGAGCCTTGACATCCTTCCTGAGGATGTGCGAAAATACGCGGCCTTTGTTTTGTGGGGACCGACTTACCGTGAGTCAAACGAGTCCTTTTATCAAGCGCTTGCCCCCACGCTGACTGAATGCGACCGTCTTGGCGTAAAGGCATTTGTTCTTTCGGAATTTTGGAACACCGCCGACAATGACGATTTGGTCGGGGGAAATCAAACAGTCCCCATGCTCATGGAAGCTGATATTGACCGCTACTACAAAAACCATCCCAGCTTTGTGGGTATGGTTCACTTTGAGCTGGGAGGCATGGCTCTTCAACAAAACGAGATTGACCGCATGAAGGAGTCTATTAAATCCGCCATAAAAAACAAGGGTAAATACATTTGGTTCGATGGTTCTACCCATCCTCTGCCCGTTCCGATTCCGGACGCTTTAAACCGGGATGAAGAATTTTTCAGATTGTGCAGTCAAAATCCTCAAAATATAATTTTCATGGATAAAGAAAACGGTCACGGTGCGCGCTTTTCAAATACAAGCGCCGCTTTAGGCGCATGGCTTTCCGATACCTGCGGGAACTGGGGCGTTGCCTTTGAAAACTGGTCATGGTGGGAGGAAGGAATGGGTGTTCGCTGGGATATGGGCGGCTCACCCCGTAAAACCCTGGCCGACAGCGCTGTAGGATACTATCCGTACAACAATATTTCGGCCACCGCCCTTCAGAAAATCGCGGCCGGAGCCAATGTTTTCTCCGCCCATGAAGCCATTCGCATGTTTACCAATTATTTCGGGTCAGAAGAAAAAACATCACCCGGCTTTGACGAAATGCTGTACCCTATATATCAAAAGATACTGACCGAAAAGATTATCCCCACAAAAGAAGAGGTTAAAAGCCGGATAAAAGTTGCCTATCAAACAACAAACGCTTCCAATATAGACGAAAACGGCAAGAAAACTGTGATGATGGATAACGCCTTGCGGAGGAGCGAAGCGCCTATTCTCATTGACCTGTATGGCCCCAGTGCCGAACAGGTTACACGCTGGGAGCCTATGGGCATTACAAAAAAATGGCTTCCGACTACAGGGCGGTACTATATTTTGCCCTATCTTCCGAGAAGAGTTGACGCCGCCAAGGTGTTGCCAAATGCCTCCATTATTAACGCAGGCAACTATGACGAAATTTGCGCAACCAAAGAAAGTAAGCTGGCGTTTTTCAACAATTTGTATCCCGAAACCTATACCGGCTCCTCCTATATGTTCCAAGATACTGTTAAAAACCGCTGGTATTTTTTCAATCCCAATGAAAACACCAAAATCAATACCGGTTCAAAGTTCAAGCTGATGGGCCATGACAAGATATCCGTGGACATTCGTATTAAAAACTTTACCACCGGCGAACTTTTGGAAACCACAGATGGTCTGCGCATTGATTTCAACAACCTCGAAATGGATCTAAGTCTTATGGACCAAAGCCTCAACGCGGGCTATGCCAAAACCCTCGATAACTTCTACAACCGAAAAAATATATCAGACCCTTCCCTTTACAAAGATACCTACATTGAAATCAGCGGACTTTCTCAAAAACCGCAGGTTACGGTTGAGGGTAACAACAATGCCGCAGCGAAAATGACCTATGAAAACGGAACCGCAAGGATTTATGTCCATTCCAACGGCCGGGTGGTCGTTAATTTGAAATACTGACAGGGGCGATAAAACATGACCGGCAGAGAAATTACAAAGCGTGCCATTACCTTTGACAATCCTCCTGCTTACCCGATTCTGCAATTCAATAAAAACCTTGAAAAGGGCGACGCGCTTATCATCAGCAGCAACCAGCCCACCGCCTTTCGCTCCGACATACCGGGCATGACCGAGTGGGGCTTCGCCTGAGAAAGTCATGACGAAACCATGGGACAACCCAAAAACATCCCTATTGAAAATTATTCCGGCTTATCCGCGTACCAATTTCCGAACCCTGACGCCGAAGGACGGCTTGACAGCATTGAACGCTGCATGAAGAAATATCCCGACAAATTTATGATTGGCTCTCTGGGCATTACAGGGTTTAATCTGGTCACTTTTTTAAGGGGCTTTGAAAACACCTTGATGGATTTGTATGCCGACCCTGAGCCTCTTTTGCAATTGACGGACAGGGTTATGGATTTTGAAAAGAAAATGATAATCAATCTTTCCAAAATCAACGTTGATGCGGTGGGCTTTTTCGATGACTAGGGCACGCAAAATGCGCTTATGGTTTCACCGGAGCTGTGGCGAACCCACTTTAAAGCACGCTATAAGGAACAATTTTCTTTAGCACATGACCTGAGCCTTTTTGTCTGGTTTCATTCCTGCGGTTATGTGTTGGATATTCTGCCTGATTTGATTGAGATTGGGGCGGATGTCATCAATTTAAACCAACCGGATTTGTTTGGAATTGAGCGTTTGGGCGAGCAATTTGCCGGACAAATTTGCTTCAATTGCCCTGTTGACCATCAGACTACGGCCGTCACCGGCACGGATGAGGAAATTGACTGTTATGTATTGTGCCTAAAAAACAGCCTTTCAAAAAACGGAGGATTCATGGGATACATAGAAGAATATTCCTCCATTGGCATGAGCGACCACGCCTACACAACCATTGAAAACTGCTTTTATACCCATCGAAACTACAAATAAATAACGGAAGGAAATGATTTTTTTGTATCAAGTCAACCGTGAAGTCATTGTAAAATCCTATGAAACCGCCCAAAAAATCTATGCCGGGTTCGGCGTAAATACCGAACAAGCCATGGAACTGTTTTCAAACATTCCTGTTTCTCTTCACAACTGGCAAGGTGATGATGTAAAAGGCTTTGAAAATTTGGGGAATGTAGAAAGTCAGAATGTTGTTACCGGTAATTATCCGGGAGCCGCGCGAAACGGTGAGGACATGCGCGCGGATATTGAAAAAGCATTCAGCTTGTCGCCTTGTAAACACCGTGTGAATCTTCACAGTATGTACGCGGAACCGAAAATACCAACCCCCAGAAATGAGGTTTCTCCCGAGGATTTCCGAAAATGGATAGATTGGGCCAAAGCTAAGAACTTAGGTCTGGACTTCAACGCGTCTTTTTTCACCCATCCCATGATGGTGGACGGCTTTTCTCTGGCCTCCCGCCGCAAGGATGTTCGTGATTACTGGATTAAAGCCGGAAAAGGCGCACGTGCCATTTCCGAGGCTATGGGACGCGAACTGGGAACGCCCTGCGTCAACAACATTTGGGTTCCTGACGGTATGAAGGATACCCCGGCCAACCGGCTGATTTACCGTGAAAACTTAAAGGATTCTCTTGACCAAATTTTTGAAGCCAATTATTCCCGCGAAAACATGTATGATGTACTCGAAGGCAAGCTTTTTGGTATCGGCGTGGAAAGCTTCACGGTAGGTTCTCACGAATTTTATCTGGCCTATGCGGCGAAAAACGGCGTGGGTGTTTGCATGGATACGGGCCACTACCATCCCACAGAATCCGTTGTGGATAAGCTTTCTTCTGTGGCGTTGCTTGTGGATGATGTTTTGCTGCATATCAGCCGTGGTATCCGTTGGGATAGTGACCATGTGCTGATTCAGGGGGACGAGCTAACCGCTCTTATGCAGGAGCTGAAACGAGGTTGTTTCTTTGGAAAAATCGCTATAGGCCTTGATTATTTTGACGCTACCATCAACCGTGTGGCCGCATGGGTAATTGGATTGCGCGCCGCGGGCAAAGCTATGCTTACCGCCCTTTTGGAGCCTACACACTTGCTTGAAGCGGCTGAGGCCTCCGGTGATTATACAAGCCGTCTGGCTCTTCTTGAGGAATTTAAAAACCTGCCTGTCAACGCGGTATGGGATATGCTTTGCGTAAAAAACGGCGTGCCCGTAAGCTCCGAATGGTTAGATGATTTAAAAAACTATGAAAGTGCTGTTCAAAACAAACGGGGATAGCGAGACCGGATATACTGAAACCACAAGATAATATTTCTAAATCGGCATATATCGACATAATATGACGAAATCATTCTGCAAAGACAAAAGAAAGCAATCCAAACCCATCTCCCGCAGGGAAGACCGGGGTCGGATTGCTTTCTTTGTTTCTAACTGCGCAAATGCTGCTTATTCCTCGATCATAATGCTCCATTTAAGCCCGAACTTGTCTTCAAGCTCGGCGTAGCACTTGTTCCAAAATGTTTCCTGTGCCTCGCAAAATACGTTTCCGCCTTCCTTGAGAATCTCAAAAGCGGATTTAACATCCTCCGCACTGTCAAGCTCTACACAAGCGAAAGAACCGTTTCCGAAAGCGGCCGGCTGGCCGGGAGTTGTGTCGCAAAGATAGATGGATTCATTGCCTATGGGAAGAACACCATGCATAACGAATTCCTCCGTTCCGGGCTGCACGGGGTACTCCCCGCCGGGCGGAGTGTCTTTATATTTGCAATAATTTGCTTTTGTGTTAAAGGCTTTTTCATAGTGCTTAATAGCCTCTTCGCAATTTCCGTTGAAAATCAGATACGGTGATGCTTTCATTTTTTATTCTCCTCTTATTGTATTGGGAATACCACTTTTGTCAGCAGCTCGCTTTCGGAAGTATCCGCGGGATTGTTAAGATAATAATCATAATAAACGCCGGTTGATTGCAGATTGTTTTCTGCCAGATGCTGCATCATCGAACCGTAGGTCTTTTCAATGTCCTTGTACGCGCCCTTGTGTATAGCGGTAATTGCTTTGCCCTCGCAGGTTTTACTCATATAGACGCCGTCTTTTTCGGGCAAAGGCTCGCTGACGGGCAGGCCGAGTTCTATGTCAAACTTCATAAAATCCTCGCTGCCGTTGGTGTATTTGCAGTAGGGGGCGCCTGCCGGTTGCTTGCCGCACTGTGCCGCGTAAGCCCATAGTTTTTGGTAGCCCTCGCCCATAATGGCCGCCATATTTGTGAAGTCTACCGCGTCATACCTTACCGCCGCCGCGAGTTCAGCCTCTTTGTTGATGGTTTCAATGTTCAATTTTAATTACCTCCTTCGTTTTTCTTTGAGTATAGCAAAGGAAGTTGACAACAGTATGTCATATTAAGAATATTTTTCAAAAACTTCCTTGGCCCGGTTCCGGATTTCTTCCCGAATGTGGTTAGGCGCTAATACCTCCGCGTAGCTGCCGAAGGATAAAACAAAGCCGTAAATCCATTCTTCCTCGTGAATTTGAACCGTTAAGTCAAAGCTTCCGTCATTGTTTTGGCTGATAAACTGCTCATCAAAAGTATCGTACAAACGGTTTAAAACCTTCTTGTCACAGCGCAGCTTCAGCTCTGTAAGAGGGGCGTGGTCGATTTGCTTCTCTTGTTCGGTTATGGTGCGTCTGTTAAAATGACTGTCTGTAATTTGCACATTTTTTATTCGGGAAAGACGGAACATGCGGTGCTCGTTTCTGTTATGGCAATAGGCTATCAAATACCATGTATAGGCGTTGAACATCAGCTTGACCGGGTCTGCGTCCCTGTTGGTTTTCATGCCGCTTCCGTTGACGTAATCAAAATTGATCACATGCGTATTTATAATCGCGTCTCTGATTTTGCTGAACTTGTTATCTTCATTGACCTTGCTGCTCCAGCTTTCAAAAGCCACTTCAATCCAGTCGTGAGCTATATTGCCTTTGAAAATGGAACCGATTTTTTCTAAAAGCGCGTCAGCTTCGGGATAATCTGTCGCGCCCATAGCCTTTAACGCCAGTATCAGGCCTTCGCTCTCACTTTTGGAAAGCATGGTTTTGTTCAGCGTATAGTCCTCCAAAAGCGATATTCCGCCGCCCTTGCCTTTGTCAGTGTAGATGGGAACTCCTGCGGAGGATAAAACGTCAACATCCCGGTAAATTGTGCGTGCGGAAACCCCGAAACGGTCAGCCAGCGCTTTGGCCGTTACCGTTTGGCGGTTGAGCAAGATGGTTATGATTTCAATCAAGCGGTTTATTTTCATGGCGCATCCTCTGATTCTTTTATTTTAGGGGTGCGGAGCAAGCCCGATTATTATAACACAAAAAAACCTGAAAGAATAGTCAAAGGGTGTGAAAATAGTTTTTGCAAATTACAAGGGGCTGCCGCAAAATTTTTTGTTTTGCAGAAGCCCCTTATGAAAATATTTATAAAAAGAAAACAATACCGTTGAACTCAAAGCCCTAAAAAGGCGGTCATCGCCTCTGTTATCCGGCGGGCGTTGTCCGGGGTGTCCATCTCGCAGAAAATACGAATCAACGGCTCGGTACCACTGAAACGGCAGATGACCCAGCCCTGAGGGAAGTAAACCTTACAGCCGTCCATATAGCTTACCGTTTCCACCGGCAAATGAAATTCAGGCAGCTTTTTTTCCTCAAACAAAAGAGAAATAAGCTCCTGTTTTTTGTCTTTTGAAAAGGAAAAATCCTCTTCTACCAGACAATGCTCCCCGAATTCGTCGGTAATTTCTTTAAATATCCGGCTGAGGGGACGGTCGGTGACGGCAATCATCTCCACCAAGAGGGCGGCGGCGTAAATGCCGTCCTTGCCTTGAATATGCCCCCGAACGGTTAAACCGCCGGAGCTTTCTCCGCCGATAATGGCGTTGGTTTCCAGCATTTTGGAGGAGATATGCTTGAAGCCTACGGGGACTTCGTAGCATTGCTCCCCGTAACTTTGGGCAATCTTGTCCAGAAGATGGGTGGTGGCTGTATTGCGAACTGCCGGGCCTTTCCAGCCCTTGTATTTGACCAGATAATAGTAAAGAAGCACCAAAATGGTGTTGGGATGCAGGAAAGCGCCGCTGTCGTCAATAACGCCGATACGGTCGGCGTCACCGTCTGTGGCAATGCCGATGTGAGCCTTGCTGTCATTCACATAGGCCTTGAGGGCGTTGAGTGTGTTGGCAGCAGGAGAGGGCAGCCGTCCTCCGAACAGAGTGTCATGCCGCTCGTGGATAACGTCCACGT